>OCTX012291387.1_pt1 | contig 117792 bp, 104 predicted proteins | sample 1539691 | NCBI WGS metagenome assembly OCTX01 (sample SAMN02144231, study PRJEB22623) | gut metagenome | biome: sheep rumen | host: Ovis aries | place: New Zealand
GGCCCCATCGAGGAGCGTCCCGGCCACTGGAACGTGAACTGGGGCTACCGCACCACCGACGGCATCGGCTTCCATGAGTATCTGCAGATGGCCGAGGACCTCGGTGCCAAGCCGCTCTACGTGGTGAACGTGGGCATCTGGCACGGCGGGCAGACGGCTGTCGACTCGCTGCAGCCGTGGATTGACGAGACGCTGGCCGCCCTTGAGTATGCCAATGGCGACGTGACCACGAAGTACGGTGCCCTCCGCGCCAAGAACGGCCATCCCGCTCCGTTCAACATCGAGTACTTAGAGATTGGCAACGAGAACAACCAGCCCGACCCCCGCCAGCAGAGCGACCACTACTACGACCGCTTCAAGTTGTTCAAGGAGCAGATACTGAAGAAGTACCCGAAGATGCACCTTATCGGCAACGTTGCCGCCTGGGGCACCGACACGCCGACGTGGGACAGCAAGGAGAGCGTCGAACTGCTCGACGAGCACTACTACCGCAACCCGGCCTGGTTTGCCGACAACTTCCACAAGTACGACACCTATGACCGCCGCGGACCGAAGATCTACGTCGGCGAGTATGCCGTGACCAGCGGCTTCGGCAACCTGGGCAACATGAACGCCGCCCTCGGCGAGGCCGTCTACATGATGGGCATGGAGAACAACAGCGACATCGTGCCGCTGAACAGCTACGCTCCCATCTTCGTCAACGAGAACGACGCCCGCTGGCGCCCCGACATGATACGCTTCTCGTCGAGCCGCGTCATGGGTACGCCGTCGTACTACGTACAGATGCTCATGCCCCGCAACATCGGCACGCAGGTGGTGAAGGTCAGCCAGACCAACCCCTACACGGGCATCGTCAAGCCCATCACGCCGAAGCAGAGCCGCGTGGGCTACTCGGCGTGGGGCACTGAGGCCAGCTACACCCACTGCGAGCCGCTGCCCAAGAGCGGCAAACCGGAGATCGTCAGCGGCAAGTGGGAGGTGAACGACGGCATCCTGCAGCATAAGGGCCGTATGGAGGCCCCGCTGGCCGTCTGCCGTCAGACCATCGACAGCGATCACTATACCATCAAGTGTCGTGCCCGCAAGGACAACGGCCACGAAGGCTTCATCATCGTGTTCAACTACGTTGACGAGCAGAACTACTGCTGGCTGAACTTCGGCGGATGGGGCAACAGCCAGCACGCCATCGAGCAGATCAGCAGTGGCGGCAAGATTCAGGCCGACATCAAGCCCGGCCACGTCGAGACGGGACGCTGGTACGACGTGACGCTGACCGTCAGCGGCGACAGCGTCAAGGCCTGGCTCGACAGCGACCTCATCTTCGACACCGTGCTGAAGCGTAACACGTCGCTCGGCGTCTTCTCGTCAGCCACCATCGACGAGGCCACGGGCGAGCTCATCGTCAAGGTGGTGAACTCACAGGAGGAGGGCACCACGGCCCGCCTGAACCTGAAGAACTTCGACGTCAGGAGCGCCAAGCTCATCCGTCTGCGCGCCAACAGCGGTGAAGACGAGAACACGCTGCTGCAACCCACCAACATCAGTCCCACGGAGCACGAGCTGTCGCCGGAGTGCAACAGCATCGACGTGGAGTTGCCCGCCTACTCGCTAAACATTATCAGAATCAAGAAATAAGCAATGAGAAAACTACTCTTGTCATTGAGCCTCTTCGCCGTGGCCACCGTGCAGGCGAAGCAGTGGACGCCTGACCAGGTGAAGGGCGTCATCAGGCAGGTGAATACCTACTGGCAACAGAACAACAAGGCTGAGGTGCGCGCCTTCTGGGACAACGCCGCCTACCACACCGGTAACATGGAAGTATGGAAACTGCTCGGCGACCAGCAGATGCTCGACTACAGCATACGCTGGGCCGAGCACAACGAATGGAAGGGCGCCAAGGAGGCCGACCCTACCAAGTGGAAGTACAAGAACTACGGCGAGGGTCAGGACTACGTGCTCTTCGGCGACTGGCAAATCTGCTTCCAGACCTACATCGACCTTTACAACATTCAGAAAGACGAGAAGCGCGTAGACCGTGCCAAGGAGGTGATGGGCTACGAAGCCGACTCCGAGGCCAACGACTACTGGTGGTGGGCCGACGCCCTCTACATGGTCATGCCCGTGATGACGAAGATGTACAAGCTGACGGGCGACAAGAAGTATCTCGACAAACTCTACGAGAACCTGCTCTACAGCGACGGCATCATGCTCGACAAGGAGACGGGACTCTACTTCCGCGACGGTAAGTACGTCTGGCCGAAGCACAAGTCGGCTAACGGCAAGAAGGACTTCTGGGCACGAGGCGACGGATGGGTGCTCGCCGGACTGGCCAAGGTGCTGCAGGACATGCCTGAGGAGTATGTGCGCCAGCCCTTCTTTGTCGACAAGTACGTGACGCTGGCACGAGCCGTGGCCAAGCTTCAGCAGAAGGAGGGCTACTGGACGCGCTCGATGGCCGACCCCGACCATGCTCCCGGTCCCGAGACCTCGGGCACGGCGTTCTTCACCTACGGTATGCTGTGGGGCGTGAACCACGGCTACCTGTCGAAGAAGGAGTTCAAACCCGTCATCGACCGTGCCTGGCGCTACCTGACGGAGACCGCCCTTCAGTCGTCGGGCAAGGTGGGCTATGTGCAGCCCATCGGCGAGCGTGCCATCCCCGGCCAGACCGTCGACCAGAACAGCGAGGCCAACTTCGGCGTCGGTGCCTTCCTGTTAGCCGCTTGCGAATACGTAAGATATCTGCAAGGTCACTAATATTACCTGTCATGATACTGGAAGCGCTTCCTTGCTGTCATCGCTTTTGTCAGCAAGGAAGCGATGTTTTTATAAAAAAATATTCGCAATCATTGCAATGTTTTTCCATCTTGTGTGTATATATAGGTAGAAGCCAAAGTTAAAATGGAACAAGATTCAACCATCCTGATTAGCAATCTGCGACAGCGCAAGCCTGCCGCCTGCCAACAATTGCTCACAGAGTATGGTCCGGCGGTGTTCCGCATGGTGCAGCGCATCGTAACGCGCCGCGAGGATGCCGAAGAGGTCTATCAGGATGTGTTTGTCAAAGCCCTGCGCGGCATTGAGGGCTATAATCCCCGTCAGGCGTCGCTCGCCACATGGCTGGGTCGCATTGCCTACCACGAGTCGCTCAACTTCGTGCGCGGCAAGAAGCCCGACATCGTCTATATGGACGACAGCGAGCTGGGCATCGACACGCTGGAGGCCCCCGACGATGCCCCGCCTGACGAACAGACCATCCGTCAGCTGGAACAGGCCCTGGCAATGCTGACGTCCCATGAGCAGGCCATCGTCAGCATGTTCTACTACGATAACATGAGCCTCGCCGACATTGCATTCGTCACAGGCTCCATTCCCTCTACCGTCGGCTCCCAGCTGAGCCGTATCCGCAAGAAACTCTACCGAATCATCAAAACGCTCTGAACAATGAACGACATCAAAAACGACAAGAACCTGCGCGAGGCTGTCAGCCATCGGGAGCAGCAACTGCCGCCTTTGCCTGACAATCTGAATGAAAGGGTGATGAAGAGCCTCGTGGAGCCCGAGACGGCTCCAAAGTCTCGCCGACTGTGGGTCTATGCTGCCGTAGCCGCTGCCGCCAGCATCGCCATGCTGATAGTTTTTAACTGGGGCAAGCAGCAGAGCCCGCAGGAGCCCGTCGTGGCACAACAGAGTCCGCGACACGCAGTCAGCCCAATCAGCCCAGCCATCGTCCAACCAGAGGCCGTGCCCGACGAGCAGCCAAAAGAGAAGCCCGTATCGGCACTCAGCGAAGAAGCACCTCAGCAGGCAGAGCCGGCGTCGACGGAGGATGTCAGCCCCCACCAATCTCCCCTCGAAGGAGAGGCTCCCCCTCTTTGGGAGGGGGCGGGGGGGGAGGCTGAGCCCTTCTTCCTTGCCTCCACATCGTATATGGTCACGCACAGGAGCTACAGAGACGACCTCGCCACGTCGGAATCTGAGGAAGGCTCTGCAATCCAATTGTCGACGAAAACGGTATCACAGAACCGTCCACCGATACCCCAGATTCCCCTTCGTAAGCTGACGAAAAAGGAACGGAAACAGGTGGCAGTGCTCGATGCCATTGCCACGAAGCGGTGGCATATCGACATCACTTCGATGAACACCCTGCGCTATGGTTCGAGATCGGTGACGTCTGACTTCTACCTGGAACTGCGAGGCGACACACTGCGTAGCTACCTGCCCTATCTGGGTGATGCCCATATTCCGACGATGTCGCCGTCGATTGGTCTGAACTTCGAGGAGCCTGTGCTCAGCTACAAGGAGAGCAAGCCGAAGAAGTACACACAGATTGACATCGACGTGAGAACCCGTGAGGACTCCTACCACTATGTGATTGAAATATACGACAATGGTCAGGCGTATATCCGTGTACGCTCGATGAACCGCGACCCCATCAGTTTCGACGGCACATTGGAAATCGAATAACTAAATACCAACCGACCTATGAAGAAAATACTGACCACCATCGCACTGGCACTCATCGCCAGTCTCGCCTCAGCCCAGACGGGCGTCACCTTTGTGGTCGACGAGAATCTCTCGCCTGTTGAAAATGATGCTATCGAGAAATACCAAAGCAGTGGCACTCAGGCGCTCAACGGGATTTTTCATGACGAAGGCGTTCCCGGCGACACCCACGCCATGATTGCCTGGAGCTTCGCTGACGACGAGAAGTTTTACACCTTTACCGGCAAGGACGTCTTTTTCAAGACAGTTGTGCGGGCATACGCCGAGCACCGTCCGCTCGTGCTCTCGCCCGACATGATCTGGGTGCTTATCAGTCAGGGGTTCGCCCGCTATGTAAATGCCCACCCCGAGCAGTTGCGCGACCAGCTGGTGAACCACTCAGGGAAGATGGACCTGGTGGTGCAGTCCGACAAGGACTTGCTCTCCTGCGATGCCGACTGGCAGAAACTGATGGCCGACTTCACGGCACAGATCAACGAACATACCAAGGGCGACATTGCCAAGACCATCACCGCCGACTTCACTACCACGGGCATCACCGAGCGCATCACCTCGCAGATTACGCTGATGGAGACCATGAAGAGCTATTTCGACTATGTGGTCCATTATATAGCCTGCGGCATCCCGTCCGTCACGCTTACCGGCACGCCCCAAGACTGGCAGAAAGTGCTTGAGAAGACGCAGCAGTTGCAGAAGTATGCTGTCGGCCCGTGGACAAAGCGCCTCGTGCCCATCCTCACCGAGTTTGTCAAAGCCTCCGAGGGGAAGCCCAACCAGGCTTTTTGGCAGGATATTGTCAAGAAACATCGTGTTGATAAATTGGCTGGTGGCGGGTGCGACTTCCGCAAACCTACGAAGCTGGACGGATGGATACTCAAGTTCTTCCCCGACGAGAACGGACAGACGCCCAACCAGGTGCCACACACGCACAAGATGCCGTCGGAGCGGGTGTATGTCGATTTCAAATACAAGGTCATCAGCCCTGCCGACGGTACGGTCCTCACTGATATCCCGATGCAGCTCGTGGCCGGCTTTATCGGAACCGAAGTGGACACCCTGACACATGCCCTCACACCAAAGATGGGTTGGGTGGTCAGACAGATGGAGGGCAGCGACAGCATCGTGAAGCGACTCCAGAAGATGGACTCAGAGGCTTCGCCCTTCGGCATCGAGTTGCGCGTGAACAAAGTGCCCGAACACCTTGCCCAGTTGCCGCACATCAGGCAGCTGACCCTCTACTTTACCGACAAAGTCGAACTGCCCGAGTGGTTCTATGGCCTACAGATTGACAACCTGCGCATCGATGGCGAGATGACCGACGAGCAGGAAGCCGCCATCTGGAAGCATTTCCCCAATGCCGTAACTCCTAAAAAGCGTGCTGATTAAATTTCCAGCCGAAAGTTTTGCGCTTTCGGCTTTTTTGTTTACTTTTGCATCCTGAACAGCCAAGAAATACTAAAACAAAAACCTATGAAGAAAGTAATTATTCTACTGATGGCGCTGATTGCGCTGACACCCGTTGAGGCTAAGAAGGTGAAAAAGGCGGTACAGACCGACCGCGAGTATTGGTGCGAGCTGGCCTACAAGATGGCGCAGCCCGTGCTTGAGAACATGGCTCGCGGCGAGCTGCAGAAGAACATGAAGACGGAGTTCTCGCCCTCGTTCGACAACCGTAACCGCAAGGTGGTCTACATGGAGACCTTCGGGCGCCTGATGGCGGGCATCGCCCCGTGGCTCTCGCTACCCGACGACGACACCGCCGAGGGACACCTGCGACACCAGCTGCGCGAGTGGGCACTGGCCTCGTATAAGAACAGCGTCGACCCGCAGTCGCCCGACTATCTCGTCTGGGGCGCCTCGGGCCAGAACCTCGTCGACGCCGCCTACATCGCCGAGTCGTTCATCCGCGCCTACGATGCCCTTTGGGTGCCGCTGGACCAGACGACGAAGGACCGCTATATCAAGGAGTTCAAGAAACTGCGCTCCATCGAGCCGCCCTACACCAACTGGTTCCTCTTCTCGTCGACCATCGAGAGCTTCATCGCCAAGGCCGCCGGCCTGAAGGAGTACGACGACTTCCGCGTGATGGTGCCCATCCGCAAGACCGAGGAGTGGTATGTCGGCGACGGCTGGTATGCCGACGGCCCCGTCTTCGCCTTCGACTACTACTCGAGCTACGTCTTCCACGCCATGTACCTCGAGACGCTGCAGAACATGATCGACGCCAAGGCCAACACCCGCCTGGAGTACAAGAAGTACTACGACCGCGCACTGAAGCGCGCTCAGAAGTTTGCCATCATCCTCGAGCGCTTCATCTCGCCCGAGGGCACCTTCCCCGTCATCGGCCGCTCGACGCCCTACCGTCTGGCCGCCTTGCAGCCTCTGGCACTGATGGCCTGGTATGAGAAGCTGCCCAAGGACCTGACGAACGGGCAGGTGCGCGCCGCACTGACACAGGTGATGCACCGCATGTTCGACCACCAGCAGAACTACAACGACGCCGGCTTCCTGACCATCGGCTTCTGCGGCCACCAGCCCGAGACGGCCGACTGGTACACCAACAACGGTTCGCTCTACATGACCAGCCTGGCGTTCATGCCGCTCGGTCTGCCCGCCACCCACGACTTCTGGACGTGTGCGCCCGAGCCCTGGACGCAGGTCAAGGCCTGGGGCGGCCAGCCCTTCCCGAAGGACCACCGTTGGGCCGACGACATCCAGACCAAGGACAAGTGGTAGGAATAATCAGAGGTAGAAGACAGCCTCTGGCCCCATATTGAACAGCAGGTCTACGATGCTGAGGTTCGGCAGGAAGCCGTGCCTCGCCTCGTAGACCTGATAGTATCGGCGTGGCACGAAGTCGGGGTCGTCAGCCGGGTGCTTAGGCTGGATTGCGCTTCGGTAGTCTAGATTCTCTAGATGTTCTAGATATTCTAGATGTTCTAGATGTTCTAGATGTTCTAGCCTCCCCACCTTCGGCTGAACGTCGAGCAGCTCGCAGAGCGTCTCGCGGATAGCCTCGTTGAAGTCAACGAGATACGTCCAGCGCCGCTCGAAGAACGGGCGGATGTCGTCCTCGTAGTACATGAAGAACGGCGATTCGCCGTAGGCCGAGCGCAGCGCCTGCCAGTGCAGGTGGCGCCAGTTGCCGTGGTCGCTGATGCGGATGTCCTTTATGAGTGTGGTGCCCCGCTCTATCGGCACCGTCAGTGCCTGTGGACCGTTGGCTGAGGCTATGATGCAGCGGTTGCGGTAGGTCTGCTTCAGAAACGTCTCGCGATGGTCTATCCACGCGTGGTCGGCGCGGCAGAGCTTCTGGTACCACTGTATGGGACCGAAGTAGGTGGTCGAGAGCAGGACGTCCATGATGCTATCTGGCTATCAGCAGGCGCTCGGTGTCGTAGCCGCTCCAGAGCGGACTGCCCGGCTTGCGGTTATATACAATAAGGATCACGCGCCCGATGACCTGCTCCTCGAGCACCAGCCCCAGGCGGTCTATCATGTAGTAGTCGTGCTTGGCGCAATAGGCCTTTCCCGGTACGACGATGGTGCGCCCTTGCCAGCTGACGGTGTCGCCCGGCAGAGCCGTGCAGCAACCGATGGAGACGTTGCCCGCCGAGTCGTCTACGGCCACGTAGTCGCCCTTCTCTACCGCCTGCCAGCACACTCGTCCGTAGGAGAAGAGCCCGCCGCCGCCCGTCCGCAGTCCATACGACCAATGGTTTACCATCACTCTGTCGCCCGCCTTGAACGCCGGCTCCAACTGTGGGCCGGGCACGGTGTAGATGGTAAAGACCAGCGCTCGGAACGCCATCATCACGATGAACGCCACTGCCAGCGCCACGAGGAACTTCAGCGTGTTGCGCATTGTCAGGTGGTCGCCCTGTTTGGCGACAACGGGACCGCTACTTGATGTTGTCGACCATTCGGAACAGGCGGCTCCAGCGGATGCCGTTCATGCCGCGGCGGTCGGGGTCGCTGCTCCACCAGATGAAGATGGGCTTACCGACGATGTGGTCCTCGGGCACGAAGCCCCAGTAGCGCGAGTCGGCCGAGTTGTGGCGGTTGTCGCCCTGCATCCAGTAGTAGTCCAGTTTGAACGTATATTCATTAGATTCTTTGTCGTTGATGTAAATCTTGCCGTCCCTGACCTCGAGCTTGTTGCCCTCGTAGGCGCGGATGGGCCGCTCGTAGATGGGCAGGTTGTCGAGCGTCAGCTTCAGCGTCTCGCCCTTCTTCGGTATCCAGATGGGGCCGTAGTTGTCGCGCGTCCAGTGCATGTTGCCGTTCTGCGGGTAGATGTCGGTGTCGTCGGCGTCGGTGTTCAGCTTGATGCTCTCCACCAGGTCCTTGCGGGCGCCGAGCACGTCGACGGCATGCTTCGTCAGCGGCATGTAGCCCAGCTGGTTCAGGCTCATCAGGTCCTCCATCGATATGCCCAGGTCCTTCATCAGGTCGTCGGGCAGTCCCTGCTTCAGCTTCACGTAGTAGGTGTACTGCACGTTGTCGGGCTCCTTGTTGGCCTTACCGTCGAGATAGACGATGCGGTTCTTGATCTGCAGCGTCTGTCCGGGCAGTCCCACGCAGCGCTTCACGTAGTTCTCGCGCCGGTCGGTGGGGCGGGTCGAGACGCCGCCGAAGTCGCCGAAGTGGTCGAGGATGACCTGCCGCCCGGTGTTATAGACCCGCTGGAAGTACTTCAGCCGTTCCTCGGCGTTGAGCGAGTCGGGGTTGGGTCGGTTGGGCATTTCGGCCAGTGCCTGGTAGCCCAGCATGTAGCAGAGGTGGTAGTACTCCGTCTGGTACTGCTGGTTGTTGCAGATGGTGTCGCCTGCGGGGTAGTTGAACACGACGATGTCGTTCAGCTCGACCTGTCCAAGGCCCTTCACGCGGCGGTAGTCCCACTGCGGCCACTCGATGTACGACTTACACTCGAAGACGGGCAGCGTGTGCTGCGTCAGGGGCATCGTCAGCGGCGTCTGCGGTATGCGCGGACCGTACGACACCTTCGACACGAACAGGTAGTCGCCCGTCAGCAGCGACTTCTCGAGCGAGCTCGACGGGATGACGTAGTTCTGGAAGAAGAACAGGTTGATGAAGTAGACGGCCACGAGGGCGAACACGAGGGCGTCGACCCACGACATGATCCACTTCACCGGGCCTTCCGCCTCCTTCCACCACTGCCACTTGATTTTCTTCGAGATGTATGCGTCGTAGATGAACGGCACGACCAGCAGGCCCCACCACGACCCTACCCAGTAGAGAAACAGCAGGTAGAGCACTAACACGACGATGAACTTCGCCCATTGCTTCCGGGGGTCCAGCTTTTCTGTTTTCTTTTTCATTGTTGTCGGTTTTCTCTAGATTCTCTAGATGTTCTAGATATTCTAGATATTCTAGATTCTCTAGATGTTCTAGAAGTTAAACATATCGCTGATGGTCAGCAGGCCAGAGTGGTCCTTGGTGTACTCAGCGGCGAGCACCGCACCCAGGGCGAAGCCGCGGCGCGAGTGGGCGTCGTGGCTGATGGTGATGAGGTCGGCGTCGGAGTCGTAGCGGATGGTGTGGATGCCGGGCACCTCGCCACGACGGATGTCGTCCACGCGGAGCAGCGTGGGGTCGGTGGTCTCCTCGGCCCAGCCCTGCTTGCGGTCGAGCCGCTCGACGATCTCCTCGGCCAGCGTGATGGCCGTGCCGCTGGGGTGGTCGAGCTTGTGAACGTGGTGGGTCTCCTCCAGCTCGACGTCGTACTGCGGGAACCGGTTCATAATCGTCGCTAAGTAGCGGTTCACGGCCGAGAAGATGGCCACGCCGATGCTGAAGTTCGAGGCCCAGAACAGCGTCTTGCCCTCAGCGCAGGCGCGGCGCACGTCGTCGCCGTGCTCCTTCATCCAGCCCGTCGAGCCCGACACGACCTTCACGCCCTTGGCCCACGCCTTCAGGTAGTTGCCGTAGGCAGCCTGGGGCGCGGTGAACTCAATGGCCACGTCGGCCGACTGGAACTCAGGGCTGTCGAAGTCCTGCTGGTTGTCAATGTCGATGATGCTTACGATCTCGTGCCCGCGGTCGCGGGCTATCTCTTCTATCATACGGCCCATCTTGCCGTAGCCTATCAGTGCTATCTTCATTTCTTTATCTGATCACTTTTTTTCCGTTTATAATATAGATACCCTTGCCCGCGGTCGCGCCGACGCGCCGTCCCCGCAGGTCGTAGACCGTTGAATTGTCAATTGTCAATTGTGAATTATCAATTGTCAATTGTGAATTATCAATTGTCAATTGTGAATTATCAATTCCCTTAACGCTCGTCGGGTTGTCGCCCGAGCGGTAGCCCCAGACGGCCACGCCGGCCCTCGACATGGCGGTGAAGGCCACCGTCCGCGTCGTCTTGGGCTCCATGGTCTGCTCCACCATGACGCCATTGTATGTCGTGCTGCCGATGGTCACGCTGATGTACGACGTGCCGTCCTTCAGCCCCCACTTGCCAGTGAGGGCGCCGCTGATGGTGCCGTCGGCGTTGAGGGTAATGCTGACGGGCGTCGCCAGTTCCTTCTTGCGGTGGTCCAGGCCGTAGCGGTGAATCAGCAGCTGGTAGTCGCCGGGAATGCGGTCGAAGGCCACCTGCTGCGTCGTGGCGATGTCGGCGCTCTTGACGGCCTCGCCCGTGTACTCAAAGGGAGCGGCCACGAGCCAGCCGTCAATGTTCTGGAACACCTGGTGGACGCGCACCTGGAAGAACTCGCCGCCGTTCTGGAAACGGGTGTGGTAGACCAGGTAGGTGCGGCCGTCCTCGGCGGCGATGATCGAGTTGTGGCCCTGCGAGCGGTCGCCGTCGTTGGCCAGCTCGTAGCCCCACTTGCCGTAGGCACCGAAGATGTTCATGCCGCGCGTGCTGCTGTTTGGGCCGAAGTTCAGTTCGCGTGCGGTCAGCACGGCGCTGCGCCCGCTGCCGTCGACGTAGGGCCCGTTGGGGTTCTTCGAGCGGAACACGCGCATCTGGTAGCCACCGTTGTTATAGTCGTCAGGGTCGCCGCCGGCTGCCAGTCCGCCGTTCGAGACGAACAGGTAGTAGTAGTCGCCGATATGCTCAATGTACGACCCCTCGCCCGAGGCATAGAAGCCGCCCGCCACCTTCTTGCCGAAGTAGGGGTCGCTCGTCACGCCGTCGCTATTGCCGTTCGTCGAGGGGTACTTCACGTCGTAGTCGCGCAGTCCCGTCTCCTCGTTGAGCTGCAGCATCCAGATGCCGCCGCTCCACGAGCCGTACGACATCCACAGCCGGCCGTCCTCGTCGTAGAAGACGCAGGGGTCGATGCAGTGGGGCCAGCGGTTGCCCCAGTAGGCCGTGTAGCGCGAAGGACATACAGCCTGCGTGCCGATGACCAGCTCCAGGTCGGTCTTCTTATAGCTCACGGCCGCGCCACCGCCGACATTGAAGCCGCTGATGACGACGGGAGCCTGGTAGACGTAGGGCCCGGTAATGCTGTTCGACGTGAGCAGGATGATGCTCGAGTTCCATTGGGGACCGTTGATGCTCAGGTACATGCACCACTTCTTCATCACCGGGTTGTAGATGACGTCGGGCGCCCACATGTTGCCGCCGACGCTGTAGCCGTTGCCGTAGGCGGCCGACCAGGCCAGGGCGTCGAACACCAGCTCCTTCTCGACGCCGCCCACGACGACCGTCTTCGTCTGGTTGTCGACGAAGGCGCGCTCGTTGGTGGCACCGCCGACGGTCGTCCCGCTGGCGTTCACCGTGCCCCACGAGGGCGTCAGCGAAGCCCAGCTCATGAGGTCCTTCGAGCGGGCGGCGCCCCGGTGAGAGCCGAAGATGTAGTAGTACTTAGTGTTGGGCTCCCACACCACCGACGGGTCATGGACGCTCACACGGCGCAACGTATAGCCGCCGGCAGGCAAGCTTGCAGCCAGCGTCAGCGCCGCGACAAACGAGAGGAAAGTATGTTTCATCTGCTTCATTCTGTTCTGTCGTTCGACGGTTCTTACAGTTATTTGGTTGCAAAATTACACATTATTTCTGAAAAACCTTGCAGAATTTCTTTTTTTTAGTATCTTTGCCACCAAAAACAAGCGATTCTGGCTTATGGAGCGACTGCTACACTACACTTGGAAGCACAAAATGCTGCCTCTGCGCGAACTGACAACCACCGACGGGCGCGAGGTGGAAATCATCGACCCCGGACTGCAAAACCACAACGCCGGGCCCGACTTCTTCAACGCTAAGGTGCGCATCGGGGGCACCCTCTGGGTGGGCAACGTCGAGATTCACGAGCGCGCCTCTGACTGGTTCCGCCACGGCCACGAGACCAACCCCCGCTACGACAACGTCATCCTGCACGTCTGCGAGGTGGCCGACACCGACGTGCGCACGGCCGACGGCCACTACCCGCCACAGCTGGAGCTCAGCGTGCCCGAGCAGGTGAGCCAGAACTACGAGGAACTGCTCCACACCGACCAGTATCCGCCCTGCTACCGCGTCATTCCCGACCTGCCGCGGCTGACCGTCCACGCCTGGATGGCCGCCCTGCAGACCGAGCGCTTAGAGCGCAAGACCACCGACATCAGTCGGCGCGCCGAGCTCTGCGGCGGCTCGTGGGAGGACGCCTACTTCGTCACGCTGGCCCGCAACTACGGCTTCGGCATCAATAGCGACGCCTTCGAGCAGTGGGCGCTCAGCGTGCCCATGAGCGCCGTCGGCCACCACCGCGACGACCTCTTCCAGATAGAGGCCATCTTCCTCGGCCAGGCCGGCCTGCTCGACATCGACACCGTGCCCCGCCACTGCCGCGAGGATGCCCTCAGCGACGGCTACCTGGCCCGCCTGCGCAGCGAGTACCTTTACCTGGCCCATAAGTTCCAGCTCAAGCCCATCGACGCCTCGCAGTGGAACTTCCTCCGGCTGCGCCCGCAGAACTTCCCCCACATACGGCTCGCCCAGCTGGCAAACCTCTACTACGAGGGCCGCACCAGCCTGAGCCAGCTCACGGACTGTCAGACCGTCGACCAGGTCAGGCAGCTGCTCGCCACCCACGTCACGCCCTACTGGGAGACCCACTACACCTTCGGTTCAGAAAGCCGCAGGAACCAGAAGCGGCTCTCGGCCTCGTCGCTCAACCTGCTCATCATCAACACCGCCATACCCGTGCTCTTCGCCGTGGGGCGCCACCGTCAGAAGGAGGCGCTCTGCGACCGTGCCTTCGACCTGCTCGAGCAGCTGAAGCCCGAGCAGAACCACATCATACGCATGTGGCAGCAGTGCGGACTGCCCGTCATGTCGGCCGGCGACTCGCAGGCCCTCATCCAGCTGAAGCGTGAGTACTGCGACCGCCGCGACTGTCTCCGCTGCCGCTTCGGCTATGAATACCTGAAAAGGGGAAGTCAAAGATAGAACCCGGGAAGTTTTTACCTCCACCGCTCCTCCGCTCGACCTTTGGTCGCTTGCCTAAGCAAGAACTCCTTTACTCCTCGAAGTTGAGCGAATGCGAAACTTGAAATTATAAAAAATGATAATTTACGGGGGGCAATGATTGTTGTTGTCATATTTATTCTTATCTTTGTACACAAATTGCAAGTTATTAGTCCCAAAAAGTAGTATATGACAACGACTGCTATCAATCCCGTTCAGTTGCACATCCTTGAGATGTTCAACTATTGTAAAAGCGAGCAGATGATGTCCGACCTGAAGGATTGTCTTGCTGACTTCTATGCAAAGCAAGTGCAGAAAGAGGCAGACCGTCTTTGGGATGAGGGCATTCTCAATGGTGAAGCCATAGAGCAGATTCTTGAGGAACATTGGCGTACGCCATACGTTGAGGCCCGATGAGACGCATCGTAATAGACACTAATTGCCGTGGTCAAGTGTAACGACACCTGCCGCTGTGCTCCCTTTTTGTCGGGGTAGCCAGCGGCAGGTGCCTGGTTTGTTGGGTTGGGGGGAGTCTGGCTGCGCCAGTTATTCCCAATCCCACTTCTCGTCGGTGTCCTCAGTGAAGCGGTTGTCGGCCTGGCGAGAGCCTAACTCGTCGGTACCGTATGGGCTACCCATAATGGGCGCTGTTTCTCCTGCAAGGACTGAGCCCAAGAGCCTGACGACAACAACTTGAGAGCTCGGCTGTATATATTGCTTTTTCATTTTCTTGCTCTTTTTCCCTTGTTATAAAAATCTATCTACTCTCACTCGCTGGTAATATTCTTAATCATCAACGTCATGTCAACAATGTCAATCTTGCCATCGTTGTTCATATCTGCGACACCCGTGAAGAACTTGGCCGTTGGCCGACCTGCCAGCCGGTCGGCTATGGTGTTGACATCCAGCTTGTTGAAATAGCCGTCGCCGTTGACATCGCCTTCCTGCAGGCTGACGTCGCTCAGATTATTGAAGACGATAGAAAAACGCTCAGGACTTGAAACGCGGGCCGGACTTGCAGCACGAGAGGTGCTCGCCTCACCACCTTCATTGTTATTGTTGGTCTTCTCCTCAATCAAGATGGGCAGATATCCCTGGTTGCCAGTACTCGATGCCGCCTTCACGATGCGATAGAAGGCCTGAATGCCCGTCTGAAGTGCTTGCTCGCTATTAACCTTCTCGCCTGTCTTGGGGTCTATGTCGTAATACTTGCAGGTGAAGGCGTAATTTGTATAATTGCCTTCGGTAGCTGGTATAGTTTTCTGGCCATTTGTAGATGAAACCTGGGATTTCATCAAACTCTTTATACCATACGAAGTCCAGAATTTCTTCATGTCATTATCATGATTAGCATTTTGAGCAGGATTATAGTCGTGCATATCTGGCACGAAGAGGTGGAAGCCGCCGTCAAGAAGTTTTGCCTCTGCGCCTGCTATGCCGTTTTCATCGTCACTCGTGCAATTGAGTATGATGCAAGCGTTATTGTTACGGTTTTCACCGTTTGAAGCTATTGGCATCAGACATCCATCCTTAAACTTGGGATTGGCAGAAGGATCTGTATCTATTCTTGTCAATGTGGCCTGCTTTTTGGTCTTACTGTATTCCACACCCGTTACAATATATGTACGCATGTCCTTACCCGTCATATATGCTGTCAGTGCTGGGTCGATAACACGACCACGGCTCTCCGTTGTCCAACCTTTCACATTCACCTTCTTCCAGTCTCCCGACACGGCAATCTTCTTGATGATCAGGTTGTTGAAGACGAGTGTCATGTCTTCCCCAGTACCCTTCACGGCATAAATCTTTTCGCCAGTGCCGTCGGTTGCCGTTCCTACGTAGGTGAACGTAGTCCCTACATCGCCCACACCGGCAATAATATCACCGGTGCCAACCTGCTTTGCCCTGATATATACAGAGGCGGCTTTGCCCTTATCATCTGCCACAGCAGGAATCATAATTTTCCAGTTTCCGCCTGTCAGGCTGATACCTTCGCCGGTGATACGGAGACCGCCATTATACTTTTCATTTTGACCCGGGGCGATGAAACGCAGGCCTAAAGTCTCTTCGAAGAATTCTTCGCCGGCATAGAGCTGGTTGCTGTCCCACATCAGACCACCGCTGTAAGGCTCGTTTCTTACCTGCAGACCGTATCCGGCAGGAATACCGCCGCCGGCTTCATAAGACTTCCATTGCTCTACGGTTTTCACACCCTCTCCTGTGGAGTTGTTCATAAACTCCATGTCATAGAGCTTACCATTGTCTACAGTTTTGGGATTGTAGTTACCTATCTTCGTGCGTTCGGCCTGGATGCGGTTAGCGGTGTTGGCATAGCCCTGCAGGTCGGTGAAGTCCCATGTGTAGGGATAGTTCTTTTTCTCAAGATAGCCCACGGTCATATTCTGCAGCGCATAGTCGGCCACAAACTTGCCATTCGACTCCATGTCGTCGACACGCATTCTGAACATACCATACTGCCCAATTACCGACTTAAAGAAGATGAAAGGAGCATTGTCTTTTCCAATCTCGGCATAGAACAGATGGCCGGCATCCGTGTTGATGTTTCCGCTCTTATAGACCACAGTCGGAGTGCGCAGTCGCTCGCCCTTGCCGCGGTAGTGCAACTGAACGAAGCAGGCAGCGGGTGTTACCGAGCGCCAGTCGTTGTTGACCTGATAAGCAGGAATGTATTCCACGCCGTTGTAAGTCGTATTCCAGTCTGTTTTCGAACAGTCAGTGGAACCACTCTTGGCACCTCTATAAATCTGGATAGAATAGAGCTTGACCAGTTCGCCTTTAGTCAAAGTGAACGTCATGTCGCCGCCAGTGGAAATAAACTGGTAAGCACCGCGATACTGACATTTACCACCCATATCCGACCAAAGTGAGCCGCCGGCTCTGTATTCATCCGTCGATTCAATGGTCTGCCCGATGGCATCCAGTGCACCGGTGATTTTGAAGGAACTGGTGTGTGCGTCTGCACTGCCCATATAGATAATCACGCGATCGCCGGGCTCTAACAGGGGGATGGTGAACGAGCCGCCATTGCGGACACCCACATAGCGGTCGGGATCTGTAGTTGTTCCTCCGGAATCTTTGGAATCATGGTTGACAACAGCACCGAACTCGTTGTTGATACAGCTTTGGTTAGCAGCAGTGTTGAAAATCAGACCCTCGGTGTCCCACATCATGTCGGCATTGTCGCCCTCCATGGGGTACTTGTTCAGATACATCGGGTCGCGCTTCGTATCATCCTTTTCCGTTACATATTTAAGCGTCCAGTCGGAGTGAGCCGTTCCACCCAGCGTCTCGTGCATCTCGTCGTAGAGCAAGCCAGGACCGGCTCCCTTGCCAAAGTCCACATCGTCGGCCTCGCCGCTGGTGTTGTTCCACTTTAGGCCACGTAGCGGATTGGTGGAGAAGTCCCAAGAATGACCTTTGCTGCGGCTGGCGTCATCCCAATCAGTTGGCTGCCAGTTAGCATCGTAAGCAATGGTATAAGCAAACACCGGTGCTGCATCGTCATTCGGGTCACCCACCTTAATCAGGATAGTACCGCCAGGATTCTGACCGCTGACGAACTGAATATTGCGAATCTTCAGCAATTCGCCTTCAACGTAAGGTTCGCAAGACGAAATGTTGGCCGACTTCTTCTTGATATGAAGGTCGCTGTTTGTCGTGGTTGTGGACACATGTGCTAGATTGCCATCCGATGTGGTACCGCTCGCCACATACTTGGCAAGCGGGTAAACAAAGTTGTCGGGCATGAAGGTAACGTCGATAAGCTCGGCAACGCCGCAATCGGCACTTAAGTCGTTTCCGTTCCACCAACCATATAAATAATAGGTTTTTCCTGCTTCTACATCAATATCGCTGAAGGTAACTGTAGCGCCGTTATATTTGCTTTGAGTTGCAACTTGCGTCGGTTTGTCACCATTTTTAACCATCACGTAATATGGACATTCTGAGCTCACCTGCGTTTCGCCTCCGTCTTTTGTGGCGTCTTGACTATCATATTTTGAATAGCGCACACTATAAGCTTTCATTCTCAAAGTCATCTTTCCATTGGTTTCTGCGATAAACTTATAGAATGTTCCTGTTACGGGTAGTTCATTCCATACATTAAAACTGCCCCATGTGGCATGTCTTGCCATTTTATAGTGAGCCTGGTCGTAAACGAATGAGACAGGACCTTCATCGGAGCTTACCACAATGGCGTGCTGCGTATTGTTTTCGTTGCCAACATGTATTTCCAAACCGCCAAGGTTGTGCTCCTTATCCATCAGCTGGCCCGTCTTAGAGAAATAGGCAGTATAGCCTTTTGAAGCGTCGAAACGGTCGAGCATCTGAGCCGCGTGGTCGCCGTAGATTTCAATCTTGGTAATCTTTTGGCTTCTTTCAAGTGCTATATCAAGATGACCATCTGCCGTCATGGTATAGACAGCCTGGCTCTCAACAGGCGTGCCAGGAGTAGTTATCAAGGTCTCTCCATCGTTCAGCTCACCGTCGTTATTTTCGTCTTTGAAAACCTTTCCTGCAGCAGCGAAAACTTGGTTAAGTTTTTCGCTTTCGTGTCGGCTTGAGAAAACTGTGTTAGTTCCAGTAAAAGTAATAACCACACGATCACCTTCCAAAAGATTGTTAATGCCAACAAGTCTGTATCCGCTACCATTGTTTTGCAAGCCATTAGCCCATTGGAAATCGCCATTCTGTACAACAATACGATTATTCAGCGAATAGCCTGATGGATTACCAAGTATAAGAGCTTCACTACTATAAGCAGAGCTGAATTTATAGCCTGCGCTATTTGTAGCACTCACCGCACCACTGTTAATCCCCGACAAGTCATAAACCTCAATAGCGGGATCATAAGAATAAGAAGGTTGATCAACATGAACAATTCTGATAGATTCTAGGTATGCTCCTCTAGGGATAGTAACTACCAATGACCCTTTAGCTGTCATTGTAAAAGTATTTCCATTTTTTAACGCATTATCCGAATTTAATGCAGCATCAGTTCCATAAGTTTGGCTGGAAGATATAGTAAATGTTACAACATCCCCATTATATAATTTTGAAACTAAGAATTTAGATGGTGAGGGTCTTCCATTATATAGACCTGGTTTTTCGGAAAGGTTAATTCTGTTCGCAGGGTCCTTTTCCATAGCAAATCTTTCAGGACTTTCTGTACTTCCAATTTTTGTAAAATAAGTACATTCTTTTTCAGTTGTAGATGACCATATAAGTTCTGTGTCATTGCCTTGATTATTAAAATTGTATGTTTTATCATAATCCTCAGCATTCACCGCTTGCGGCATGAGCATCGTCACGGCAAGGAGCATCAATAAAAAGTTAAGTTTTGTTCTCATTATTGTAATCTTTATTGTTAATACGAAAAAGTGAAACTATTAGGCTATAGCCATATAACATAAGCTCGCCAACAGGGGCAAGCTGCGTATCGATTGCAAAGTTAACACATTTTTCTTTATTTAGTATGGTTTGTTGAGGTTATTTAAGAATAATTAACCGCCAAGTGGGGGGCTGGCGACAACTCAGACCGCTGGAGCGGGCATGGTAAACAGGTCGTCCATAGTAACCTCGTCCTGTATCAGATTGTAGTAGCTGTTTCTGACGACGCCGTTTGTCGTAACCATCACAAGGTGCAGGGTACGCTTGTCTTTCGACAGTTTTTGGTAGGCCTCCATCTTATTCTGCAGCTCCTCTGCATAGTCCTTGTCTATTGTAAAGGCGCTTGAGGAATGCTTCAGCTCACAAAGGTCGGTAAAATCGTCGGCACGTTGAATAACCAAGTCTATTTGGGCTCCACGCCTTCTTCCCGTTCCGCGGGCTGACCACGAACAAATGTTTGTCTGGACTCCGGTGATGCCGAGGGCTGCCTTGATCTGTGGAATGTGCTGCAGGCAAACACGCTCAAAAGCAAGCCCCTTCCAGGTGTTGTGGAATGCTGACGTGAACGTGTTCGACCAGTAATGCTCGTCGCTGAAGGCATTCTTCTTGATGCAGAGGTAGTAGAAGAGGGTGTAGTTGTCTGTCAATTGATACATGGCATTCGTTTCAGCAGTATCGGCAGAGACAAAGCGGCGGATGAAGCCGCACTCTTCAAGTTCTTCCAAGATAGTGGAGAATGTACCGCCGTCAGAGAGCCTGCTTTCGCGTAATATATCCTCCCTCGTCATGCCCGACCTCTTGCCGTTGCTCAGACAAGCGATGACCTTGAGGTAGTTTTCCGGGCGCTTGAACAGCGTGGCGTAGAGTGCCTCAAACTCATCACGCAGTTGGGCTGTCTCGGTGAAGAACAGCTGGTCGACATTCTGTGCAACGCTCAGCCCTTTCTTCAGGAAACTCCAGTAGTAGGGAATGCCGCCGAGAATCATGTAGAGTTCCAACACATCTTTCCTGCCGAGGGCAAGGTTGGCACTGCCCGCAAAGAGCTCGCACTCGCGGAGCGTGAAGGGGACCACCTTGATGCGATTGGTCAGTCGGCCACGCAGTCCCCCCTTGTCCTTCATGAGTTTATTGCTAATCCATGAAGTGGCACTGCCGCACACTATCAGCACAATGTCCTTTTCCCGACGTGCCGTTGCCCATCCGTTCCAGAAGTTTTCAAGTGCTCCGATGAGGTTCCCCTTGGGCGTGTCCATCCATGGCAGCTCGTCTATAAACAGCACTTTCTTGCCTGCCGGAGCGTCATTGATAAACTGCTTTAATAGTTCGAAGGCGTCAATCCATGTCTTGGGAATGGCACATCTCGTCATGCCTGCCGCAATTAGTGAGTTACGGAATGCTGTCAGTTGCTGGCGCAGCGTTCCTTTTGCAACTCCTGTGTGCTGAAAGCAGAACTGGTAGTTGAATGTCTCACGAATGAGGTAGGTCTTGCCGACACGCCGTCTGCCATAGACGGCGCAAAACTGCGAGTCTTCTTTTTCGAGGAGGCTCAGTAGTTCGCGTTGTTCCTTTTCACGTCCTATAATCATAGAAGCTGTAATTTAAATTCCGCTGCAAATATAGTAAAAAAGTGGCTATAACCAGCGGGAAACGGTACTTTTCTTCATGTTTCCGCTGAAAATAGCGCATTTTTAACACTTTCGGCTTAGATGCAGACAACGGAAAACACCTGCCGCAGTGCTCCCGGAGCCCGCGGCAGGTGCCTGGTAGTTTATGGTTTTGAAGAAGGTTTCTTTGTTGTTTACTTGCTGTTGTCTTCCCAGTCCCAGTCCTCGTCGGTGTCCTCGAAGCGGTCGTCAAACTGGCGGGAGCCTAACTCGTCGGTACCGTATGGGCTACCCATAATGAGCGCTGTTTGTCCTGCAAGGATAGAGCCCATAAGCTTGACGACGACAACGTGAGATTCTGGCTGTATATATTGCTTTTTCATTTTCGTGTCCTCCTTTCCTTACTTATTCTTAATATACACTTTCTTACCGTTCACAATATACAGTCCACTGCGGTTAGGCTTGCCGCTGAGCTGCTGTCCGCTCAGGTTGAAGAAGCGGCCGTTGTCCTCAGCAACCTGCTCCACCGTTGCTATACCTGTAGCCTCGTCGTCGTCAATAATGACGAGCGTGAAGCGGGCATTGCCACCGCCAGTACTTGTAGAACTCTCCACAGGATATCCGACTTCAGAAGTCAATATGGGCAGATAGCCCTGATTACCCTTACTGCTGGCTTTACCCGTCTTTCCGCCTGCTATGCGGTAGAATGCCTGCGGACCTACTTTCTTTTCAGACTTTTTTGCTCCCGTTTCAGGATCAATATCATAATACATGCAGGTAAAAGCGAAGTTGGTGAAGCCATCTTTTACAGCAGGAATTTCGGCAGGACTTTCTTCTGAACCACTGACCTGAGAAACCAGATAGTTAGTGCCGCTCCATTTAGTCTTAGTCTCAGCATCGTGCATGTCGGGCACAAAGAGGTGGAAGCCGCCGTTGATGATGTCCACGGGCTCGCCAGTAATGACTCCCTTGTCATCTTTGCTCTTGAAGTTCAGGAGGATGGTGGCATTGTTGTCACCGTCACGTGCAATAGGAACCAGGTAGTTTTCATTGTCTATTCTCGTGAGTGTTACCTGTTTGCCAGCGTAGTTCACATTAGAGACGACGTAAGTACGGATGTCCTTACCAGTCATGTAGGCAGCCAGCTCAGGATCGGTGACACGTTCGCGGCTCTCAGTAGCCCAGCCCTTGGCATTCACCGTCTTCTCGTCGGTAGCCACGGCAATCTTCCTAATGATCATGTGGTTGAGCCAAAGCTCGATGTCAACAGGGCTGGAACCGTCGTTCTTGAATGCATAAATCTTGTCGTCATCACTGGCAGTGGCCTTTTCTGTCCAAGTAGAAGCGCTGGTTCCGTCGGTGGAGAATTTTGAAGAAACTCCATCAAGCGGAGTTGCCCTGACGTAGACGGCGGCGTTAGCGCCTACCTGCGGAATCACCAGTCGGTACTCTTTATCATTGGGGCAGTCGAGTTTCAGACCGTCTGTGAGCAGTTGCAGCCCCTCATCGTAGGCCTTCAGCTCGCTCAGCGATAGGCTTTCGTCTCTCTTGAAGCCGATACCGGCAGACTCTTCGAACACGTTGGCTCCAGCGTAGAGCTGGCTGCCCGAAGCAAACAGTACGCCGGGGAACTTGTCGGTGGTCAAGTGGAGGGCGTAGTCGTGAGTTGTGGTGCTACCCCACTCTGAAACAGGCTGCGAAAGCTCTGGGGACAGATAGTCATGGTTAGCTTGCGTTCCGACGTATGAGCGCAGGTCGGTGAAGTCCCAAGTATAAGGATATTGTTTCGTCTCGCGATAGCCAACGGCCATATAGCGGTCGGCATAGTCGGTAACGTAAGTATTGTCGGTGGTCTTTACGCCCATGCGAGCCTTGAAAGCACCAAACTCCGTGTTTGCGGGAGTATAAGTGTACGTGCCTTCACTGCCGGTAAACGTTACAGCCTTGCTCCTGAATGTACCCGTGTAGTTAGCCTTGTCGCCCTCGGCAGGAGCGAAATAGCTCTTCGGCTCGTTCTTGCCATTGTAGCGCAGTTGTATGTCGATGGTCTCAGCAGAACTCTTATTCCCGTTGACGTCGGCAGTATAGAGTATTTCGTTCTTGTTGCCCGTCACCTCGTTCTCGGTCAGGATGTCGGCATTGTCGTTAGCTGCGTTGCGATAGATTTCGATGGAGTAGATTTTCAGAAGTTTGGTTTTGTCAGTTACCTCAATGGCAAAGTCCGTATTGTCGTCAGTACTGGTTTGGTTGACAATGAAATGATACTCGCCGTGGGGTACCGTCACGTCGTCCGTAGCATCTTCGTCATAGGGTATAGATCCACCGATGACGTATTCTGCATCAGCAGGAATCTGGGTGCCTGTAGCGTCTTTAGCATTGGTCAGCTTAATGGTGGCTGGCTCATTTGCAATGTTGGCATCGCAGTTGCCGTAGCTTCCCATCTTAATAACCACTCGGTCGTTCTGCTTCAGTCTCGGAATAACGAGCTTGCCACCGTTCATCAGGCCGAGATATCGGTCCTGGAAAGAGGACTCTGGGTCGGGGTTCTCATTCCAAATACCCAACTGGTTGGCTCCCACATGGAACACCAGTCCGGCCGTCTCGTGAATCATGTCGGCATTGTCGCCCTCCATGTCGTAGACGCTCTTGAAGATTGGCTCCTTTTCGTCTTTCAGATTTACGTATGTCCGTTGCCAGTCGGCTTTCAAGCCGTCGGCCTTGTGTGTCTCCTTCCAGATTTTGGGGCTGTTGAAATAGCCTTGGTTCTGCTCTTGCGTCTTTTCGGGGTCGTATAGTGGATAGTTGCCCTCACCGTATTTACCGAGATCCCAGCCATGACCAGTTTCCAAGATGTCTTTTTCGCCGTTACCCGAATAGAAATCCCAGTGTTTCACTTCTTCACCGCCAGTGGTGGAAGCCACGCGGGCATCCTTGCCGTCGGCAATGCCCCACTTGGCATTAGCGGCATCGTAAGCAATGGTCAGCACAAAACTTGCCTCACCATATTCGCATTTAAGATGTGCGACGATGGCACCACCGTGGTTGTAGGTTTCGCCATTGGCGTTGGTGCCACTTTTAAACTTGATGTCATAGAATCCCAGATATTGCCTTTCGCCATCCTGGTAGACCTTGGCTTTGGCACTTGCCACATTGCCAAGGCATTTTACTCTGTCTTCTGGCTCTCCGTTGCGGATGTACTTCCCGCCTGTAACAGTGCTGAGGTCATCGGTATTCATATTAGTGTATGGTCCACCCTTAATTTCAGCTGCATACGTAATCGCATTGCTTCCATTTACAATATCTGTTGTGTTATTCACCACCTTGTAAAGAGGCTCTACGCTAAAGTCAGGAGTGAAACTGTAGGAGATGAGGCGGATGACAGGAATCTCATGGCTGATATTCGTAGGAGTAGAACACAGATAGTAAACGTTATCCTTATCCACATCTGTTTCATATTCATAGTAGTTTTCACCGTTAGAATCATGGCTGTCTTCTGTTCCATACCAATTGGCGGTCTTGTTCCAAAATGGCATGTGCTCGTTTTCACCTTCGCAATAGAACCTGACCTTCAATTTTCCCTTTACTTCAGGGAAAAAGTAATAGTATGAGCCATATAATGGTAAGATAGATGCAAAATCATTTGTTACTATTTTATTGCCCTTCTCATCATACTCATACTCTTCAGAGTTTTCTTTCTTTTTATACGTTAATTTAGAGGTGAACACTGTCCATTCTTTTCCAGTATGCCAGTCTTCCAAATGGCTTTCGGTCATCTTGCGATACTCTAACAACATCTTGGCGACATTGTCGACTTCTGGTGTTAATCCGCCAGGTTCAAAAGTGTCAGATGCGTCAATGATACAGCTGGCACCATACTCGGCGTCGTCACCATCGCCGAGTTTTCTGACAATAGTCATGTCGTTTAGAGAGCCGTAGCGCATGGTGATATATGGTACAGCACCATACTTATCTTCAAGTACACCAGCTCCTGTCATTGTCGTTTTGTAGCCAATCTTTCCTTCCGTTGTGATTTGCTCTGTCTTGAATGTAGCCTTTTTATAATTCTTGTGGATGATGCTCACGGAACGAATGACAGCACCGCTTGGAATGTTAATCTGTACGTCGCCATCGCTTTTCATAGTATAATAGACAGGAGCATTAGTATTGCTTCCATAAATGACATTGGCGTCAGAGAACTCATTTGCCCCTGTCCGCCCGTTCACATCTCCGCTTACCAAGAAAGGCCAAGCTTCGTTGTCAGGATGTCGATAGTATTCAATATTGAACTGGTCTCCCTGTTTTAAATTGTGAATCCAGAAGTTGGTTCCTTTCAGCGACATGTTCTTCAGACCTAAGACATTCTCGTGCTTGCTGTTTCTACCAAGATTCCAGTTGTTTACTACGTTCACGCTAAAACGTAATTCGTGATCGAACCAAGAGTAAAATGAAGTTTTCGGGCGTTGGCGTGATTCTCCGTCCTTGCCTGTATGGTCTTTTACTACTGTAATAGACTCTATATACTGATTGTTCTGGCCACCCCACGTGATTTTTGTGCGGTTTTTTTCAAGATCGGCTCCAAGAGATGTAACTTGAAGATTCAAGTGGCTGACGAACAAAGCGGGGGTCTTTGTATGTTCAAAGTTATTTTTGTTCGTTCCATATCCTAAACTAATAGTGGCCTTTTTCCCATAATCTGTAATCGTAAAATCTATAGTATACGTAGCCCAGCCTGTATTACTATTTTTTTCCATCCAATTGGTGGAGCTGTAGTGCTTTTCTCCACCAACTAACACGTAGAAGTAATTGGAGTATTCGGCTGTAGTTGTTCCTGCGTTTACGTTTTGAATATCAAAAGAAAGCCTGTAACTACCTACAGGCAGTTCTTTTGTTGTTTCCTGAGTATATTGAACAAAGTTCTCTGGACCAGTCCCATTATCTTGAACCCACCTGGCTTCAAGGGCGACGCAATATTCAGAAGCTAAATGAGTGTTATCTGTTGTAGAGCTGAAAATCTTTGAGACATTATTTTGAGCGTCGCGAATGGTAATAGAATTCTCACCGATATTTCCATTCCCACTGTAATAGTATGAGCCAGAATGGTTGTGTGTCCAGTTATCCATACTTTGGAAACTGAAATCTTTCAAATAATCGCCAATATAGCAATCAGTGTTACCGATAAGCGGAGAGTCATAGTACTCATACTGACCAAACCAGTGAGTCTCCTTGATCACTGGCTCCCAAGCCACGGCGTTCATCACGAACGCCATCATCAAAACTGTAAAAGTAAATATCCGTTTCATCATTTAACAATTTAGGAGTTGTTTCTTGTTTATGGTTCTTTGCCGTTGAGCCGCCCGACCAGCAGGCAGGCTGAAATTTGGGCGCAAAGGTAATAGCATTAGTAAATAATAAATTATAATATTGTCTCGTAGATGAGACAACAACGAATTGGCAACGCTTTTGAAACAAAAACAAAAGTTAACCGCCATTCTCCGTGTTTTTATCGACGAAAAGTCGACTGCCACGTGATGTTATCGCCACATTGAATGTCAATTCTAATGAATAGAGGAATTTAGGAAGGCTATCGCATGAGATTACTCCATAATTTCCCCCCATTTCTCGAAATTTCTTTCCAAACAATAAAAAGTCACACAGATCTCACAGATCCCACAGATTATTCTTTCTTTCCAAGCAACAAATGTTACACAGATCTCAAAGGGGAGAGGGCTTTATGGTAAAGGCACGTTTGTACACAAATCCTCATACAGGGCAACGGGACCAAGATGCCATAGCTTGGAATTTTCAGTCTCTAAACGGCGGTAGGTGTCAGAAGCATAGATTGTTTTAATGGCCTCAGATACACTGACGCCTTTTTCTTCTGTCAACATTCCGGCCACCCAACTGATTTTAGATGGCAGAAACAGGTAAAGGTTTTTTTGGTTAACTTCAAGATTCATATTTTACCTCCTTTGCCTCCAAGAAACTTAGTGTACTTAATGCCATCTCTGTATGAAATAAATACTGGTCAACCAGTTCATAAGTCCGTAATTCCTTAATCAGTTCCTGTTTGTTCAGCACGCCACCTTCATAAAGGGCAAAAGCTGCATATACGCGATCGTTGGCAACGGGACCGTAAACAATGTCATAGTTATGTTGGAAACCTTTCTCGGTTCGGTTCTTCATCACAAAGTCCAACCACTCTTCAGTAGGTTTGTAAAATAGTAAACAATTCAGTTTCCTAAGAGCAGAAATGTCGAATTCATAGGCGTTGACATATCCGGTGCCAAGGTTTTGTTCATTCATCTTCCGTCTGACCCACGCTTCTGCTTGCTCATAAGATGTAGTCGTATAAAAGCCTTTGCCATAGTCAAGTGTGCGGCTGGCTTCGCGAATCTCAGGACGGATGACCTTATCTAAACTTCCGTGAAATACCTTCATGCAGCATCTCCTTTCCTTAGTTTGATAAAGTCGTCTATATCCTCCATAATCCATTGACGGCTCTGGGAGTGGAGTGCCTCATAGTGTTCTTCAAGGTACTCAAGTACGCCGTAACGCCCGAAGACCATCGCGGCCTCGGCTCCTGTCAGGTGCTTTGTTTCCTTATACTGCTCAATGCAAAAGGAAATGAAATATGCGACGTCAAGACTGCGTTTGCTCATAGTCATCTTCTTTTGGCTGCAAAGATAAGCATTATTTCGGAAACGGCCAAACTTTAGGACGAAAATAAAAGAGGGGAATGCTTGGCGGTTTCGGAATTTGTTTGTAACTTTGGCGGCAAATTCGTAATATGGCAATGAAATACTGTTTTGAGACGAGAATGGCGGTGCGCGACTATGAGTGCGACATCGAGGGTATTGTGAACAATGCTAACTACTTGCATTACTGCGAGCATACGCGGCACCTGTTCCTGAAGACGTGCGGACTGAGCTTCGCCGAGATGCACGCGAAGGGTGTCGATGCTGTGGTGGCGCGGATGACGATGCAGTTCAAGGTGCCGCTGCGGCCTGACGACGAGTTTGTGTCGCGGATGGGACTGACAAAGGAGGGCATCAAGTATGTGTTCCACCACGACCTCTTCCGGGCCAGCGACGAGCAGCTCTGCTTCCGTGGGCGGGTGGATCTGGTTTGCCTGGTCAACGGCCGGCTCGGACAGAGCGAGGACTACGACAGGGCGTTCGCTAAGTTCTTGACATATTAACATAAGGACATAATAAGATGTGGACATAATAACATAAGGACATAATAAAAAGTGAAGACATAATATCATAAGGACATAAGGGAGAGTGAGAAAAAAGGCCAAAAGTTTGCTAATGTCAGGAATAATCTCTATCTTTGCACTCTGATTACGTATAAAGGCTTATTAAAATGGAACCAAAAGTTGGAGACAGAATGAAGGTGAGTCCTCAGCTGACTGCTCAGCCTGACTGGATTGACGGGGAAGTGATTGATGTAGAGCACAATCCCTTTACAGGGCTTGTTATTTCTATTAAGGATGGGCTTGGCCGAATTTTCTTCGGACAGAGTCGGTATTTTATTGCCTTGTAACGATGTTTGCCATTGCTTTCGATATGGATATCAAGGAGCTTCGTAATTCTTACGGAGAGCCTTATAATAATGCCTATTACGAAATAAAAATTATTCTTCGCAATTATGGGTTTTACAATACGCAGGGTAGTGTCTATCTGACGGACAAGGATGACATGGCAAACCTTTTTGCAGCAATCTACGCTTTGAAAAAGACTTCTTGGTTTAAAGCTGCCGTACGTGATATCCGAGCCTTCAAAGTGGAGAACTGGTCTGATTTTACGCAGATTGTGAAGAGTGAAGACTGAGGAAATATTCTATACGATTGCGCTGACGCGCATGACGGGGTTCAACGCGCAGACGACGCTGAGGCTCTACCGGGAGCTGGGCAGCGGAGAGGCTGTCTATGAACACCGGATGGACATCGGCGACGTCGTGCCCGACTGCTCGCCACGGCTCATACAGAGTCTGCGCAACTGGGACGACGCACTGAAACGGGCGGCGGCCGAGATGGCGTTCATCGAGCGCCACGGTATCAGTGCGCTGACGCTCGGCGACGCTGACTACCCGGTCAGGCTGCGCGAGTGTGACGACGCACCGATTATACTATATTATAAAGGTAATGCCGACCTGAACCAGCAGCACGTGGTCGACATCGTCGGCACGCGCCACGCTACGAGCTACGGCCAGGATCTCGTGAGGCAGTTCGTGGCTCGGCTCAGGGAGCTGTGCCCGGAGGTGCTCATCGTCAGCGGACTGGCCTACGGCATCGACATCTGTGCCCACCGCGAGGCGCTGGCCAACGGCCTGAGCACCGTCGGCGTGCTGGCCCACGGCCTTGACCAGATTTACCCGGCGCGCCACCGCGACACGGCGGCGGCGATGGTGACCCGCGGCGGTCTGCTGACGGAGTATATGTCGCAGACGGAGCCTATGGCTAATAACTTCCGACAGCGAAACCGCATCGTGGCGGGCATGTCGGACGCTACCATCGTCGTGGAGTCGGCCTATAAGGGCGGCGCTCTCATCACGGCACGCATTGCCCAGGAGTACGGCCGCGACGTGCTGGCCTTCCCAGGACCGGTGGGGGCGCAGTACAGCATGGGCTGTAACAACCTGATACGCGACAGCAAGGCGGGGCTCATTACCTCGGCCGACGACTTCGTGGCGGCAGTGGGCTGGCAGACGGTGGCACAGAAGGCTGACACCGTGGAGCGGCAACTCTTCCCCGAACTGTCGCCACAGGAGCAACAGGTGGTCAGCCTGCTGCAGCAGACGAACGACCTGCAGATGAACGTCATCAGCGTGAAGACAAATCTCGGCATCGGTCAGCTCACGGCCCTGCTGTTCGAACTGGAGATGAAGGGTGTCGTCAGGCCGTTGGCGGGAGGGGTGTATCATCTTGTGAATTGAGAATTGAGAATTGATAATTGAGAATTGAGAATTGATAATTGAGAATTGATAATTCTTCGCAAGCGAAGCGTCCCTTCGGGCCGAGCGGAGAATTGTGAATTGTGAATTGTGAATTGAAAATTGTGAATTGAAAATTGAAGATAGGTAATATTGAATTTGGAGAGCGGCCACTGTTCCTGGCACCAATGGAGGACGTGACCGACTTAGGGTTCCGTCGTCTGTGCAAGCGTTTTGGTGCAGCGATGGTGTACACGGAGTTCGTCTCGGCTGAGGCGCTCATACGCGACGTGAAGACAACCATCCGCAAGCTGACCATCAGCGACGAGGAGCGGCCCGTAGGCATTCAGATCTACGGGCGCGACGTCGAGGCTATGGTCGAGGCGGCGAAGATTGTGGAGCAGGCGGGCCCTGACCTGATTGACCTGAACTTCGGCTGTCCGGTCAAGAAGGTGGCGGGTAAGGGTGCCGGTGCGGGCATGCTGCAGAACATTCCTAAGTTGCTGGAGATTACGCAGAAGGTGGTAGAGGCCGTCAGTCTGCCCGTGACGGTGAAGACCCGTCTGGGCTGGAACCACGAGCAGCTCATCATCACCGAGCTGGCCGAACAGCTGCAGCAGTGCGGCATCAAGGCACTCACCATCCACGGCCGTACGCGCTCGCAGATGTACACCGGTCAGGCCGACTGGACCCTTATCGGCGAGGTGAAGCGCAACCCCAGAATCCACATACCCATCATCGGCAACGGCGACATCACCTCTATTGACGAGGCCGAGGCCGCCTTCGACCGCTACGGGGTCGACGCCGTAATGATTGGTCGCGCCACGTTCGGCGCGCCGTGGGTGTTCAGTCGCGAACAGCTCAGCGTCGACGAGAAGATAGACATCCTTGAGGAGCAGCTGCGCATCAACGTCGAGCGGATCAGCCAGAACCTGAAGGCTGGCGAAACGATGGCTGCCGCCGAGAAGCGGGGCATCCTGCACTCGCGCCGCCATCTGGCAGCCACGCCCGTGTTCAAGGGCATACCGAACTTCCGTCAGACGCGCATCGAGATGCTCCGGGCCGAGAAAATGGACGAACTCATCGATATTTTAGAGCGTTGCCGCGCCATGCTGAACGTTACCGGCTTCAGCGGCGAACAGGTATCGTGACACTTTCTGACAGACGGCGCTGGGCGTCGTTGACGGTCAGCGTCAGGTTGCCGGGCTCGTTGCCGGCCTCGACGATGACCACGAGTTGACCGCTGAAGAGGCGCATCGTCGGCTTGGTGAACGGCTCAAGGCTGGTAGCGTCGCCGTTGCAGACGGCGCGGAACCGTCCGGCACCCTTGACGCTGAACGTCAGCTGGTCGGCGGCGTCGGGGATGGGTGTACCGTTCTTGTCGGTGAGCGTGACGGTGACGAAGGCCAAGTCGTGGCCGTCGGCATAAAGCGGTGAGTGGCTGTCGGTGAGCGGTGAGCGGTCGGACTGCTGAGTCCAGACGTCGAGGTTCAGCCGGGCTGGTTTCCCGGCTGTGCGGACGGTCTTCTCGCCGCAATTTTTGCCCATTTCATCGAAAACGACGACCTTCAGTTCGCCCGGTTCATATTTCACGTCGTTCCAGCGCAGACGGTAGCGGTCGAGACGGTTTTCCTCTTTCAACTTTTCACTATTCACTTTTACCTTCTTGATGCGCCCTTGGCTCTTGCCGTTGACGAAGAGCTCGGCCTCGGGGTAGTCGGTATAGCAGTAGACGGGCGTCACCTTACCCTTGCGGCCTGACCACGTCCAGTGGGGCAGCAGGTGGATGGTGTGGTCGTCCTTGCGCCAGTGTGAGCGGTACAGCCAGTAGCGGTCCTTGGGCAGGCCGGCCAGGTCGCAGATGCCGAAGTAGCTCGAGCGCGAGGGCCAGTACTCATCGTAGGGCGTCGGTTCGCCGAGGTAGTCGAAGCCCGTCCACACGAACTCGCCGATGACCCACGGCTTGTCGTCCTGCCACACCCAGTCGTCGTCGGGCAGGTTCGACCACGAGCAGTACTCCACGTCGTATGACGAGCACTGTCCGTCGGCCTTCTTGATGGCCTCGGGGTCGTAGTTTTTGGCCCACGATGAGTATTGTGAGTTGTCGGTCACCTTGACCGGGAACTTGTAAACGCCGCGCGACGAGACGGTCGAGGCCGTCTCCGAGCCGAGCAGGAAGCCCTGCCACAACTGGCTGATGTTCTTCTCGTACTTATGTACGCGGTAGTTGAAGCCCGGTACGTCCATGGCCTGGGCAAAGCCGGTGCTGAGCGCGTTCTCAGCGCGGTCCATGCCCTGGGTTACGGGGCGTGTGGGGTCCAGCTGGTGGCACAGGTCCTGCAGGTGCATGGCCGTCTCGCGGCCGCCTGCCATGCCCTGCTCGGGAATTTCGTTGCCGATGCTCCACATGATGATAGAAGGATGGTTGCGGTGGGCGCGCACCAGGTTCTCGATGTCGCGGTCGGCCCATTCGTTGAAGAAGCGGGCGTAGCCGTTGCGGCACTTCTTGTAGTTCCACATGTCGAACGACTCGGCCATGACCATCATGCCTAACGAGTCGCACACGTCCATCTGCATCTGGCTGGGCATGTTGTGGGCTGTGCGTATGGCGTCGCAGCCCATCTCTTTCATGATCTTGATCTGGCGGATGAGTGCGGCTTTGTTGACGGCGGCACCTAAGGGGCCGAGGTCGTGGTGCAGGCAGACGCCGCGCAGCTTCCGCGTCACGCCGTTGAGCTGGAATCCGCCCTTGGCCGACACGCTGACGGTGCGTATGCCGAAGCGCTGCCGCTTCTCGTCAATCTTCCTGTCGCCGTCGTAGAGGCTTACCACCGCCTGATATAAATAAGGTGTCTCGGGCGACCACAGGCGGGCGTTCTTCACGCCAAACAGGTAGGCCACGCGGCCGGTGGTGTAGTCGTAGACCTGGCGCTGTCCGCTTGCCACCGTGTTGCCGTCGGCATCGACAATGTTCACCTCGTATTGCTGGTTCTTGGCCGGATTGGCAAACGCGAGGTCGAGCGCCATCATCACGTTCTCGCCTTCTTTCACCTTCTTGCTGTCGGCGGGGCGCACGAAGATGCTCCAGTCGTCGATACGGCTTTTGGTGGGTGTGAGGATGAGCGTCACGGGGCGGTACAGTCCGGCGCCGGGATACCAGCGCGAGCTCTCCTCCAGGTTCTGCAGGTCAACGCTGAGTTCGTTCTCGCCCTCTCTGATGAAGGGCGTGGCATCTACGCGGAACGTATTGTAGCCGTAGGGCCAGTAGCCGGCTTTCCGTCCGTTCACGTAGACGGTCGGCTCGGCCATTGCCCCGTCGAAGAGTAGCTCGGCGTAGCCTGAAAATCCCGATGGAATGGTGAATTTCCGCTTGTAGTGCCCCTTGCCAATCCAGGGCAGGGCGCCTGAGCGTCCGCTCTTCTCGGTGGCCTCCTTCTCGCCGTTCTGCTCGATGCGGACGGTTTGCAGGTCCCACTTCTTGTCGAACGGTCCGCTGATGGCCCAGTCGTGAGGCACGCTGACGGTCTGCCACGACTGCTTGTCGTGGGAGAACTGCCAGCCGTCGGTTAATGTGATTTCCTGTCGTTGTTGGGCGTGGCCTGCCAGTGCGCTGCACAGGGCCATAGTCAGTAGTGTTAATCTCATTTTGGCTCTTCAGTTTTGTTAACAGGGCACAAAGATAGTTATTTTTTTTGTTATCTCAAAAAATTCCATTAACTTTGCAACCGAATATGCAGAAAAACCTCTATATCATCAGTGGTTGCAATGGGGCTGGTAAGACTACCGCCTCATATACGGTGTTGCCTGAGATTCTGGAATGCAGGGAATTTGTCAACGCTGATGAGATTGCCCGTGGACTTTCACCATTCAATGCTGAAAGCGTGGCCATTGAGGCAGGCAAGCTGATGTTACTGCGCATAGAAGAACTACTCAAGGAGGACGTGACCTTTGCTATAGAGACGACGTTGGCCACTCGCTCGTATGTGAATCTGGTGAAGCGGGCCCAAAGACAAGGCTACCGCGTCAACCTGCTTTACTTCTGGCTGAGCAGCCCTGAGCTGGCTATGAAGCGAGTGGCTGAGCGCGTGAACAAGGGCGGGCACGACATTCCCGAGGAGATTATCAGAAGACGATACACGGCAGGCATCAACAACCTTTTTAAGTTGTTCTTGCCTGTCGTTGACTATTGGGCGATTTTTGACAACAGTGCCACACCGCGTCGCATAGTGGCAACAGGAGGGCGAAAATCAGAAACAGTAACTATGGAAGAAGAATTGTTAAGGACGATCAAGGCTTATGTCAAGTAAAGAAATGAGTGACCTCACGCAGAAGTTAGAGACCGGTCTTCGGATAGCGGAGAAAAGGATGCTGGAGGAAAAAGCACTCCGTAACGAGACCGTCGTGGTATCAACCCCAGAGGGCAGTATCCAATATTTGTCTGCCCGCGAGGTGCTGGCAAACTATTAAAGGCTGACAATGGACGAAGATTTCGACATACGCGAGGAGCGTTACTCCAAAGTCGAGAAGGACTTCGAGAATGCGCTGCGGCCGCTGAGTTTCCGTGACTTCAGCGGCCAGAAGAAGATTGTGGAGAATCTCGAGGTGTTCGTCGAGGCCGCCAAGTACCGCGGCGAGCCGCTCGACCACACCCTGCTGCACGGTCCGCCGGGACTGGGCAAGACGACGCTCTCGAACATCATTGCCAACGAGCTCGGCGTGGGCTTCAAGATTACCAGCGGTCCCGTGCTCGACAAGCCCGGCGACCTGGCCGGCATCCTGACCTCGCTCGAGAAGAACGACGTGCTCTTCATCGACGAGATTCACCGCCTGTCGCCCGTCGTCGAGGAGTACCTCTACTCGGCCATGGAGGACTACCGCATTGACATCATGATCGACAAGGGCCCGTCGGCCCGGTCGATACAGATAGACCTCAACCCGTTCACGCTGGTCGGCGCCACGACGCGCAGCGGTCTGCTCACGGCGCCCCTTCGCGCCCGTTTCGGCATCAACATGCACCTGGAGTACTACCAGCCCGAGACGCTGCAGAAGATTATCGAGCGCTCAAGTAATATATTAGGTGTACCCATCACCGAGGATGCCGCCCTCGAGATTGCCGGACGTTCGCGCGGCACGCCCCGAATCGCCAACGCCCTGCTGCGCCGCGTGCGCGACTTTGCCCAGGTGAAGGGCGACGGCCGCATCGACACCAAGATTACCCAGGTGGCGCTGACGGCCCTGAACATCGACCAGTACGGTCTCGACGAGATCGACAACAAGATACTGCTCACCATCATCGACAAGTTCCGTGGCGGCCCCGTCGGTCTGACCACTATCGCCACCGCCATCGGCGAAGATTCGGGCACGGTTGAGGAGGTCTACGAGCCATTCCTCATCATGGAGGGATTCATCAAACGGACCCCTCGCGGACGCATGGTCACAGAGTTGGCTTATCGCCACTTTGGACGCAATCCGTACACGGGAAACATCATGGAACCCAGTTTATTCGAATAACATTATACACTTTCGGCTGTTTTAATTCTTTTTCACTAAATTTTTAGTGGAATTGGCAGTTTTTTTGCTATCTTTGTCGCAAGTTAAACAAGGGTGTAGAATGATTGTAAACAATTGCCATTCATGCACTTTCCTCTATTGGGTGGTGCCCTCCGCTGTTGACAGTGGGAAGCATTACTTGTGTACGGAACAGACTGTAAAATTTAATTAAAAGCACGTTATGCACATCGGACAGAAAATCAAGGAAGTTCTCGAACAGAGACACAAGCCCGTGACCTGGCTCGCCAGGGAAATCAATTGTGAACGCACAAATGTCTACAACATCTTTAGTCGAAAGGATATAAGTACGGGGTTGCTCCAGAAAATAGGCGCTATCTTGGAATATGATTTCTTTAAAGATTTGTCAGAGGAGTATTTTAGGGGTGGCAAACCAAAAAAGTAGCGAAAACTTTTTGTCTTAACCCCGAATTTTTGTAACTTTGCCCGCAAATATGAGAAAAGGAGTATTTGTGGGCACTTTTGACCCATTTACCATCGGTCACGATTCCATTGTACGTCGTGCTTTGCCACTTTTTGACAGTCTGGTGGTCGGTGTCGTCGGCGACAACGTCCACAAACCGGGGATGCGCCCTGTCGAGGAGCGCATCAAGACGATCAGAGAACTCTATCAGCATGAGCCGGCCATCGAGGTGAAGCCCTTCTATGGTCTGGCCATGGACTTTGCCCGCCAGGAGGGTGCACGCTTCATCGTGAAGGGCGTGCGCTCGGTCAGCGACTTCGAGTACGAGCAGTGGCAGGCCGACTTCAACCGTCGCCTCGGCGGCATAGAGACCATCCTGCTCTACACCGAGCCCGAGCTGGCCAGCGTCTCGAGCAGTGCGCTGCGCGAGTTGGCCCACTTCGGCGTCGACGTCAGCCAGTTCCTGCCAAATAAGAAGTAAGAGGTAAGAAGTAAGAAGAAAGAAGTATGATTACCTATAATATAGAGAATGTGCGGATGCCGGCCATTAGGCGGCGCGACACTTCGGCCTGGATTCGGCGCGTGGCTGCCGACTACGGTAAGAAGGTCGGCGAGGTGGGCTACCTCTTCTGCGACGACGAGCATATCCTGGCCGTCAACCGCGAATACTTGGGCCACGACTACTACACCGACATCATCACCTTCGACTACTGCGAAGGCGACGTGATCAGCGGCGACCTCGTCATCTCGTTGGACACCGTTCGTACGAATGCCGAGAAGTTCAACAAGGACTACGACGAGGAGCTGCACCGCGTCATCATTCATGGCATACTGCACCTCTGCGGACTGAACGACAAGGGTCCGGGTGAGCGTGAGTTGATGGAGGCTGCCGAGGACCGGGCGCTTGCAATGAGGATTCAAGGCGTTCAAGACAGATGAGAGAAGAGTACGAAATCATGGCGCCAGTCGGCTCGCGCGAGTCGCTGGCCGCAGCCATTCAGGCCGGGGCCGACTCCGTCTACTTCGGCATCGGGCGGCTCAACATGCGTGCCCACTCGGCATCGACGTTCACCATCGACGACCTGCGCGAGATAGCGCAGACCTGCCGCGAGCACGCGATGAAGAGCTACCTGACGGTGAACACCATCATCTACGGCGAGGACCTGCCGCTGATGCGCCAGATCATTGATGCCGCCCGCGAGGCCGACATCACCGCCGTCATTGCCAGCGACGTGGCCGTCATGCAGTACTGCCGCAGCGTTGGCCAGGAGGTACACCTGTCGACCCAGCTGAACATCTCGAACATCGAGGCGCTGCGCTTCTATGCCCAGTTTGCCGACGTGGTGGTGCTGGCCCGCGAGCTGCGCCTCGAACAGGTGGCCGACATCTACCGCCAGGTCGTCGAGCAGCACATCTGCGGACCGTCGGGCCGGCTCGTGCGCATCGAGATGTTCTGCCACGGCGCGCTCTGCATGGCCGTCAGCGGCAAGTGCTACATGTCGCTCGACGCCGCCAACCGCTCGGCCAACCGCGGCGAGTGTATCCAGGTGTGCCGCCGTTCGTACACCGTCACCGACAACGAGACGGGCTACCAGCTGGAGATTGACAACAAGTACATCATGTCGCCCAAAGACCTGAAAACCGTCCGTTTCATCGATAAAATGATGAAGTCGGGCGTGCGCGTTTTCAAGATTGAGGGCCGCGCCCGCGGGCCCGAATACGTCTATACCGTGGTGACGTGCTACAAGGAGGCCATCCAGGCCGTGCTCGACGGCACCTTCACCGAGGCGCGCAAGGACGAGTGGGACGAGCGGCTGGCGCGGGTCTTCAACCGCGGCTTCTGGGACGGCTACTACCAGGGTCAGACGATGGGCGAGTGGAACAAGGAGTACGGCTCGTGTGCCACCGAGCGCAAGGTCTACGTCGGTCGCGGCACGAAGTACTACTCGCGGCTCGGCGTGGCCGAGTTCACCGTCGAGGCCACGACGTTCAAGGTGGGCGACCGTCTGCTCATCACCGGTCCGACGACGGGCGTGATGTACGTCACGGCCGACGAGATACACGACGACGACGGTGCCGTCAGCGAGGCTCAGCAGGGCACCCGCGTCTCGATAGCCGTCCCGGCCAAGGTCCGCCCCAGCGACAAGCTGTTCAAGCTGGTCAGCCCTTAGCGAGACGATGGGCGACTTCCTGAAGTGATATTTTAAAAAGAAATAGGGCTGAAATTGTTTGGCGTTTTCGCTTTTTATGCTTAACTTTGCCGAAAATTGAGAGTATAGACTTAGAACGTAGAAAGAATGATGACCATTAACGAGATACAAGACGAGATAATCGACGAGTTTGACGGCCTGGACGACTGGATGGACCGCTACCAGCTGCTGATAGACCTGGGCAACGAGCAGCCGCCGCTCGACGAGAAGTACAAGACCGAGCAGAACCTGATAGACGGCTGCCAGAGCCGCGTGTGGCTGCAAGCCGACCTTACACCCGAAGGGACGGTCGTCTTCAAGGCCGAGAGCGACGCCCTCATCGTCAAGGGCATTGTCAGCCTGCTCGTCCGCGTGCTCTCAGGGCACACGCCGCAGGAGATACTCGACGCCGACCTCTACTTCATCAGCCGCATCGGGCTGCGCGAGCACCTGTCGCCGACGCGATCGAACGGTCTGCTGGCCATGGTGAAGCAGATGCGCGCCTACGCCCTGGTTTTTTCGGCCAAGAAGGGTTAGTATGTCGTTGAGTTTCTGATAGATGGGCGTCGCGGCTTAGTGCAATAGTTGACCGAAACTGGAAACTTGCCGGCGGTGGACTTCGGGTGAAGTTTTCCGTCGGTATTTTATATGTAGCTGAGCGTCAGCGACTTGACATTTATTAACACGAGAAAAGTTTTCCAAAATGTCCGTCTTCCGAATATTTGTCGTATCTTTGCAAACCGATTAACCCTAAAACCCAAGCATAACAATGATACAGACAGTAAAAAAGCGCGACGGGCGCATCGTGGGATTCAACGAGCAGAAGATTATGGCCGCCATACGTAAGGCCATGCTCCACACCGAAAAGGGTGAGGACGAGCGGCTGCTCTATCAGATAACCGACCGCATAGCTCAGCGCGGCGAGGACCAGATGACGGTGGAGCAGATACAGGACATGGTGGAGCTCGAGCTGATGAAGTCGAGCCGCAAGGACGTGGCCCAGAAGTACATCGCCTACCGTAACCAGCGGTCGATAGCCCGCAAGGCCAAGACGCGCGAGGTGTTTCTCGACATCGTGAACATCAAGAACAACGACGTCACCCGCGAGAATGCCAACATGAACGCCGACACCCCGGCGGGCATGATGATGAAGTTCGCGTCGGAGTCGACCAAGCCCTTCGTCGACGACTACCTGCTCTCCGAGGAGAGCCGCGACGCCGTGGAGCACAACTACCTGCACATCCACGACAAGGACTACTACCCCACGAAGTCGCTGACGTGCGTTCAGCACCCGTTAGACAACATATTGACCTGTGGCTTCATAGCAGGACATGGAGCCAGCCGCCCAGCCAAGCGCATAGAGACCGCGTCGGTCCTGGCTTGCATCTCGATGGAGTGCGCCCAGAACGAGATGCATGGCGGTCAGGCCATTCCCGCCTTCGACTTCTACATGGCTCCCTACGTCAGAATGAGCTACATTGAGGAACTGAAGGCCCTCGAGGAGCTCAACGGCGAGGACTACAGCAGCCTCTACGACGAGCCGCTGATTGACTACCTGAAGAAGCCCCTTGACGGCCTGCAGGGCCGCGAGCGCGCCCAGCAGCACGCCATCAACAAGACCGTGGGGCGCGTACACCAGGCTATGGAGGCCTTCATCCACAACATGAACACCATCCACTCGCGCGGCGGCAACCAGGTGGTCTTCTCGTCGATAAACTACGGCACCGACACCTCAGCCGAGGGGCGCTGCGTCATGCGCGAGCTGCTGCTGTCGACCTACGAGGGCGTGGGCGGCGGCGAGACGGCCATCTTCCCCATTCAGATATGGAAGAAGAAGCGCGGCGTGAACTACCTGCCCGAGGACCGCAACTTCGACCTCTACCAGCTGGCCTGCAAGGTGACGGCGCGCCGCTTCTTCCCCAACTTCCTCAACCTCGACGCGTCGTACAATCAGGACCCGGAGTGGCGCGCCGACGACCCGAAGCGCTACGTCCACGAGGTGGCTACCATGGGCTGCCGCACCCGCGTCTACGAGAACCGCTTCGGACCGAAGACCAGCATCGGCCGCGGCAACCTGTCGTTCACCACCATCAACATCGTGAAGCTGGCCATTGAGTGCATGGGCATCGAGGACAAGGAGCAGCGCATCGGGCAGTTCTTTGCCAAGCTCGACCACATGCTCGAGGTGGCCGCCAAGCAGCTCGACGACCGCTTCCAGTTCCAGAAGACGGCCTTCGTCAAGCAGTTCCCGCTGCTGATGAAGAGCCTCTGGATAGGCGCCGACAAGCTGGGCCCCGACGACACCATCGAGTCGGTCATCAACCAGGGCACGCTCGCCATCGGATTCATCGGACTGGCCGAGACGCTCGTCGCCCTCATCGGCAAGCACCACGGCGAGAGCGAGGAGGCCCAGGAGCTGGGACTGCGCATCGTGGCCTACATGCGCGACCGCGCCAACGAGTTCTCTGAGCGCTACCACCACAACTACTCGGCCTTCGCCACCCCCGCTGAGGGTCTGGCCGGCAAGTTCACGAAGCGGGACCGCAAGGAGTTTGGCGTCATTCCCGGCGTCACCGACCGCGACTACTACACCAACTCGAACCACGTGCCCGTCTACTACAAGTGCTCGGCCCGCCACAAGGCTGAGGTGGAGGCGCCCTACCACGCCCTGACGCGCGCCGGACACATCTTCTACGTCGAGATTGACGGCGACGCCACCCACAACCCGCAGGTCATCATGTCCGTCGTCGATATGATGGACCGCCTCGACATGGGCTACGGTTCGGTGAACCACAACCGTAACCGCTGCATGGACTGCGGTTACGAGAATGCCGCCGACCACCTGGACGTCTGTCCGAAGTGCGGCAGCCACAACATCGACAAGCTGCAGCGCATCACGGGCTACCTCGTGGGCACTACCGACCGCTGGAACTCGGGCAAGCTGGCCGAGTTGCACGACCGCGTCACGCACATCGACCACGGCGTGCAGGATATGTTTAGTGGGGAGTGAGAAGTGTGGAGTGTGAAGTGATTCGCGTACTTAATATAGTCGAAGATACAATGGTGGACGGTCCGGGGTTCCGGACCTCCATCTATTGTGCGGGCTGCCGCCACCAGTGCCCGGGCTGCCATAACCCGCAGTCGTGGGACTTCGGCGGGGGGCGCGAGATGACGGTCGACGACATCATGCGCACCATCGTCAGCGACCCCTACACGCGCGGCGTCACCTTCTCGGGCGGCGACCCGATGTACCAAGCCGCGGCCTTCGCCGAGCTGGCACGCCAGATTCACCGCCAGACGCAGAAGGACGTCTGGTGCTACACCGGCTTTACGTTCGAGAGTCTGATCCACGACGACCAGCGCGAACTGCTGGCCGAGCTCGACGTGCTCGTCGACGGACCTTTCGTCCGCGCGCTGCGCGACGAGTCGCTGCTCTTCCGCGGCTCGTCGAACCAACGTCTGATTGACGTCCAGGCTTCGCTCTACAGCGGCGAGACCGTTCTGTGGAAGCCTGATGTCAGCGTTGTTTAATTGATCTCTGTATTCTTACCTAAGTCCCATGCGGGCCTCGACGACGTTGACCACGTAGTCGCCCAGCTTCTCGCACTCGTTGATGAGGTCCATGTAGATGGTGCCTACGGCGTAGGTGTACTCGTGGTTGTTGATGTCGGCAATGTTCTGGGCCTTCAGCTGGTTGCGGTAGTTGTTGATTTCGTTCTCGATGTTGAACGTGCGGTTCACGTCGTAGGTCTCCTTGCGGCCGCCCATGAGGCGGTTCATCTCGGTCAGCGACTGGTCCGTCAGGCCCATCATCTGGTGAATGTGGTCGTACTGCCGCTCGGTGAAGTGGTCTTGCTTGCCGTTGTACTTGCGGTTGATGGTGCGCGCCATGTTGTAGCAGGCGTCGCCGATCGACTCGAGCTCCGAGATTTCGCGTAGCATGGCGCGTATCTTGGCCTTCGTGTCGTCTGAGAGGTGGGCGTCGCTGACCGAGTCGAGATACTTGGCAATCTCGAGCTCCATGTTGTCGCTGATGCCCTCGTACTTCTCGATGCGGGTGTAGAGCTTGTTGAAGTCGCCGGCCTGCGCCTTGGCCTCCTTCGCCGTGGCGCTGCTCGAGAGCTTCAGCAGCTCGATGACCATGCCGAACATGCGCTGCATGCGCTCCGAGAACGACGAGATCTCCTTCTGGGCCTCGAGCACCGAGAGCTCGGGCGTCTTCATGAAACCGGCGGTGATGAAGTGCAGGCGGAAGTCCTCCTCCTCGTCGACGCGCTTGGGCTTGATGACCCAGCAGACGAAGCGCTCTATCTGCGGGATGAACCAGATGAGGATCATCGTGTTGGCCACGTTGAACGTCGTGTGGAAGGCTGCCAGCACGAAGTTCAGCTTGGCCGAGTTGGCCAGGAAGGCCTCTGTGCCCGCCGTCTCCTTGGTGATGTTGACGTCGTAGCCCACCCAGCCGCAGACCATGTCGATGAAGGGCCTGAAGATGAACAGTATCCAGATGACGCCGAAGACGTTGAAGAACATGTGGGCCAGGGCGGCGCGCCGCGCCTGCGTGTTGGCCGACAGGGCGGCCAGGTTCGACGTCACCGTGGTGCCGATGTTCTCGCCCATGACCAGCGCGATACCCTGGTAGATGGGCAGTGCACCGCTCGAGCAGAGTATCATGGTGATGGCCATGACGGCGGCCGACGACTGTACGCAGAACGTCAGTATGCCGCCCAGCACGAGGAAGATGAGCGTGGTGGAGAACGACGTCGGGTCGAACGAGGCGAAGAAGTCGAGCACGGCCTGGTTCTCGCCCAGGTGCATGTCCTGCCCCGTCATGCGCAGCGTGCCCAGTCCGAGCAGCAGGAAGCTCAGTCCGAAGAGGAAGTCGCCGATGTAGCGGTAGCGCTTCTGGTAGATGAGGATGATGCCGATGAAGAACGCCGGATAGACGGCCGCCGTGATGTCGAACGACATACCGGCCGACATGATCCAGGCCGTCAGCGTCGTACCGATGTTGGCGCCCATGATGACCGAGATGGCCTGCGCCAGCGTCAGCAGGCCGGCGTTGACGAACGAGACGGTCATCACCGTCGTTGCTGTTGAAGACTGGACGGACGCCGTCACCAGCGTACCCGTCAGCATACCCGTAAAGCGGTTGGTGGTCATGGCCCCGAGGACGTGGCGCAGCTGCGGTCCGGCCATTTTCTGCAAGGCTTCGCTCATGGTCTTCATACCAAACATGAGAAGAGCCAGCGAGCCGAGCAGCTTGAAGATAATCCAGATGGACATAAAAAGTGGTTTTATTAGAAATTTCGTCCGCAAAGTTACGAATTATTTCCGAATAATCGTTATCTTTGCAGCAAAAAAATTACCTAAGGCAACATAGAAAATGGAACAGACACAGATTTACTGCCTAAACAGCGGTCAGAAGATGAGCGTGCCGACCGGTTCTACGCTCGAGGAGGTATGGGCAATGACGGGGCTCCACATGGAGCACGGACCCGTGTTGGCCCACGTGAATAATAAGGTGGAGGGCATGCACTTCCGCATCTATAACGCCAAGGACGTGGAGTTTCTCGACGTCACCTCGTCCAGCGGACTGAGAGCCTACACGCGCTCGCTTTTCTTCGTGCTCTGCAAGGCCGTGCACGACCTCTACGACGACGCCCACGTGTCGATCGACATTCCCGTCTCTAACGGCTACTACGTCGACCTGAAGTTAGGACGGCCCGTGACGCTCGACGACGCCGGGGCCATACGCCGCCGCATGCAGGAGATTATCGACGCTGCCCTGCCCATTCACCGCCATGAGACCACCACCAAGGAGGCTATCCAGATGTTCAGCGAGATGCAGTCAGTATCGAAGGTGAAGCTGCTCAAGAGCTCGGGGCGTATCTATACCACCTACTACGAGATTGACGGCTACAAGGACTACTACTACGGCGCACTGCTGACGAACACGAGCCAGCTGTACCTCTTCGGCCTCGAGAAGTACTTCGACGGACTGCTGCTGCGCATTCCCTCGCCAGATCACCCCTCGGAGCTGGGCGAGATGACCCACCAGGACAAGATGTTCGGCATCTTCAAGGAGCACCACCGCTGGCAGGACATTCTCGGGCTGCGTACCATCGGCGACCTGAACGAGGTCATCGACAAGGGCTTCGACTCGCAGCTCATTCAGGTCAGCGAGGCGCTGCAGGAGAAGAAGATTGCCATGATTGCCGACGAGATTGCCGCCAAGCGCGGCGTGCGCATGGTACTCATTGCCGGACCGTCGAGCTCGGGCAAGACGACCACCTGCAAGCGTCTCTCCGTGCAGCTCGCCGTCAACGGCATCAAGCCCGTGCCCATCTCGCTCGACGACTATTTCCTCGACCGCGACAAGACGCCCATCGACGACAAGGGCGAGTACGACTTTGAGCACCTGCACGCGCTGAACCTGCCGCTGCTCAACGAGCAGATGACGACGCTGCTCGCCGGCGGCGAGGTGGAGCTGCCACGCTACAACTTCCATACCGGTGCCAGCGAGATGAGCGGCCGGCGGCTGAGGCTGGCCGACGACGAGGTGCTCGTCGTCGAGGGCATTCACGCCCTGAACCCTGAGCTCATGGCCCAGGTGCCGCAGAAGCAGCAGTTCCGCATCTATGCCTCGGCGCTGACCACGCTGCTGCTCGACAACCATAACTACATACCGACGACCGACAACCGGCTGTTGCGCCGCATCATTCGCGACCATAAGTACCGTGGCGTAACGGCCCAGCAGACCATTCGCCGCTGGCCGTCGGTGCGTGCCGGCGAGAACCGCTGGATTTTCCCCTACCAGGAGAATGCCGACGCCATGTTCAACACCGCCATGCTCTTCGAACTGGCCGTCATCAAGCAGCAGGCCGAGCCGCTGCTCGAACAGGTGCCCGAGGACGTGCCTGAGCACGCCGAGGCTTATCGGCTGCTGAAGTTCCTGCGCTACATCAAGCCCCTACCTGAAACGCAAATACCGCCGACGTCGCTGTTGCGCGAGTTCGTCGGCGGTTCGTCGTTCCAGTATTGAACTGGGTTATTTCATCAGTTCGCCAAGCTTGCTGAGCAGGTCCTCGCCGCGCAGGTCCTTGGCTACGATTTTGCCTTGCTGGTCGATGAGCACGTTGGCAGGGATGGCGCGGACGTTGTACTTCTCGGCGCCCACGCTCTCCCAGCCCTTGAGGTCGCTCATCTGCGGCCAGGGCATCTTGAGCTGGTCGATGGCCTTCAGCCAGGCGGCCTTGTCGTTGTCGAACGACACGCCGACCACCTCGAAGCCCTTAGCGTGGTACGTGGAGTAGGCCTTGACGACGGTGGGCATCTCGGCACGGCAGGGACCGCACCACGAGGCCCAGAAGTCGATGAGCGTGTACTTGTTCTTGCTCACATAGTCGCTCACGCGAATCTCCTTGCCGTCGGGGGCGGGCATGACCAGGTCGGTGTACTGTGCGCCGATGGCCGTGGCCTTACCGGCCTCGCGCTCGGCCATGATGGCCTTGTAGACGGGGTACTGGGGCTGCTTCTCGCCGAAGAGCTTCAGCAGTTCCTCCTTGTCGGTGTCGCTGAGGGTGTTCATGCAGTAGCTGAAGAGGAAGTCGCTGATGGCCGACGGCACGTGGTCGACGATGAACTTCTTGTGATAGGCATTCTGCAATTTCTGCAGCGAGTCGAGCGTCTGCTGGGCGCGCTGTTTCGTGGCCTCGTCGACAGCAGAGTCGTTGGCAATCTTCCAGGGCTGCTCTATCTGTGCGTTCCAGGCGCTGTCGCCCTCCATGAACTTTTCGAACAGCTTGCCGTTGGGGCCGCTCTCAAAGTGGCTGGGTATCTTCTCGGTGCCTAAGCTGGCGGTGATGGCGGCGTTCTCTAAGATGAAGCCCTGCATGGTGGTGGGCTCGCCGCCGTGGAGCGGAACGAGGAAGCACAGCGTGGCGCCCTCGGTCTTTCCCTTGAACTCGAAGCGTCCGTCCTTGATGTAGGCCGAGTCGATGGGGTTCATGCCGAAGAAGCCCTGCATCTCGCAGAGGTAGACGGTGTCGCCGTCCTGGGTACCTTCAGCGGTGCCGCTGACGGTGTAGCTGTCGGCGGGGGCGGCTTGCTTCTGGTCGCAGGCGGTGAGGGCTGCGGCGACGCCGCAGCAGAGCCAACAGGCGGTGATGAGGTGTTGTTTTACGTTCATTGTCTTGTTGTTTAGGGGTTTATTCCTTCCTATAACGGTGTTACGCGTGGTTTATTGTGTAGCGGGCGCTCATTTCAGCAGTTCGGCCATCTTCTGCAGCAGGTCTTCGCCGCGCAAGTCCTTGGCGATGATTTTGCCCTGCTGGTCGACGAGCACGTTGGCGGGTATGGCTTTCACGTTGTAGAGCTTGGCGCCCTCGCTCTGCCAGCCCTTGAGGTCGCTCATCTGCGGCCACGGCATGTTGAGCTGGCCGATGGCCTTCAGCCAGGCGGCCTTGTTGTTGTCGAGCGACACGCCGACCACCTCGAAGCCCTTCGCGTGGTAGTCGGTGTAGGCCTTCACGACGGTGGGCATCTCGGCCCGGCAGGGACCGCACCACGAGGCCCAGAAGTCGATGAGCGTGTAGCGGTTCTTACCCACGTAGTCGCTCACGCGGATGGTCTTGCCGTTGGGGTCGGGCATGGCCAGGTCGGTGTAGGGAGCTCCCTCGGCCGTCGCCTTCTCGGCGGCCAGCTCGGCCATGATGGCCTTGTAGCTGCGAAAGTGGCGGGGCTGGTTGCCGAAGTAGTTGAGCACCATCTCGCGCTCGTCCTCCTTGAAGTCACGCAGCGTGGCCCCTAAGAGGTAGTCGCCGAAGGGCGTGCCGGCGTGCTCAAGCATGAAGCGCTTGGTGTATTCGTCGCGCTGGCGCGAGTAGGTGTTGACGATGAGGCGCTCCTTCAGCTTGTCCTTCTCGGCTACGGTGGTGTCGAGACACACCTTCCAGTAGGGCGCCAGGGCGTCCTCGTACTGCTTGGCGCCGGCCTCGTACTCGCGCTTCAGCTCGGTGGAGGGGCCGCCGACGACGACGTTGCGCTTCTCGTCGCTGAACATTTGTACGCTGAACGGCGCATCCTCTAACAGGAACCAGAGCGTCGAGGCCTCCTGGTCTTTGTGGCGGGCGTAGAGGATGCGGTCGGCGCAGCCGTCAATCTGGCCCTTGAACGCGAAGGCGCCCTTCTTGCCGGCCACGCAGGTGTCGAGGGGCTCGAGCGCGAAGAAGCCCTGCATCTGGCAGAGGAAGACGGTGTCGCCCTTCTCCAGTCCCTCGGCCGTGCCGCTGATGGTGTAGCCCTGGGCGGCGGCTGGCGCCAGGCTGCCAGCCATGAGTGATAAGCTGAGTAGTATTCGTTTCGTTGTCATTGCTGTTGCTTTAGTTATGGGTTCTTTATTGCTTGTCGTGATGCTCTAAGTAGGGCTTGATGTCGCCCGGATGCTCGGGCGAGCAGACCACGCGCCCCTCTGGCGATACCAGCAGGTAGTAGGGCACGCCGTTGCCCACCTGGTACTTGTCGAAGAGGTCCTGATAGCCGGTCTTTGTCGTGCAGTACTGCGGCCACGTCATCTCGGGGTGCTTGGCGCGGGCCTTGTGCCAGGCGTCGGCCTTGGTGTCGATGCTGACGCCGACGACGTCGAGTCGGTCGGCGTACTCCTCGGTCAGCTGCTTCACGTCGGGCATGCTGTGCAGGCAGATGCCGCACCAGGAGGCCCAGAAGTCGATGAGTACGAACTTGCCGTTGCCGTGGGGCAGGATGTCGGTGAGGTGGCAGACGGCGCCCAGCGTGTCGGTCAGTTCGAGGTCGGTCACCGGGGCGTTCTTCACGGTCTTCTTGGCTGCCGCTATCTGCTTCTTAAATTTCTCGTAGCGCTGTGGGTCGGCGGGGGTCTCGCCGATGGTCTGCTCCAGGTGGCTCACCTGCTCGGCGGTGAGGTTGTAGCCGCGCTCCAGCAGCTTGTTGGCCAGCCATACCGAGATGACCGAGCGGGGGTGGGCGTCGATGAACGCCCACGGGTCGGCACTACGCTCGCCGCCCTGCCGGCGTAGCTCGTTGTAGTCGGCCTGGACGGGCGTCCCCGTCAGCGCGAAGGGGCTCTCGTCGTCGATGTCGGCCTCGGTGAACAGCAGTTCGCCGGGGGTCATGAAGATGGGCGTGTAGGTCCAGCGTATGCTGTCGGTGGGCCAGTGGTTGCGCTCCACCAGCTCCAGGTTGTTGGTCATCAGCGTGCCGTGCTGTGGCTGCGCCATGCGGCCGGTGATGGTGAAGCGTCCGTCCTTGACGTACGCCTCGTCGCCCAGGCTGACGCTGTAGGCCGTGTCGGTGTTGACGACGATGCCGGCCCGGTAGCCGTCGGGTAGTGGCACGCGCCCGTTGACGGTAAAGCTCTTCTCCTGAGCTGCCGCCGTAGTGGCAGCCAGGAGAAGGGCCTGAGCTATGAGTAGTCTGATCATGTCTCAGTGTGCTTACTTCTTACGGTAGATGACCTTCTTGCCGTCGAAGACGTAGATGCCCTCGCGGTTGATGGCATCCAGGCGGCGGCCCTGCAGGTCGTAGATGCCGCGGCGGGCAGCCTTCTGGCTGACGCCAGTGTTGACGGCCTCGATGGCTGTGGCCAGATCAGAGCTGTTCATCAGGTAGATGGTCGTGGCCTTCTCGGTGCCAGCCTTCTCGAAGACGGAGTCGGGCACGGCGATGTAGGGCTGCGACGGGGCGATGGTGCCCTCAGCCTTGTTGAAGACGGCCGTGGCCAGGTCGAAGGTGTAGTAGGTGGCCTCGACGTCGAGCGTGTCGATGCTCACGCCGCTCTCGCCCGACCAGCGGAACAGGTTGTTAGAGTTGTTCGAGGGGCTGGCCGGGGTCTTCACGATCTGGGCGTCACCCTTGCCGTAGAGCATGGTGGGCGTGCCGGCGTAGATGCCGTATTTGTAGTTGTTGGCCTTGGCCACGTAGCCGTTGGCTGTCGACTGTACGCTGTCGCTGATAAGCTCGAAGTAGGTCACGTTGCTCGGTATCGTGATGTAGGTGTCGGGGCTGTAGTAGTACTTGTACTCTCCCTCCTCGGCAAAATGGATCACTTCGGCCGAGTCGCAGGTGAAGTGTGCCAGGTAGGTAGCCTTGCCCGTGACGTTGACGTCGATGACGGGCTCCGTCGAGACGTCCTTGCCGTCGAGGGTCCACTTCACGAAGTGGCAGCGCTCGTCCTTGGGCGTGGCGGTCAGCGTCACCTTGTCGCCGATGTCGTTGGCCAGCTTGCTGATAGAGGCGGTTCCCAGGTAGTCGTGGTTGTCATACTCGTCGGCAGCCACACGTGTGAAGATGATGTGTACCTGGTTGTTGGGGTCGAGCGGCATATTGGCCCAGGTGGTCAGCGAGTCGACATCGTTGCCCGCCTCGTCCTTGAACGAGTCGCCATTCATGCTGACGCTGACGTAGCCGCCGTAGTCGGGGTAATAGTTGTGGGCAATGGAGTCGACGAAGACCCAGTTACCGTCGGCATCGAGGGTGTCAGACACACCGCCGATGCACTGCCAGCCCTCGGCAGGCTTGACGTAGGCGTAGGCGTAGGTCGACTTCTCGACGAACTCCAGGTCCTGAGAGTCGGCATAGGTGCGCTCGGCCTCGGGCACGTCGACTTTCGTCGATACGTAAATCTTTCCGGCGCCGGTGGGGTAGGCGTCGACGTGGGCGTTGACGGCGAAGAACGTGTCGTAGGCGCTTGCCGTGAGCGTGCAGCCCAGTGTCAGCAGTGCCGAGAAGATCAGGCGCTGCGGACTCAGTGAAGTAAAAATTCTCTTCATAGTCATTTGTCTTTTAATTGTTATACTTTTTGTTATGGTAATAATGTCGTGTCGCGCACATATCTGACGCTCATCTGCAGTGCGGCTGGGTCGGTGCTCAGTCGGCACACCTGGCTGCTGTTGTAGATCACCTTGCGGCAGATGTAGCAGCCGCCCTCCTTGATGTCGTCGACCGATGCCGTCCAGTAGTAGCCGTAGACGCCCATGAAGCGGTAGGGCGAGCGGCCCATGTTGATGTTGGTGGTGCGGTAGCCCCCCAGGAGCAGGTTGAGCGGCGTGGTGCGGTCCTTGGTCGAGAACATGCTGAACGCCACGTTGCCGCGCCAGTCGCTGGCGGCGCTCTCGGCAGCACTCATGCCCAGCGCCTGTTCCAGCCGCTGCCAGTCGGCGTCGGTAGGCAGGCGCCACCCCTCGGGGCAGGCCATCTGTGCGCCCTTCAGGTCGTAGAGCCGACCGTATTTGGCCAGGTTGCGTGTGCTGGTGGGGTTGTCGTAGTGCTCATCGGCATCGAGATAGATTGAGCAGTGCTCGCTGCCCACGTCGTAGGCGTAGTTGGTGGTCATCCAGTCGAGTCCGCCGTAGCTGACGTAGCCATACTCCGTTCCGTCGCGCGGGTCGGTGAAGGTGCCCTGTGCGGCTGGTGGCACGATGGCAGCCACGCCCGGCTCGTCGTCGCTGCTGCAGGCCGTCAGTGTCGTGCCTAAGACGCAGCCGAGCAGGCTGACGGCGATGGTGAATATTGTTTTCTTAATCATACGGCTCATGTACATATATTATTAAATAGGTGTAAGCGTTGACGGTGTTCAGAAGACGTAGCCCAGGCTGACGAGCCTTTCCCGCATAATCGCGTCCTTCTGCAGCACGCGCGGGTAGTCGGCGAAGCGCTTCAGGATTTCCTCGCGCGAGTATTGCACGGCGTTCGAGGCGAAGGTCGACAGGTCGGTCGAGAAGTCGGTCAGGCTGCTTACCCCCGTGCTCTGTGCCAGGAAGCCCATGCCGTAGAGGTCGGGTGCCGTGACGTTGTCGAGGCCGAGGTCGGAGCCCGACTTGCCATAGTACTCCTCGCTGACGGCGTAGAAGTCGGCGAAGCTGTCCTCGTGAGCCTTCACCTGTTGTCCGACGATGATGGTCAGCACGCGGTTGGTGTAGTTCTGCTTCTGGGCGTCGGTGCGCTCGCGCTGTATGAGGTAGTTGCCGGCAATGGCTATGCAGCGCTGGCCCACTACGGCGTAGGGGTTGTTGGTCTGGGCCGTAACCGAGGTGCCGAGCTTGCCCTTGATGGTGTTGACGAGCAGCCAGGAGAAAGGCATGAACTTGCTGCTGAAGTGTGGCAGGACGCTCGATTCGATGAAGTCGAGTATGGTCTGCTTCTGCTGCAGGTCTGTGAGGTAGGTGAAGCTGTAGGTGGTCGACGACTTGCCGTAGCCGCCCTGTCCCACGGAGTAGGTCAGGTCGACGGTCTCGACGAAGTATCGCGGGTCGCCGTTGATGTCGGTACCGAGCAGCTGGCTTTGCAGGGTGTCGTTGAATAGCAGGTAGGAGCCGTGGCGACCTTGGAAGTCGCGTCTCATCTGGGCCTCCTGGCTGTTGTCGTCGGCGGCAGGCTGGAAGAATGCCGACGGGTTGTGGTAGTTCACCTCGGGCGTGTCTTCGCTGCCGCATGCTGCGAGTGCGCCGAGTGCCAGCAGCGTGCCGACGGTGCGTGTTATGGTTCTGTTCATAGCGTGAGTCTTATTTGTGGTTGGGAACTACGGTGTAGTCTCTGAACTGGTTGCCGTTGCTGGTCATGCCTGTATTGAAGGTGAGCACCTCGTGAGGTATGGGCAGGGTCCACGAGGGGTCGTCCTCGGTGAGCACGTAGCGCCGCGTCTCGAGGATGTCGGCCTGGCCGCGCTCCTTGTAGACGGCGTAGTCGTGGGTGATGGAGATGCGCTCGGGCGCCACTTGGCTGACGCGGTAGCGGCGCAGGTCGAACCAGCGCTGGCCCTGCAGGATGAACTCCTTGCGGCGCTCCAGTCGTATGGCCTTGACGAGTTCAGTGCCGGCGGCCGTGACGTTGATCTCCTCTGCGCCCCGCTTGATGCGGTTCGCGCGCAGCGTGTTCAGCGCCTGGCGTGCCTCGGCGTCGTGCCCCAGGCAGGCCTCGGCCTCGGCCAGGTTCAGGTAGGCCTCGGCCGAGCGCAGCCAGAACACCGACGACACCTCGGCCTGCCGGCCCTGTGCGCCGTCGTTGTAGGCATACCAGTAGTAGCGCCCCTCGGTGATCTCGGGCAGCGGGTTGTACTTATTCGTCTTCTCTCTCATGGTAAGCCCCTGGAACGACTCGTAGCGCCAGAGCCACTGGTCGCGGCGCAGGTCGTTGGCGCTGTAGAGGTCGTACTGTGCCTTGGTGATGCGCAGTCCCTGGAAGCCGTAGTAGAGCATGACTGGCACGTCGTCGCCTCCGGTGGAGAAGATGTTCTCGGGATTGTTCTTGAGCATGAACTTCTCGGTGTTGCCGTTCAGGTCGAGCAGCCTGGGGTGGCGCTCTATGGCCTTGCGGGCGTAGTCGGCAGCTGCCGCCCAGTCCTGCATGTAGAGGTAGACGCGGCTCAGCATGAGGTAGACCGCAGTGAGGTCGGCGCGGTAGATGGTCTTCACCCTTTCGCTCTTCACCTGGGAAAGCTCCTGCTCGGCGGCCTTGAGGTCGCTGACGATGAGGTCGTAGACCTCCTTGACCGAGTTGCGCTCAAACTTGATGTCGTTGACCTCGGCGTTGGTCTTCAGCGGCACGCCCTGCTCGTTGTCGGCCGTGGCGGGGTTGTAGGGCTGGCCGTAGATGTTGACGAGGTAGAAGTAGTAGAATGCCCTCATGAAGTAGGCCTCGCCGGTCACCTTGTGGACGCCCTCACGCTTTTCGTCGGTGTCCTGTGTGACGTTAGGCACGCTGTAGAGCACGTTGTTGGCAATGTTGATACACTTGTAGAGCTTCTGCCAGCAGAGGTTCTCGGCCTGATAGCCGGTGAAGGTCTCGTTGGCACCTACGCGCTGCTGCCAGGTGTAGTAGCCGAACTCCGCTTCGCGGTTGTCGAAGTCGCTGTTGGTCGACGATGGGTATGAGCAGTTGTTTCCCTCCACCTCGTCGGTGATGAGGTGTAGGAACTGCGCGTAGTTCTTGTGGAAGTAGAATCCGTCGGACGTCTCGGGCTTGATGTAGCAGTCGCCGATGAGCAGCTCGTCGAGGTCAACCCAGGAGCGCACGTAGTCGGTGTCCTGCGAGTACTCCTCGAGGAAGTCGCCGCAGGAGGTGAGGGCTGCGGCGACGCCGCAGCACAGCCAACTTGCGGAGAGGAGGGTCTGTTTTATGCTTTTGGTGTTCATCTTTCTCACTTCTTTTTTCTTGCTTCTCGTTTCTTAAAAGTCGATCGTTATGCCGAGCGTATAGCTGGGGGTATCGCTGAGCTGCACCTGCGAAAAGCCGCCCTGTGTGGGTGTCTGGCCGCGCAGTTCCTTGGCGCACCAAGTCTTGAGGTTATAGCCCGAGGCGGTGATGGCCAGCCGCTCGAGGTGGAGCTTTTCCAGCTGCTTGGGCTTCAGTTCGTAGGTCAGCGTGACGGTCGAGAGCTTCATGTAGTCACCGCTGACCACGCGGACGTCGCTGTAGTCGTACATCTGCCAGGTGTTGCTGGCCAGCTGCGGGTTTCCGGTCCAGGTGATGATGCCCGGGTCAGCCCAGTGGCTGCTGTAGTAGCCGTTGCTGGGGTTTCCGTAGCCCATGATGGCCGGAATGTTGGTGTGCTGTTCGTCGCCGGGCTTCATCCAGCGGTCCATGAGGTCGCGGTTGACGTTCTGCTCAGAGGAGTAGCCCGTTCCGTTGACGCCGTCGAACAGTCTGAAGAGGCGGGTCTTTGCGCCGAAGTTATAGAGCAGCGTGAAGCCCAGTCGCCACTGCTTGTAGGTCAGCGTGTTGTTGATGCTTCCGGTGACGTCAGGTTCGCGCTTGCCGCTGGGCGTGAGTATGCTGGTGTAGATGTAGTAGTTGCCGCGGTCCTTGAGGTCGAGCCACCGGTCTTCCCAGTCGTCGATGATCGGTCCGCCGTCAACGGGGCTCAGTCCCAGGAAGCGGTAGCTGTAGAACGTGCCCACGGGCTGGTCTTCGACGATGGCCGAGCCGTTAAGGAAGTTGTCGAGCTCGTAGGTCCTTGCCCCCGGCACGGTGTTGACGGAGTTGAATATCTTCGACAGGTTGCCTGAGAAAATCCAGTAGAAGTCGCGCGTCTTCACGGGCGTGGCTGTGATGGTGAAGTTGTAGCCGCGGTTGGTGATGGTTCCCGAGTTGACGATGTAGGAGTCGAATCCGTTGACGTCGGAAATGACCTTGCTCAGGAAGGCGTCGTTGGTCTTCTTGTAGTAGTATTCAGCCTCGAGCTGCAGGCGGTTGTCGAGCACGGCGACCTCGAGGCCGATGTTCGTCGAGCGCGTCTTCTCCCACTTCAGGTCGGGGTTGGCGAAGTAGGCCGCCGTCGACGTCATCTCGCCGTAGAAGGCGTCCATCGAGCCTTTGCGTATGATGAGGTCGGGCGTCTGGTTGTCGAGAATGTTACCCTGCTCGCCGTAGGATGCCTTCAGCGTCAGCATGTTGAGCCACTTGGCCTTCAGCCCGAAGATGTCCTGCAGGTTGGCGTTGCCTGATACCGACCAGATGGGCAGAATCTTCTCGTTGGCGCGGCTGCCGAACTTGTTCGAGCCGTCGTATCGTCCGTTGGCGTTGAGCGTGAACAGGCTCTTGTAGCTGTAGCTCACGGTGGCGTAGGCCGAGAGGATGTTGCTCAGGTTGTCGCTGACGGTGGGCACGTTCTCGCGCACCCAGTTCCAATATTCCTCGTAGGAGGCGGGAATGCTGGTCGTGAACGTGCGTCCGCGGTCGGCGTAGTAGCCCCGCTGCTCAAACTTGTTGCCGGTGTAGTGCGAGCTGCTGGCCTCGAGTCCTCCGGCCACGTTGATCATGTGTGCGTAGTCGCCGAAGTACTTGTTGTAGTTACCCTGCAGTCGTGCCGTCCATCCCACGGTCTTGGTGGTCTGCTCGCTGAGAATGCCGCCGTAGGGCAGGCGGCTGTCGGCAGGAATCTCCTCGCCGAACTCGCTGCGTCGCAGGTCGGCCACGTGGAACGACTCCTCGCCCCACCAGTCCTCGATGAGCGCGTTCTGGATGTTGGCCGAGAAGACGCCGTTGAAGAACAGGTTGTCGTTGGCCTGCCAGCGCAGGTTGGCCGTGGCCGTAATGGCGTTGGTCTCCTGCTTGATGCTGCTGTTGTCGAGCTCGTTCAGTATGTTGTAGTTGAAGTAGTAGACGCCGTTCTTCAGGTATTTGTAGTACGACCCGTCGTCGTTGTATGCCGGAATGGCCCGGCTGGTGTTGTAGGCGTAGTCGATGGGGTTGGCCTCCTCCTGTGCGTACTGTCGGTTGTTGAGGTATCCATTGACGTTGACCTCGAGCTTGAACTTCTGGCTGAGGTCCATGTCGATCTTTGCCATTGCCGTGTAGCGCCGGTTCAGGGTGTTGCGTATGACGTCGTCCTGGTCGGTATAGCCTACCGAGGTGTAGTAGCGCACCTTCTCAGAACCGCCCGAGATGCTGATCGAGTGGTCGTGCGAGAACGAGTTGTGGCAGAGAATGTCGAACCAGTCGGTGTTGACCGTCTGCAGGCGGCTCACCTCGGCGTCGAACTGCGCCTGCGTATAGGCTCCGCTGTAGAGCTTCGTCAGCGCCTCCTCGTAGCCCACCTTTGGCATGTTCGGCGGGTAGATGTAGTGCTGCTCGGCCAGGAACTGCGAGAACTGTATGCGCTCCGACGAGTTCATCAGGTTAATCTTGTCGTCGGTGTAGTAGGGTCGCTTGCGGAAGGTGTACTGTCCGGAGTAGGAGATGACGGGCTTGCCCTCGCGGCCGCTCTTGGTGGTGACCACAATGACGCCGTTAGCCGCGCGCGTACCGTAGAGAGCGGTGGCGGCGGCGTCCTTGAGCACGTCTATGCGCTTGATGTCGCGGGGGTTGATGCCGGCAATGGCGTTACCGATGCGGTTGACGTAGTCGGGGTCGTTGAGCACGTCGCTGGTCAGGTCGACGGGGTCGGTCAGTATGATGCCGTCGACCACCCAGAGCGGTTCGCGGTTGCCGATGAGCGTCGATGTGCCGCGTATGCGTATTCGGCTGGTGGCGTTCACCTCGCCCGACGGGGCCGTCGATATAAGGTCGGGAATCTTTCCCTCGAGCATCTTCGATAGGTCGGCCACGCCGGCAATCTCAATCTCGTCCATGTTCTTCGACGTCACCGACGAGGTGAGGTTTCGCCGGTCGAGCTGCTGGTAGCCGGTGATGACGACGTCCTGAATCTGCTGCGTGTCATCCTCCATCGGCACCAGGGCGAAGTCGCCGCGGTTGCCGTGCCACTGGGCCGGCTTCAGGCCGATGTAGGTGATGTCGAGCACGGTGCGCTCGTGTTCAGCCTCGATGCGGAACTTTCCCTCGATGTCGGTGGTGGCGTTGTGCTTCGACTGGCGGTCGCGGACGACGGCCCCGATGACCGGTTCGCCCGCCATGTCGACGACGATGCCCTCTATCCACTTGCCCTGGCTGGCGTCGGCCGTCGAGCCCTGCTGCCGGGTGATGACGATGTAGTCGTCCTTGGCCTGGGCCTTCAGCTGGTGCCCCTTGATGATGGCGTTGACCACGCTGAGCGGCTGTTGCTGTTTGGCCTTCAGGGTGACGTTGAAGTTGACGTCGCTGTAGTTGTACAGGATGCGCAGGCCCGACATCTTCTCGACCTTACGCAGAGCGGTGGTGGCCTTCTCGTTGTCGAACGAGACGCTGATGAGTGTTCCGCCCTGGGCAAAGGCTGCCAGAGAGATGCCGACCAGGTACAGAAGGACGCAGGCGCGTCTGAGAGTTGTCGCTAAACGTTGCGACGCAGTCGGTTTCAGCATAGTTTCTCTACGTTTGAATGATGATTACTACGTAAGAGATACGTAATGCCGGAGGGTTTGGTACGCCTAATAAAAGTTAAAAACGTTTCACTTTGCGCGTTTTTCTGGCGTTTTGCTTTCAAAAGACGGTCATGACGCGGTCTTTTACTGTAATTTTGGCACCGCTGATGAGCTGCAGCTGCTGCAGCACCTCGCTGAGGCTCTTGCTGCGCGAACAGCTGAAGTGCAGCCGCTCGTCGAGGAACTCGGGGTTGGCGAAGGCCACGTCGTAGCTGAACCAGCGTCCCACCTCGGTCATGATCTGGCGCATGGTCTGGCCGTCGAAGTAGAACTCGCCGTTCTTCCAGCTGGTCACCGTCTCGGGGTCGACCGTTGCCACGTCGAAGGCCATGGCGTTGAGCGTGGCCTGCTCGTTGGGCTTGAGCCTGATGCCCGCCGTGGCGCTCTCCACCTCGACGCTGCCGCTGAGCAGTGCCACGCTGGGTGCCTCGCCGGCGAAGTTGCGGATGTTGAACGTGGTGCCCAGGACGGTGGTCGACAGGCGGTCGCAGTTGACGATGAACGGCCGCCTCGGGTCGCTCGTCACCTCGAAGTAGGCCTCGCCCACGAGAGCCACCTCGCGCGGCCCCTTGGTGGCGAAGCGCCGTGGGAAGATGAGCCGGCTGTCGGCGCTGAGCCACACCCGCGTGCTGTCTTCGAGCAGCAGCTGTACGGTGCGCCCCTGCGGTATCTGCAGCATGGTGATGTCGTCGTCGGCCACGTCGGTGGTCGGTGTGATGTGTATCTCGCCCTCAGCCCCGACGGTGACGCCGAGGTCGCGCGCCGAGGCGCTGCCGAGCGCTACCGACTCCTCGCCGACGGTGATGGCGACGTCGGCCACGGGGCTGGGCTGCGCGGTGTAGACCACCACGGCGTCCTGTTCAGCCGCCGTCGTGTCGGGGCTCCGTCGGGTCAGCACGACGAGGAGCGCCAGCGAGGCCGCTGCCGCCAGTGTGGTCATGGCGACGATTCGTGCGCGTCGCCTTGTCCGCTGCCTGCCTGTGCGGCGTGCAAAGGCTGCAAACTCGGCGTGGCTGTCAGGCACGTCGGCGTCCTCCAGGAGCGCTCGCCTGACGTCCAGCTCCATGCGCAGCATCTCCGTGTCGGTCCATTCAGTGTGGTTTCCTTCGTTCATGAGTGATAGTTGTTTTACTGTTACAGTAGTAACGTGCTTTACCCATAATACGGCATGGTGGCTGCTTCGGTATGTCTATTTTTGCGATTTTAACATTTCGCGCAGCAATTTGAAGGCCTTCATGATGTGGCGGTGTACCACCGGCACCGTCAGTTGCAGGGCCTCGGCCGTCTGCTGGTAGGTGAGCCGCTTGAAGTAGCAGTGCCACAGTATTGAGCGGCTCGGCTCGGGCAGTCGGCCGATGGCCTCGTGGAGCCGGCCTATGCGCTCTTCGTAGTCGGCGACGTCGGTCTCGTCGCTGATGAAGTCGGTGGCCGTGAGCATGGCTTGGTAGTTGGCGGCGGCGCGGTTGTGGCGCAGTCGGTCCAGACAGCGGTTGCGCGTCGTCTTGTACATGAAGGTGGCGTTGGGCTGGCGTGGCTGCTGGCTGCCGTCGTCGTCCCACATCTGCCAGATGGCGGCAAACACCTCGCTCACGGTGTCCTTAGCCTCGTCCTCGTCGCCGAGCAGCGTGAGCGCATAGAGGTACAGACGCCTGTAGTACTTCTGGTAGAGAAGTTCTACAAGCGTCATGGCCTCGGTCTGCCTATCCGTCATGTTGGTCGTTTTGGTGAGTGTTTTACTGAGTGTCGGCCAGTATGGTGCCGATGATGCTGACGACGTCGTCGGCATCGACCGTGCCGTCAGCGTCGGCATCGGCGGCGTCGGCCAGGAATCCTTCGGGCTGGCCGCCCTTCAGGTAGCCGATGAGCATGACGACGTCGACGACGTTCAGGCTGCCGTCGCCGTCGACGTCGCCTAAGCGGACGAGCTTCACGTTGTCGAAGCCGATGATCTTCTCGTTGCCGTTAGAGTTGTGCATGGCCACGAGGGCGATGGTGGTCGAGGCCTTGCCGTCGCTGGCGAAGCAGAGGCTCATTTGCTGCCACTCCTCCTTGTTCTCTACGGTCGGGGCCTGCTTGGTGGCGCCGTCCTGGGCGACGGCCTGCAGGTAGGCGTCGCCGCCGAGCCCGCTCTTCCAGACGTCGGTCGTCAGTCGGTAGTTCCCGGCTGGCAGCAGCAGCTCCTGGCCGAGTGTGATGGTCGATGTGCCCCAGTTCTGGCGTATCCAGTAGGTCTGCTTGCCGTTAGAGGCCGGAACGGGGCGTGAGGCGAAAAAATTGGAAAAGTACTTGTCGCCGCTCTTCAGGGCCGTCAGGTCGTTCTCGTTGCGGGCGGTGTAGCTGATGGTCCAGCCCTGGGGCAGGTAGATGGCGCGGTCGCTGCTGACGCCGCTGCCCGTCATCGGGGCGTAGCTGCCCTCGAAGTCGCCGTTGGTCATGCTCGTGGGCAGGTCGGCGTTCATCTCGGCCTTAGCCTCGGTCTTCGTCAGTTCGGCTATCAGCTTCACCTCCTCGGGCGTGGCCACCAGGTCGTAGGTGCTCACGCCGTAGCACTGCTGCCGGAAGGCGGTGCCGCTGACGGTTAACTGGCTGACGTCGAGCCCCTTGACGCTGACGACCTGGTCGACCAGATCGTTGCGATAGATGGTCAGCGTCTCGCCGTCGTAGGTCATCGTCATGACCCACGTCTTAAGCATCGTCGGGTGGCGGTCGCCGCTGGTGCCTGATGACAGGTAGGCCCAGTCGTCGCTCGTCAGCAGGCAGTTCTGGCTACGGTAGGTCTTGCCGCCGACGGTCAGCTGGGGGTAGTGCGTCGAGGCGTCGAGGGTGTAGCTGAACGAGCCGTCGGCGCTGCTGATCAGCGTGCCGCCGTAGTTGTTGGCGTCCATGACGAAGACGGCCGAGAGCGTCTGGCCGGCCTTCAGCGTGGCGGTCGTGGCGCGAGCCTGCGCCACGGGGCGCACCGTCTCCTGCCAGTCGTGGTCGCCGTGAATGGCGGTGGGGTAGCCCTTGGGGTAGTTCTTGTTCACCATCCAGTAGTAGTAGTCGCCGTTCATCCACACCAGGCGCAGGGGCGAGTTCTTCGAGCCGGGAATGACGTAGGGCCGCGCGTTGTTCTTGGCCGAGCCGGTGGTCAGCTGCTCGGAGCCGCTCACCTTGCCGTCGTCGCCGATGGTGTAGCGCCAGAGCTCGTAGACGCCGTCCTTGTTGTAGCGGCCGTCCTTGGTGGGTATCGACAGGTAGAGGTCGTTAATGTTGTCGGGGTCGATGGCCATGCCGCCGCTGTAGCAGCGCTCGGTTGAGTTCCAGTTGTGGTGGAAGGCGTGGCCGCCGTACTGCACCCATGTGTTCTTCCAGTCCGTGCCGTTCCAGCGGGCGTACCAGTAGACGTGGGTGGTCTTGGCGTTGTCGATGTGGGGGTAGGCAACGACGGGTCGCTCATCCTTGTCGAGGGCTATCTGCCACACCCAGTTGCGTATGCCGGCCGTCTTGTCGACGATGGTGGCGGGGTACTTGTTGGCGAAGTCGTCGGTCTTGTTGACCTGGAACACACCATTATTAATAACAGACAGTTGCTTGCCGTTCAGGTCGCGCAGTATGGGCCCCTTGCCCTCGTTGATGTCGATGACGTTCAGGTAGAGCCAGTCGGGCATCTCGTTGTCGGGGTGGCCGGTGGTGTAGCTGACGTAGATCTTGTCCTTGCCGTTCGACTGGTACTTGGCGTAGGGCCGGGCGCCGGTCGACTGCACAATCTGCTTCGGTCCGAAGTCAAACTTGCAGTTTCCCGCCTCGTCGGGCATGGTCAGGCGTGCTATCGTGGGGTGCCAGTTGATGCCGCGCCAGCAGAGGTAGATGTGCTGCGGGTCGTCGCTCATGATGAATGGCGAGGGGTAGGTGGTGTTGTTGGCCGTGGCGAGCTGCTTCTCGTCGCCGAGCGAGGTGATGTCGCCGGGGCGCGTCGAGACGCGGTACCAGATGCACGCCTCGTCGGTGTGGCGGGTGTAGAATATCATGACGCGCTCGTCGGGCAGCACCAGGAACGTCGGGTTGTTGTGGTCGTCGGGCTGGAAGTACGAGCGCACCAGGACGTCGGTCTTGCGGCCCTTGATCCAGTCGTACTGCGTAGCCTTGACGTTGCCGTGAACGTCGATGTAGCCGACGTACGTGGCGTTGATGGTTCCCGTGGCGTTCTCGTAGTGCAGGGCGCGCGGGTCGGCAAACCAGCACCATGCGCCTTCGTCGGCCACGACGCCGGCCGTAGCCCGCTGTGCTCCGACGATGCAGGCCAGGCCGATAACGGCTTGCATCAACATTCGTTTGATGTTTCTTCTGTTCATTTTACAGTCAGTAATTGGTTATTAGCGTGTGCAAAGTTACTGAATTTTTCTGTAACTCTCGCTTTTCTGTGCAATTATTCGCTAAATTGTCGGCAAATTCTGCGGCAGGCGGCTGATTCAGAGGCGATTTGACTGCGGCCGAAGTGAAAGACTATCGGTTGAGCTTAAAGAGAGGAAGCGTGGGGGCCGCCTCTTACCTCTGTTTTTCATACTATAGTTGCTAATCGCAGGTAAGACCCCGCACTTCCTGCACTTCCCGCACCACGCCCTCACTGATGGGCGGTGAATAATTGTCCCACGGCCTGGGACGTTTGTCCCAGGCCGTGGGACAATTGTGGCGCGCCGCCTCTCGCGGCGAAGTCAGGTGCGGGAAGTGCGGGAAGTGCGGGTTGTTTTCTATGTTTCGCTACTATTATACCTCTCACCACTCGCCTCGGATACTGTAGCAAGCGGAGCTTGCGAAAGTTGGGAAGTAATATTGTTTTCTTAACCAGACAATTTTTTTTTTGCTTTTTTTTCACCAAATTCTTCCTGTCAGGCGTTTCCCCCGAAGCGGCGTGTGTTAAATAACGCGAAAAAACGGTCGGAAGTACAGAGGATTTGTGCATCTTTTTGTAATTTTGCCCGCAAACAACGACGATATGATACGACATCTACTGACAATTACCCTCGGACTGCTTGCCTGCGCCGCTCCCGAGCTGACGCGTGCGCAGGAGTTCTTTGCCGGAGGCGACATCAGCCTGCTGCAGAGCTACGACGACCACGGCGTGGCCTACTACGACCAGCAGGGGACGCGGATTGACGACGTGCTGAAATACATGAAGAGCGACGCCGTGGGCTGGAACGCCCAGCGCGTAAGGCTCTTCGTCGACCCCGCCGGAAAGGCCCCTGACGGCTCGGCCGACGCCCAGGTGTGCCAGGACCTCGACTACGTCGCCCGCCTGGGCAGCCGCATCAAGGCCGAGGGCTTCGCCTTCATGCTCGACTTCCACTACAGCGACTCGTGGGCCGACCCCTCAAACCAGTGGACGCCGGCCGGATGGCTGACGCTGAGCGACGCCGAGCTGCAGACGCGCATCTATGACTACACGAAGGCCTGCCTTGAGACCCTCGTCGAGGCCGGCGCAGCGCCCGACTTCATTCAGACGGGCAACGAAATCAGCTACGGCATGCTCTGGGGCGCCTACGGCGCAAAGACCAACCGCTGCTACACGTCGTCGGAGGCTAACTGGCCGCGCTTCACCGCCCTGCTGCAGCAGGCCGTGAAAGCCTGCCGCGAGGTCTGTCCGCAGGCCAAGATTGTGCTCCACACCGAGCGGGCCGGACAGCCCGGCGTGCTGACGGCTATCTACCAGCGGCTGGCGGCCGTCGACTACGACATCATCGGACTGAGCTACTACCCCTTCTGGCACGGCAGCCTGGCCACCCTCGCCGGCACGCTTGACCAGCTGGCCAAGAGCTTCCCCGACAAGAAAGTGCAGATCGTCGAGACGGCCTACTACTACCAGTGGCAGCCCGCGCAGAGCAGCTCGTTCACTGACTATTCAAAGACGTGGCCCGTCTCGCCCGACGGCCAGGCCGCCTACCTGCGCGCGCTGATAGCCGAGCTGAAGCAGCACGACAACGTCAACGGCCTCTACTGGTGGTTCCCCGAGGAGAACGGTAACGGTCCGGGCAGTGCCGTGCTGACGAGCTGGGTCAACCGCGGACTGTGGGACAACAGCACCCACCGCGCCATGCCCGCCCTGTACGTGATGAAGGAGTTTCTCGACCGCCCGGGCTCGGGTGTGTACACCATCAGGCAGCTGACCGACGAGGCGTGGTACACGCTGGGCGGCGTGCGGCTCGACAGCCGTCCGCAGCGCCACGGGCTTTACGTCAGCGGCGGCCGCAAGTATTTTGTGAATTAGTTTTTATCCGTCGCCCCCGTTTCATTCTGACAGTCAGCTGTTTACGGCCGAGTGACGGATGTGACGGATTATTTTGCTTTTAAAACGTGTAGTCGGGGCCGTCAGCCTTTACTTCTGCTCCTTGTAGATGACCTTGTTGGCGCCGCTGGTAATCTTCAGCGCGTCGGGGTGCTGCTTGATGAACGAGTCGATGTGGCGTATGCGCTTCTGCTCGAGTATCTCGTCGACGGCAATGAGGATGCCCGTCTCCTCGACGTCGCCGAAGCCGTAGTTGATGGCCGTGCCGAAGAGCTTCATCGTCGGCGACAGACTCATGTAGGCGTTCACCAGCGGCGGGATGTTGTAGCCCAGGCGGCGTATCTCGGTGTTCAGTATGCGGTAGTCGGCCTTGAAGTCCGACTCGCAGAAGAGGGCCTTCAGCTCCTCCTCGTCAGTTTCAATTTTCAACGGTTTCATCGGAACAATCAGCGCCTCCTTGTCTTCGAAGTGCTTCTTCAGGAAGTAGAGAATCATGTCGCGCCCACGCCTGATGTACGAGGGGTACATGGTGAACTTTCCGAAAAAGTAGCGCACGTTGGGCTTCACCACGGTGAGCGCGCCCAGACCGTCCCACAGGTTGTCGAGGGCGAAGAGACTCTTGGCCCCCATGCGCGAGCTTTGGTAAGGCAGTGTGACGAACGATCGCCCCAGTTCGATGGTCTGGTCCTTATACTCGCGCAGGAATTTCTCAGAGAAGTGGAACATGTGGCTCGTGGCCAGCTTCGGCTGCCCCTTGTCGTCCATCTCCCAGTCGGTGCCCAGCAGGTAGCGGTATCCGCCGATAATCTCCTGCTCCTCGGGGTTCCAGACGATGAGCTGCTTGTAGCAGTTGTCGCAGGTGTCGAACTCGTCGATGTCGCAGTCCTTGCCCGTGCCGCCGCCGGCTTCGCGGAAGGCAATCTCGCGCAGTCGTCCTATCTCGCGCATGACGTTGGGCGCGTTGTGGGCGGTGATGATGTAGATCTCGTTGTTGCTCTTGTTAGTCATGCGTAGCTGTCGCTCGCGTGTCAGTTCGCTGCGGAGTACTTCCTTGGGAATCGGGGCAATGATGGGTTGTTCCATTTGGATTGTTGTTTTTGCGGGGTGATTAGTGTTGTCAGAGTTTCTGGTCTTTAGGGTCGTCGGGGTCGAGGGCGTAGACGCGCTCCTTCACCCACTGGGCCCACTCGGCGGGCTTGCGGCTCTTGTCGAAGGTCTGCCAGGGTATGGGCTTGCCAATGGTGACGCGGAACGTCTTATGCACGTTTTTGTACATTTCATCGACTAAAAACAGCATGGCCAGGTTGAACGGCAGGCAGCGGTCTGAGAAGTTGGCCAGGCGGTAGAAGAAGTTCGAGTTGCGCCCGCTGAAGTGGATGGGCACGACGTCGCGCTGGTACTGCACGCTCTTCGAGACGAAGGTCTTGCTCCAGGCAATGTCGCGTATGACGCCGTTCTTGCGGCGCGAGCAGAGTCCGGCGGGGAACATCAGCATGTGGTTCTGGCTCTGGAAGCCGGCCTCGACCATGCGGGGGAAGTCGCGCCCCTGCTTGCCCGTCTTGTTGATGGGTATGCAGAGCGGCGCCAGGCCGGGCAGGTTCATCAGCAGGTCGTTCACCAGGTAGCGGAAGCGGCTGTCGTAGTGGCGCCCGATGATGGCGCCCAGGGCCACGCCGTCCTCGCCGCCGAGGGGGTGGTTCGAGACGAAGGTGTAGAGCCGTCCGTCGTCCTTCGGCGGCAGGTTCTCGCTGCCCACGATGTCGAGCGTGGCGTCAAGGTACCTGACGCACTCCTCGAGCCACTCGGTGCCCACCAGGTGGCGGCTGTCCCAGAGGTAGGCGTTCACCTGGTCCTGGTGGACGATGCGCTTGAGCCAGCTGACCATGAATCGCGGCACGAACTTAGCCTTCGCGCCCATCTTCTGCCTGAGTATGTCGTCAATGTCGACTGTTTTCTCTGTTACTGTAACCATGTTTTTGGCAATAGCTTTCTATCGAGTTGCAAAAGTAGTACAATTCTTTGAAAAAAGATACTTTTTTTGAGAAAAAGTGAAAAAGTAGTGCGAGATTGTGGTATGTTTTAAAACAAAACCGACACAAATCAATAAAATTATGTTAAATCATAAAAAAAGTGGAGGAAAGTGGTGGATTGTGGGGGAAAATGTGTATCTTTGTGGCTGAATTCTTCATCAATAGGAAACGTATGCGTTTTTTAGGTAACATAGAGGCCAAGACAGATGCCAAGGGAAGAGCCTTCCTGCCAGCTGTTTTCCGCAAGGTGCTACAGGCATCGGGCAACGAGACGCTGATTCTGCGCAAGGACATCTTCCAGCCATGCCTGGTGCTCTATCCTGAAAGCGTGTGGAACGAACAGCAGGACATGCTGCGCCGGCGGCTGAACCGATATAACGCCCAGCACCAGCAGATTTTCCGTCAGTTCGTCTCAGAGGTCGAGCTGGTGACGCTCGACGGCAACGGCCGGTTCCTGATACCGAAGCGCTATCTCCAGATGGCCGGCATCAGGCAGGACGTGAAGTTTATCGGCATGGACGACACCATCGAGATTTGGGCTAACGACCGCGTGGAGTCGACCATGATGAGCAGTGAAGAATTTGGTAAGGCACTCGAAGACATTATGGGGCAGGAACCCTCTCCTGCAGAGAAATACTGAACAGATGATTGTCACGGCGGAGACATACCACGTACCAGTGCTTCGGGAAGCAAGCATTGACGGGTTGGCTATCCAGCCCGGCGGTACTTATGTCGACGTGACCTTCGGCGGCGGAGGCCACAGCAGCGAGATACTGAGGCGACTCGGGCCCGAGGGACGGCTCTACGGCTTCGACCAGGACCCCGACGCCGAGAAGAACATCGTCGACGACGAGCGATTCACCTTCGTAAGGAGCAACTTCAGGTACCTGAAGCAGTGGATGCGCTACTACGGCGTCGACAGGATTGACGGCCTGATGGCCGACCTCGGCGTGTCGAGCCACCAATTCGACGTCGATACGCGCGGCTTCTCGTTCCGCTTTAATGCGTACCTGGACATGCGCATGAACAAGCGCGCGGGAGTGACGGCGGCCGACGTCATCAACGGCTACGACGAGCAGCAGCTGGCCGACATCTTCTATCTCTACGGAGAGCTGAAGCAGGCCCGGCGGTTGGCGTCGCTCATCGTCAGGCAGCGCCAGCAGCACCCCATGACCACGACCGGCGAACTGCTGCAGGCGGTGGAGGGACTGCTCAAGCCCGAGCGCTCGAAGAAGGAGGCGGCACAGCTGTTCCAGGCCCTGCGCATCGAGGTGAACCACGAGATGGAGGCGCTGAGGGAGATGCTGGCCGGAGCCACCGAGGTGCTGCGCAGCGGCGGACGGCTGGTGGTCATCACCTACCACTCGCTGGAGGACCGCATCGTGAAGAACGTCATGCGGGCCGGCAACGCCGACGGGCGCATCGTGCAGGACTTCTTCGGCCGGACGGAGGCTCCGCTGCGGCCGGTGAACAGCCGGGTCATCGTGCCCACCGACGACGAGCTGCAGCGCAACCCGCGCAGCCGCAGTGCCAAGTTGAGAATAGCAGAACGTGTATAGAATATGGCAGAAGAGAAGACTGACATCCAGGAGGAACTGAAGGCCAAGGAGCAGAAGGCTCTGGAGAAGCTGAAGGAGATCAGGCGCAACGTGAGCGAGGATGACACCGTGCCGGTGGGGACGCTGACGCTGCGCAAGATTCTCGGCGGCGACATCCTGTCGGCCGACCTCGTGCGCCGCAACATCTGGACGCTGGTGCTCATCGTGTTCTTCACCGTGGTCTACGTCGCCTTCCGCTACCAGTGCCAGCAGGACATGATACAGATCGACAAGATGGAGCGTGAGCTGAAGGACGCCAAGTACAAGGCCCTCTCGAGCTCGAGCACGCTGACCGAGCGCTGCCGCGAGAGCCAGGTGCTCAAGGTGCTCAGGGAGAACCACGACTCGCTGCTGCACATCAGCTCGCAGCCACCTTATATAATAAATATACCGGAACGGGGATTCTTAAGCGGAAACGGAGATGAGTAAGTTCAACAGCAACAAGATTATGCCGCGATACTTCGCCATTGTGCTGGCGTTGACGGTCACAGGAATTGCCATCATCGGCAAGGCCCTCTACATCATGACGGCCGAGAAGGACTACTGGATGGCCGTGCAGCAGCAACTGAAGCACGACTCGATCATGGTGAAGCCTAACCGCGGCAACATACTGAGCGACGACGGACAGCTGATGGCCAGCTCGATTCCCGAGTACAAGGTGTTCGTGGACTTCCAGCCCGGGCGACAGAAGGACGTACCCTGGGACACGGCGGCCATCAACCGCGTGAATCGGCTCTGGGACGAGAAGCTGGACAGCCTCTGCACGGGGCTGAACGACATCTTCCCGCAGGTGACCGCAGGCGAGTTTAAGGCTCACCTGCTGGAAGGGCGCAACAAGGTGAACCGCGACGGAACGGTCGGCGCACGCCACTGGCCCGTCTGGAAATACCGCATCAACTACAATACGTTTACGCAGCTCAGGAAGCTGCCCATATTCAGCATGCCCGTGGGTAAGGGCGGTTTCCACTGGGATGAGTTCAACGCCCGGAACCGACCCTTCGGCTCGCTGGCCAAGCGCACGGTGGGCGTCATGTTCGGCGAGATCGACTCGGCCCGCTGCGGTCTCGAACTGTCGTTCGACTCGACGCTGCGCGGACGTAACGGTCTGGTGCACCGTCAGAAGGTGCTCAACAAGATTATGAACATCACCGAGCTGCCGCCCGTCGACGGGGCCGACGTCGTGACGACCATCGACGTGAACATGCAGGACCTGGCCGAGCGCGCACTCATCGACGAGATGAAGCTGCCCGAGGTGAACGCTGACCTCGGCGTGGCCATCCTGATGGAGGTCGAGACGGGCGACGTGAAGGCCATCGTCAACATGATGCGGATGCCCGACGGACAGCTGGCCGAGGCCATCAACTCGGCCATCAGCTACCGCTGCGAGCCGGGATCGGTGTTCAAGGTGGCCTCGCTGCTCGTGGCACTCGACGACGGGGTGATACCTAACGACACGAGCTACATCATTCACACCGGCAGCGGCGTCCAGGAGATGCACGGCCGACTGATGAAGGACCACAACTGGCGGCGCGGAGGCTATCAGGACATCAACGTGGCGCGCACCTTGGAGGTCAGCTCGAACATCGGCACGAGCCACGTCATCGACCGATTCTACGGCGGCCACCCTGAGAAGTACGTGCAGGGACTCTACCGCGTGGGCATTCACGAGGACCTGAAACTGCCGCTCGAGGGCTACCGACCGCCCATCATCCGAATGCCCGACACGAAGACCACCGACCGCTCGAAGTACTGGAGCAAGACGACCCTGCCCTGGATGTCGATAGGCTACGAGACGCAGATAGCTCCCATCAACACGCTGGCCTTCTATAACGCCATTGCCAACGACGGGCGAATGATGCAGCCCAGGTTCGTCAAGCGGCTGACGAAGGACGGCGAGACCATACGCGAGTTCCCGCCCGTGGTGCTGAAGGAGCAGATCGCTAAGCCTGCCACCATCGAGATGATGCAGACCATACTGGAGCACGTCGTCAGCCAGGGACTCGGCAAGAAGGCGGCACCGCTGTCGCGGTCGTTCAAGGTGGCCGGCAAGACGGGCACCGCGCAGATTGCCGACGAGCACGGCGGATACCACTCGGGTGTGACGCGCTACTGGCTCTCGTTCGCCGGCTTCTTCCCCGCCGACGCTCCGCGATACTCCTGTATCGTCTGTCTGCGCAAGCGAGGCCTGCCGGCTTCGGGCGGAGGCATGAGCGGCGTCGTGTTCAGGCAGATTGCCGAGGGCGTCATGGCGCAGAACGTGAAACGGCTCGTGGACGACGTGCGCGACTCGACGTCGAACTTCACACCATACGTGAAGGGCGGCAACGAGGCCTCAGCGGCCTACGTCCTGAGCCGACTGGGGCTGAACGTCACGCCGCCTAAAGGCCTGAAGACGGAGCAGGGCCTCGTGCCCGACGTGACGGGTATGGGCGCACGCGACGCCGTCTACGAGCTGGAGCGCCGCGGCATGAGGGTGGCGCTCGTCGGTCGTGGCAAGGTGAAGTCGCAGAGCATTGCAGCCGGCAAGGCTGTCAAGCCCGGCGCAGTGTGTGAGCTGCATCTGGAAATATGAACCTTTAAGAATGAGTAATATGAATTTGAGAGAAATTCTGAAGAACGTCAGGCCGCTGGCCATTGTTGGCAACGCCGACACAACGATTACCGGAGTCAAGATCGACTCGCGGCAGGTTAAGCCTGGCTATCTGTTTGTAGCCATGAAAGGAACACAGGTCGACGGCCACCAGTTTATCGCGCGAGCAATAGAACTGGGGGCCTCGGCCATTTTGTGCGAAGACATGCCCGAAACGCTGGCCGAGGGCGTCGCCTACGTGCAGGTGGAGTCTACCGAAGAGGCCGTCGGCCCCGTGGCAACCCTCTTCCACGGCGACCCGACGTCGCACCTCAAGCTGGTGGGCGTGACCGGCACCAACGGCAAGACGACCATCGCCACCTTATTATATAATATGTTCCGGCAGATGGGCCATAAGTGCGGCCTGCTCTCCACCGTCTGCAACTATATCGACGGCGAGGCCGTGCCGGCTACACATACCACCCCCGACGCCATAGAGCTGAACGAGCTGCTGGAGCGCATGATGAACGCCGGCTGCGAGTATGTGTTCATGGAGTGCTCGAGCCACGCCATCGCTCAGAGGCGCATCGGCGGGCTGAAGTTCGTCGGCGGAATGTTCACCAACCTGACGCGCGACCACCTGGACTACCACAAGACGTTCGAAAACTACCGCGACGCCAAGAAACTGTTCTTCGACACGCTGCCGAAGGACGCTTTCGCCATCACCAACGCCGACGACAAGAACGGCCTCTTCATGGTGCAGAACACCAAGGCCACGGTGAAGACCTACTCGACGCGCCAGATGGCCGACTTCCGAGCACGCATCATTGAGTGCCACTTCGAGGGCATGTATCTCGAGATCGACGGCCGCGAGGTGGGCGTGCAGTTCATCGGGCGGTTCAACGTCTCAAACCTGCTCTGCGTCTACGGCGCCGCCGTCATGCTGGGCAAGCAGCCCGAGGACATTCTCGTCGTGCTGAGCACGCTGAAGAGCGTCAACGGGCGCCTCGACCCCATCCGATCGCCCGAGGGCTACACCGCCATCATCGACTATGCGCACACGCCCGACGCACTGGAGAATGTGCTGAAGGCCATACACGAGGTGCTCGACGGAATGGGCCAGGTGATCACCGTCTGCGGCGCCGGCGGCAACCGCGACAAGGGTAAGCGCCCGCTCATGGCTCAGGAGGCCGTGCGCCAGAGCGACCGTGTCATCATCACCAGCGACAACCCCCGCTTCGAGGAGCCTCAGGACATCATCAACGACATGCTGGCCGGGCTCGACCAGAAGCAGATGAAGAAGGTGCTGTGCATTGCCGACCGCCGCGAGGCTATTCGCACGGCCTGTATGATGGCCGGGCGGGGCGACGTCATCCTCATTGCCGGCAAGGGCCACGAGGACTACCAGGAGATTAAGGGCGTAAAGCACCACTTCGACGACCATGAGGTGGTCCGCGAGTGCTTCGCCAATCAATAAGGGCCGGTAGGTCGCCAGTTTGTAAACCGTCAATCGAAAATAAGAAAATCGTAAATAAACAAGATGCTATACTATCTCTTTAGATTCCTGGAACAGTACGACATCCCCGGCTCCCACCTGTGGTCGTACATCTCGTTCCGCTCGCTGCTGGCGCTCATTCTGTCGCTGGTCATCTCGGCGTGGTTTGGCGAGTACTTCATCAAGTATATGCGCCGCAAGAAAATCTACGAGGTGGAGCGCGACCCGAAGATCGACCCGTTCGGCGTCGAGAAGAAAGGCGTGCCCACGATGGGCGGCATCATCATCATCGTCTCGCTGCTGGTGCCGGTGCTGCTCTTTGCCCGTATGCGTAACATCTACATCATCCTGATGGTCGTCTCAACCGTGTGGCTCGGCTTCCTCGGCTTCCTCGATGACTATATCAAGGTGTTCCGCCAGAAGAAGGAGGGCCTGAAGGGCAAGTACAAGATCGTGGGGCAGATTAGCATCGGATTCATCGTCGGACTGACGCTCTGGCTCAGTCCCGATGCCGTAGTGCGAGAGAATATCAGCGTGAGGCAGCAGAACCAGGAAGTCGTGGTGAAGCATAAGACCGAGGCCGTGAAGTCGCTGAAAACCACCATCCCCTTTGTCAAGAACCACAACCTGAACTACTCTGAGGTGATGGCCTTACTGGGCGACTACAAGGTGGCCGCCGGATGGGTGCTCTTCGTGGTGATGACCATCCTCGTGGTGACCGCCGTCTCGAACGGTGCCAACCTGAACGACGGCATGGACGGCATGTGCGCCGGCAACTCGGCCATTATCGGCGTGGCGCTGCTCGTCTTGGCCTACGTCTCGGGACACATCGGCTACGCCGCCTATTTCGACCTGATGTATATCCCGCACGCCGAGGAGCTCGTCGTGTTCCTATGTGCCTTCGTCGGTGCCATGATCGGCTTCCTGTGGTATAATGCCTACCCGGCACAGATATTCATGGGCGACACGGGGTCGCTCACCATCGGCGGCATCATCGGCGTCTGCGCCGTCATCATCCACAAGGAGCTGCTGCTGCCCATCCTCTGCGGCATCTTCTTCGTCGAGAGCCTGAGCGTCATCATCCAGACACAGTGGTTCAAGCTGATGAAGAGAAAGGGGCGCCGCGTCCGCGTGTTCCGTGCAACGCCCATCCATGATAACTTCCGCCGCCTCGATTCGCAGCTCGACCCGACGTCGACCTACATCCTTCGGGGCTGGCCGAAGCGCCAGTTCCACGAGTCGAAGATTACGTTCCGCTTCTGGATTATAACCATCATCCTGGCGGCACTGACCATCATAACGTTGAAGATAAGATAAACAGAAATGAGTAGAATAGTCGTTTTAGGAGCCGGCGAGAGCGGCGCAGGAGCCGCCGTGCTGGCAAAGAAAGAGGGATTCGACGTGTTCGTGTCGGACATGTCGAAGATTGCCGAGCGCTACAAGAAGCAGCTCGACGACCACGGCATTGCCTGGGAAGAGGGGCAGCACACCGAGGAAAAGATTCTGTCGGCCGATGAAATCATCAAGTCGCCCGGCATTCCCGACACGGCGCCGATGGTCAGCAAGGCCATCCGGAAGGGTATCCCCATCATCAGCGAGATAGAGTTTGCGGGCCGCTACACGCAGTCGAAGATGATCTGTATTACCGGCTCCAACGGCAAGACCACCACCACCTCGCTCATCTACCACATCTTCCGCGAGGCGGGCTACGATGCCGGCCTGGCCGGAAACATCGGCCACTCGCTGGCCTTGCAGGTGGCCGAGGAGCCACACGAGTACTATATCATCGAACTCTCGTCGTTCCAGCTCGACAACATGTACCAGTTCCGTGCCAATATCGCCATCCTGCTGAACATCACGCCCGACCACCTGGACCGTTACGACAACTCGATGCAGAAGTACACCGACGCCAAGATGCGTATCATCCAGAACCAGACGCCGCAGGACGCCTTCATCTACTGGGCCGACGACCCCGTCATCGCCAAGGAGCTGAAGAAGTACGACATCAAGGCCGTGCAGTGTCCCTTCTCTGACATCAAGAAGCACGGCGTCATCGGCTATATCGAGAAGGGCCAGTACAAGCTGGAATACCCCACGCCCTTCAACATGGAGCAAGAGAGCCTGAGCCTGTCAGGGCGCCACAACATATACAACTCGCTGGCTGCGGGACTGGCCGCCAACATTGCCGGCATCAAGAAGGACTCCATACGCAAGTCGCTGAGCGACTTCCCCGGCGTGGAGCACCGCTTAGAGAAGGTCTGCGACGTCCGCGGCGTTCACTACGTCAACGACTCGAAGGCCACCAACGTCGATGCCTGCTGGTACGCACTCGAGTCGATGAAGACCCGCGTGGTGCTCATCATCGGCGGCAAGGACAAGGGCAACGACTACGAGCCCATCAAGCCGCTCGTGCGCGAGAAGTGCTCGGCCCTGGTCTATCTCGGTGCCGACAACACGAAGCTCCACGAGAACTTCGACGCGCTGGGCATTCCCGTCCGCGACACACATTCCATGCGCGAGTGTATGGAGGCCTGCTACGAGCTGGCGAAGCCCGGCGAGACCGTGCTCCTGTCGCCCTGCTGCGCTTCGTTCGACCTGTTCAAGAACATGGAGGACCGCGGCGAGCAGTTCAAGGAACTTGCCCGCAGCCTGTAAATCGTAAGTAGAAAATACAGTAAAACGTCAATAAAAAGAGGTGAACAAGAAAATAGGCAATATCTTCAAGGGCGACAAGGTCATCTGGATGGTGTTTTTCTTCCTCTGCATGATCAGTATTATCGAGGTGTTCTCCGCCTCGAGCAACCTGACGTACAAGAGCCAGAACTACATGGGCCCCATATTCTACCACACCGTCATGATTGCCATCGGCGTCGTCGTGGCTGTCATCACGCTCAACGTGCCCTGCCGCTACTTCAAGCTGATGACACCCTTCCTGCTGGCTCTTACCGCCATCACGCTCCTCTGGGTGCTCGTCGGCGGCGAGAGCATCAATGGCGCCAACCGCGTCATCTCACTGCTGGGCTTCACCTTCCAGCCGTCCGAGATTGCCAAGGGTACGATGGTGCTCGTCACGGCCCAGATCCTCAGCGCCATGCAGCGCGAGACGGGCGCCGACCGCAAGGCCTTCAAGTACATCCTGCTCATCCTCGTGCCAACGACCTTCCTGATAGGCATCGAGAACCTGTCGACGGCAGCCCTGCTCTTCGCCGTCATCTTCCTGATGATGTTCATTGGGCGCGTGCCGATGTCGCAGATGGCCAAGCTGGCCGGAGTCATTGGCGTCGCCGTCGTCGGTTTCCTGGTACTGGTGCTGACGCTTGGCAGCATCGAGGACAATCGCAGCGAAGACAACCACCTGACCGAGGCCGTCAGTGCCGGGGCCGAGGAGAAGGAGAACAAGGACGCCATCAAGGGCGGCGGCGTCTTCCACCGCTTCGCCACGTGGCGCAACCGCATACTGAAGCACTTCGACAGCGAGGAGGTGCCGGCCGAGGAGTATAAGATAGACGACAACTTCCAGGTGGGCCATGCCAACATTGCCATCGCCTCGTCGGGAATCATCGGCAAGGGACCCGGCAACTCTACCGAGCGCGACTATCTGCCCCAGGCGTTCAGCGACTTTATCTATGCCATCATCATCGAGGAGATGGGCATTCTCGGAGCCGCCTTCGTCGTGTTCCTCTATATCGTGCTGCTCTACAGGGCGGCCCGTATTGCCTCGCGGTGTGAGAACAATTTCCCGGCCTTCCTCATCATGGGTCTGGCTCTGCTGCTGGTCATCCAGGCTACGTTCAACATGATGGTGGCCGTCGGCCTGGCGCCTGTCACCGGTCAGCCGTTGCCGCTCATCTCGAAGGGCGGCACGTCTACCATCATCAACTGTGCCTACATCGGGGCCATCCTGAGTGTCAGCCGTTCGGCTATGATGAAGAGGGAGCCTGTAAGGGAGATAGGAAGTTAAAGGAGTTAAGAAAAAGATATGGAAAAGGAATTAAGAATAGTCGTCAGCGGCGGCGGCACCGGAGGCCACATTTTCCCCGCCGTCTCGATAGCCAACGCCGTGCGCCGTCTGCGCCCGGAGGCTAAAATACTGTTCATCGGAGCCCTGGGCCGCATGGAGATGCAGCGCGTGCCTGCTGCAGGCTACGAAATCAAGGGCCTCCCCATACGTGGCTTCTACCGCCCGCTGTGGAAGCCCGCCAACATCGGCGTGGCCTTCGACTACCTGCGTAGCAAGTGGCAGGCCAAGAAGATACTCAAGGAGTTCCGGCCCGACGTGGCCGTCGGCGTCGGCGGCTATGCCAGCAGTGCCGCTCTCGGTGCGGCCAACAGCTTAGGCATACCGACGCTGATACAAGAGCAGAACAGCTACGCCGGACTGGCCAACAAGCAACTCGCCGCCAAGGCCCGCAAGATATGCGTGGCCTACGAGGGCATGGAGCGCTTCTTCCCTGCCGACAAGATCATGCTCACGGGCAACCCCGTGCGGCAGGCGCTGCTCGAGACCACCCTCTCGCGCGAAGATGCCGTCCGCAGCCTCGGCTTCGACCCCGACCGCAAGACCATCCTTCTCGTCGGCGGCTCGCTTGGCGCACGCACTATCAACCAGAGCGTCCTGCAGCACCTTGACCTCGTGGCCGGGAGCAATGTGCAGTTCCTCTGGCAGACCGGTAAGTACTACTTCGCCGACATACAGAAGCAGCTCAAGGGCCGCGACCTGCCCAACCTCAAGGCTACGGACTTCATTACCGACATGGGGGCTGCCTACCGTGCCGCCGACCTCGTCATCAGCCGGGCTGGCGCCAGCAGCATCTCCGAGTTCTGTCTCATCGGCAAGCCCGTCATCCTCGTGCCCAGTCCCAACGTTGCCGAGGACCACCAGACGAAGAACGCCCTGGCCCTGGCCAACCGCGACGCCGCCATCTACGTCAAGGATGCCGACGCGCCGTCGACACTCCTGCAGCTGGCTATCGACACCGTGGCCGACGAGCAGAAGCTCCGTTCACTCAGTGCAAACGTGCTGAAGATGGCCCTGCCTGACTCGGCCGACATCATAGCCCGCGAGGTCATCGCGCTGGCCCAGAATACCCATTAATCCAAATAGCCCATCATGAACATCAAAGATATCAAAGCAGTCTACTTCATCGGCGCCGGAGGCATCGGCATGAGCGCCATCGCACGCTACTTCATCAAGCGCGGACTCGTCGTGGCCGGCTACGACAAGACCCCCAGCGACCTCACACGCCAGCTGGAGCGCGAAGGTATGCTCATCCACTACAAAGAGAGCGTCAGCGACATACCCCATGCCTGCCGACAGCCGCAGTCATGCCTCGTCGTCTACACACCGGCCATCCCCGACGACCACCAGGAGCTGGCGTTCTTCCGCCAGAACGGCTTCGTCATCGAGAAGCGTGCCCAGGTGCTGGGCGCGCTGACGCAGGCCATGAAGGGCCTCTGTGTGGCCGGAACCCACGGCAAGACCACCACCTCAACCATGTGTGCACACATCATGCACCAGTCGGCACAGGACTGCAACGCCTTCCTCGGCGGCATTTCCAAGAACTACGGCACCAACTACATCCTGTCTGACTCCGACTACGTCGTCATCGAGGCCGACGAGTTCGACCGCTCCTTCCACTGGCTCCGGCCCTGGATGACCGTCATCACCTCGACCGACCCCGACCATCTGGACATCTATGGCACCAAGGACGCCTACCTTGAGAGCTTCCGCCACTACACGACGCTCATTCAGCCCGGCGGCGCACTCATCATCCATCGCTCACTCGAGATGCAGGAGTCGCTGCCCGAGGGCGTCCGACGCTACGACTATGCCCTCACCGAGGGCGACTTCCACGCCGAAAACATCCGCATCGAGAACGGAGGCATCACCTTCGACTTCGTCTCTCCCGTCCAGTCGGTCAGCAACATCGTCCTCGGCCAGCCTATACCTATCAATATTGAGAACGGCGTGGCCGCCATGGCCATGGCTCAGCTGGCAGGCTGCACGCCCGACGAGCTGCGCTACGGCATGCGAACCTACGGCGGCGTCGACCGTCGCTTCGACTTCAAGATCAAGACCGACCGCCTCGTCTTCCTCAGCGACTACGCCCACCACCCCAATGAAATCTATCAGAGCGCACGCAGCCTCCGACAACTCTATCACGACCGTCGCATCACCGCCATCTTCCAGCCCCACCTCTATACACGCACACGCGACTTCTACCGCGAGTTTGCCCACGCACTGAGCCAGTTCGACGAGGTGGTGCTCACCGAGATATACCCCGCACGCGAGCAGCCCATCGAGGGCGTCACCTCACAGCTCATCTACGACAATCTCGACCCCGGCGTCGAGAAGCAGATCATTCACAAGGCCGACGTCCTCGACTTCGTCAGGCACCACCAGTTCGACGTCCTCGTCGTGCTCGGTGCCGGCGACCTCGACAACCTCGTGCCTCAGATAACCAAGCTGCTGAACAGCAGCCTAAAATCGTAAATCGAAAATATTGTAAATCGTAAATCGAAAATATTGTAAATCGTAAATATCATAAATGCTCACAGTCAACTGGAAGAAGACCATCGTCATCCTGCTCGATGTTGCCATCGCCGTCTACCTCATACTGGCCATCACCGTGTTCAACCAACCCGAGGACAAGGCCACTGTCTGCACCGAGGTAAACATCCACATAGCCGACCAGCAGACCCGCGGCCTACTCACACCGGCCGAGGTCAAACGGCTGTTGGAGAAGCAGCGGCAGTACCCACTGGCGCAGCCCATGCAGTTCGTCAGCACCCGGCAGATGGAGGAAGTGCTGCTCGCCAACCCCTACGTCGACGCCGTCGAGTGCTACAAGACCCAGAACGGCCACGTCAGCGTCAACCTCACACAGCGCCAGCCCGTCCTACACGTCATTACCAACGGCGGCGAACAGTACTACGTCGACGAGCGGGGCGACATTCTACCCCACAGCCGCCTCGGCGGCAATCTGCTCGTCGCCACCGGCACCTTCAGCCATAAGTACGCACAGAAGCGGCTGGCACCCATCGCCAGCCAGATTCTCAGCGACCAGTTCTGGCAGAACCAGACCGAGCAGCTCAACGTCCTCAGCGACGGCACCCTCGAACTCGTCCCCCGTGTCGGCGACCACATCGTCTACCTCGGCTCGCCCCGCGACGTGCCCAAGAAGCTCCAGCGCCTGCGCAAGTTCTATAAGTACGGCCTCAGTCACGCCGGCTGGGACCGCTACGAGCGCATCAACCTCGAGTTCGACAACCAGATCATCTGTAAGAAAAGAAAAATATAGTACGCGCTAATCGAAAATAAAAGAAATAAATCGTCAATCGAAAATCTGTAAATCGTAAATAACAATGGTGGCAGCAAAGGAATTTATAGTAGCAATTGAACTCGGCTCATCCAAGATGACCGGTATTGCGGGACAGAAAAACCTCGACGGCAGCATCTCAGTACAAGCCGTCGCCAAGGAAGACTCTTCCGCATTCATCCGAAAAGGAGTGGTTTACAACATCGACAAGACAGCCCAGTGCCTGCAGGGCATCGTCAAGAAGTTGGAAGCCCAGTTGAAGACACAGATCAAGCAGGTCTACGTCGGCGTCGGAGGACAGTCCATCCGAGGCGTACGCAACGTCGTCGCTAAGGACCTCCCAGCAGGTACCATCGTCACCGAAGCATTCGTCGACGAACTCCTCGACGCTAACCGCAACATCAATTACCCCGACCAGGAAATCCTCGACACAGCCGTACAGGAGTACAAGGTCGACTCACAGTTCCAGCAGGACCCCGTCGGCATACAGTGCGCCCACCTCGAGGGCAACTACCTCAACATCCTGCAACGCAAGGCATTCTATAAAAACTTCAATAAGTGCTTCGAAGTGGCCGGCATCGCCATTGCCGAGATGCTCAACGCACCTCTGGCATTGGCCGATGCTGTCCTGACCGAGGCCGAGCGACGCTCAGGATGCGCACTCATCGACATCGGCGCCGACACCACCACCGTCTCCGTCTATTCCAAGAACATCCTCCGCCACCTCGCCGTCATACCACTCGGCGGAGCCAACATCACCAAGGACATCGCAACACTACAGATGGAAGAAGCCGACGCCGAGAAGATGAAGCTCAAGTACGCCACGGCATACACCGACAACAACGAGATCGACAACAACCTCAAGTACTCCATCGACCAGGACCGCCAGGTCGAGAGCCGACGCTTCATCGAGATCGTCGAAGGCCGACTCGAGGAAATCATCGAGAACGCCTGGTACCAGGTACCCTCCGAGTACTACGACAAGCTCCTCGGAGGCATCATCCTCACCGGAGGCGGAGCCAATATGAAGAACATCGAGCGCGCATTTCAGAACCACACACACATCGACAAGATACGCGTCGCAAAGTTCCCCATCCACACCATCACCGGCGGCAACGACGACGTCAAGTCCAAGAACGGCATGATGAACACCGTACTCGGACTCCTCGCCAAGGGCGACATCAACTGCGCCGGCGTACCCATCGACCCCAATGCCGACCTCTTCGGCCAGAAACCCATACCCGCCGTCGAAGTCAATGACCTCCGGCCCGCCCGGAAACCCGGCGAAGTACCCGCCGGCGTCGTACGTACCGAGGCCGAGAAGCAGAAAGCCGAGGAAGAAGCCCGGCTCAAACGCGAGGAAGAAGAGCGAATCCAGCGCGAGAAAGAAGAAGCCGCAGCAGCCGAGGCAGCACGCATCAAGCGCGAAAACTCAAAGTGGAACAAGTTCAAGAAAGGCATCGTCAACTTCGGACGCACCATCATCGGACCCGAAGACGAGTAACACCACAATTATCAATTATCAATTGTCAATTATCAATTATCGAAGATTATGGACACAATAGACATCCTCGACTTCGGCGAACCCGAGAAAGAGCACAGCATCATCAAAGTCATCGGCGTCGGCGGCGGAGGCGGCAACGCCGTCAACCACATGTACCGCGAAGGCATACACGACGTCACATTCGTACTCTGTAACACCGACGCACAGGCACTCAACGACTCCCCCGTACCCGTACACCTACAGCTCGGAGCCGAAGGACTCGGAGCCGGCAACAAGCCCGAGCGAGCACGACAGGCCGCCGAGGAGAGCATCGACGACATCAAGAACATGCTCAACGACGGCACACGCATGGCCTTCATCACAGCCGGCATGGGCGGAGGAACAGGCACCGGAGCAGCACCCGTCATCGCACGCGTATCCAAGGAAATGGGCATACTCACCGTCGGCATCGTCACCATACCCTTCCGATTCGAAGGAGCAAAGAAAATCGACCAGGCACTCGACGGCGTCGAGGAAATGTCAAAGCATGTCGACGCACTGCTCGTCATCAACAACGAGCGACTACGCGAAATCTATCCCGACCTCTCACTCACAGCAGCCTTCGGCAAAGCCGACGACACACTCTCCGTAGCAGCCAAGTCAATAGCCGAGATCATCACCGTACACGGACTCATCAACCTCGACTTCAACGACGTCAAGACCGTACTCAAGGACGGAGGCGTAGCCATCATGTCAACAGGCTACGGCGAAGGCGAAGACCGAGTCAAGAAAGCCATCGACGACGCACTCAACTCACCACTACTCAACGACAACGACGTCTTCAACTCCAAGAAAATCCTACTCTCCATCGCCTTCAACGAAGAGAAAGGCGGCAACGACAACTTCATGATGGAAGAGATGAACTACGTCAACGACTTCATGGACAAGTTCGGCGACTTCGAAATCAAGTGGGGCGTAGCCATCGACCCAGAGCTCGGCAAGCGAGTCAAAGTCACCATACTCGCCACCGGATTCGGCATCACCAACGTCGACGGCATGGAGGCCCGACTCAAGAAACACTCACAGGAAGAAGCCAACCGCATAGCCGAAGAACAAGAGAAAGCAGCAGCACGCGAGGAGCGACGCGGACGATACTACGGCGGCACCGACGGCGTACGCCGATACAAGCGACGCCCACACATCTACCTCTTCCGGCCCGAAGACCTCGACAACGACGACGTCATCTCTGCCGTAGAGTCAACACCCACCTACAAGCGCACACGCGAGATTCTCGACTCCATCCACTCACAAGCCACAGGCGACTACCTCAGCGAGCCTAAGGACACACCACCACAGGAACCACAGCAGGGCGTCATCAGCTTCGTCTGACAACACGCCACGCCAACCGACCGCCACAGTAACCATGCCCATGCTCGTAAAAACATATTGCGCTGCCGTCAACGGGCTTGAAGTCAACACCGTCACCCTCGAGGTCAGCCTGTCGCGCGGCATGCAGTTCCACCTCACGGGACTGGCCGACGCCGCCGTCAGGGAGAGCCACGACCGCATCAAGGCGGCCCTCATCAACAATGGCTTCAAGATGCCCTTGATGGACATCACGGTCAACCTGGCCCCCGCCGACATCAAGAAGGAGGGCTCGGGCTACGACCTGCCCTTGGCCATCGGCATCCTGGCGGCCAGCAGCAAGGTGACGAGCGACGCCCTGGGCCAATTCATGATGGTGGGCGAACTGGGGCTCGACGGTCGTCTGCTGCCCGTCCGTGGCGCCCTGCCCATCGCCATCCGCGCCCGCAAGGAGCACTTCAAGGGGCTCATCGTGCCCCAGCAGAATATCCGCGAGGCCGCCGTGGTGAACCAGCTCGAGGTCTACGGCATGGAGACGCTGATGGACGTCGTCAACTTCCTGAACGGCAACGGCAGCTACGAGCCTACCGTCATCGACACACGCCGCGAATTCTACGACCACCAAGACCACTTCGAGCTCGACTTTGCCGACGTGAAGGGTCAGGAGAGCGTGAAGCGCGCCCTGGAGGTGGCCGCCGCCGGCGGCCACAACATGATCATGATCGGTCCGCCGGGTAGCGGCAAGTCGATGCTGGCCAAGCGCCTGCCCAGCATCCTTCCCCCACTGTCGTTGGCTGAGAGTCTGGAAACCACACAGATTCACAGCGTGGCCGGCAAGCTGAGCCGCGACACCAGCCTCATCAGTCAGCGCCCCTTCCGGGCGCCCCACCACACCATCTCGCAGGTGGCTCTCGTCGGCGGCGGCAGCAATCCGCAGCCGGGCGAGATCAGTCTGGCCCACAACGGCGTGCTCTTCCTCGACGAGATGCCCGAGCTCTCGCGCTCGGTCCTTGAGGTGCTGCGCCAGCCGTTGGAGGACCGCAAGATCACCATCAGCCGTGCCAAGTACAACGTCGAGTACCCCTGCTCGTTTATGCTCGTGGCCTCGATGAACCCCTGTCCCTGCGGCTACTATGGCGACCCCACCCACCACTGCGTCTGCACGCCCGGCCAGATACAGCGCTACATGAACAAAATCTCGGGGCCGCTGCTCGACCGTATCGAATTTCATCAATTTTATTTTGTGGGTCAGAAATTTTTTGTAACTTTGTACCCAAAATCAGAAGATTATGGGTCGTATCGTTCTATTTGTCCGAGTTTCAACTTTAGGTCAGCAGCTTGAATCTCAAGAGGATTCACTAAGACGTGCAGCACTAGCAGATGGTCATAGTGAATCTGATTTCATTATCATTAGTAATAAAGAAAGTGCCATCAAGCTAAGTGAAGAAGAGCGTGAAGGACTTAATGACCTAAAAAGGGTAATTGAATCCGAAGATGTGTCTCAAATTTACATATCGGAGTTAAGTAGGCTGTCTAGACGTCCACAAATCCTTTATTCTATCCGAGAACAATTATTGCAAAAGAGGATTCAGTTAAAGTGCTTACACCCTCAATTCACACTTCTTACTGAGGATAGAACGAAGTACGATGCTACAGCAAATATCATATTCTCACTGTTTGGTGCATTAGCTGAGCAAGAAATGCTGGAGAAGAAAGAGAGATTTGCGAGGGGAAAGAGACGTAAGGCAGATGAAGGTAAATACAACGGTGGAGCAATCCCCTTTGGCTATAGGATAGATGCAGCCCAAGATAATCTTATTGTCGTTGATGATGAAGATAGTAAGATAGTCAAAATGATATTCGATATGTACGAAAGCGGATTCTCACAGCCCAAATTAGCTAGAGAAATGGCTGAAACTGGCCATGCAGACGTGACAATCTCAATGATTAACAACATATTGAATAATGAGAGTTATTGCGGTGTAAAGAGGAAAACCAAGATGGCTTCTTATGAAAGAGCCTACCCACCAATTATAACCGTAGAACAATATCAGAAGTGTAGGCAGATAGCAGATACCAATAATACGACCATTAATAAGGCAAAGAACATATATTTTGCCGAGCATCTTGTCAAATGTCCTACATGTGGTGCATATTGGGCGGCTGGTGGAAGTAAAGCATCTTATCATTGCTCTGTTGCATACAAATCAATGAGTATATGGAAATATGAGCATCATAAGAAAGAGAAGTGTACCAACAAAATGAGTTTTAGTATTAACGTCTTAGATAGCATATTGTGGCATGTAGCAATTGAAAAGGAAGCATGTTATATCGAGCAAGCAAGTCAAGAAAAGATTGATGGCTACAAAAGAGAAGTTGAGAAAATAGAAGCCAAACTTGCCAACATACAACCGAGAATCGAAGGACTTAATGCAAAGAAAGAACGTCTTAGGGAAATGTATGTTGATGGTATGCGGAAAGAGACTTACGATAAGAAGAGTAGAGAGATTGCAGAGAAAATCAATGCCATAAAGTCTGAGCAGATAAAGTATAAAGACGAGTTGAAGCATGTAAAAGATACCATTGACAATCTGAATGATATAAGATTGTCAAGACCTATCTCTGTAGAAGATGTGGAAGAGTTCTTTAGCGGAAAGAAAGGGTCAATAGGCTCTAAATACCCCATTGAACATGCCATGCTCACATATAAGATAAAACAGATTACAGATGATTCAGAGAGGCATAAAATAATCAAGAGACAAATAAAGTCGGCAGAAGTTATCCCTACAATAATAAGATTCCCTTTTGGCATTGGCATTAGAGACATAAAGGCAAGAGAGGTTATTATCCATTCATATATTCCTTCACATGACCAAAAACAAATAGGTTGGGATGAAGGTAGGGATTGTTTCTATGTAATTCCTAATGGCGGTTCTGGCCCAATGATTCTTGACATTGCTCCTGACGAATATACAGAGGGTGTTGACCCTACTTTCTATAGTTATGGTGATAACACCAACTACTACTATACTGATATTGCTCCTGAGATTCTGATGATTCGTTATAAAGACGTACCAAAGAAGCAGAAAAGGAATCTAAAGAAAGAGAAAGACCTAGAGTTAATCGGTGACATGCTACCATTGAGAGAGGTTGCTAATAGACTAAACTATAATTATACTACGCTTTATGGTAGAATCAGCAGAGGTGAGGTTGGGAGTGTTATTATTAGTGGAAAGCACTATCTCCACTTAGAAGATGTGGAAGCATTGTTAGCAAGAGACAAAGCGATTAAAGATGAAATTGGAGATAGAATTTCATTGCTTGACATTGTAAAGAAATACAGTGTCGCTTATAGCAACGTACTCAGTCTTGTAAAAAAAGGTGTTCTACCTTCTGAGTTTATTAATGGAAAGTATGTTGTAAGCCCCAAAGATGCAGAAGAATACTTCACCTCAGACAATAGAAGAAACTATGTTATGGGCGATATGATGCCTGCAAGTACAGTCTCAAAAAAGTACCATGTAAGCTATAAATCCGTATTAAAAAAGGTTAGAAGCGGTGAATGTCCTTCTGTTATATATCAACACTACTATTACATTGACCCAAAAATTGCAGAAGAGTTTTTCGGTAAAGCATAATGCGCACATTATAATAATAAGAGGGTGCAACCGTTCAATGTCGGCAGCACCCTCAATTAATAATAAGCATCATCGTTTTATTAAATGAATCAACCAATCATTTAACAGTGTCTATTTTCGCTTGAAGCTCATTGAGCTTTCTCAGTATCTCTTTCCTCTGTGCCATGTCTAGCATGGACGTGGATTCATATTCACACCCCAACTGAAACGCTTTGGTGATGAAGTCTCTAGCAATGATTATCAGCTCGTTCTGTTTGAAGTCGGCAACATTATGCCTCATATTGCTCAGTTCCTGGGCAGTGGTGTTCTTTTCGTACTGTTTGAGGAATCCGCTATACTGTTCCTCTGTAATTTTTACCCTTTTCATAGTTTTTCATTTTTCAAACCATCAATGAAGATGGATGCGTTTTTTCAAGCCCCATCGAAGGGGTTATTGAAGCGGTTGAAATGGGCTGAAACATCGGTCAGCAAAGCGTTTTAGCCCCAAAGTCAACTGACTTTATTCTAAAAATAGAAAAAATTCTTGCTTTACCATCCCTGCATCGAATGGCTCAAAATGGCAACCCGTAGAAGCTTTGTTTAAAGTTCGCCTCAACCTCATTTCTAATCATTTCCTTCAACCTTGCCTCAAAGTAGTAGAGAAAGTGTTTCTTGTCATAGAGAGGGGTGTCTTTACAGACGAATGCCCTTTGTTGCTTATTTATCTTTCTTGAAAATTCCTTCGAGTTCTTCATAATAATTCGGTATTATATTCACGTTATTAATCAGTTCATTTGTCACTTCATACCAAATGTCCTTTATCATCTTCCTTATGGTATGATAGTTAAGAAACTTGCTTGACAACTCTTCCATGAAGTCATTGGTGAACACTCGTTCTGGGTATAGTTCCATATAAACCCTTATCTTTTCCAAGTCATCGAAATTGCCGTACTCAAAAGTCCTTCTCTTCATTTTCAATCATCGTTTACACAGTTATTGTCGTTAATGTCTAGGTCGAATGTGAAACTATCCCCACCATCATACTGTATCGTCTGCATTGCTTTACTCAATTCTAAGTGAAACGATGTTATAGCCGTTAGTAAGGGCTTTAAAAATACGCTGTTGTTCCTTATAAGTAGCTTTTCCAATTGACCTAGCATCAAAAGAGTGTCGGTAAGGAATTTGCATGTAAGCACGTATTGGTCTGATTCCTTACTCATAGCATCAATAGCAAAATCACGGTTTATTACCTTGTTCTCCAATAGGTCAATCTGCTGTTGCTGTTTGTTTAACAGCTTTTCTAGTACTTTCTCCTTATTCTCCTTATGTTTCATTAGTTGTGTTGTTTAGTTCGTTATTGTCTAGCTTATTGTTCAGTTTCAGTATCAAGTGGTTGTTGGCAAAACCATCTGTCAGTTCTTGCTTGAACTTACCTATTGCTCTCCTGATTGTCTTGGCATTGGTACTGTTATCATCCTTAATCAGTGCTTGTATGCTTTCGATATAGAGCAAAAGGAAGAAAATTTCTTGTGTCAGTGCCATTGATTTGTCACGCTGTCTGCATACGTAATTGTGTGCATCCTCTCTGGAATCAATGCCCCTCTGTAGAAACTCATTCTCCTTTTGAAGTTCCTTAATCTTTCTTCTCAACTGTCTTGTATTGTCATACTTCATAAATTGATATTCATTGGTCGGTTGTTATTGTTCATAGGCTTTGCATTGCGGTTATAGTATTCGGCTATAACCTCATGGCATATCTCCTTAACCCTATCCTCAGTCATTTGCTTCTGTTTTGCCTTTTTAATAAGGGCTTCTATCATTCTGTAGCGTTCCCTCTGAGTGTCGGCAATCTTCTTTCTTGCCTCTGGGGTGTGAGGTACAGAGTGAGGGGCTTTCTTTATCGGTTTTTCATGTGTCATTTTCTGCATATTCTTTTCTTCGTTTATCATCTTATCTGCATCTATTGGAAAGTAACTCATTTTCTGCCTCCTTTCAAGTGGGCAATTAGGGTATTATTTAGTTTAACCACTTCATCCTTCATGCGTTGGTACTGCTGATAATATGGTGTGCCATCCAATCTAAGACCAATTGATGAAAGATGCTTGCCCATTTGCTGAATCTCCTTATATGCAAGCTGTATCTCCCTACTCTGGTCAACGGATTCTTTCATTACCCTCTTGGCTGTATTCTCTACAAGCCTACTGAGGTCGTTCAGCGTCAATCTTGTTATCTTTTGTTTCTTCATAGTCATGTTTGGTTTGTTGTTATTAATGGCTCATAGGTGACTTGGTACTGTAATCTGTCTTTAACCGCTTCAATCTCCTTCAAGTCCTTAATGACATCGAGCCTAATGTCTGTCTCATAGTTCGTAACCACGTTGCAGTTCAGATTGCTGTTATGATACTTACATTCTCTATTCTTGATGAAGTCGAGGTGTCTTAACAGTCTGCCATGAGCGAGGTGATTATACGTTGGTACTGTCTCTATATTCGCCCTTATGAGCGGTTCTAAGCCTCTGTCTATCTCGTACCCTATTGAGTGCCTACCAAGCAGCATTGCAGCCTTTGTGGTGGTTCCAAGACCGTTAAATGGGTCACATACCTTATCTCCCTTCTTTGAGTACATATTAATCAGTCTGTAAGGCAATTCCAATGGGTAGGCAGCACTTCTATCTCTGGCGGTTGAATCTATCTTCTGTGACGTTCCCATAACGTTCCATGTGTCAGAAAACCATGTGTTTCTTTCCTCATAGAAGAAAGCCGATTCCCTTCTGAGTTTCTTTTCTTCATCGGTGAATATGCGCTTGGTGCCTTTGCGAAAGATAAGAATATGCTCATGCTCTGAGGTCACGTATGCCCCACATAAGCAGCCACAACCCATAAACTTGTTGGGAGCGTTGGTTGGCTTATGCCACATTATCGGTGGGAGTTCCTTTAATTCCTTTGACGTTAGATAGGTGACAATGCGGCTGTGATTGTCAAACAATTGGAAGTCACCATTAAACGAGCGTGGAGCATCGGCAATATCAATACACATGAAGCCACCATCCTTCAATGCCCTTATACACTCGTTCCATACCTTATCGAGTTCTTGGTGCATCAACTCAAATGCCTCAGTCGGATTAATCCTCAATGCCTCTTTAATCTTTGGATTCATTGAGATAAACAGTGAATCCCAAAGAGAATCGTCAATCATCATCATTGGATATGGTGGACTTGTTACGATTAGGTCGATGCTTTCATCTTCCACTTCCTTCATGTTATTGGAATTGCCGAAAACTATCTGGTGATTGGTGGTCATGTGCTTTCATGGTATTAATCTTATTAGTTATCCTCTGAATAAAATATAATCTAATGTTACTTTAATATAAATAGTTGGTTGAATTAAAAAGTTACTATTTTGAAAGAAAAAAATGAGGTCATTCTTGATATTACGCCAAATTTTTTCTGGAATTTTTTAGACCAAACTGTTCGTTTCCATAAACACCCCTTAATTCCCCATCGAGGGGGAGGTTACAACGCCCTATGGGGGTGGTCCCACTAGAGTATGGGGATAATACCCATATCGTTTTGCCCTTATCTTCCTTTGCTCTCATGGGAAGGGGGAGGGTTTGCTTTCAATAGGAAAGACACAACGGCATCCAAAAGCCTGAGAAACTGTAGGTTCTATTCACGTTGAAACAGAAAAACGCATTCCTGAGCGATTCCTGACCATTTCACGGCTTCAGTGGGCAACTATCAAGGTCGAGGTGCTTGAAACGTCCTGTGAGCTTCTTGTGCACTCCTGTGGCTATTGGGCTATCCGTTGGTATCAATGCAACCTCCCAATCATCCCCATCCCCTAGGTCTCAACAGTCTGATTCCTCAGTTGGTGACGCTGCCAACATTTCTTCTTCCGCTTCGATTGCAGCCCTTGCTGCCTCTTCGACTTCTTTCATTGTGACCTCAAACATCTTGCCTCCCAATCTGTTGTAGAAGCTGAGATAGAGGAAGAGTTGGACGTATGGGCTTTGTTCTTTGGTGAGGGCTATGAACTTGTGGAAGTTGACCTTGTACGTATCTGGCAGCACAAGGAAGTCGTACTTCTTCATATTCTCTATCAGCTTGCAGCCCTCCTTGGCTGCAACAGCATCCCAAGCCCCATTGGAGAAGTCCTTAATTTTTATCCCTCTCTTCTTGACCTTCTTGACGTTGATGCCAATGCAGTGAAACATTATCGTCACTCTGAGTTCATCGTCTAGGGTGTTCTGTTCTATGAAGTCCATTATTTTCTTGTAATTGGTGAATAGCTCTGTATCAGTACAGTTCTGGAATGTGCGTAGATAACGCTTGTAGGTGTCTAGAATTGTCTTTGTGTTCATATTCTTACTTTTTTATGTTCTTATTTTCCATTGGTAGAGACTGCGAGCAAAACCTTCACAAATAGGTTTTGCGCCCATGCAGTCTCGTTACCCTCTTGTTCTTAATACCAAACCTCTGACGAGTTGGAATCGTTATCTTCAAAGTCGTTGGGGTCTATGAATATCTTTTCCATCCAATCCTTGCCCTCTTTCTTGACCTCCATCGTCTTGGGGTCTCTTGGTGTTGAATCTTCTTTTTTCATTAGTTCTATTTTTTTGTAAAAAATTATTTTTTAAATAATATTATATTAAGTTCTTAGTATATAGTATTTTATTATTATTTTAATATTATATTTTATTATTATTTATTCAGTTCCTATACTCTAAAGTACCTACAACTCACAGTATGGGTTGGGATGGGATGCTATGTTTTGTTTTGTTAGGTTATGGGTTGGGATGGGATGCTATGTTATGTCATGTTTTGATATGATATGTTTTGTTATGTAGTCCTAATAGGGGTTTCAAGAGATTTGGACTTGTTCATAAACTTGGCAAATCTCTCACCAATTGACCTCTTCCTAAGTGGCTTTTCTAGTTCCTCAAAATGGACGGTGTACTCTGATGCGTTCCCTAGACCTTCACCAATTTTCCTATCTACCAACCCATATAGTTTCAGGTCTGCAAGTGCTTCTTGAAGCTTATCATGTCCTATCCCTCCAATCTTGCATAACGTCTTATTGTCAATTGCGATTATTCCGCTTTCCATAGCCTTACTGTTTTCAGTCCATAGCAACAATGCCCCCAAAGTCTTTTGGGCGGCTAAACTCAATTCTGATTCTGTGATGTTGGTTGGCAACTGTGCCAAAACACTTGATGTACTACTCATGCTTCTTTCGGTTTATTCTGTTATTTATCATCTTCAAACGGTTTTCTAGATGAAGGTCGGTGTGGGAGAATAAACCGTTTGATGAAACCCACACCAACCAAGTTACAAAGAAAGTATTGTACCCTACTCTCTATTTAAAATATAAGAATTTTCTCTAGGATTTCAAGAGCCAAAGGCAACTTTTTTCAAAAAAGTTACATTTCCCAAGATGTTCAGATACTTATTAAGAAAAGAGCCTTGGAGCTACCATCCGTTTGCGGCAGTTCCAAAGCTCAATGGAAAATAAGAAAAGTCAATAATAAGTATCTACATGGAACACAAAAGACATAAACAGTTCCCAAATTATGAGATTTGGGAGGATGGTACGGTGTGGAGATTGCCACACAGAACAATCAACGGAACCAAGCTAAAATGGAAGAAGGTGAAGCCCTATAAGGCAAAGAATCGTTATCTGGAGGTGTCACTGCATAATGCGGAGGGCAAAAGGGTGAGAATGTATCTTCACAGACTGGTGTATATGGCTTTCTTCGGTGAGATTCCACCTCATAAAGAGATTGACCATATCGATGGGTCGAGGGAGAATAATAGTGTCAACAATATCCGAATCTGCAATCATAGGAACAATTGCCAAAACCCCAACAGCATTGCACGCTATAGGGCTGCAAATGCCTTGGATAAGGGCAAGTTCAATAGAGAGAAGATGATGGCAGCAAAGGGCGAGAAGCGAGAGGAAGAGCTAAGAGAGCTGTTCATGGTGATGTATCGAGAGTGTAGCAAGGTGAAGATAATGGAGTTCATGCAGCGAGGGCATTGCGGCTATTACCGAGCGGTGAGAATCATTGAAGAAATGAGAGAAAATGTAGGAAATATGGGAGTTTCAAGCTAATTGAAGCTCCCAAAATTTGTTTTTCTCAAATCTTTTTTATATCTTTGCTCAAAAGGATAACATTTTTAAATTATTAAGTTATGAATAATATTAAGAGAGAGTACAAAATCGCAAACAGCGTGTACTTCAATAGCAAGTACGGAGAGAAGGTACTGAGCAACATGTACCCATGTAAATTAACTTATGATGGTATGACATTTAACAGCGTGGAGCAGATGTTTTACTATTTGCTCTACAACTTCCTTAATGATGAGACCATGAAGTGCAAGAATGCCTTTGAGGTCAAGGAGCTTTATAAGGCTTTTATGAATGGTAAAGAGGAAACCAAGGGCAAGAACGAGAGCAAGGAAGATTTTGAGAAGAGAAAGAAGAAAAGGCTCATGGCTCAATATGACCTCATTCACAAGTGCCACCAAGTGAAGTTCCAACAGTTCAAGCCGTTCCGAGACATTATAATCAACAGTGGGGATAAGGACATTGTGGAATGGTGCTATTGGATTTTTGACAAGCGCATAGATGAATTTGGTACTTATAAAGATGAAGAAAAGGGCGTTTTCGTGGGAGGTAATGTATGTGGCCGTAGCATGATGAAGGTGAGAGAGGAATATAATGAAGGAAAATTGAATGTATGATGTGAGGTGAATATCACATCACATTTTCTTGTTATCAATATGCAGGGAATAACATAACGTCAAGTCCATATCTCTTTGTGTGTAAAATATCATATCCATATTTGATAAATAACATGTGCTCTAAATATCATAATATAATTTCGCTATTACACATGTGTATCAAATATCATATTACTTTCTTGCATAAGTACCTTATTATTAAGTTGGAGAAAAGAGCAGCACTATAAGCGAAATGCCCTTAAACAAATGGAATTTGAGGGTGTATAGCAAAAAGATGCTTTCAAAATTTGCTTTTCTCGAAAACTATTGATATATTTGCAGAAAAAGGTAAATAGACGTTAATCCATTTGGCTATTCCAAATAAATTTCGTACCTTTTCACCACAAACGGAAAATCACCTACAGTACGGTAGTCCTTGGCGCAAAGCTCTCAGCCATTGGACTTTTCGATATTGTGAGAGCGAGGTGATACGGCAATCAGGCTAGTTTATGAGAAATACTAGTTCTAGGTGGGCAACTGCGCAAATGCCCATCCCTCCTAACTATGCCCCTTTGCCATCTGGCAGCACCTTCTACACATAGTAGATATAGGTGCTAAACCCCACAAATCAGCCTTTCGGTACAGAGGGAGTGACAGCATCCGCATGGGTGTTGTAGAGGGAATCGTGTGCCTTGTATTAACAGCATAAAGTCCTTACTGACATGACGTTAGAACTCAGAAACAAGATTGTTCAGAAGATAGCCAAAGCCCTTCAAATCGGAGAGCTTGACCCTTATCGGATAGGTGAGATAGAAGCCAAAATAGGCTTTTCGCTGAATCTGAATGAGGCAGATGTGGCGTGGGCACAGCATGTTTGGGGGAATCGGCAGCAGTATAGACAGAGTGCATAAACTCATTTCAGAGCTGAAACATGCTCTGAGGACTTTAGAAAGACTTTTATGAAAAAGGGAAATAATATAGAAGTTGATGTTCATGGACTGACCTCTAATAAGAGAACGAGAAAGCAGAAATGTTGCTTCTGCGGTGAAGAACTTGACCAATATGGGGGCAATAACCCTTGGCCTTTTAAGACAAACGGTAGATGTTGCAAATTTTGTAATGACCACTATGTCATTCCACTTAGGATAAGGATAATGAGGTTAGAACATGAGCGTCACTTAGCAGAGCAACAATCGGTTAATAGTCAATCCTAACTATGACATTTTAGTAATTAATATGGCTATGCGTGTTAGGGCATGGCCTTAAATTTCAACATTGTTATGATTAAGCGATATGCAATATTTAACTAAGACTAAATTAGCAGAGCGTTGGTCGAATAGTCTTATTAAGAAGTACTTTCCCCAATGCTCATTGGAAAGGCCAAACCCACAATACAAATGCGGTTCACAAATGCAGCTGTATGAGGTGGGCAAGGTTAGGTATATTGAATCTACAGACGCTTTTAAAGCTGACTTTCAGAAGGTGATAAAACACAAGATTGCAGCTAGAGAAAGAGCAAAACGTAAGCATAAAAAGCTAGAATTGTATGCCAATGGGGTGCAGATTGAGATTCCGACAATGGATAAGGATAAGCTTATCAGAAATGCTTGCTACCATTATAACAGTTGGAAGGAATGGAAAGAAGGTGGATGGGATGGAGAGTGTAGGGCAACCCCGTCTAGTGATGAATCCTTCTTAAAGAGAATCACCATCAACTACCTTCGGCATGAATGTACTTGCTATGACAAGGAATTGGAGAAGTTCTTTAGCAAAGTGGGCAAGCATGAAGCCCATGATGTGCTTCAGGAGAGAATCAATGAAGCTATCAAACAGAAATACGAGTGGTTAAGATAGAATAAGCATTGAAGATAAACTTTCAAAACTCTTCATTATTTATTGTTTGCAAATGAGACAGCCTGTGAAGATAGTCTCATTTCTCCGATAATTTCATTGGTTAAGACAGTCTGTGAAGATAGTCTTAACCATTTTCTAATCTTCAATAGTGCGAGCAATGGCAATGTGGCAAACAATCTTTGCACCCACCTTTTCAAGAGCCTCAGAGGTTGTTTTCATCGTGTACCCACTTGTTATAAGGTCATCAAGCAAAACCACGTCCTTGCCCTTAAAAAAGGCTTTATCGAAGGATGCTTTGGCTTCTTTTCCACCCCAATGATGGGGAACGTCTGAATCTTTGACCCTAACATGTGGATAACCGTTCTTGATACCAAGGCTGTTGCATAGGTCGGTACTTAGTTGTTTCCACCTTTTAACATAGTTGCTTCTGGTGGAAGTTGGAGCACAGACAAGCACAATGTCCGAGCCATATTCCTTCAGAAGCGTGGCCAAGTAGTCGGAAAGCAGACTCTCAACGTGTCCTAATGCTTTCTGATGCTCCTTTTCGGTGAAGTCCTTGGAATCGTTCTTAAAGCACCAAACAAGCCTCTGTATGCCGTTTGGTCGCTTTCCCAATGATGTTTCCTTCTTTGATTGAGGTTGGTAGTCATAGTAATACGCCACATTGTTACCGTTAATGCTATCTACCTTCCAACCTTCAATTGCTGATTCTTTCTTGATTGACTGAATCAATCTATTACATTCCTGAATGCAGATTTTCCTTATATAATTCATCTTTTTATTATAAATACTATGAGATTGGATTGTGATTGTCATTTTTCAATCTCATTTTTCATTTACACAATATGTTTTGGAAGTCATAACGCATACTTAACAATCTCTAGCATTTATGGGTGCATAGGTTAAGAAAGCCTGCTGGAATTAAAGTCCTGACTATCAGCCAGTTAATCCCAGTTAAATAACTTTCAAAAATTTGCAGGATAGTGAAATTTCCTGTAACTTTGCATCGTCAAAAGTTCCTTAGAATCAGGACGTTACGTTTAATTTTTAATTCGGTTCAGATATGAAATTCAAAGTGGATGACAGAGAGTTGGAAGCATACCAACTGACAAACCGCCAATTGGTTGACCTCATTAAGAATGACACCAAGGCAGCAAGTGAAGAACGTGACTATCTCATGGAGCAAGTTCTTAACCGCTTCGAGAGCGATTGTTGCCCCAATTGTGGTGAGAACAATGACAACGTGTTTGTACGTCAGTTCAGCAGCTTCGTGAATGGCAAATGTGGCAATAAGGAGAATGTAGCAGAATTGATGTGCAGAGAACACCGTTATCTACAGAGTGAAATGTTCTTCGTATGTCTCGCATACATAAAGAAGTTGGCAGAGAATATGAAGAAGGGCAATTTTGACCTCCGTAATCAGTACGCATGTCAGACTGCCAAGCAGATGATTGAAGCACTTTAGTATTAACCCCTTAAAACCCCATACAATTATGTTACAGACCAATCAAGTTTCAGCAATCGCAGTAAAGGACATGACCATTGTACGTGCCAACGTAATAGCCGAGCGTACTGGCAGCCTTGAAATGGGAATCGCAAAGGCTATGCTTATCGAGCAACTTAAAGCCAAGTTAAAAACCTCTGTGGCACACTTCATCTTCCAGAAGAAGAATGGAGAACTGAGAGAAATGTTTGCAACCACTTGCAAGCCTCTTATCGAGCGTCACGTAAACGGCAGAGGCGTTAGCCGTGAGAACTACGCTACAACAGCGGTGTTCGATGTCGAGAAGGGCGCATGGCGTTCATTCCGTTGGGAATCGCTCATTAAGGTGTTCTAAACCATAGGAGATACGGCTATGTGTGAAGCAAAGACCATATATCACCATCTACGCACAAACCTACTTATTCAGTGGACTTGGGGGTTTCATTCCCCCAAATCCCTTCACAACGGACTTCAATTCAGCGTGAGAGGTTTAGCGTTCCAAGGCATGATAAGAATAAGGCTCAATAGCGGCAATAACCTCTGTGTATTGATATTCTTCAATGAGCGTGGGGAACAAGTAAGGAAGATGTGGGATATTGCCTTAGACAGCCTTATTTCAGTCCTAGACAGAAACATTGACGGTGTGGATGGTGACTTCTGGAGTGAGTTCAAGAAAAGATATGTACTTAATCAAGTAGAAAGGTAAGAGTTATGAAGATGTGTTTGTATATTATGCGAATCCTATCATGTAAGCCCTATGTGGTGATGTCATGGGGCGTTTGCAAGTTCAGAGCTTTGCAAGGTGATGAAGGTGTTATGTTCCATGTTCAGGGGTTCAAGTTCAATGGATGGGTGAAATGCGTTTATGACCTTGGGGCAGACCTCTTCAATATCTTCTACATCGACAATAAGGGCGAGACGCAGAAGATTCAGAAAGGAATCTATTTTGACGAGTTGGTTGACACCATCGACCGTGAAGTTGAAAAAGTGGAAAACTATAATCAGAGAGTGAAGGAACTTTATTCATGGATTAACAGATAAGCAATGCAATTATGGAAGAACAAGATTACGACAACAGCAACAAGTCACTGTTTGACGAGCAAGAGCAACAGCCAACAAAGGCATATAAGGTGACTGAAACCAAGAATGGCGTGGCGATTAAGCTAGAAGGCTACGAAATATCTTTCATCCGAATCATCAAGGACACAAGGTTTAACAAGTATTCAATCTTGGTGCGAGACGTTGACGGTATGGCGTTGAAATTGAATAAGAGTGCAGACAGTAGAGTTGTAGCAGCGACTTTGTTCAGAATGGAAGAGAAAGAAGAGAAGAGACGTACTTAAAACAGTATTTCAGCTTTCGCAATAGTGAAAGAAGTCAGTGTTTATGGGAGAAGTTTAAGAAATTCATTTCAACAGAGAGTTTAACCACACAATTGAAACAAAAATGAGCGCAAGAAACAGTCATACAACAGCAGATGTCCTTCCTTGGGATTCTGCCATTTCACTTATCCATCGTCTGTATAAAGATGGAGATTACAGATTCAGTTTATTAATTGCCACTGGCATCTTTTGCGGTTTACGCATAACCGACATTCGAGCCTTTAGATGGAACGACCTAATGGGAGCTGACGTTATCGATGTCATTGAGCACAAGACAAAGAAGCATAGACAAATCAAGCTCAACCATGATTATATGAAGCATGTGAAGGATTGCTATGAAGCACTTAACATCAAGAATCCAAACGAGCATTGCTTCTTAACGCAGAAGCAGACTGTTATAAGCATCCAATGGATTAACAGACGGTTTAAGGAGATAAAGACCAAGTACCGTGTACCCATTAAGAACTTTAGCAGCCACAGTCTCAGGAAGTGCTTTAGCAGACGCATCTTCGACATGAGCGGTGACGATAAGACAATGAGCTTGATTCTGCTAGCCGATACCCTTGGACACAGTTCAACCAACATAACGAAACGCTATATTGGGCTAAAGACTGAGCAGATTCTAAGCACGTATGACCTCCTATCATTCTAACCATATCTGTACTTATTAAAGTATTATAGGCAATGAGAACAAAGGAGAACTATAGGGGAGAACAATTCGATGTGACTTATGACAAGCTGTTTAGGACAAGTGAGGGTATGGGGTTTGTCCTAAAGCGTGAAGAGGACATTGAGCCAAGAATGATGGAGGTGTTTGCAACGGACATTCACATTCACCTTGCGAATGTGGGGTGTGCCATCTTCTTTAAGAATGAGCCGAGGAATGAGAATGAATTGGAATACATACCCTTCGAGAGCAGCGGATATATTGTTGAAGAGATATATTCAATGATTGAAGAGGGTGAATGTTTCTGATGGGGTTATGTACTTAATTTAGTATGAGAATGGGCTAGATTCCGCAGGATCTAGCCCATTCAGTTTCTTATCATGTTGGTTTTACAATAATTGTAAAGGGTAATTGGGAACTCTTATATCGTCAGCCCAATGAGCCATATTCCACTTGTAGAACGGCTCAATAAACTCTGGCCTTACCATACCATCTATGTCAGTGGTACGTTTGAATCCTTCACCAATAACATATTTGAATATGACTTTGCCCTTAACACCGTTCCCACGAATGATATATGACCCTGAAGGATAATACTCTCTAAGCCCTCCCTTCCAAAAGTGCCTACAGTTATAACACATGGCTGTAATATTGCCCCACACTGCCAACAGTGTAACGATGCTTGCAATCAAACTGACAACAGCAATCCAACCCATCTTATTCAGTTATTAAGTCCTATATTTCTTTTTCTTTCGGAATCCCATGAAGAACTCCCACTTATCATCGTAATCGGCACTCATAACCGCTTCACTTGCATTGGTACTTTCCGCAAGCGGTATCAAGTCCTTTGCCATTTCTTCTATCTCGCTTCTATCCATATTGAATGTATCTATTTGGTGTTGCAAAATTAGTGTTTTTTTGCCAAATTGAGCAATATTTCACCTTGTTATAATCAAAAATTACTAAAAGATAGTGTTTTGACTTGGCTATTCAAGGACTTTTAACTAACTTTGTGGCTAAATTTAACTCTATTGCTACACATGATTACAGGAGATATTAAAAACCGCATAGATTCAATCTGGGACACTTATTGGGTAGGTGGTATAACAAATCCAATGTCTGTATTGGAGCAAATGACCTATCTCTTCTTTATGAAGATGCTTGACGATGCTCAGATAAAGAAGGAAGCAGAAGCAAACATCTTGGGTGTGACAGTTCCCAATCCCACATTCAAGGAAGGAATGTGGCATAATCCTGATACGGATGCTGATGTGCCATACAATAATCTACGTTGGCATGTGTTCAAGAACATGGAGGCAACAGCCATGTTTAATACCATCCGAAATGATGCTTTCTCATTCATCAAGAATCTCAATGAGGGCAAATCTTCTGCCTACAGTCGCTTTATGCGTGATGCTGTATTCCTCATTCAGAATCCACGTACACTGACAAAAATCGTTGACGGTGTGGATGCGTTGGATATGAATAACCGTGATGCAATGGGTGATGTGTATGAGTATATTCTTGGCAAGATGGCAGCAAGTGGCAATAATGGTCAATTCCGCACACCAAGGCACATAATCCGCATGATGGTTGAGCTGATGCAACCGACATTGAATGATGAAATATGTGACCCTGCAATGGGTAGTGCTGGCTTCATTGTCGAGAGTGCCAAGTATATTGCCGACAACTACAAACAAGAACTTCTAAAGAAGGATAATGCAAAGAGGTTTAAGGGTAGCATGTTTCATGGCTTCGACACGGATAGTACAATGTTGCGTATTGGCGCAATGAACTTGATGCTGCATGGTGTTGAAGAGCCAGATGTGGCATATCGTGACAGTCTATCATCGAGCAATAACGACACTGAGAGATATACACTATGTCTAGCCAATCCACCATTTGCAGGCAGCATTGACAGCGAGGACACCAACAAATCACTTTTAGCAATCACCAACACCAAGAAAACGGAATTACTGTTTGTTTCGCTGTTTATCCGCATGTTGCAGACTGGAGGCAGATGTGCAAGCATTGTTCCTGACGGTGTGCTGTTTGGCAATTCCAATGCTCATGTAGCCTTACGCAAGGAGTTGGTGGATAAGCACACACTTAGAGCTGTTATCTCTATGCCAAGTGGTGTGTTCCAACCTTACAGCGGTGTTAGCACGGCTGTTCTAATCTTCACCAAGACTGGCGTAGGAGGCACTGATAAGGTTTGGTTCTATGACATGCAAGCTGATGGTTATTCTCTTGACCAAAAGCGTACAGAAGTGGCAGAGAATGATATTCCTGATGTTGTGGCTCGTTTCCGTGACCTAAAGGCAGAGGAAACAAGAACACGTAAAGACAAATCGTTCCTGGTTCCCATTGACGAGATACGTAACAATGACTACGTTCTATCCATCAACAAGTATAAGGAAGTGGAGCGTGAGAAGGTTGAGTATGACAGTACAGAGGTTATTCAAGGACGCATAGAAGCCTTAGAGAGTGAGATTGCTGAAGCCATTAAGGAGTTCCGTACTAAATTCATGTAGGGTATGAAAGAAGGTTGGAATTATAAGAAGCTAGGTGAAGTTTGTGATAAAGTCTCAAACATAAAGTGGCAAAATGTACCTTCTGATGCCGTTTACTCTTATGTTGACTTAACGGCTGTTGATAGAGATTCTTTCAATATCACAGAGACCCAAAGTATTAATAACGAAAATGCTCCATCAAGGGCAAAACAGATTATTAAGGAAAATGATGTTCTTTTTGGTACTACTAGACCAACTTTAAAAAGATTCTGCATCGTTGAAGATAAAAACGATGGTGACATTTGTAGTACTGGTTTTTGTGTATTAAGACCAAATAATGAAATTGTCAGTTCCAAATGGGTTTTTTATCAGCTGATGGCAGATAAGTTCTATGCCTATATTGAACCATTACAAAGTGGTGCTACTTATCCTGCTGTTACTGATGGCGTTGTAAAATCCTATGTTATCCCTATCCCTTCCCTCTCTGAGCAACAGCATATTGTAGAAGAGTTGGACTTGCTGAGTTCCATCATTGAAAAGAAGAAAGTCCAATTAACTGAGTTGGATAATCTGGCGCAGTCTATATTCTATGAAATGTTTGGGAATCCAACAAAAGCAGATAAAGGGTGGGGCTTAAAGAAGATGGAAGAAGTTTGCACTCTGAAAAGTGGTAACTCCGATGCCAATAAATCCGCAAGCGGTGATTTACCTTATGTAAAGGTTGGAGATATGAATTTAGAAGGGAATGAGACTTTTATTACACTATCTTCCACTTATGTTGATAGAACATCAAATGCAAAAAGTATTTTCCCATCTGGAACAACAATCTTTCCTAAAAGAGGCGGTGCAATATTGACTAATAAAAAACGTCTTACCAAGGTTGATATTTGTTGTGACCTAAATGTTATGGGGGCTATCCCAAATGCAGATATATTACACCCTCTTTATGTGTATTTTTATTTCCTCAGAATTGATTTCGGCATATTTGCAAATACAGGTTCGACAATACCCCAAATAAACAATTATGATATTGCCCCAATGGATATTGCAATTCCTCCTATCGACCTACAGAATCAATTTGCCGAAAAGGTGCAGGCTATCGAACTGCAAAAGGAACTTATAAAGAAGTCCATTAAGGAAGTGGAAACGCTATTTAACAGCCGTATGGATTACTATTTTAATTGAAGTGGATTATGGAGCATTGGATTTTCATATCAAGCACGAAACGCTTTAGAATGAGTGATTGGTTAGCAGAGAATGACTTTGTGGAGTTCAAGCAGACCAACAAACTGAATGTGAATGATATTGTCTATCTCTACACTACAGCACCCATCCAAAGGATTGAGTTTAAGATGGTAGTTGAAAGAATAGACATACCATTGGAAGAATCTATAGATGATAGTGCCTATTCACTTAGGACTAAGCCAACAGTCCATTTGCCCCATGAGAAGTTTGTGCGTCTCAGACTGTTAAAGAAAACAGATGCACCCCAACTGCATCTTTCCATGTTGCGGAATTATGGAGAGAATACGAGTATGCAAGGAAACCATAGGATTGAAGGTGATTTGCTAGAATACATAGATAGCTTCTTTAAGTAAACGTCAAACCCAAAACAGTCAAGCAGATGAAGAACTTTGACTATCTAAAGGACATCGAGGAATTGCAAGACCTATACGGCTTTTGCTGTGCAGCAGAGGACGCACAGCAGACCAACTATGATGTGTGTGCGCTGAATGGTCGTAGAGCCTTGGAGTGGATTGTAAAGGCTATCTACACCCTCAAAGGCATTGAGTTGGAGAAGCGTACCAACCTTCTTGAAATGATGTCGAGTGAGCCGTTTACACAGTTCATCGGTGACGATGATAAGTTGATGATGGCGGCTCATTATGTCCGAAAGATAGGCAACAAGGCAGCGCATGACGGTGGTGTGAAGGGCGGTGAAGCATATTTTACACTATTGAATACATACAACGTTGTAGGCAGCATATTGCTCAAACTGAGGGTGATTACAAGCCTTGCACCATTCCGCAAAGAGCTTATACCCAACAAGCCTACCCTTACTGTGATGCCTCAGAGCATAGTTCCAACGGCTACAGAGCAATTCGTCAACAGCGTACCAAAGGAAACAGTAGAAGCCCCACAAGACATTTCCGACAAGATAGACTACAGTGAGGCACAGACACGTAAGCTGTTCATAGACTTGCTGTTGGAAGAAGCAGGATGGAACGTGCTAGACAAAGACGGTGCAATCGTGCCAAGCAAGGCATGTATTGAGATTGAGGTCGAAGGTATGCCAAACAGTTCTGGTATAGGATATGTTGACTATGTGCTTTTTGGTGCTGACGGTAAACCCCTAGCAGTTGTTGAAGCCAAGCGGACATCGGTAAGTGAAGAAGTCGGAAGGGTACAAGCTATCCGTTATGCAGACTGCCTAGAGAAGAAATATGGCATAAGACCCATTATCTACTACACCAACGGATTCAAGACGAAAATCATTGATGGCTTGGGCTATCCATCGAGACGAGTACATGGTTTCCACACAGAGGCAGACTTGTTGGTACTCTTACAAAGACGTGGCAGAAGTGGAATCACAGACCTGAAAATAGACGATAAGATAACCAACCGTGAGTATCAGAAACGAGCAATCAGAGCCATTTGTGATAACTTCAACGATATGCACCGAAGGGGGCTTATAGTGATGGCTACTGGCACTGGCAAGACACGAGTAGCGATTTCCCTCTGTGATGTGCTGATGCGTAACTCTTGGGCGAAGAATATCCTTTTCCTTGCAGACCGTACAGCATTGGTGAAACAAGCCCACAAGAATTTCACCAAACTACTGCCAAGTGCAACCACTGCAAGGCTTGATGACTTCAAACCATCGGAGAAAGAAGCCGTGATGAAAGCACGAATACTTTTCAGTACCTATCAGACCATGATAAACTACATAGACACTGAGAAGAAAGAGTTTTCCATTGGCAGATTTGATTTGATTATCATAGACGAGGTACACAGAAGCATCTTTGGCAAATACACATCTATCCTAAGTTACTTTGATGCCCTTATGGTCGGATTAACCGCTACACCAAGAGAAGATGATGATAAAAGCACTTATGACCTATTCGAGCGTGAAAGCCATGAGCCAAACTTTGAGTATCTTTTGGAAGAGGCAGTAAGAGACGGTTATCTGGTTGACAAGGTTGTATTGTCACGTACAACAGACATTCTAAAGAACGGCATCAAGTACGACAAGCTATCCAAGGAAGAAAAGGAGCAGATGGAAAGCATTTGGAAGTACGAAAAGGCAAAGCTGAATATACCTGATGAAGAGATATACAATCGTAACATCGAGCATGACGAGCTTTTCAATTACATCTTCAATGAAAACACCATAGACAAAGTGTTGGTTGACCTCATGGAGAACGGATTGAAGATTAATGGCGGTGACACCATCGGTAAGACCATTATCTTTGCCTACAACCATAATCATGCTGTTCTGATTGTTGAGCGTTTCCACCATCTATACCCATCGTTGGGTGATGATTTCTGCCAACTGATTGACAATAAGGTAAAATATGCCCAAAGCATTATTGACACCTTCGAGGTAAGGGGCAAAATGCCTCAGATAGCTGTTTCAGTGGATATGCTAGACACTGGCATTGATGTGCCTGACATTCTCAATTTGGTATTCTTCAAGCAAGTGCGCTCAAAGATAAAGTTCCTACAGATGATAGGACGTGGCACACGTCTTTCAGAAGAGATTTTTGATGAAGGTGAGACAGCAGAAGATAGAGCCAAGAAGTTCTTTTATATATTCGACTGGTGCGGAAATTTCGAGTTTTTCGGCAACAATCCAAAGGGATTTGAGCCTTTGAAGTCCGTCTCACTCACTGAGCGACTATTTGACCTCCGTGTTGACCTGGCTATTGCCCTACAACATGAGCAATATCAGAATGACGAGGTGGCAAAAGCACTGCATGACGAGACAAAAGACATTCTACGCAGTCAAGTTGTAGGATTGAATGACAAGCACATATCAGTGCGTGAGCATTGGGATTTGGTTGACAAATACCGTAAGAAGGAATCGTGGGTATATGTCTCAAACACTGATGGCGTGGAACTTAAAGAGGAAATATCACCTCTGTTGGTGAGCAATACAAACAATGTTGGAGCTACCAAGTTTGACATTCTCATTCTCAATATCGAGTTATCATCAATTGATGAATCTGTAAGCGGTGATAAGTCTAAGTTGGTGGTCGAGAAGATTGCGAGGAAACTGCAAGAGAAAGCATCTATTGACCAAGTAAACGAGAAGATGCCACTTATCAAGGCATTATCCAAGCACGACTTCTGGGAATCTGCCTCACTTGACCGCTTGGAGTATGTCCGCAAGGAGATTAGGGATTTGGTGCAGTTTGTCTTAGGCGGCTCAAACAAGAAGTTTACCATCAACATCAAGGACACGGTAGAGGTTAAGGACACACCCAAGGCAGTTCCCCTACAGACTTCATACAAGCAGCGTGTTATAGACTTCCTAGCCGAGAACAAAGAGCTGCCTGTTATTCAGAAGATAGTCAAGATGGAGAAACTGACAGCATCCGACATCAAGGAATTAGAGAAGATTTGTTGGAAAGAGTTAGGCACGAAGGACGATTATGAGAAGTTCATTTCCAAGAGCAATATGATATGCGGTGACAGCGTGGGAGCATTTATCAGAGCGCAAATAGGCGTTGACAGACATGTTGCAATGGAACGATTCTCACAGTTCCTATCAGATACAAGGCTTAACTCTCTTCAGGAGGAATATATCAAGTCCATCATTTCCTATGTATGTGACAACGGTGACATAACGACAAGCACATTGATGGAAGAAGAGCCATTTGCACAATACGAGTGGATTGATACCTTTGGGCAGAATTTCGTTGCAGTGCGTAACTTTGTCAATGAGCTACACAACTTAATTGCATAGTAAAAACGTAATAAGGTTGAAATGGAGAAGAATTATAAAACGCAATGCCTAATTGAGAAGTTTTTGCATTAATTCAAAAGTAACTTTTTAATATGATACAAATATCGCATGGAATATCCTATATTTCATGTAATATTGGTCACATATCGATTTCTCATTTCGTCAATTTTGTGCAATATGACAAATACGTTATATAAAAATTCATAAATATTGATGTGATATTCCATGCACATTCTTTGTTTCACTTTTGATTTTGTATCTTTGCCGAAACAAACAAAACTTAAAACAATATGTCAGCACCACTTAAAGCGGATAAGGAAAGACCCTTCCTCAATGACCCAAAGCTCGCAAGGATTAAGGAGTTCATGGAAAAGGAGAAAATTTCAATCACAGCACTTAAAGAAATGATTGATAACCCCAATGCTCCAAGACCAAAGGGAAAGAAGAAAAGGACTGCAAAGGGAAAGAAAGCCAATGCCTCAAAGGATAATGGAAAGAGCAAAATATCCTATGCTCACTTGAACAAGGTTTTTAATGGTGTAATGCCCCTTAACCTTAACCTCATTGAGAAGATTGCAATGGCGTTAAAGCTCAACCCCTCATATTTCTATGAGACAGCCATTGAGAACAAGCAGAAGGTACAATCAAGAAAGGATGCCCCACTTATGAGCGAGATTCTTGATGGCATTGAGGAAACGCTAAGGTTTGTTGAGAATGTGAATGTTGACACGTTGCATAAATTCTTCTTTGAGAATCCTGAGAGACCATTGATTGCAACTGGTCATGGCGGCAAATTCGCTCCTGCCGTTTATGCTGCATTGCTCTACGGCACATATCAAGGCTTGGGAAGAGCTGTAACATGTTATTCTTGTAATTCTTTATCAGATGCAGTTATAAGAAACTCAAAGATTCTGTTGGTCAGCAAGGGGATGGCAAACATCGATATTACCTACATAGCTAACAGGTGCATTGAGCTTAACCCCCAAAATACATGTGCCATTAGGATTAAGTGTGAGGATGAAGAAAAGAAATACAAAGACCTTGTGGCAAAGCTAGAACGTGAATGTAAGGACTACTCCCTAAAGTTCGACATCGAGGTAGCAGACAACTTCATTAGCATTAGGAGCATATTCTTCTACATGAGCCTACTCTATAAGGCTTTCACAGGTGACAGCGACTTTGTTTCCAAGTTGGAGCTTAATAAAGACCCATTAGCAAACTATTCATATAGTTCAGCGGATGGACTTATGGAAGTTCCCACACTTGACAAGATTAACCGCTTCACAGTGTTGTATGGCAGTTATGGTGAGCCTGTAGCCTACAACATTGAGAGCAACATCGTGGAATCTGGAATCGGCTCATGTATGATTTCTGACTATAAGAACTACACTCATGGCAGATTCATGGTCGAGGGCAATTACATCAAGAGTGAAGAGCATCCTCAGACAGAGGCAGCACTAATATGTCTCGTAACACCAAGAGAGGCACTTATCTATGAGGATTTGATGGCAGCTATGCCCCCACACCTACCAATCATTACGATACGTACAGACAATATCACACCTCTGGCCACCATTGACCTTCTCTATAAGGCTAATAGGTTCGTGGCCTACCTTGGTGAGAACTTCTATCATACCAACCCCAATCTGCCTAACAACTTCTGTTCCATTGACAAGCGTGTACCAAAGAACGGTGTGGACTTCAAACCTGACTTCAAGATATATGGCGCATTGGATATTGACACTGAAAAGGCTGTTATTGGTAAGTTGTGCAAGGAATTGAAGATAGAAGCAGATAACTTGCAAGACCTCTTCAAGACTAGGGATTCCATATTGGAGAAAGAGCAATGGCGTACTGGCAAGGCAGAAGTCAATTGGAAGAAAGCTAAGCCTCTCTCATGGGATGATTTCAGTTTCCGTAAGGTGCATGAGTACGACACTGAGAACCAACAGTGTTGGTCATTCAACAGCAAGAACGATGTGAGGGATGGAATAAAGCTACAGTTGGGCAATATGGCTAATGGCTTTGGCATAACTATACTTGGCAAGACATTTCCTAATACTGAAATACCCTATCAGCTTGCAATCTTCAACTATGAGAAGGATTCCATAAAGCTGCAAGAAGAGATTATTGACCCATCTAAGGGATGGCTTGGGAATGGACTTAAAATGAAACGTAAGTTCATTTATGCCCAAGAATACAAACGTTACCTAAGAGACACCGAGTTTGAGAACGGAAATGAAATGTGGTGCTTCGAGTGGATGAAGTGGATTACATGGGAGAAGGTGAGGCAAAATGAAGAGTTCAAGAACATTCTCCTATCCATTCCAAAGGATGCTGTCATCATCGAACAAGCGCAGAAGAGACCCACCAAAGACAGACCTTCAATGTGGGGTGCATGGAATGAAGAGCTTAAAAGGGAGAGAAACATTGTCATAAGGACGGCACAGATTGAGAACGGGCTGAAAAAGGGTTCAAAGGCTACAGAAGTCCAAGATGTGCTGTATGCGGTGAATAACGTTGGCACATGGGTTGGTGAGAACTCTGAGGGTCAAATCCTAACGATGGCAAAATTAGCCCTTAATCAAGGGATTCAGATGCCCATTGATGCACAGATGCTTAACGATGCTAAGATTTGTTGGTTCGGTGACACATTGGTATTCACAGAACATGAAGATGGTAGTGTAACCGTGGAAGCAAGACCTTTAAGCCCTCAAAATGTCACGCAAGACGCAATTCCTGCCCCACAGGGCGCAAAACAAGTGACAGATGGGGAAATTATCGACAAGAAAAATAAAACGTCTCAGGAGGTCAGGAAACAAGCCGAGCCAAAGAAGATAGGGAGAAAACCAAAGAATAGTTAGAAAAAAGCACTGTAAAAACTGAATGACATGGGATTCTTCGACTTTTTGGACAGTAACAATCACGTCTTAGCAAAGATTGATGGTGATAAGCTCTATGACCGCAATAACCACGTTATCGGCAAAATAACATGGGGCGGTGACGTGCAAGATGCCAATAATCACACCCTAGGGCATATAAGCAGCAACGGTGAGGTTAGAAACAGATGGTACAGCAAATTGGGCGTGGTGCAGTCCAATGGTGAGGTACGTGACAATAACGGACACTTATTAGGCTCAGTTGATTCATGGGGAGCTGTGAAGGATAGGAATAACCATACCATCGGACACGCCTCTGGAGTTGATAGAGCGTATGCGGCAGTGTTTTTCTTTTTTGAGTTTTAACTAGCAAGTTATGACAATAGAACTTTTAATTTTTCTGATTATCGGTGGCATATTATATGTCGTTTGGCTAATCATAAGGGAAAGCATAAAATCCCTTTTGATACGCAATTTCAAGAAGAAAGTTGAGCCGTATTTTCCAATTATCGACAAACAGCTTGGTGAACTTGAAAAATTGTACGTACCCACAAAACATATTACGGATGAAGAAGTTGATAGTTTCTTCAAGGAGATTTTGAGTACTCAGTTAGAGGTGAAAAAATTATACACGCCAAAACCAACTGTCTTTAATGAGTACTTGGATTCTACAAACATCAAATACTACTTAGACCAGACTTCATTATATAAATTACAAGTACGACAGAGGGAGAATAACTTAGTTTGTGATACAATCCCCAAACTATCACAGCTATGCAAGGATGCAAAATATAATTATCGGATGCTTACCGATAATTTTCACTATTTCACCTACTCTGAAATGGAACAATTCGACAAGTCACTCTCAGAGATAGATGAATGTGTGAAGATAATAGTGCCCAAGTATGCTGATTATCTTGAAAACACGGATTACAAAGGACTTTTGGATATAAAACAGAATTTAGCACAACATAGGGAATTTCATAATGGAGAGTTTATCCGAAATGAACTTAGGAACAACAAAACCTATTTCGACACCGTATTGGGTCAATACCCCTTAGACCCACAACAGAGGGATTCCATCGTCAAGTTGGAAGATAACTGTCTCGTTATCGCTTCTGCTGGCTCTGGCAAGACTTCCACCATCCTAGGCAAGGCTAAGTATCTCGTAGAGAAACGAGGCATTGACCCATCGAAGATACTGTTGATAACTTACACACGCAAGGCTGCAAACGAGCTACATGAGCGTATGAAGATTGAGGGCGTGACGTGCAGCACCTTCCATGCTCTAGCATATCAGATTATCGCAAAGGTTACTGGCCAAGCCCCATCCATCTGTGAGGCTGACGTTACCCTAAACGTGTTCCATAAGCTCATTGAGACCAATAAGGACTTCCTACATGCCATTAACAACTATATCATCAACCTACAGTCATTGATGGGATTGGAGCATGACTATACGGATGCTTTCTCATACTTCGAGGACAGAAAGAAATACGGCATACAAGCACTGTTCAGAGACGTTGACGGTAAGATTATCTTCACACGAAGCGAGGAAGAGAAGCGGCTTGTCTCAATACTCACACGGATGGGAGTACCGTTCAGATATGAAAACGCATATCAGTACAACACTACGACACCAGAGAGGCGGCAGTATAGACCAGACTTCACCATCTACTACCAAAACAGCCAAGGACAGTGGCAATGGCTCTATTTGGAGCATTTCGGCATTGATTCCATAGGAAATGTGCCTCAATGGTTTGGCGAGGGCACAAGAGGCGGTTGGAAAACTGCCAATCAGAGATACAGTGAAGGTATTAGGTGGAAGCGTATTACGCATCAGAAGTACGGCACAATAATGATTGAAACAACAAGTGCGGACTTTAGGGATGGAACTGTAGAAGAGAAGCTGAGACAGCAGCTTACAAGATACGGTGTACCCATTAAGGAGCGCACGGATGAAGAGTTATATGAACTGTTGGTTAAGCGTAACCGCAAGGTGGAGAAGTCTGTTTATACGCTGATTCTCTCATTCATTACCCTAATGAAAGCCAATGAAAAGACAATTGACGGACTATTGAGGGGATTGGAACCTAAGTCAATAGATAATCCACTTGGCACTTTGTCCCCATTAACTCCACAAGACACACGTAGCAAGGTGATACTTACGGACATTATCAAGCCCTTCTATGAGGAATATGAGCGTACACTTGGTAGAAGCTATGAGATTGACTTTACGGATGCCATCATACAAGCTACAGAGCTTTGCAGAAAAGGCTTATGGAGGCATTATGACTACATTCTTGTTGATGAGTTTCAAGACATATCAATTGACCGCTACAAGCTCTTGCAAGCACTTAGAAGTGACAGCCCAAAGACCAAGCTGTTCTGCGTGGGTGACGATTGGCAGTCCATTTTCCGCTTTGCTGGCAGTGATATGTCTCTTGTATATGAGTTCGAGAAATACTTTGGATTCACGGAGCAATGCAAGATTGAGACTACCTACAGATTCCATCAACCCCTAATCATCATATCTTCTGAGTTCATTATGAAGAATAAGGAGCAGAAGGAAAAGACCATCAAGACACCAAACGGTGATACCAATAAGACAACCATCAGCTTTGTCAAGTGTAACGGTGATGAAGAAGATGGTGTGTTGAAAGAGGTTGAGAAGATTGTCAAAACCATTCCAAACAATCAGAGTATCTTATTGTTAGGCAGATACAACTATGACGCTGTTTCTGTTGGCTATAAGGGTAAGATGGATATGACCGATAGGCGTATGATGGTCAAGGTCGGAGGCAGAGAGATTCCCTTCTTGTCAGTCCATTCTGCAAAAGGACTTGAAGCAGACCATGTGATACTGGTGAACTGCAACCAAGGAGCTTACGGATTCCCCTCTCTCATTGAAGATGACCCCATATTGGACTTTGTGCTAAGCAAGAGCGAGGCATACCCATTTGCCGAAGAGCGCAGACTGTTCTATGTGGCTATGACGAGAGCTAGAATGAAGATGTACGTCCTATATGACCAAAAGAGACCTTCACCATTCATCGGTGAGTTCCTTCTGAGGATTGAAAGAGGCTCATACCTATGCCCAAGGTGTCTAGAGGGCAAAATGGTAGCCATTAAGGATGGCCAAACAACTAACGGTGAACAATATCGCTCATTCGTATGCTCAAATAGGGAAAGTGGTTGTGATTTCTTTGAAACCAAGTATGGTGACTTAACGCCTCCTGGTATTCTTATCACTGAGGAAATGACTGCCCAAGACATTGAGAGACTGAGAGAAGAAAGGCGAAACAGCAGAGTTCATAGACTGCCACAAGTCCCTCAGACCAACTTTGCTTATGGAACACAAGCCCCAATAGCAAGGCATAATCCCATTCGTGGATTCAATATTGGAGCAGCCCCATTCCCACCAACGTATGACGAGCCACAAGAAGGGAGCGCAGACGATTTACCATTCTAAAAAACAAAAGAGACCACTATATGAAACTGATTAACGGAGAGTTTGAAGAGAAGTTGAGATTGCAGTTTGCACCTTCTATAAGGGCTGGATTCCCTAGTCCTGCCGAGGATTACATGAATGACAGTCTGGACTTCAACCGTGACTTGATTAGGAATCCTGAAGCCACGTTCTACGGACAAGTGGAAGGTGACAGCATGATTGACGCTGGAATCTGTGACGGTGACATTGCCGTTATTGACAGAAGCATCGAGGCAGAGCATGGTGACGTGGTTGTAGGCTACATCGACAAGGAGTTTACCGTTAAGTTTCTTGACCTAACCCACAAGAAAGATGGTTGGATTGAGCTAAAGCCTGCAAATGAGAGCTTCAAGCCCATCCGCATTGATGAAGATTCAAACTTTAGGGTTTGGGGCGTGGTTATCTACACCATCAAGAAATGGAAATAGGACATGATTTGGAAATCACATAAAGACCATCGAATATGAAACAGTCATTTATCTCGTTGTTGCTGTTGCTATCAGCATCGTTTATCCTACCAAGCTGTGAAAAGGCAGTGTTCGATTATAGCCCTCAGATGGAATCTTTCTACGTGGAATCCAAGGGGTTAAATTTCGTAACCATTGACAGCGTTAAGACATTCAGCAGCAAGGTTGATGGTTTTGTAACAACATATCCACTTGCAAAAGAACATGAGAAGTACCCATTGATTCAAGCCAATATCAAGTCTGCATCCCTACGGTTGACAATCACTGTAGATACTACTTGGGCTGGTGAAGAGACCATTCATTTTTAAATAACAATGAGCATGAAAGACCTAAAGCCCTTAATCCGAGCCTACATAGGCAATTGGGATTACATAAACAACTTGGAAGATTACAAATGGGAGGCAATAAGGCACTTCCAAGCCACTTTCTTTGCCGAGGGTTTACCGATAACCATACGTACAATTCAAGCCCTCTCGAAGCACGTAAATCTGCTTGATTCGCAAACCTACTATCCATTGGGGATGCTGATTGAGGTGTCAAAGGAGAAACTGAGCGTGACAGACGCATTGCTTGCTAATCTCTTTGATGAATCCAAGCCGTTGAAAGAAAGAGCCACTACGTTCATGTCCGAGTTCGACAAGACAGTAGAGACAATGGCTGATGAAGGGCATAGCGATTGGAAGGGAAGAGACAATTTGCAGTCATTTCAAGATACTCATGCTGTTTCGGTGTATCTCGCTTTACGCTATCCAAAGAAGCACTATATCTACAAATTCAGCATATTCAAGGAGTTTGCAAGGATTGTGGGCTATAAGAGGAAAGAGACTGATAAGGTTGACAGATTCATAGAGTTCTATAAAGTCTGTGAAGAGGTCAAGAAAGAACTTATAGAGGAAAAGGAGTTCATTGCCCAATATAACGCATGGATGAAGCTACATGGCTATGAGGATGCAAACTACAACCTTTTGGCACAAGATTTCATCTATGCTGTAGCTAGATACCTTAACAGTGATGCCTACACCAAAGCCGACAAGAAGAAACCCATTGCCATTAATGAGCCAAAGGAGATACAAGCCTCTGAGTTCCGTAACATGGAGAGCAAGGCTTCTGACGAGTTCAAGGGCGTTAAGGGCGTGGACTACACCAAGAAGGATGAATTATACAGAGGCATAGGACTGCTAGGCGAGGAATGGGTGATTACCTATGAGAAAGAACGTCTGGCCAAATTGGGTGTCAGTCATAAGGTCATTCACACCTCAGTTGAAGAGGGTGACGGTAAAGGCTATGACATTGAATCTGTTGAAGATGATGGGGTCACACCAAGGTACATCGAGGTCAAGACTACTACTGGAGGGGTTAGCCAACCATTCTACTACACTGACAATGAGTTACGCTATAGTGATTTGCATAGTGAACACTACTATGTCTATAGGGTTTATAGCTTTATAAATGCTAGAAAGCAAGCGGAGTTGCTTATCATCAAAGGCAGTCTGAAAGAACTGAATGGAAAGCCTGTCACGTATAAGGCTGTTGCTAAACTGTGAGCCATGTACGGAATAGTTGACTGTGATAATTGCTACGTAAGCTGTGAGAGGGTTTTCAGACCTGACCTAGAGGGCAAGATAGTAGTCGTATTAAGCAATAATGACGGCTGTGTAGTGGCACGTTCCAATGAGGCAAAAGCCATTGGGATTAAGGAGGGTACACCCTATTTCCAACTTGCCCAACAGTTCCCCAATCAGAAGATAGCGGTATTCAGCAGCAACTATGAGTTATACGGTGAGTTGACAGCAAGGGTGGTGAGTATCATAAGCAAAGAGGCTCCAAGCTATTTCAGATATTCAATTGATGAATGTTTCGTTTACTTGGATGGCATGGAGAATATCAACCTACAGAAATGGGGTGAGCATCTTCATAATAGGATAAAAAGGGAGGTCGGAATGCCCGTTTCCATTGGGCTTGCACCCAATAAGACCCTAGCAAAGATAGCATCCAAACTGGCCAAGAAATTCGAGATTTATAGGCACTGTTGCATCATCGACAATGACGAAAACCGCATTGCGGCATTGAAGTGGCTACCCATTGAAGATGTGTGGGGCATTGGTAGGAGATATGCGGCAAAGCTACAGTCATTGGGGTGCAAGACTGCGTATGATTTTGCCGAGCATCATAAGGATTGGGTAAGGCTGACATTCAACAATATCAATATCGTAAGGACATGGCAAGAGCTTAACGGAGAGGATTGTGTGCCAAATGAAGAGCTTGCAAAGAAGAAAAGTATCTGTACGAGTAGAAGCTTTAACGGCATGATTGGTGACTTCGATTCGTTAAGGACACATGTAGCCAACTATGCAAGCAAATGTGCTGAGAAGCTGAGAAAGCAAGGCACAGTAGCATCCATCGTTGGCGTGTTCGTCAACACCAATGCCTTTAGGGAAGATTTGGCTCAGTATTGGAACTTTCAAGAGGCACGGCTAATCACACCCACAAGTTCCACCATTCCCATTGTTCAATCGGCTACAGGCGTTCTTAGGAGCATCTACAAGCAAGGCTACCAATACAAAAAGGCTGGGGTCATTGTCCTTGGCATATCTCCTAATTCTCCCATTCAGCAAGACCTATTCGACATTAACGCAGAGCAGATTGAGAGGTTCAAGCGATTGGATGCTGTTGTAGATAGAATCAATAGGCTCAATGGCAGTGAGACCATCGTGATAGGTAGCCAACAGTACACACAGAAGGATGGCAAGGGCAAGGCAGACGTATTTGCCAATGCCATAAAGCATGACTTCAAATCGAAGAATCCAACTACAAGATGGAGCGATATAATCAAATTAAAATGACTTGGGAGAATAAAAAAAGCATATCAACAGAAATAATCGCTCGAAAACTTGGCGGTTTTCGATATAAATGCTAATTTTGCACCCAAAAGAGAAAAGATGAAAAGAATACATTTTGTTCTGATAGCATTGGCAATTGGATTCAGTGTCAGCATTATGGCACAACATAAGCAGTCTGCGAAGAAAACTAGTAAAGCAGACAGCACGAAAGTTGATACCGTTTTGAAGATAAAGTTGCCCCCTCTTGACAGCATACCCACTAGTGATGCCAAGGATGCAGTGTAATGCTCCTTGTTAGTTGAAATCATTTGTGGGCTAGAATCTACACGGAATCTAGCCCACTTACATAAGGTATATAATTAATATTAGGGGAGGTTGAATCACCTATTTCCCCATTCTCTGAAATCATACATTCTGAATATGTAGGCGAGGCAGTCAGCCAATACGTCACTACTTAGACATCTTATTATCGCCTTGTTTATGGTATTTTCTCCCATATATTCTACGGCTAAATTATAAGCCTCTTCTGCCTCAGATGAATCAACAACCCAACCGCCACTCTCTGCCTCTTGAACTACTCTATCTACAGATTCCTTCACGATTCTGTGAAGTTCCTTGTCTGTAAGTCTCATTATTACTCTTTTCATATTCTCATACCGTTTATCTATAAATATCAGTATGAGAGATAAAATGCTACTTTTCAGACAAGGAATCCCAATTTTAAGCTTCTACAGTGGCATATTCCTTCACCTACTTGCTGTTTGTGCTTCTGCCTGAGTTCCTTGCATATCCTATCGTAATAGGCTCTGTTATCCTCATATCCAACTTCTTCTGCCCTTTCATCTAACGAGCCACTTAGCTTGGCGAAGAAGTCACTGAGTGAGCTGTATTCCTCATTGCCAAGGTACTTGTCAAGGTAGAAGTATTCTAGCTTTCTGTGTGCTTCAATGAACTTTGTCTTTTCCTCTTCTGATGCTGTAGATAGGTAGTCATTCACCACCTCAATTAATCTTTCGTCTGTCATATTAATCTTGATTTAATAAGTTAGTTTATATGGCAAAGATATAAAAAAAGAGTGAGATTTCAAAATGAAACGAGGGTGTGGAGCATAAAAAAAGGCAAGAATATGCTATTTTCTTGCCTTATGAGCCATTTGTTAGATGTAGTCGGTGAGATTGCTTAAAGCATCCTCAATGTCGCTGCAAGCCGATTCAATAGCTTCTGCAACCTCTTGGTACTGTTGACCTCTCTCTGATGATTGAAGCCCCTCAGTGAGATTATCGAATTTCTCTTGCTCACTCTGGCCAATTTCATCTACCTCATTGACCAATGCTTGAATCTGGTCAATAAGTTCTGCCAACCGCTTTCTATCCTTCTTGTTCATTGCATGTATTTGGATAAGTCAATATGTTCACTAATCTGCTTTAATAAATCCCCATAGGTCGTATTGCAGCCATCAATGAGAGACTTGATTATTTCTATCTGATTGGCTAATAATGAGTTCACCATATCTTCATCTTCATCCTCATTGTCTGTGATACAAGTAAGTATAGATTGTATGGATTTTCTGTCAGCCCCATCTATCGGATAAAAAAGATATGTCTCTTCATCTACTTTTTCCCTGATGGTGTCAGCCTCTTTACGCTTGAATAAAACAGCATCTTTATAATCATCACTTCCATGTGTCAAGTCTTTCTTGTTAGTCAGAAATAGACTTTTATTCATATCCCCTTCATAGGATATAATATACTTAATCTTATCATATCCTATCAGTTCTTTAAGTTCTTGTTTGATTGATTTTGCTTTATCACCTTTCCATGTAGAGGCGTTCATTAGGAAATATTCTACAACCCGTTTTGCACTATCCCAACCATACATATCAGTTATCTTTTCAAGGGAGGACATTGCATCAAGATACGGTCTTGCTCCGAAATATGGTCTCTTCCAATTTTCCCTTATCTCTCTTGCAATCACTTTAAGAGGTCGTACTGATGGATTTGTTTCTTTCTTAGCCATAATAAAAATGTATCTATTAATTGGGTGCAAAGATAATGAATTGTTCTGAAATAACAAGGGATGTTGGGATTCTATTTGTTGATTAAGCTTCAAAATGCGCTCTATGATTCATAATATGGGTAAATAAGTGTGTCATAACAGTATATGAAATATAAAAAAGGTTTGACCAAGCGGACAAACCCTTTTAATGAGCATTAACGGTAGCATAGGAATCAACCTCTTTCCTTATCCTATCCATTTCATCGGTTTGGATAACCTTTTCAATCTCTTTGAGCTGTAGCAGAAGTGCCCTAGCCCTATTGAAATACTTTTCACTGAGAAGCTGTTGCAACCTATCAGCATAATCATCTAGCATTTTGATTACCCTCTGTGCTTCATCGAGATTACCCTTCACAATCCCATCGTCAACACACTGAATCCAATCGAGAAGGTCAACATGCTTTTCCATGAGCATCTTCCTACGTTCTTTGGTGAGTTTCCTAACCGTTGACTGTTGCTTGTTCTTGTAAGGACTTGAATAGCCGACATGTGGGGCATACACTTCAACCTCTTGGGGTTGTTCATAGGGCATTTGGTCGGTTGGTGAGGTTTCTGCATCCTCTTCATCTTTTTCCTTCATTATCCTACTGTACCTCTGTGCGGATTCGTATTGTTTATCGAGGTTTTGCTTTGCCCTAAGACATTCAGCTTCCTTGGTTGAGCATCTTTCTTCGAGTTGGTTGATTACGTCTGCAATGAATTTCATTTTCGTTTCGGCTGATGTTTTTGGATATGCCATAAATGATTAAAATTTGAAGTTAAACATATATTGATAATTCTCATGTTGCAGAGATATAGAAAATAAAATTAAATCACAAATCAGAAGGGGTTAACCACTTAATATTTAACATTCATTAATAAGATTAAGAGGTATATGACTTCAAAAAGTGTCATTGAGAATCATATACTAGAGAGAATACAATATGAATCTGAATGGCACTTTTAATATGATATTCAGTTAATATTGATTGTTGAAAAATGAAGATAAAAAAAACGGTGGAAATCATCATCGACTTGCACCGTTTCACATGACATTGTTAAAAGCGTTTAGCGTTTCCCATTCCAAACCGAATTTGTCTGGTTAAACTTCAACGTAAATTGGAATAGCTGAAACGTTCCCTTAAATGATTATATGGGTAATCCACACTTGGATTCCGTTATTGCAATGAACATATTGCAAAGATAGACAAAATTCCTCAATTTGACCTTAAATTGTCTTTGTAAAAGACAAAATGATATTGGTTTTTACATTTTTTATACGGAAATAGCTAGAATGTGAGAATCTTTTTGTATTTTTGCATCATAAAAATAACATTACTAAAACATATAGAGATTATGAAACATTCATTACTTAGACTTTCCATATTAGCATTGCTGTTGACAGTTAAGACTGCTGTGTTTGCTAATTCATTTGAAGTTGATGGAATAAGATATGGAACAACATCAAATTCAACAGTAAAAGTCACCTCTAAAAGTCCTAAATATAGTGGGGATATTGTAATCCCTGAGTCAGTAAATTATGAAGGAAATTCGTATAATGTAACATCAATTGGAGGTGGTGCTTTCTATGGTTGCAAAAGTCTTGCATCAGTGACCATCCCCAATAGTGTCATGTCAATTGAAGATTATGCTTTCTATGATTGCAACAGTCTTGCATCTGTGACTATTCCCAACAGCGTTACATCAATAGGCAACGAAGCTTTCCGTGGTTGCAGCAGTCTTGCATCTGTGACCATCCCCAATGGTGTCACGTCAATTGGATATTATACTTTCTCTGGCTGCGGTGGCTTGACATCAGTGACCATTGGCAACAGTGTCACGTCCATTGGTAATTATGCTTTCTATGGCTGCGGTGGCTTGACATCAGTA
>OCTX014556259.1_pt1 | contig 114302 bp, 168 predicted proteins | sample 1539691 | NCBI WGS metagenome assembly OCTX01 (sample SAMN02144231, study PRJEB22623) | gut metagenome | biome: sheep rumen | host: Ovis aries | place: New Zealand
GACGTTCATCGTCGCCCATTTCGTTCCGCTTGGAAGCCCGAGGTCAACATAGGCATGACCATTGTAAGGGTCAACAAATGGGTTATAATGTACCTCATTCTCAGCGATACAATGACTTACATTGGGTCTTACAAATGGGGTATCTCCCCCCCCCCCAATAAACGTTTCATATTGGGTGTGGTTTTCAAAAAGTTTTAAATATGTACTCATAAATCAAATAATATTTGTTTAAACAATTATTGTATTACATATAAATATCGTGAATTTTCTTTAAAAACTTTTTGTTATTTGAATTATTTGTATTATCTTTGCAAAAGAACAAAGGAGATATTATAATATGATGGTAGAACAGGAAGGCTTGGAAACTATTAGCTCATTTTTAGAGAGTCATCAAAAATTGAGGGACGAAATAGTCGGTTTGCAGCGCATTGAGGAAATATTAACCAATGGCCAACTCAGGTATCTTTACCTTGTGTCTTTGTTTAGTTCCGATAATGTCTATGACACACAAACTGCTGTCGATTCAATGAAAAAATTACAACGTCTGAAAAACAGTATTGACTATCTGAATTTGGAAGAGGGAATATGCAATGAAGTGAGGAAATATGTAGACGAAGGCATTGACATTGTTAATAATGATTTAAAAAACTTTAAAGATGAAATTGGAGATTAAAACTCTTCCTTTAAAAAACAAGAATCTTTCTGATAAAGAAAGGGAAATTGTTAAGCGTGCATTGTTTTCATATCAGATTGTATTGGGTCAATATGAGAAATATACTGATAAGATGAAACAAAAAGACTTGGAAAGACTTGCAAGGCAAAATAACCAAAATCCGCTTGACGCAATGAATCCGTTTAACGTTGGCCTTACCGAAGAGAAGACATATGAACCCACACTTGAAGATACAAAGACCTTCGTTTATTCTTCCTGGGCGGAAGCAATTGCAAATGCCAAAACCCCATATATTTGTGATGGAGATAAGAAAAAAGGTATCAGGAGACAAGCATTCAGGGACGTACAAAACGGTAAGTATCTTACTAAGAAGGTAAGGGAAGTTATGGAAAATTTTATAACAAGACTATCAGTCGGTAATACAGAGAATGAAAAATAAACTTATGTTAAATTTTAAAACGTTTTAAAAATTATGAGGACAATGACAGTAACCGGCCACATCGTGGCAGATGCAGAGAAAAAGCTTAGTAAGGGTGGCAAGGAATATATTACATTCCGAATTGCAAACAATGAATTTAACGATGAGAAGGGTCAGGACGGAAAGCAAAAGCCTTATTGGATTGGCGTAACGTCACTTAATCAGAGGCATTTCAGTATGGTTCAGTATCTTACCAAGGGAAAGCCTGTAATTGTTGTCGGCGATTACAATGATAAGATTTATCAGAACAGGGAAGGAAACTGTGACATTTCGCGTGATATTTTTGCAAATGCTATTTATTTTCTTCCTGGCAGTGAGGAAAACAGCGGAAATGGTAATTCAGTACCAAAAACAACTGAAGCAGCACCCACAACACAAACCGTTATGGAGAAGCCAAAGCCGACAACGGCAGAGATTGTAGTGCCCACACAAGAGGATGTCAAGGATAACGAAGTTGATGACCTGCCATTCTAAGAAATAAAATTTTAAACAATAGTAAAAATGGACATAGTATTATGTTGCTACTCCATTTTTACTTTTTCAGTCAGTATGAGTAATAAATTTTTAAACAACATTATAATTGTAGTACCACTCTGCATTGCTTTAGCGTTGTGGATAGCATTTTCATTTAAATGCTGTCTGTTGTTTTATGGGTTATATTCATTGGGAATGTATCTTCATATAACAATTACGACATTATCCAACGCCTTTATTGGCAGGGAGATAAATGGTAAGAATGATTTATTCTGGAAAACAGTGTTTATGATTTTGGCATCATTGTGCCTAAGCATTTCCTATTTTATTTAACATTTTTTAACACAAAAATTTTGGAACTATAGAATTATTTATTTACCTTTGCAATGACAATTTATAAAAAATAATACGGATATGGACAATAGACAGATAATTGGTTTTTCGGAAATGCATCCCGAAATGACTCTTAAAGAATTTGCCGACAGGCTTAAAGAAAACGAAGAGAAACTAAGGAAAGAAGAAGAAATTCGAAGAGATAACGAAATAAAATGGTTTAATGATTTAATTGGTAAATACGTATCAATAAATCACAACGGTGTTTCGTATACTGTTTTATATGTTGATAAAACTTCTGTATATGGTCCATGTACCAGATATGATGTCTTTAATGTTTACAGGTCAAGAGACAAATTCTCCATTGAAAAAGAAAAAGGAAGAGAAATTAATAAATATTGGTTTAAATGTCCATATAGTGAAATTTCCTATGGTGCAGAAAATAGCAGCATGAAGATAATCACCGAGGAAGAATATCAGGAAATCGAAAAGACATATAACGAATACCAGTCAAAGGGCAAACTTTTAAATTTATAAACATATGGCAAAGATTCAATTTAGGAATGAAGATTGTTTTAAAACGATGGATTTATTCATCAGTAAAGGGAAAAAGGTTGATATTATTTTGACTTCGCCGCCTTATAATACAGCCAGAAAGGTTAAAACACAAAAGGCATTGGACACCCATAATAATCGTTATGATGAATATAATGACAATATGTCTAATGAAGAGTATTGTAATTGGAGTGTTAATTTATTCAATAAGTTTGATGAGGTACTTAACAAAAACGGTGTGATTCTTTATAATCTTTCATATGGTTCTGAAAATCCAGATGTAATGTGGCTTGCAATTGGCGATATTCTTCGCAAGACCAATTTTATGATTGCTGATACAATTATATGGAAAAAGAAATCCGCTCTCCCCAATAATGTTTCGCATAATAAACTGACAAGGCTTATAGAGTTTGTATTTGTCATTTGTCGAAAGGATGAATTCAAGACATTTAATGCAAATAAAAAAATTACTCACTATGGTGGTAAGTTAGGTACGCAACCCTATTATGAAAATATATACAACTTCATTGAAGCACCGAATAATGACGGTTCTTGCAATATTAATAAGGCAACATATTCAAGCGAATTGTGTGAGAAACTGTTAAACATTTATGCAAAGACAGATTCAGTTGTATATGACCCGTTTATGGGGACTGGAACAACTGCAATCGCTTGTCAGAAATTTAACAATATGAATAATGATATGGTATGTATTGGCAGTGAGATTTCTGAGAAGCAAGTAGAATATTCAAAAGAAAGATTAAATAAATTCTTAGAGGAAAATAAGTTATAGTATGGAAGAAATTGTATATTTTGAAATTAACAATTGGTTTGCAGGCAGAGATTATCCAAATGATGAGATTTTCTGCAAATGGATTAATGATTCTCAGTTTAGGTATGATGAATGGTGCAAGGAAAATAAACTTTGCGTGATGTGCGGTGCAATTGATATGTCCATGAACTATTGCGTGGCAGCACCAAAATCATGGGTTGAGGAACATTGTCAAAAACTTCTTACTGACGAAGAATATGTTTATAAGACCGCAACAATACATTGGGATGATGAAGGAAATGAAATACGTGACATAGAAGAACACACCAAAAAGTATTCGGATTTCTTATGCTATCCAGATTCAGATGGTGAAGTGTTTGGGCATATTAGTGATTGGCAATTTCCAGAATATTGTGAAGAAAATTTTGGAGTGACATGGAACAATAGTTGGTGGGGAGATGAAGAAAATGAAGACGAAGATGATGAAGATTAAAACATAATAAACATTTAAATTTATAAAGACATATGTTAATAAAGGAAATGAAATATTGCTACAATGACATTGCCATTGTACCAGCAATTAAGAGTAATGTTGAACATCGTTCAGAATGTAATCCTTTTATTGGGCAATTCAACCATAGTTACCTGCCAATATTTACTGCACCGATGAGCACCGTTGTCAACACGCAAAATTTCAAATTATTTGAACAAAACCATATTATACCAATTTTGCCAAGAAACTTTGACCTTGAAACCCGTATTGACTACCTCAGACGTGGAAAATGGGCTGCTCTTGGTTTGCAGGAATTTGAAGACTTGTTCTTAAACAATGATTGGGATATGGAAATGTATCCTGACGTTAATGTCCTTATTGATATTGCAAACGGGCATATGTCTAAGTTGCATGGACTGATACATGATGCAAAGGTTAAGTATAAATGGTCACGCAGTTTCAGTATCATGGCGGGCAATATCGCCAATCCAATGACCTATTATGAACTTGCAAAGGCTGGATGTGATTACGTAAGGTTGTCGATTGGAAGCGGTTCGGGCTGTGCGACAAGCACTTTGGTGGGAGTACATTACCCCATTGTTTCGCTGATTGACGAAACATATAAGATAAAAAAGAAGTTAGAACATAATGGCGAATGGACACCGATGATTATTGCCGATGGTGGTATCAGGGACTATGATGACGTAAATAAATCTTTGGCTTCAGGTTCCGATTATGTTATGATTGGCGGTCTTTTCTCAAAACTTGTTGAGAGTGCCGCACCAACATTCTATTATGACAAGGACGGTGTTTCAATACATGAAATCAACCCGTTTGAACACAAGATTGACGCATATCCTGACGGAACGTTTGATATTGATGAGGAATATATAGTTGATAATCTTCATAAGGTTTTCTATGGCATGGCTTCACGTAGGGGACAGGAGGATATCAATGGAGAGAAAACAAAGACAAGTGAAGGGGTTGAAAAGGTGTTTGACTGTACAACCAATCTGAGAAAATGGAGTGAAAACATGGTTTCATACATGCAGTCAGCAATGAGTTATACTAATTGTCTTTATGTTGAAGATTTCAATCCTGAAAACGTTGATTGCTGCGTCATTTCCAATCAGACACAAGAATCAATTAATAAATAACTAAAATTATTTTTTTTTTATGATATTAAGAACAAATCCATTTGAAAATTGGTTGTTTGAAGATAAAGTTGTTTCAGACACTCTTTTAATAAAGTCAGAAAGTGTTAGGGAAATTGGTTTTGCATTAAAAGGTAACATAGACAATGTTATAGAAAAAATTGAAAATAAAACGTTAACCAATGCCGAATTAAAAAAATGTATTAATTTATTTGAAAAACATGCTAATAAATTTGAAGATATAATATCTTATAAACCAACTATTTTTAATAGAGTAAATTGTTTACAAGAAGAAAATAAAAATTTAAAAATAGAATATGACAGACTCTACTCACACAAATTAATAGAAGAATTGAATTACGAAATAATACAAAATTATTATAGAATAAAAATTGATGCCGTTTGTGAATGGTTCAAAAAACATTTTCATTTTAAATGTCAGCCAAAATATATTATCAATTCATTAAATGTTGATTTTCAAGTTGAAACTTTTGGGGGGATTAACCATAAGCAAGCTTTTAAAGAAACTGGTGGTGGATGGCATTATGGAATATATGCAACTAAAAAAGAATTTGATGAAGAAATGTCAAAAAGAAACATTAAATTTAATGAAGAATATTGTATTTTAGGAACAGAAGAGAATATTAAAAATTTTGAAAAATATGTAATGAAATTTATAAATGGTATTAATAGTTTTTCTTACAATTTGGTAACTAGGGAAAATAGATATAACGCAATAGATAAATTTGTGTTAAACTGTTATGATATTGATAATTTGAATGTCAACATTGAAAATATTATTGACGGAAAAGATAGAGGTGAAGATTATATTTTATATTAAAACATATGGAAAACAATAGATTTGAAGAAGTAAAAAACGTATTTGAGAAGTATGTTGTCAATTCTAACAACATGGACGTTATTGAGGACATTCTTAATAAGGAATGTAATGAAAAGTGGGTCGATTTATTTGTATCTGAGAGTGGAAAATTCCTAACTGATAGTTTTACATTTTTGAAGGAAATGGAAAATGTACCACAAATGTACCGTGAAAGGTTGTTCAATAGTTTCTATGGTTCAAAGAAAACTGATTTGACAAAGAAGTGGTTTAAGACACTATTCAAGAATGACAAGACATTCTGCAAACATCTTTCAAGCCACGTTCTTTGCCTTATGAGAGGTTTTATCAACGAACAGAAACGTAAATATCATATTGAAAATGTAAAAAGTATGCGCATTTAATATTTTTTAACTAAAATAATTTGGCTTATTCAATTTTAATGCTTACCTTTGCAGCGTAAAAAAAAAAAACATTTTATGGTAAAAGAAAAATATATTTCAGAATCAATACTTAAACTTAAGTTATTAAAACAAAGGTTTAACGAAAGACAAGGTATTCAAGAAAAAACTAGAAAAGATTTGAAGACCTTTGAAAATCTTGATAAACGAGACCCGCAAAATAAATTTGTTCAAACCTATATAAGATACCTTGAACAAATTATTTTTGAAAATAAGGTACTTCTTAATGCTTTGCAGAAACAGTGCCTTGACATTAAGAAAAAAATCAGAAAATTGAATAAGGAACAAAATATTAGAAACAATAAAAATTAGAAAAGCATGGCAAATAACATTTTTAAGAAAAGCGATTCATTTAAGAGCGAATATTGCTGTTCAATAATAAAAGTTGGTGAGGTAAAGCCAATTGAGGGTAAGGACAAGATTGGCTATACCCTTGTCAACGGCGAGACCATCGTAGTGCGTAAAGATATGGTTAAGGAGGGTGACGTATTGTTCTACGCTTCAAACGAAACACAACTTGACAAGGATTTCCTTGGTGCTAACAATCTTTTTGAGAGTTCTTCCTATGAACTTAATGCAAATGCAAAAGAGCTTGAGCCTTATGTCCTTAAAAATAAGGAATTAAAGGAGACGGCCGGAAATATCGAGAAGGTTATCAAGAAGCTGTATGTCTGCTCTAAGTTCATGATAGAGTATGAATCACAATTGCTTGCAGCAGAGGACGAGGACGAAAAGAAGGAACTTGAGACACGCTACGATAATTCTCGTAAGACGATTTTAAAGTATATTGGCAGTTCGCTGACTTTGGATAGTCCAAGCAAGGACTTCATTGTGAAGGCACAAGAGCACTGTGCAAAGAAAAAGATTGAGTTTGATGAACTGAACAAGGAGATAGAAGAGAACACTTCATTTATCCGTAGTCACGTAGGCTTCTTCAATAAGAATGGACGTGTCCGCTCAATTCGTCTTGGTGGTGTTCAGTCAATGGGTTATCTTTTCACTCTCGATGAACTTGCAAAGTATAATCCTAACGTCAAAAATATTTCCCTTAACCAATATGTTGGAGAGGATTTTGATACCATTGAGGACAAACTGTTTATCAAGGCATATGTTCCCTTTGTACCTGAACGTAAGACATGTAGCAAAGTTGAGAAGCGCAACAAGAAGGCCGAGCAGTTTGACCGTATGGTGAAGGGTGAGTTTTCTTTTCATTATGACACATCTCCACTTCCAAAGTGCATTGGCAGGCTGAAGCCAAGTGATGTTGTGGCAATTAGCTGTAAGTTACATGGTACAAGCCTGATATGCGGTAAACTCCACGTCAAGACACCAATTAAGCTTCCATTCCATAAGTGGATTTGGAATAAGTTTGTGGATTTGACAGGACTTTTCAAGGCACATCGTATTACCGATTATGTTATTGATTACGGTAATGTCACTGCTTCACGTACAGTTATCAAGAACCAATACATCAATGAAAATGTCTCTGACGGATACTATGGCGTGGATATATGGTCTGAGTATGGCAACCTGATTTATCCTTTCCTTCCTGAAGGAATGACCGTCTATGGAGAAATCATCGGCTATCTTACCGGTTCTGACAAGATGATTCAGAAGAATTATGACTATGGATGTAATAAGGGTGAGAACAAACTCATGGTATATCGTATCACCACAACCAATGAAGATGGTACAAAGCATGAGTGGAATGTAACAGAAGTCAAGGAATGGACTGAGAATCTTGTCAAAGAGCATCCTGAAATTGCTGATAGAATCCATGTTATTGACTTGCTGTATCATGGGACGCTTGGAGACTTGTATCCAAATATTTCTTACATGGACCATTGGCATGAAAACGTCCTTGAAGCATTGAGAAATGAGAGTGAGCGTTTCAATATGGAGAAGAATGACCCAATCTGTAAGAACAAAGTTCCATTCGAGGGCATTGTCCTGAGAATTGATAATGATGAACTTGCAGAAGCATTTAAACTGAAATGTAAGAAATTCCTTTCAAAGGAGAGGGAAGAGATTGACAAGGGAGAGGTTGACATGGAAATGGTTGATGCATATGTATCGTAAACAAAAATTAACATATTGGAGGCACACAAATGCTTCCAATATTTTTTGTTATATGATTTAATTGCATTATATTTGCATAAAATAAATATAAATTTTACTTTTTATGTTTAAATACAAATGTTTTATAAGGAAAAATAATGAGTTTTTGAGGGAAACCTTAAAAAAACTTGGTTATGCACAGGAGTTTATAAATGAAGATAAAGAAAATATTATTACCGGCACTGATGGCGAAATAAATTATTTTACTACAATAACGAACGATAAAATTGAAAGTTTAAGTGACGAATATATTGATTGCGGTAAGTCTGAGACTCTATTCCTTGGTATTGCTGCAATAACGGATGAGCATGATAAGTTCCAATTCTTTACTACATTGGCGGAAAGGTATTGGTATAACTTGGGAGGATATAGTCCAAAGGGCAGTCTTGAATTTTGCATGGTTACGGACAGACATATGGGACAACACCCATTGTTTGACAATGCGACCGTACCGGCAAGAAAATCAACAATTGAAGAACTTATGGCAAATTTCAAGGACAAGGAAGAGGACACTGTATTTTACAGCAAGATACCAAATGAACAATGGAAAAAGGACATATATCATTTTGAATATACCCCACTTACGGAAGAGGAAAAGAAAGAGATAAATGAACTTCTGGCCAAAGATGAAAATGCCGAATGTATATTTAGTTCAACAAATACTGAAGATTAAGTATTTTTAACATTATTTTTTAGGGTTATACAAAAATTATTATTACTTTTGCAAAGTAAGAAATATAAAAATATACTGAAAAGAAAAATTATAAAAAAAAAATAGACATTGGAAGGGATTACTAAAGTACACAGTAGTCCGTAGGTAAAACCACTATTCAATCCCGTCATTGTATACTGGTGTAGAGTGTTCGAGTCACTCCTTCCAAACAAAAAACATACAATTAGATATGGCAAAAGAATATTTTTTAGCACTTGACGAAAGAGGGCTTCGACTATTTGATAGTAAGCCTCATTTAGAACGTGAAGAGTCAAGACCAATACATTGGCAATGGATTGATAATGAAGGTGGCCGCGGAATATCAGTAGGTATGGGTTATGGGCATCCACAAAAAGTAATGTTTAGAGAAATGAAAATGAACTCATACATAAAACTTATAGATTTTGGAGAAGATGGATTGTTTTCTCCATTGAGGTCAAATAGTATATAATTACCTAAAATATGCAGAAGAGGAAAATTGTAAAAGTAACTTATAAAAACGGCAAAGTTGACTATAAGATAAAGAAGAAGATTTTTCCGTTTATTTGGATAACGGATTCCTATGACTATTGGTATGGACTTGGTATTTGTAATGTCATATGCAGACATATGACACTGAAACAGGCGGAATACTACATGAAATGCATTAGGAAAAAGGAAGCCGAGTGGAAAGATTCAAAAATAATTGAGGAAACTGATTTGTAAATATGGCAAAAATACATTATATCATAGGTGATGCAACGCTTCCGATTGAGACTGAGGCAGAGAATAGGCTGATAGTTCATTGTTGCAATACAATTGGTGCTTGGGGCGCAGGCTTTGTTGTACCTCTTGGTAATCGCTACCCATTGGCAAAAGAGGGATATAAGAAGTTTATTAATGAAAACAAAGGTAAGTCCATATTAGGCGAAGTTAATGAAGTAAAGGTTGCTGACAACATTTATGTTGAAAATCTTATGGGTCAGAGTTTTCTTGTAAGAAAGGCAAATGGTGAGATACCTTGCAATTATGTTGCAATTGAAACAGGGTTTCTCAACATAATAAGAAAATGGTTTTCATATAACTCAACGATACATAATGATAAGCAAAATTTTTCAATCCATATGCCACGTATAGGATGTGGTCTTGCAGGCGGTGATTGGCAAACAATTGAAGAAATTATACAGAGAACATTCATTGATATTGCTGATGTTGATGTATATGTTTATGATTTAAAGGAACAAAAAGATACCATTTATGATAACAGAGGATAAGATAAAGGATATTATTTTAACAATGATTGAGAATGACATGCTGGATAGTACACGTATTTTTGACAAAGAATATGTCTTGGAGAGAGTTAATTCATATATTAAATCGGCCAATATGGTACGTTCAATGATGAATATGCCGCTATTATAAAAAACACAAAAAACATGAAGTTTAAGGATTTATTCAACGAGGATTGGTCAGTAAATTGGGAAAAGATACTGACAATATCCCATTTCAGCAAGTTACGGGAAACTCCACAAAGTTCAACTTGGCACAGAGAGGGAAATGTATACATACATCTTCAGATGGTAACACAGGCAATGGAAAGATTACTTAAAAGAAATCTTATCGAGAGAGGTTCTGAGAATTGGGTTATGTCTATGTCTGCCGCAATTTGTCATGATTTGGGAAAGGGTGAGACAACGAAGTGGTCTGATGAAAAGAATGATTGGACATCAAAGAATCATGGTGTTGTCGGTGAGAGGATTACGCGCCATCTTTTCTATGACGAAGATATTGTGCTAAGGGAAAAGGTATGTTATATGGTACGTCACCATATGACACTTCATCATGTATATGACAAACCGGAAGAAAAGGACAATAGACTGATAAAGTTGTCGCATGGTATTGTCCCGTTAAGTTATATGATATTATTGAACATTGCTGATTCGATTGGTTCGGTCAATAGTATTGAAACAGAAGATAGTATTTATGACAAAGAAATGAAACTTATTAATGATGTAAGTTGTCTGCGTTGTTATCAGAAACCTTATTCTTTTATTGATAAGTCGCAGCTAATTAGGGATTTCGTTGGCTACGTACATGATGTCGTAAACAAGACAAACGATTTTTGTGTCTACATTCTATGCGGGTTTCCAGGTTGTGGCAAAAGCACGTATTACAAAGAGTTTCTTGCTGATAAACCAATTATATCAAGGGACATAATTCGTGGTGAGTTGGGTGTTGATGGTGCAACGGTGGACAATGATAAAAAGGTTGTCGGTACAAGGGAAGAGGAAGACAAAGTATCCGAAATTTTTGACAGGAAAATGATTGAGCATTGTGAGAATAAGGAAAGTTTCGTCCTTGACAATACCAATCTTAAATATCAATATCGTAAAGATTATCTGTTAAAAATAATGAAATATAATCCTAAAGTGAAGATTATATATATTGAAGCACCGAATTACATTAAGGACTGTATTGACAGAAGAAAGGGTGAGATAGCGAAGAAAGTCTATGACAGAATGGAGAATAATTTTGACTTTCCACAACTCTATGAGTGTGACGAACTCATTATTGTAAAACAACACACAGACAGTAAGGACGAGATACATACATTCAAAGGTGATTTTACTCCTGATTTGGTATATAATACTAATACTGTTAATGGGTGCGATTATATATCAAAGGTAAGAGTACTAAATGATTTGTATATAACGAGAGGCGCAATGATATTGGATGGTTATGAATGTTATGACAGTTGTGTCAAATATATGGACGAATTAATTAACAACTACAAATCTATCACTGATTTCTATGACTTGTTTGATGAAGTACCCTTAAAAAGTGATTGATATATGGCTTGGTTTGAAATAAACGGTAATCGCATTATAAGCAGAAATCATAATCCTTGGGGTGAGTATAATGGTGCTGTGTGGGGTTTACATATAGGCGGTAGGTGGTCTTTGGATTATACTTGGAAATTAATGTTTAATATTTCAACTGATGATTGGAATAACAGATGCAGCAACATTAAAACCGACAAGGACTTTTATGATTTCTGTGAGTGGTTGGGGGTATACTATAAAAAGGATGGTGTCATATATAGACGTGGTGAGAAATATGATGAATATGGTAAAAAATTAGAATAAAAAGAAATGAACAAAGAGAAATTTCTTGATTTAGTAAGACGATGGAATATTATTGTTAATGAACATATAAACAATAAAAAATACAATCGTTTTCTTGATAAAATCGGATATAATTCTGCATGTTATGAAAGACTTGACCGTAACTTTGCAGATGGACTTCTAATGTTCATGGATTGGGCAAAAGATAAAGATTTCATTCTTTCACCAAAAGGGAAAAACGGAGTCATCATGTTTGACAAATTGGATAAAATACTAAAATACTGCATAACTGTTGACAGCCCAGAAGACTATCATTCGTGCGAACAAATACGATTTACAAAATGGGTATATCTTCAAACAGGCATGAGTGATTATGAACATAAAATTTATCTGTTCAATCCAAATAAACGTGACCTTACTGTTGACATAGATGTAACACATACTGTTGATGATTTTTACAATCTTATTAATGAAGCATCCTTATACAATCATGGTGTTTCGATAGAAGAGATACAAAACAATATTGATTTTGACTGTCTCTATAAAGAATTTAATGGAGGAGCATATTGTCGTCACAAATTCGATAGAAAGTTACAAGATGGTTTATGTAATGGCAATAAATACGCATACGACCCTCCATTAAGTTTCTTTGGTTCAACATCATCTTCATCACCATCTTCAAGTGGCATATTAGATATGGGGAGAAAGAACCTTGGTGATATTGGAGTTGGTTTTGGTGATTATTACGGAGAATATTAACTAATAGAAAATACATTATGATGGAATTAGGAGAAGCAATAAATCATTGCGAAGAAGTGGCACTATCTTGTGCTGAAAGTAATAGAGAATGCGCTCTTGAACATGTTCAACTTATGCAATGGCTAAAAGAGTTACGCGCATTGAGGAAACTTGTTAAACCAGAGTATTTACAAGAAATCCGTGGGTTACAAAAAACATGGGGAAAAGAATGGGAAGAGTGGTTTAACCGAGCACTGTGTTACGACCTAAGTGGTCCATTTAGAGATAGATATAAATAAAAGATATGGAGAACGGGTATATTGTTACTGATAATAATAATAAAAAAATAAAGAAATTATGGAGATAAGAAGAAAAGTAGTAGTTGCTCAACAGGTAAGATATCTTAAGGCAACAATGGGTGTGCGTTATTATACCGATTGTGAATATTCAACCGACAATGGTAAAACATGGAATGCAGATTTTGAAGATACGGAAGAAGAATCTGAACGTATTAGAAATTTAACCCCGTGTGTTGCCATGAACGACATTGGATATGGGGCTGATGATTATATTGAACTAATCATTGATTTAAACGAAGGTAAGGTACTTAATTGGACTGACGGTTTTTGTCTTAAAACGCATTATAAGGTTTGCGATGACGGTGAATATATTTTTCTTGACAAAGATGAAAAAGAGGTTGTCAATATTACCAAGGAATATAACCAATATTACGTCCCGGATTTTTTAAGTCTGGAAGATGAAGGATATGGGGATTATGTTTATCTGAACATTAATGGTGACGGCACAATCGAACATTTTGAAAGGATGAAAAAACTTATAAAAGAATATTTTGAAAACTTAATTAACGAAGAAGAAGAATGAAAGAAGAGAAATATAAAAAAGCACTTGAGATAAAAGGTAAAATATATTCATTGCAGAAAAACCTTCAAGACTTAAAAGGTGGTCATTGGGATAAACTCAAAATCGAACTTAAAACAGGTTATTCAGATATGGGAATGGATTTTACGCGTTCAACAACATTTGACGAGGAAATCGGATATAAAGTTCGTGAATTTATAAATGATACGATTAACAATAGAATCGCTGAATTGGAAAAAGAGTTTGAAAATTTATAGGTGTGGTAACTTTAAACGAATATAAGAACGTTAGCGATAATGTTTATCAGTTTGCACTTGAAGTATATAATAAAATTTTGGATGATGCTGATATTCGAGAAATGCAAAAAAGCCGCGTAAATGGTTTTCTATTTGTACAAAATACATTACTCTTAAATAATACTAATGTTAAATGAAAAAGATAGAAAAATGGACACCACAAGTGGGTGATACTTTTAGGCTAAAAGGTACTGAAAAACCATTGTATCATTTGTGTGAAAAGACAGATTATTGTATGTTTTCATTTGTACAAGAAATGGAAAATGGCATTGCTGGTGGTAAAATATCAAAATATTCTCTAATGAAAGACTATGAATTTGTGGAAAGACCACAAAAATTAGAGGATTTCTTAAATGATATGATAACAAAGCCAATTTTGGAAAATATGAATAAAACAAGGTTTGAAAAATTTGGGAATGTGATGATAGATTTGGAAACACTATCAACGCACAACAATGCCGCCATTATAGAGATTGGTGCTGTTGAGTTTAATAAATATACGGGTGAGGTTGGCGAGAAGTTCAATGTAATCATTGACCCAAAGGATTGGTGCAAGAATGATAGACACGTTGACGGTGAAACGATTCAATGGTGGTTCAAGCAGACCAATGATGCACGTAAGCGTTTTGTTACGAAGCAGAAAGACATTGAATATTGTACTTTGAAACACTCATTGCAAAAACTCAGATATTTCATAATGGACTGCGATTCTGTTGATGATGATAAAAATGTTGTTGTGTGGGGCAATGGTTCAACAATGGATATTACAATATTGGAGAGTGCTTATGAATATTTTGATATTGAAATTCCTTGGAAGTACTGGTCTGTCAATGATGTAAGGACAATTGTTGACCTTAATCCAATTGTAAAAGCACAGACGAATTTCGATAGTGGTATCCAACACAGTGCCGTTGCTGATTGTCTGCATCAGATAAAATATTTAACAAATACGATAAAGACCTTAAATGTAAAAAAATGACAATTGAAGATTTAAAACCATATATTGATAAACTTGGACGTTCTGAAGTATTGTGCATATATTCGAATAATAACAATTCGTTGCTTGATACAATTTTTATACACGTAAAGAACAAAAAGCCTTATGAATATATCAATATTTTTTCGTCAAAGGAAATAAAGGAAAACTCTGACGAACACTATTTTTTCAATATACTTAGAAAGGAAGATTGTCACGTTGTAATAGAGACAAAAAAGAAGTTCTTTCTGTATAAACGAAAAGAAAATTATGACAGATATATGATGGCATTAGAGGACAAGGAGATGAACAATGCCAAATTAATTCTAAATGAAATTAAGAGAGACCAGGGAAAATATGTGTCATTTAGTTTCGGTGGAGAAAGAGATTCAAGGTTTGAAGGTTTTTTGCTTACTGTTGTTGCAAGTGACGAGGATTATTACTATGTTTATTTGAAACAAGACAATACATTAGGTCTTATTAGTTGTGTAAGCGGTTATAATGTTGTTGATGATGAAGAACACGAATGTCCTTTAACAAACAATGAAATATTCAAAATGTTACACAATAAATTTGAGGAAGAAGAAAATGGTGATGCATTGATTTATTTGGGAAAATATAATATTTAAACATTTTTAACATAAGGTATTTGGTTAATACAAAGAAAAATATTAGTTTTGTAAATACAAAATGAATTATATAAAATATTGAATAACTATGGGGATTTTTAATAAAAAGAAAGCAGAAAACATTATATCTGTTGAGGGTTATACAGATGATTTATATGAAGTAAGTAGTAATGGGGAGATGAAACAGACAAGATTGTTTTATGTAATACCCGAGAATCTTGAAGAGAACCAAGAAACGATGGACTTATGTATTACTTCGACTAACCCCTATCAGTCGTTCCCAATTTTTGATAATTTATTGGGCAAGAAAATCAGAATTAGTATTGATATAATTGAATAAGGAACTATTTATAGACAGTATCAAAGAAATGAACAATAAAAAATTGATAGACATTTTTAATATTGATAAACCCAACGTTTGTTTTGTTGGTGATATACATGGTGAATTTAATTCACTGCAAGGCTTAATGAAGAAAACAAATTTCAAGGATACTGCCTATATTGTGGCTGGTGACATAGGTATGGGATTTAATAAGAAAGAATATTATTCTCAAATCTTCAATAAATTGACAAAAACAGCCTCCAAACTTAATTGTGAGTTTATTTTTATTAGGGGTAATCATGACGATAAAAAATATTTTGACAAACGTTTAATCAATAGAAAATGTTTTAAAACTGTTCCTGACTATTCTGTAATCCAGACGTCAAATCATAATATATTATGTATTGGTGGTGCAATCTCAGTTGACAGAACATATAGAAAATTAGTTTTAAAGGAAAATGCTTTGAAATATTCAATGCATCATGGTTGTACACCAAATGAAGCGGAGAAGTTATGTCAGCAAGTATATTGGGAGGATGAGCCTTGTTATTATGACGAGGATAAATTATCACAATTAAAACTAAATAATATAAACATTGACATTGTTTGCACGCATACATGTCCGTCATTCACAAAGCCCTTCGGAAAAGAAAATATCGGCTATTGGCTATCCAAGGATGAAAACCTTGAACGTGATATTGACAATGAACGTGAGGTAATGGATAAGGTTTATAATAAACTTAAAACAGACGGTCATAAACTTGACATGTGGTTTTATGGACATTTTCATTATCATAACGTACAATTTGTTGATAATACCAAATTTGTAATGCTTGACATGTGCCGTAATGGAAACTATGATATATATGATGTTTTTAACACGAAAGAAACTATTTATAATTAATATAATGTATTAATATTTGTTGTAAAATCATGAAACAAACAATAAGATTAACAGAATCAGAACTTAGAAATCTGATTACTAAGACTGTAAAAAAAGTTTTAAAAGAAAATAAAATAAATGAAGTAAGTGGTTGGACGCTTGAAAAAGATGATGTTACATGGGTAAATGATGCGGAAAGTGGTGCTTCTGATAAGGCTTGGATGGTAAGACTTTGGCCTGGTAGCGGATATTATCTTCCTGCATTCGGTGCATATGCTTCTTCAGAAGAGGATGCACTTGAAAAAGTTGTAGCATATCTTGACCAAGAAGGTGATAATAGTTTCTTCTGTGACGATTATGTTGAGGAAATGGAAAAAGAATTGGCACAAGAAGGCAAAGACGAAGAAGAAATACGGGAAGAAATTGATGAACAGTTCTGTTATGTAGATGCAACAATGGATGGTGGTGAATGTCATTATGTATTTTGGGAAAATTTGAGCGTTTATCCATATGATGAAAAAAGGTTTAGGTAAAACAAAATAAATAAAAAGTTAATTTATGCAAATTAATAACAAATGTGAGATTTATAATGGTGACTGCATAGAAGTAATGCAGGAAATAATAGATAAAGGTGTTAAGGTGGATTTGACAGTGACAAGTCCGCCTTATGATAATCTTAGAAGTTATGAAAACGAAGTGTCATGGGATTTCGAGAAATTTAAGGATGTGGCTAACAAACTATATGAAATAACTGATGATGGTGGTGTTGTCATTTGGGTTGTAAACGACCAGGTTAGAAAGGGTTCTGAGACGGGTACTTCATTTAGACAGGCACTTTATTTCATGGAAATTGGTTTCAGATTGCATGATACAATGATTTTCCAAAAAGCAAACTATATTCCCTTGACGCATAACAGATATGAACAGTCATTTGAATATATGTTTTGTTTCTCAAAAGGTAAGCCAAAGACATTTAACCCTATTATGATTCCTTGTAAGAATGCGGGGAAGGTTGAAAGCTATGGCACTGAAAGACGTTCATTGTTAGACAAGAATCAAGCGATGAGGGCACCAGAGGGTAAGTCTTTTATGAAAACAAAAGATACTAAGTATCACCCTAACGTTTTCACGTATACACTTGGTAATCAGCGAAACGGACATCCGGCAGTGTTTCCTGAAGATTTGGCGAAAGACCAAATTGTAACTTGGACAAATGAAGGTGATTTGGTATTTGACCCGTTTATGGGAAGCGGAACAACTGGTAAAATGGCAATAAAAAATAATAGAAGATTTATTGGCATTGAACTTGTTAAAGACTATTTTGAAATTTCTAAAAAAAGAATTGAAGAAGTTGTTGGTTAATTCATTTTATTGAATTATATTTGCAAACAGAGGAAAGATTTGGGGCATATTGCAACCTCTTTAAAAATGCTAAAAAGTCCCATTTAATAAATTATTTGTTTAACTTTTTAAAATTAATTAAATGGTAAAGAAAATTAGTGAGAATGGAAACAAACTCATTGCAAGCGAGTTTGTTAGTTTTGGACATCCCGACAAGATTGCTGACCAAATTGCTGATGCAATTGTTGATAATTTTTTGACACGTGATAAAAATGCACGTACAGGAATTGAAGTCTTGGTTAAAGATAATATTGTTGTCCTTGGCGGTGAGGTTAATTCAACGGCAACTATTGATTATGAAAAGATTGTTCGTCATGTTTTTTCTGAACTTAATTTTCCGTCAAGTCATCATTTATCACCGGACGAAATTAAAATCATTAACTTGATTGGAAAACAGTCAGAGGAAATACATAGTGGTGTTGACAAAGAAAATGAAATTTTCGCAGGGGACCAGGGATTTATGGTTGGCTACGCTACGAATGAAACAAGTGTGTATATGCCCCTTGGACATTACATTGCCAAGAAAATTTGTAATTATGTCGCAAATTGCAGTCAATTGGGTCCTGATACCAAATCACAAGTTATTATAGAATATGATAATAATAACAAGGCAATAGGTATTCATAGCATTCTTGTTTCCAGTATGCATCAATGCTCTCTTCAAGTGTGCCGTGAACGTGTAACTGACGCAATTATGAATAACTTGGTTGGGCTTGACAAGGATATGTATGAAAAATTCATAAAGGATAAAAATGTTAGAGTTGTCGTAAATCCTTGTGGTTCTTGGCAAATTGGCGGTCCGATTTCTGATTGTGGAATTACAGGACGGAAATTGGTGGTAGATTCCTATGGTGGCTATTGTAACATTGGTGGTGGGAATTTTTCAGGAAAGGACCTTTCAAAGGTTGACCGTTCAGGCGCATATATGGCACGTTATCTTGCGAAGAACATCGTTGCAAGTGGCTTCTGTGATACTTGTCGTGTTACTTTGTCATATATGATTGGTGTTGCACAACCTTGTTCTATTGAAATTGATGTCAATCGTAATTTCGATAAACTTCCACAACTTAAGAAATGGATTTCGGAAAATGTCGATTTAACTCCAAATAGTTTTATTTTAAAGTTTACGCCAACAATAAAAGGTCAGTTTTACAGAACGTCACGTTATGGGCATTTTGGGTATGATACCAAAGAAAATGTGTTGCTTTTCAATTGGGAAAAACTTGACCTTGTTGAAGACTTGAAGCAATTTGTATAACCATATTGAATTTAACCTCTGTTTTTCTATATGACGGAGGTTAAATTTCCTTTTAAGATGCTATTTATTTTTAAAAAAGAAATACCACTATGGGATTATTGGATATTTTTAGAAATACGGTAAACGTGCTAAATGAACAAAACACGCTTAATGACATATACAAGGATTTCATGATAGATGAAATTTATAATGGCCGTGATGGTGGTACATACAGAGCAAGTCGTTATCTGGCCAATGCAATAACATCAGAAGGAAAAGAGAGGCTATATTCTTCATTTCCGATGAATGAGGGGATTGATTTTGAACCTTCAGATAATGAAAAAGGTGGCATAATAACTTTCAGTACAGATGTCAATGCAGAAAAACAATCAGAAAACAAAATCGTCAATTGGCTTAAGCAAAAGATGATGACAATACAAAACAGACTTAATGCAACAAAAAAGATTGATAAGATTGCTGCTGAAAATAAACTTGTGGGTTGGACTATTGGGCATTATCTTGATGGACGTTATACAGCTAAAAATGGTAAACAATATGGCGAAAACTCGCTTTCTGTTGAGGTTATTGGTGTTAACTTTGAAACATTAATGAAAATTGCAATGGAACTTTGTTCTTCATTTACGCAAGAAAGCGTACTTCTAAAAGATTTTTCAAGCGGACGAGTTCTTTTTGTGAATAAAAAATAATTGTCATTTACAAAATTAAAAATATGAGAAAAATAGTGCATTTGAACGAAAGTGAATTGAAAAATATTATACATGAATCGGTAAAGAATATATTAAATAAGAGGGAAAAGTTTTTCATTATAAATGAAACAAAGTCCTATAGATTTAGAATTGATGAAATCTCAAAAATAACACTAAGAAACGATAAAGGAACGGATATTCTATCTGAAAGTAATAATTGGATTTTAAAGCGTAAAAATTGGGAAATTAATAACTATAAACGTTTTCTCAATATTGTTAATAAAACGCCTAAGAGGTTCAAAGGTTATCTGACTTATCATGGTATGGAAGAAATAACCGGTAATGATTGGATAACATATACATTAAAAGGGCATGATGTTGCATTTGCATTGCACTATTTATCACCAGGACAAATAGATTTTTGCAATTTTGTAAATAATTCAGAATTAAAGGGCATTGGCAATGAAGTTCTGCAATTTGCAAAGAACGAAGGTGCAACACAAATGGATAACTATAGAGGTTTCCCAAGTGAAAGCGACCCAGAAGGACATGGTAAACTTGGTAATCTTTATCGTAAAAATGGTTTTAATAAACAAACTTGGCATGATGAGTTTAATCCTGAATTTCAGCCTTCTGACCCTGAATGGCAATTAGACAAATCCAATTTTAAAGATGGCAAGGGTCCTGATGTAGAAGGACTTGAATTATCAAGACATCGTGCCAAATACAATAATCCGCAACGTGCATATAGGTCTAAGTTTGACAAACGAATTGGTAGTAAATTTAAATAAAACTTAAAAAATGGAGAAAACAAATAACAAAATAGTACTTAATATTCCACACTCTTCATTAAATGGAATTTTTGACAAAAATATCGGGCAATGGCCGTGTAATAGTTATTTTCTGAATGAATGTATAAATAAATGGACTGATTGGTTTACCGATTTTTTGTTCATGCAATTATCAAGAGAAGAAAACGTGGAGACAATAGTATTTCCATTCTCTCGTTTCGTGTGCGATGCTGAAAGGCTAAAAAATGACCCGTTAGAAATTGAAGGCAATGGGATAATATATACGCAATTCAATGGGTATAAACGAGGTTCTTTGTCTGAAGCACAAAAAAACATAATCATGAGTATTTGGGAGAAACATCAGGAAAAGCTAAGTAATGCAATTGAAAATGAAAATACTATTTTAGTTGATTGTCATTCATTCCCAAGCGAAATATATGATTGTGACATTTGCATAGGCCACAATGAAGATTGGTCATATGATAAGAAAATAGTAGATGGTGTTGCTAAAATTTTTAAAGAAAGGGGTTACAAGGTTGAAGTGAATAAGCCATATTCAAACTCTATAACACCGCCTAAAGAATTTTATTATAAGTCAATTATGATTGAAGTAAACAAACGTATATATATGAATGAAAAAACACTATCATTAACTAATGAATCATTAAAATGGACAAGATGGGCAGGAACTTTAAAAATGATTCATGAATTTCTATCATAACAAAGAGAGGCCAATTACCTCTCTTTTTTATCTTCTGCCGCCAAAGTGACCACCTTGAGGTCTTGAAAAAGTTCCGCCACGATTGATATTGTTTGGTTTGTTATTAATATTTGGATTAGGTCTTTGTACCGTACTTCTTGTACTTGAAGGTCTTGTTCCGAAACTTCTGCTTCTATTATTTTCAAACCTTGGACTGACATTATCATTGTGGCGTGTGTTTGGTATTGGTCTGTCAAGTTGTGGACGATGGTTATCGTGTCTTCTCACGTTGTCAAAATGATGTCTGTCATATCTGTTCGGCTTGTAAAACCTGTCACCTCTGAACCAATAACCTCTTGGTACTGGTCTCCAATGTCTTGGATAATGTATCAATGGCCTTCTATAAACTCTATAATAGAAATAGTTGTTATGGTAGTATGGATAATAATATAAGTTATTGTACAAGTAATATTGGACAAGTCCATCAACAATAAACGGCGTGCCGTTTCTTATAACAATTTCAAAGTCAACGTTTGTCCTATCAATGGGCTGTTCATAAGAATATATTTCATCATCTTGTGCATAAACACTTGTCACACACGATGTTGTTGAAAGCAACATAAAAACTGAAATAATAACAAATAAAAATTTCTTCATAACTTGTTTCCTCCGTTTTTAATCTTTTATAAATAAATAGTTTTTTCCGCCCCATAACATACCCAAAAATCAACAAATAGGGAGTTCTCGCAAAAGTTTAGGTGAATCCCTATCTGATATAGGGAAATATCTTGAAATAATTACCGGTTGATTTTGCTGTTCGGATTTTTTGTATTATATTTGCAAACAAATAATAAGGACTTAAAGACTTTATTGTGGAAATATTCGAGTTTGACATAAACAAATGTATAGAATGTAAAAAAATATTAAACAGCAATACAAAATCAAGATTGATTTATAAAAATAAATGTTCTTATAGCAGATTTATAGGTAATTGCACCAATCTTTATCATAAGCTTAAACCTTTGAACTATAAGGATTTTTATGATAAGGAACTGAAATATGCAGAAGAAAAACATGACTTACCAATTGAGGAAAGGGGCTTGACATATGAAGAGTTTTATATGTTGGCACACAAATATAAGGTACTTCTTGAGGACTGTACGACATTGAAATATGATATCAGCGTTTATTTCTATTCATTGGTTTGTCATGCAATTGTTGAGACATTTGTCGGCCAAAAGAAAGAAGAAACAATAATGAAATATATAACAGACAAAGGTTTTAAAGTAAATAAAGTAGAAGGCAAAAAGGATGCAAAATATGGCGTTGACATTGAAGTAATTGGAAAAGGGCAGCATTTCTATTTACAGGTAAAGCCTATTTCGTTTTTTAAGTCTGAATATTCTGATACTCATGAAGATAGAATTGACGCATGCAGAAAAAGAGAAGAAGTATTGGAAATAGAAGGGCTTGATACATATTATATAATATACGATTTGGATTGGGAAACATCACAGATTAAGTGGGTTAATAATAAAAACAGCGGTATTTTATTCAAAATAGACGATTTGTTTGACTATGATAAAGGCAATATTAAATCCACAATAGTTAGGCATCAACTACCAACGGAACGCGTTACAATAGGTCTTTAACGTTTTTTAATATAAAAATTTTGGTAGTTCGAAAATAAATTCATACCTTTGCATTGAAAAAGTTAAACTAAAAAAGCTAATTTAAGGAAATGACGAAAGAGAAATTTGGAAAAAAGTAATAGAAAATATGATAGAACCAATTAAGCCGTCAGAAGTATTTGAAACAATTCCTGATTTTGTTATTAAGATTGTAAACGAATTTATATTAAAAGAATGGGATGGTGAAAAATCCAGCATCCTACAGAAGGATATAGTTAATGAGATTATTGCAAAATATCCGGAACGGGAGTCTATAACAAGTGAAACCGTTTTAAGTAATCATTGGTTGGATTTTGAAAACCTATATAGACAAGCTGGATGGGAAGTTGAATATAACAAACCAAATTTCTGCTATGAACCGATTTTTATATTTAAGAAAAAACAATAACATAGAAAACAGATTATAAATGATAGAGCCGATTAGTCCAAGTGACGTTAAAAAAAATTATTCCCGACTTTGTGATTGAAGCGGTAAACCAACTTATTAATGAGAAATACGACAAACCGGGTTATAATGAGTTTTATAAAGCACGTTTTATTTTTTAAAAAAAAAAAAATTAATATATAGAAAGTTATGGAGATGAATTTAAAAATTGTTTCTTCTGAAACGGCAAAGGTATTAAAAGACTTCGGTTTTGATATTATTTGTCCTAACTGTTATGGTGTGGCTGTAATGCACAATGGTGAATACCTTGGTTGTGATGAGGAATATGAATTACGTGCCGAAGGACGTGGTGACGAAATAGAATACGTTGATTATGGAATGCTATATAACATGTGGTTTAAGAATAATGAAAAAGAAGACCACGATGTATGTGCGGCACCAGATATTGAAACTGTAAGGAAATGGTTTAGGGATAAATATAACCTTCATATTACAGCAATGCCATATATTACAGTTGAGGGCTGTTTTTGGTTATCGGAAGTTTACATTTATAATAATGAAATGTATGACAAGTTACCACTGACAACAATGGTATGCGAGACATACGAAGAAGCAATCGAAAAAGGCATTAACAAAACAGTAAATTATCTTAAAGAGAAGGAAAAAGAAAATGAAACATTATGATTCAATACCACGCATTCAAGATGACGGTACGCTTCTTGGTTGTGATATTTGGGCTTTCAACAAGCTTGACGGACAAAATTTTTGTGTTAACTATTCTCCAAAAACCAAGGAGTTTAAGAATTTTGGCAGCAGAACCGTAATGGTTGATGAGACCTCAGACCAATTTGGTGATACAGTTCGTTATTTTAAAGCAAGTAATATACCGGATACGCTTAAAGAAATTATTAAACAAAATAGCGGTAAAGGAAAAATTTTCAAGGGGATAGATGAAATAACTTTTTATTTTGAATGGCATGGAGAACATTCCTTTGCAGGCAGGCATGAGGAAAATGATACGATGCATCTTACGCTTATTGATGTGTTTATGAAGAAAAAAGGTTATATTGAACCAAAGGATTTCTATGAAATATTCTGCAAGAATCAAAACATAGACACACCCGACTTGATTTATCATGGAAAATTAACAAAGGAGTTTATTAATGATATTTGGAACAACGAGGTAGGAAATAAAAACGCCCAGTATCCAAGCGTGAAAGAAGGTGTCGTCTGCCGTAACAGCCATTTGTTAAAGGGGCAGAGAATGCCAAAGGTCAAATTTAAGACAAAATGGTGGATTGACAAACTTCATTCAATGTATAGCGAGGAAGAATGTAAAAAATTAGAATAAATTGACACAAAAGAAATTGATTAACACTTTTTAATATAAAAAATTTGTATTATTCAGTTTTTATTCGTATATTTGCACTGTCAAACCGAAATATTAAAATTTTATGAGAAAGAACAAAGGCTATCAAAAGGATATACGTAACACTTGGCATAAGAAAGAACCTCATAACAGTTACGCCAAAGGAGAAAACCTTACTCTTGAGCAATATGTCGGAAAGATAAATGCTGCTTTTGATATACGTATTGAAGCCTGCAAAAAAGCCTATCAAAAGTTATTAGAGAAAACAACTCTTGTCGGTGATGATTTGCGAAAATATTGCCGAGACTTTCTGACGTGGGATGTGCGGTTTGATGAAAAATCAAATTTAGTTCCGCTTGAAGATACAATTGCATATATCGAAGAAGAAAGACGGAGAGCTATTGGAAAGCGTTTATATAGCAAATGGAACGGTTATCAGAAACGGATTGTTAATAAGGATAATCAGAAGTTTGTATATAATGATAGTAATGGCGGTAGTAATAAAAACACTATTCGTATTCCATCATTAAAACGTTCAAATGCGACTTGGAAAAGATTCTATGAGTTATTTCCATTCCTAAAAGGTGAAAAAACATATAGAGGAATTAAATTAAAGAAAATTGATTAATTAAAAAATATTATGGTAGAATTTGTTAGTTATGACGGAAAGTGGCCTTGCTTATGTACGGGGACTCTTACAATCAAGGTCGATGATAAGACATATCGTTTCAATCATGCTATGATAAGCGGTGGCTGTGTTCTACGTAATGAAGATTGGGATATGTGGGCTGAAGAAGGTGATTGGGAGGTTGATTTATATGAGCATCCTGAACTTGAACCTTACAAGGAAGAGATTACACGTGTAGTTAACGAAAATGTCGAACATGGCTGCTGTGGTGGCTGCATCTAATTTTATTAAATGTAATTTATGTCAAAAAAAGAATTAATTGATTTTTTGAAAGAAAATCTGAAAATTTGCGTTTCGTGTGATAACAGTTGCTGTTCTCATGGAAGTTCAGAGATAACAGTATCATTAACCCTTGGTGGAGAACTCATTTCTGAATTTAGTGACTATGTTTATATTGGTAATTAAGCAAATAAAGAGTTATGGAATTTATCATTACTGTTAGTTACTTTTTTATAGTTTTAGTAGTATATACTATACTTAGATTTATAAAAACCGATGAAGATTTTGGAATACATATGATGTATAGTATGTTTTGGCCACTTGTTGTTGTAGCAATTATTATAGTAGGACCTTTTTGTTTGATTGATAGACTTACAAAAAAGAGTAAAAGAAAAAATGGAAATAAAAGATTATAAAGTTGGAACATCTTTTGAGATAACATGCTCAAAAGAAAAACATAGAGTATCGGGAAAGGAAGATGGTAAACACTATTATCAAAATTTCGGTATAGTTAAAGAACATTCTTCCATATGGGGCGTTAAGCCGGAGAATGTAATTACCGTGAAAGCCACTATTATTGAAGAAGACGTAATATGTAAAAAATTAATGGTGGACAAAAATTATAATAATAATTCAATAGATTATTTTGGTAGAATATCTTTCGATGAGGGGAAAATGAATATTCATTTAATATACCCAAATATTAAACAATATTTTATTTGTTTCCCTTATGGTACAGATGTTGGTTTATTTGACAAAGATGGAAATAGAAAGGAAATGAATGTCAGACTTAAAATTGAGGAATTATCATGAGATATTGCGGCAGTAAAAAAAAGTTTATGAAGTATCTTCTCCCTATTCTGACGAAGGATATGGACGAAAATACGCTGTTTGTTGATTTATTTGGCGGTGGGATGAATGTTGTGTGCGAAATACCTTCAGAACCTAAAATTGCCGTTGATTATAACAAGTATGTTATTGCATTATGGAAAGAACTGCAAGAAAACGGCATGGATAACATACCGACAGATGTATCAGAGGAAATGTATAATGATGTAAAATCGGATTATATAAATCACACCAACCGACATGAAGATTATATTATTGGCTATGTCGGTACATGTTGCAGTTTTGGCGGCTCATGGTTCAATGGCTATGCAAGATTCAACCCAAACAAAAATGAAAACCATATCAAGGAGGCATATAACGGACTGAAGAAACAGGTTGAAAACTTTATTGGCCTTAAAAAGACCGTATTCCTACATTCTTCATATGATGAGGTATTGCTACACAAAAACGATATTGTATATTGCGACCCGCCATATGCTTCAACCAAGAAATATATTTCGGACTTTGACAATGAAGCATTCTGGGAGTGGGCAAGGGAAGCAAGCAAAAAAGTGAAGAAACTTTACATATCCGAATATGACGCACCTTCAGACTTCAAGTGCATCTGGCAAATGGAGAAAAAAGACTCACTTGGCACTCAGAAAGGAAAGAAACAGAATACAAAGGTAGAGAAATTATTTGTTTACAACGGTAAATAAACCAAATGTCAAAGTCAAAGTTTTACGATTTAATCAAGAATGCCACAATCGAGAAAGATGTGGAGAATGTATATACGCAAGGTATCAACCTGTATTTTCCGAACGTACAGGTTGAACACCCCTTTGCGTGTGACGGTTTTGTTGATACGAAAAACGACAAGGGGAAACTTCTCAAACTGATTATTGAATATAAATTCAATGAAGATTTTACCTCAAAAACCATAAGGGCAAAAATTATAACGCAAGTCCTTTATTACATGAAACGTTTTGAACAGAATGGGTTTATTCTTCCAAACGTTGTGATGGTGGGTGATATTAATGAATGTTTCGTGTTTCATACAAATGATATTATCTCATATCTTGATGAGGATTTGGATTGGTCTATTGCACCGTCAAAGGCACACGAACATAATGCAGACCTTATTTATAAGTTGGCAAATGATGAGAATATCAACCCGTTTATTTTCGTCATAGATGAGAATTTTTCCTTTAAGAATGTCATTGACAAAATTTATGACTTGTCAAACAATATACAACGTTATGTACATGTAACAGAGCACAATATTGCAACAATTTTCGAATATTTTACCAATCGGGTAATAAGTGATAAGAAGAAGATTTCGGCAAATGATATTGTGGCTGTGTTTATGGGCGTAATTACCAAGAATGATGATTACTATAAGCACCCGGTAAAGAAGAACATCCTTGTAACACCACAAGGTGAGATTAAGATAAATGGTGATGGCTTTGATTCATTCTTCTCCTATTTCAACCGTAACTATACGCCGCAAGAGAAAATGCGTTTCTCTGAAATATCTGACCGATTGATTGAGGATACTAACAGAAGAAACAAGGGCGAATTCTATACGCCAACATTGTTTGTTGACTATGCCCATGACATGATTTCAAAGGCATTTGGAGAGGATTGGAAAGAAAAATATGTTGTATACGATAACTGCTGTGGAACAAAGAATCTTACCAGAGACTATTATTTTAAGGAGTTGTATTGCTCGACACTTGAACAAGCCGAACTTGACATTTCAAAACAGTATAATAAGGAAGCAACCTGTTTTCAGTTTGACTTTCTCAATGATTCTTTGGATAAACTGCCAAAGGGTTTGCTTGAAGCGTTTGAACAGAATAAACCGATTATCTTCTTTATGAATCCTCCGTATGCAACCGCTGCAAGTGGAAATGGGAAAGAAGGGAAAACAAATGTTTCAAAAACAATGGTTTATAATAAAATGTTGGATAATTGTGGTCGGTGTTCCCAAAACCTTTATGCCCAGTTTATTTATCGCATTATGATGATTAAGCACAAGTATAACTTGACCAACATTCACATTGCCATGTTTACACCTACATTGTATCTTAGCGGTGGCAGTTGGGAGAAGTTTAGAAAGTTATTCTTCAATGATTTTACTTATCGTGATGGTTGTACATTTAGGGCAAGTCATTTCGCTGATGTAGCAGATAGTTGGGGCATTGCCTTTTCCATTTGGTTTAATGGTATGAATTTTGTTACCGATTATTTCAAACACGATTTAATTGATTGCATTGATGGCGAAATAATCAGTTGTGGTAATAAAGTTGTTTATAACGTTGATAAAGGGATAAAGGCTTGTGATTGGATTAGAGATTTTTCAACCAATGCCAAAAAAGTGTTAAGACCACATTTGTCAAATGCTATAACAATTTCAGAAAAAGAAAACCAAACACTATATGAAAATAGTATCGGTGGAATGATGTCTTTATCTAATCATGTTGATGAAAACCCACAAGGTGTTAGTTTTTCAAGTTCAATTCAGACAAAAGGTAGTGCCTGTATTACAATTTCAGTTCTTCCAAATAATTTCACACGTTGTACATCATTGTTTGCTGCCCGTAGATTGATTCAAAAAAATTGGATTAATTGGGCAGACGAATATATGAAGCCTAACACAGAGCATCCGTTGTGGCAAGAGTTTGTAAACGATAGTATTGTCTATTCGCTCTTTGAAAGTAAGTCCAACCAATCCTCACTTCGTCAAGTCGAATACAAAGGAAAGAAATGGGACATAAAGAATGAGTTTTTCTGGATGTCACGTAAGGAAATGATGTCATTGGCAAACGAGAATGGAAATGATGCTTGTTATCAGGATGCAAACGTTTCAACTGACAGATATGTTTATAATATATTGCAGAACATTACATTGTCAGAAGAGGCACAGTTGGTATTGGACAAGGCTTGTGAACTTGTAAGGAAGACCTTCAAGTACCGAATGATGTTTGATGAGGACAACGAGAATTATCAAATCAACAACTGGGATTGTGGATGGTATCAGATTAAGGCACTTGCAAAGGAATATGCGAAAGATGATTTTGAAGAATTTAAGACACTTTACAAAAAGTTGGGTGATAAGATGAGACCTATGGTTTATGAATTGGGATTTTTAATAAAATAAACAAATTTAAAGAATTTATGAGAGTTAAAAACATTACATTAGTTATTACTGACCCGTGTTACATTAAAAATTCGGGTAGTGCCACAAAGTACATTGACAGAGATACAATCTATGGTGATTGGAGTTGTATGTGCTATAAAGGTGACAAGGAAGAAGCAAAGGAAAAATCTAAAGAATGGGACGAGTATTATTTCAATTTCTTCAAGGCTTATAACTTTACTGGTTTGGATGAGGCTGAAAAGAAAAAGTTGTATGACGAATTTTCAGCAAAGAAGAAAGAATTTATGAAAGCAAACTGTTATGGCGAGTTTTGCGCCGATAGTGGCCAAGTTGCTGTGTTTGACTACGCTACATTGAGCGAAACGGATAAGGAATGGATTAAGCAACACGATTGGTGCGCCTGTATTATTCCTGATTATACCGGCGGATTTGAATACGTTATAGAGGGAACCGGTGATAATCGTTCAGCGCATATTGTAGGTGATGGTTTTTATACAACCCAGAGCGGATTTTAACAATTTTTTAACATAAAATATTTGGTTGTTTGGTTTTTTGACATTATATTTGCAAACGGAAATATAAAAACGGATTATTATGACTTGGTTTAATATTTTATTCTTTGGGGTTTTTGTAATTTTCTTTTTGAAATTACTTACATTATGGCTTGCTATAGATTTGGACGTTGATATTGATTTTGATGGTGACACTGACATTGATGTTAATGGAATGTTATCCTTCAAAGGAATATTACATTTCCTAATGGGTTTCTCATCTGTTCTAACTGCTGTTGGCTATGAGAATACCCATTCATTAGCCATACCGTATACATTCTCTCTAAGTACTTATATTTTCGCTGTATGCGTTGGTATTGTGACGATGGTATCATTGTTCTACTTATATAAATTCATGCTTAAATTGACACATTATACAAGTGATAATCTTAACCTTAACAATATGCACGGCAAAGTTTATCTCATTGATGGTGACGGACAATATCAAGTATTGGTGGATACGCCAAACGGTACATTTAAAAAAACAGCATATTCAGAAAACAAGGTGCATAAAATTGGTGATGACATCGTGTTGACGTGGGATAAAAATAATAAGAGATATATTTTTTAACTAATTAACTTTTAAAATTTACAAAATGGGAACAGGAACAATTATTAGTATGGTATTGATTGGTATTGGTGCATTAATTGTAATTGCGACAATTTGGGGACTTCTTTCACGTTATCGGAGGTCTGCACCAGACGAGTTGTTGGTTGTCTTTGGTAAGGCTGGAAAAATGAAGACAGAAGATGGCAAGACAATTGTGACACCATCAAAGATTATTCAGGGTGGCGGCGCGTTTGTATGGCCAATCATTCAAGACTTCAAGAAAATGTCAATGAAGCCAATACAGATTAAGGTTAACGTTGACGGTATTGATTCGCAGGCAATTCCTATGCACTTGCCGGTAGTATTGACAACCGCAATTTCGCAAGACAAGCTTATTCAGCAAAATGCGGCAACACGTTTTCTTAGCGCGAATCCAGCAGAGGTTGAACGACAGATTTCTGAGATTTTGGTCGGTGAGACACGTGCTATCATGGCAACGATGCTTATTGAGCAAATCAATGCTGACCGTAACACGTTCTTGGGGAAGGTACGTGAATCACTTGAACAGGAGTTGACCAAGGTCGGTTATGAACTTACCAATATTAATATTTCAGAGATTACGGATGATGCAGATTACATCCGCAATATGGGTAAGAAGGCTGCAACCAAGGCAAAGGCCAATGCTGAGGCGGATATTGCCGAGCAGACCAAGCAAGGTAATGTAAAGATTGCCAATACCCGCAAGGAAGAGGAAATCGCAGTATCACAGGCAGAGCGCGACAAGCAGATTAGTGTTAACCAGGCAAAGCAGGAACAAGAGGTAAAGGTTGCCGAGATTAACCGAGAAAAGGAAATCAAGCTTGCTGAAGCAGATAAGGAGCGTGAATCCGGTATTGCACTCCAAGAGGCTGAAAAGGTAGCTAACATTGCGAAGGCAAGTGCTGATGCAGAGTCTAAAAAGGCCGAATACGAAGCACTTCAGACAAAGAACATTGCAAAGGCAGAAGCCGACGCCGAAGCCGCACAGAATGAAGCGGAAGCACAAAAGCAAGTACGTATTGCCAAAGCAAAGCAGGAACAGGAAGCAGAGACAATTAAGGCCACACAGGAAAAGGAGGCAAAGGCCGCTGAGTATGAATCAAATAAGCGTCAGCGCAAGGCGGAACAGGACAAGTTGGCAGGCGTTGCCGAACAGGAAGCAAAGATTGACGTAGCAAAGGCACGTGCAAAGGCAGGACAGGCAGAGGCAGATGCTGTTAAGGTATCTGAGACAGCAAAGGTGGAAGCCGAAATGTCAGTTGCAAAGACACGTCAGGAACGTCAGTTGGAGGTAAACGAAGCAGAAGCCAAGGCACAAGAGGCAAAACTCAATGCTACTGAGATTGTACCGGCGGAGAAGGCAAAGGAAAAGGCTATTATTGAAGCCGAAGCCACAAAGAAGAAAGCTGAATTGGAAGCAGAAGCAACGAAGGCTAAGATACTCCGTGAGGCTGAGGCAGAAGCTGAGAAGATTCGTCTGGCTAAGAATGCAGAAGCAGAGGGTGAAAAGAACATCCTTATGGCACAGGCAGAGGGTAAAAAGGCTTCATTGCTTGCAGAAGCCGAAGCTGAGCAACAAAAGGCTCTTGCAGAAGCAATGGCGTTTGAATATATGATTAAGGCTTCTGGAAGCCCTGATATGGCTGTTCAGTGGAAGATGGTTGACCAATACAAGGGTATTGCGGAAGCACAGGCTCACGCACTTGAACATATCCAACTTGGAAATGTCACAGTTTGGGGGTCCGAATGTACTGGGGCCAATTTTGCAAGTAGTTTTGTAAAGAACTTTGCACCTGTTCTTACAACAATTAACTCTGAAGTTAAAGACCAATTTAAGGATTTGTTTGGTATTGGTAAAAAGCAGGTTGAGCAGATTGAGAAAAAGGAAGAGACAAACGAAGAGTTTGAAAAGGTTGACTAACGAATATTTTGCATATTTTATAAAACGTGGGGAAGAATATTTTCCACGTTTTATGTTTTTTTAACTTTAATATTTTTGACAGCTAAAATATTTGTATTATATTTGCAATAGTAAAAAGGAACTATATAATAATAAAGAAATATGAGTGAAAAAATAGCATTTGATTATAAGCGTGTTAAAAAAGGTGACGTTAATGACCATGTTTTTGACAATTACGGAAATGAGTATATCCACTTTAAAACTGATAATGATGGAATAATATGGTTTAAAAAATTGGAGGATAATGATTATTATGCTTTCAATAAAAAGGGCGAAATGCTAAATCATAAAGATACATTTCTGCATATTGAGCATAAAACCGATATTAAGAAATACAAGTATTTGGTCCGTAATCTTTCATCTGTACAAAATAAGGTTTTTTACTTAAAAATAAGTGATAATTGCTATTTTGAATTCAAAACTGATAGTTTATATGCCGATTATCATTTTGTAAAGGGACATGAATATTATTTTGAAAATTGCCATGAACCTGACTATGATGAGGAAAGAGTTATGTTTAACCGTCTATATGAGTTGGGCTATGGCTACAATAGGGAAAAACAAGAAATATTTCCAAACATAGGACAGATTCATGAAGGTAAACACTATGTTTTTAACAATACGGTATTTAAGGCATCTCATGACATTGTTTACGATTATAGAAAGAGTAATTTGTCAATCCCCTATGAATACCTTGTTGATTTGGATTTTAAGAAACAAAGGAGAATGTATGAGAATGCAACTTTGGGACTACCGAGTTACGTATGCATAAGAGAGGCAACCGAACAGGAAATAAGACAAGCAGAAGAAATCTATGAAGGCATGAAAGTAACTTTCCAAAACGTTGAACGTAAGATAATAGACATTAAACTTGAATTGGAAGAAGCATTACGGATGTTGGACAGATTGAAGAACGGAAATGGACAGCAAGGGTAGGAAATTCTTTTTTGGAAAATACAAGGGAAAATATATTAAGGATATTATAGTAAATGATACCCAATACATCACTTGGTCAATGAAAAATGTCAATTGGTTTTGGTACAACAACGAAGAAGTTGAATTATATAAAAGACAGTTCAAAGCGAACAATAAGCCAAAAAGCCAATATGAAATAATAATGGAAACAATGAAACAGGAAGAAAATGGACATACAGAAAATCAAGAATAAAGTCCAAAAGGAAAAAGAGGAACGCTACAATAACATCTTAGGATATTGGAAGGACAGAAAGCCTTTCAATGATGAAGATGATATACCTTCTGTCCCGATTGTTAAGAAAGAAGACTATGATAACGTCATAGTACCAAACATTATAAGATGTGGTGGCATACCAAAAAACGAACTTGTTATTGGTGAAACATACATTGGAAGTTGCAGGAATGCAAGCGAAGCAGTATGGGATGGTAAGAAATTTACATATATGAGGACAAAGTTCGGAAATACTTATCCGGAAACAATAAATCATTTTCAGGATGACGACGGCTATGATGTGTTTGTACCATTAAAACTAAAAAAAAAATAAATAAATAGCGATGAATATTGTCAATTTAAATCAAATTTGCAAAATTGTGCTTGTCAGCAGAAGTAAGACAGAACAGGTCTACGTTGTTGAAAAATCTGCAAACATCATACAATGGTTCAAGAATTTATTCCGGAAGAATAAGATAAAGGAGAGATATTTTGTCTATAAGTGGGATTATCCCAAAGTATGTTATCCAATGAATAAACTGGATGACTTTCTTAAAGAGCATTATTACTATACATATAATGCCAATGTCGGGAAATTCTATGAAAAGCCCCGTATTGTATTATGTTATTCTGATTATAATCATGGAAATGAGAAAAGATATTTTGATACGGATAATGAAGCAAAGGAATATTTCGACAAGCTTGTTGCATATGCAAAGCAATATAACATACCGTTTATAAATTTTTATCACGAAAAATAAGTTATAACTTTTGAAACATATGTTTAAAAACGTCGAAGAATTAACAGAAATTGGATATGGCTGACATGAGAAAATGATTGAATGTCTAATGGAAGAAGATGGGATGGAGTATGAGGAAGCAATGGAATTTATTGACTATAATACAGTAAGAGTGTTACCTTATACTTCTTCGCATGGCAATAGACCGATTATTGTATATAACGATTTATTTTAACAAGAATAAAGGTTTTAAATGATATATAATGCTAAACTTAAATAGAATAAAAGAAAGCAATGAGAATAAACATATTCCAAAAGAAGTTGAGGAAACACGTAATCTGATTACCGAATCCTTTAAAAATTTGGAATTTGTCGAGGACGTTCATAAATATTTTTTACCGAAAGGGAAAAAGAAAATCGAACTACCAAGCGTAAGTTCAGTTATTAAGCGTTGGGAACAAGAAGTTGATTGGGATGAAAAGGCGGAACTTAAAGCATTAAGTTTGGGCATTCCAGCAGAAGAATTGAAAAGGCAATGGCATGAAAACAATATAATAAGTACATCTTGTGGTTCAAAAACACATTGGTTCGGAGAACAAGCAATGAACATGTTTATTGGCAGGGAGGACTTAGCAAAAAAGAACATGCCTTTCCAATATACCGAAGATGGCTATCTTATACCATATTGTCCGAAAGAATGGGCAATTACGCAATATTATGAGGATATAATGAAGAATGAAAACGTCTATCCTGTAATGCCGGAGGCAAAAATATATACTAACTATAACAAGACGTTTAAAATGAAACAACCATATGCAGGCACTTTCGATATATTACTTGCATATAGATATAAGGGTGAAATTGTTTATGCTATACATGATTTCAAAACAAATAAGGACTTATATAAAGCTTTTAGCAGAAACAATGGCGTAATGATGCTTCCGCCGTTTGATGAAATGGGGTTTTATGAAGAGGCGTATTCCCATTATATAATTCAGCTTAATTTGTACCAACTTGGACTTATGCAATTGGGGTTGAAAATTGTTGACCGAAACCTTATTTGGCTCAAAGAAGACGGTACTTATGAAAAAATTAAAGTACCGGATATTACGCAAGTTTTATTACCATTGTTATAAAAGAAGAAAAATATGGAAACATTAAAGGAAAAGTGTGAGAGACTAAGGGCGACTACAGATTACAGATTACCAAAGAAAACATATGTAATGGCAATGATTGACGGCCGTTCATTCAGTCGTCTAATTAAAAACAAATATGAAAAGCCATTTGACGACAAGTTTATCAATATGATGAATGAAGTTGCAATATACGTCTGTAAAAACGTACAATGTTGCAAATTTGCCTATACGCAGTCAGATGAAATCACGTTTGTATTGACTGATTTTGAAACTGAGGAAACAAGTGCTTTCTTTGACTATCGCCTATGTAAAATGCTATCAATTATACCGTCACTTGCAACCGCAAAATTTAACCAATTGGTAACGTTGAATCTGCTTGATACGCCATGTTCAGCATATGATATGAAGCAGATTATCAGCGATATGCCACTTGCACAATTTGATTGCAAAGTATGGGATGCGGGCAGTTTCAATGACGTATTTGCATATTTTCTTTGGCGGCAACTTGATTGTGTGAGAAACTCCAAGCAACAGGCAGCACAAACGTATCTGTCGCATAAGGAACTTGTAGGAAAACAAACAGATGAACAAATACAGATGCTGCTTGACAAAAAGGGCATTGATTGGAATAAATACTCAGACGGCAAGAAATACGGACGTTTCATTTATAAGCAAAAAATCGAAAGACAACTGCCAAATCATGAGGATGATACTTACATAAGAAACGTTTGGACTGCAAATGATGCTTTCCCACTATATGAAAGTGACAGTAAGCAAAAACTACTGGAACTCAATGTTATCCCGATAAAGACATTTGATGACTGAGTGACGGTCATTGATGAAATTGACAAAAACTTGAGTTTTCCTTGATTAACTGATATATAAAGCCTTATCTTTACTAAAAGGAATAAAGCTTTAAAATTAACTTAAATATGAAATGGATACTGTTCAAATATACTGAGAATTCATTTGCTTATGGACAATTTTTAACAGAATGCCTTTTTACTATCCTTGGATTATGTAACTAAAAATAAATAAGCCCAAGGAAATCCTGGGCTTATTTATGTATAACGCTGTCACCTTAATTCTTTGCTTGATTATCCGATGACCGCACGAACGGAACAGCCGCCGCAACGGTCGTAGGCGTTGCCGACACCTCCACCATCACTACCGAAGTTGATGCTCCACGCGTTGCCGACATAACTCGAATTGAGCGACGAAGCCCAAACGAAACCGCCGTTGCCAACATCGTAGACACTACCGCCATCGCAGTAACCAGCAGCAGGGAGGAACAAGGTGTTGCCGTTACTTACGCTTGTAAACAAACGTCCATTTATACCGCTGCCATTATAGTCAGTTACCCATGCGTTAGTACAATTAGCAGTGTTGAACAACTCTTGACATTGTGCCTCAGTTGGCATATGCCATTGTCCGCCCCAATTGACATGTACCGCATCATCCTCAAGGTCTAATACGGTCTTGACGTCAGTTGAGTTGTACTTTGACATGGTTGAACCGTCTCCACTTGGATTGAACTTGTAGTCAGACCAACTGAAAGCCTTTGTTGAAGCGTCGGCATATCCTTGCGTGTCACCCCAAGCAAAATAGAGTCCTGCATCAGTTTCACTATTTGCTCCGACGTTCATTGTTGCCCACAATGTACCAGATGGCAAACCAAGGTCAACGTATTCATGACCTTTCAGAAAGATATTTGAAAGTACTTTAAGGCTTGCCATCACGCCATTCAACTCATTAATCCTCGTGTTAAGGTCATTAAGCGAGGAAGAAACAACAAGTTCCAAGTCGTCAATGCCCTCATCGAACTCTGTCACTTTATTTTCAATCTTTTTTAAATCGGCCGATGATTCTGCCTTTAATTTTGTAAGTCCGTTTGTAATGATTTCCTGTGTCTCATATAACTCATTTTCGTTTACAAAACCGACAATCTCATTTTCGCTGTTTTTGATTGTAAGTGTTTCGTGCCCTTTAAGGTAGTTTACCGCAATTTCGCCTTCAATAATTTGGTCTGCTGTCGGTCGTTTAGCAATATTAAGTTTCACAGGGGAACTTCCGGTGTTATCAGAATTGTCTGCTGTCGGTGTTAAACCATAAAATTCCCCTTTTTCAACTGTTTTTGTAACCTTACTCTTGATGTGGGATATGTGCTTAAAATTTTTTGTCATTGCTATAAGTTATCTTAAAAAATTATTATTCTGTATTATGTAACATAACAATGGCACAACATGCCGTGCATGCAAAACTGTTTAAACGTTCATGGTGGAATATAAATTCCTCAGACAAGGGCAAGAATGCCATCATTACATATTTCTTTATATAAATATCAAACCAAGTGGTAAAAATCCTCATTTTTGCAGAAATGGGTTGTCATTTTTGTTTTTTTAACATAATATGTTTTGTTAATTCATTTTTTTGTTTTATCTTTGCATACGAAAAAGAAATAGTAACAATAAAAACATAAAATATGGAAAAATATACAAAGGAATTTTATCTTGAAAACAGACAGAAAAAACGTTATATCAAACAGGCTTTTTTCTTCGGTGCTGGTGCTGCCTACAAATTTAGTGACCTGATACAGAAACTCACTGAACTTGAAAAAGAATTTAAGGACAAAGAAGAAGTTGACCTTTGGATTGATGCATCTGAGTATGATGAACTTGGTGAGTCTTATCTTATGGTATCTTGGAAAGATTGGGAAACAGAGGAAGACTTTGAAAAAAGGATGTTTGAAAAGAAATGGGCAAAGGAGAGAGCCGTGGATTCTTTGAAACGACTAATTACCACAAATCCACAGGAGGCGGTTGAAATTATAAAAGAGTTAAAACTTATATAGAATATGAGCAGTTATTTAACATTTTATCTTGTACCGAAGAAGACAAGGAAAAAGTATGACTTTAACAAAGATGATGGTCATACAGAAATAGAGGTGGAGTTGTCAACAGGTACGCCACTTGTGTTAATGAGTTATTCAAGAAGTAATGAAATATATCATGCTTTCAATGAGTCCTTAAATCCTGTTTATGCGGGCAATGAAGAAAAGTATACAGAGCTTACGATTGAGAAATGTAAGCAAGTAATTGATGATTTGGAGCGGGATATTAAATCAACGGAAAAACGTCTTGCAATAAATTACAAGATGCTAAAAGAAGGTGGCTATAGTTCTGAACTATGGGAAGATATTCATTCAATGGAAGAATATTTGTCAGAGCAAAAAGAAACAGTCGAGAGTGTTAGGCATATAGAAAATATTGTTTATGAAACTGCAAACGGTTACAATGATTTTGAAAAGGTATTATTTAATGTTGACTAATTTAATGTTTAAAGATTTAACATGGATAGTATTTTAAGTATTCTTCCGGAAAGTGTGCATATTCGTATCGGTATTGAGGAAATGCCGACATTCATGAATCCGTATCCATCAACAGAATGGCGTGACTATAAGATTCCCAAGAAATGGCTGAAGCATGGCGAACGTGGCCGTAGCAACGAATGGACTATCAAAAAGCAATATGAAAAGAAATATAAGCAGACTGTCGGGGAACATACATCGTCATTTGCAATTAGTGCAGTACTTGAGTGGAATCAGCTTGAGAACATTTGCCAGGTTTTAAAGCACGCGGAAAAAATCGGCTTTGATAACATTATGGAACTTGTGCCGCAAGTAAATACTAATGACGTTATGTATTTCAACCAAATATTAATGTAAAGATAAATGGGATATTTTGTTTGCCAGCATTGTGGAGCACACCTCCATGATAGTAAAGTAGAGGACTTGTATCAATGGAACGATGACAAATCAATTGGATGGTCATTTGTCTGCCCAAAATGTAAAGAAGAAAACTATAAGGAAATCACTTTTTAGAAAAGAAAGGGGAATAAAATGAACAATGATTTAGTTAAATTGCTACAAGACACAAAAGACTCTATGATTAACGGATTTTCAGAAATTAGTGATAATCCAATGTATGAAGATGTGTTATGTGGTGTCGAAATATCTTTTGATAAGATTCTAAAGATTGTTAGATTTTACGATGATGTAATAAACAGCAAGTGGATTAAGTTTTCTGATGCTTGCCCGGAAGATTTTAATTTGGATTGGGTTCTTGTTCAATTTGTTGAAAAATCAGGGTTTGTTGGCTTACCATACATTGCTGAATTTGATAAAAGTAAAAACATTTGGAGATTGCAAGGTCAAGAAAATGATAATACCACTGAAACCTATTACATTAACAATGATTGCATTCCATCATCGTGGAAAATAATAGAAAATAGTCCAGAGTGGATGATTAGTTATGGAAAAGGAAATTAAAAAACCGTCAGAAATATTCGGTGTTAAAGTGTGGTTTACGTCAGATACCCATATACAGCATAGGAACATATTAAAACATTGTCCAAAACGTGCTGAGATTGGTGGCTTTGATGCGGATGATGTTGAAGCGCATGACAAGTGGTTAATTGATATATGGAACAAGACAATCGGTAAAAGGGATATTGTATATATTATTGGTGATTTTTCCTTTGCTTCTCCTGAAACCATAAAGAAACAAATATTACCCCAATTAAACGGACAGAAATATCTTATATTGGGAAACCACGACAAATCCTCTGAGCATCTTCAAGGCTATTTTGCACAGATAACACAAATGAAAGAGGTGGTTTTCAAAAAGAAAAACTTTCCGTTTATTGAAGAGGACAGTTTTAGGGTGTTTATGTGTCATTATCCGATGGTAACTTGGCCCGGAAAGCATCATGGCGTTGTAAATGCGCACGGGCACTGTCACTCACATCTAGATGATTTCAACGAACAAAGTAGTGACTTACGTGTGGATGTTGGATTTGATGGTAAACTTGCTGATTTTGAACCTATTTCGCTTGAAAAGTTGTATCATTACTTTAAGAATAAAACAGGTGGTAAGACGTTTGAGGAATATGTAACATTACAGAAAGAATTAGGTACGACGCAATTTTAGAAACATGACAAAAGAAGAATTAATACAGTTTCTTAAAGACAATCTAAGAATAGAAACATCTACCATTAATAGTTGGGAAACAACAGATTTAGAAATTAGTCTTTATTTAGGGGAAGAAATTATTTCTTCTTCGTTTGAAGTAATTGGATGATAATAATATGGAACTAAACAATTGCAAGGTATATAAAGCAACAAAGTTGGAAACTTTTTTATCAAGGTTTCTTCCGTATCATCTTCCATTTATCAACAAACGTAAAAGAGTTAGGATAAGAAATCATTTCAGATATGCTTATCAACGTAGGCTGATGAAAGATATGACTAACACACTTAAAGAAATCTATGTTAAAGACTCGTTTGACCCAATACACTGGCTTAACGAATTGGGTAAGTGGAATGAAGAAGATTATAGCTGGGAAGTAATAAATTAGGAATATGTTTAGTAGTAATCAAGTATTTGAAATATCGGGGTCGTTTGACCAATTGCAATTGGCTTTGGATTTTGCAATAAAGTTTAGCGGAGAACACACAAAAGGACTTGTGTTTCAGACAACAGAGGACGGAAAATATTGTATAGGATGGAAATCTGACAGTGGTCCAGAGAAAGGTTGGGAAAATTTCCAATTTGACTTTGATACTGAAATAGTGGCAAAGATAATTGTTCAATTTTTGTCAAAACAAAAACGAAAGGAGAGTCCGTATGAATATTTTGACGGAGGAACTGATTGTGGATTTCTTATGAAGATAATTCCAGAAACATTCTCAGATGAAAGGAACGGGATTAAAAATCCGTTTTATGGTATCGTAAGTTTTGAAACATTTACAAATTTTTATTCAAAATAAATTTTAATTATGGGTTGTGATATACATTTGAGAATTGAAAAAAGGAGAAGAATTAATCCTTATCCAAATGATAGACATGAGTGGTACAACGTAGGCATTTATGGTGAGTTTAGTAGTCGCATATACGGAATGTTTGCACGAATGGCAAAGGTAAGGGCATATGGTGATACTTATAAAGTTCAGTTTGAACCACGTGGACTTCCAGATGATATGACCGATTGGGCTACTTGTGAAAGTTTCTATCTGCACGTAACAGACAATGAAGCAGCCGCAGATTGGGGAAAAAACTATTGTTTAAAGGAAAAAGCAGAAGAGTGAGTTAAAAAAGGCTATTCAAAATGGGTAAATGAAAGTCATACAACGGTAACAGACCCAGACCTTCATTCTTATTCGTGGCTTACGACACAAGAGCTAAGGCAATGTTTTGACGATTGCTTTAAAGAAGATGATGGAACATATTGTCTGAATAGTGACTATGTTGAATGGCTTGGTATTGTTTCCTTGTGTGAGGGGATTGAATCTGACGGCTTACATGAATGCAGGGTTGTATTTGCCTTTGATAATTAACGTATAAAATGTCATGGGTTTTAAAATTGGTGAAATAGTAATGAGATTGGATGGTGATAAGAGACCACATAAAATTGTGGATATTACCATCCATTACCCCCTCAACCATAATGAGCGCACTTTCTTCCAATACCATTATGAAGATGGTGGAAGTGATATAAGTGATAGTCGGTACGTTGTGCCTTATGATGGAAAATATAAAGGAATAAAGTTATGAAAGCAAAAGTAATTGAAACAGGGGAAATTGTAAATGTAACCCCATACCCAACTTGGTATAAGGAGAATGGCCAAGGGCCAGATAGAAGAGAATGGGATGAGGATGAACTTGAATTTATCTATTCCAATAAAAAAACAGAAGAAAGTCTTGAAGTGAAAGTGGTAGATTTAGAGAAAGAAGCAAGGCATTATCTTTTACATGAGCATTCTTCTCCTTTGACTGAAATAATGCATCAAGCAGACTTGAAGGCAGAAATGCAATATCACAAAGACATAGAAAACGCTTTCAAAAGAGGCTTTGAACTTGGGTTAAAAGCAAAAGGAGAATAAAGTTATGAAACATTTATATTTTTGGACTGCTGTGATAGACATAATATACGTGGTGTTATGCCTTGTGCTAATGTTTTCTACATGTAATGAAAACAATGCAATTATATTCTATAAGGGGTATTCCCTTGCCATTATGCCTTTAATATTATGTCTTATCTTTCAGTTTGTGATATTTTATAATAAAGTAACAGATGAAGATGAGATGAACATGGAAAAGTAACTTTTTTAACAAATTTTAATATAAAATATTTGGTTTTTCCAAAAATAAGTATTACCTTTGCAAATGAAAACAACAATGGGATAGTTCAATTGGTAGAACGCAATCGAAGTAGTGTCCATGACGATGGGTAGCACTGCCGAAACATGATTGAGGGCAAAGAAAGCCACCGTAATTATCTTGGTCTTGAAAACGTCAATACAATTCTAGACAACGTGTTGATTAGTATCCTGATATAAGACAATGAAAGTATGGGAGGTTCGATTCCTCGCCCCATTGACAATTTTTATGCAAAATTAATAAGTTATGAAAGGTAGCAGTAATACAAAGAAGTTTAAAAAATTTCAGATAAGATGGGCTGAAAAGCTGGGTTATGAGGACAACCCATATCTTATTAGATGGACTTTTATCTTCTTTGGTTATTCAATGAGAATACATCATTGGATTAAATCTGATGACAATAGGTTTTTCCACGACCATTCTGCTGACCTTCTCAGTATCGTGTTGAAGGGAAGATATTGGAATGTAAAACCAGAAAATGAGAATGAAAATCCGGATTGGGGAGAAAATTCTTATGGGGTAAGACCAAATGAAAAAAGATGTTATGTTGAAGGAATTTTCAATTCTTGGCGCAATTTCTTCCATATGAAAAATTCAATTTGGTTTTCCAAAGCGGAAGATAGACATTATCTTAGTATTCCAAAAGGGGGTGCTTGGACATTAATGTTCGAAGGAAAACCACGGCATAAGTGGGGCTTTTATGTAAATGGGCACAAATGGAGACCATTAAGATATTTCCATAAATATGGGATAATGCAGACAGAGGATTATCAGTGAAAATATTTAACATTTAGTAACAACAAAAAATAAACAGTTATGAGTAAATTAAAGATTAATGACAAGGTTATTGTCAAGGAGAGTGGTGTGGCAGGTGTCGTAAAGGGTCGTGACGTTATTGATATTGGTGACGGCAAGGTGCGGGTAGAGTATATCGTTAAGACCGGTGACGGTTTTGAATACTGGGGGTCGTTCAAGAAAAATGAACTTGAAAAGGTTTTGCCCGTTAAGACCGAAAAAGCAATTCCGTCTCTTGTCTTGGACGCGGCCGACGGCTTTAAGGTGACACTTGTCGCCGTTGTGCGGAATGAGACGGTGTGGGCAGATTCATTCGACGAACACGGGTATTACAGGCCCTACGCACGTAAGGGAAAGGACTTGACTATTGGCTATGCAATTTATAATCCAAATGACACGTATGACCCTGATATGGGTATTCGCATTGCGAAGCATCGTGCAAGGGTTTCACCCTTCTGCCATCTTACAAGTGACTTTAATGGCGAATTTAACAAGGAGACAATTGACGCCCTTTTGAATGTCAAGGGGTCATATATCGTTAAGAATATTAAGGAATTTGTAACAAAGTAATTCTATAATATAATAATAAAGAAAAACGGGAGTAACCAGTTGTTTAGGCTATTCCCGTTTTTATGCATATTATAAAAACCATATAATTCTATGCTGTTGCTGTCTCAACTGTCCATCCTGTTGGAATACCATTGTTACCGCTTACATTCCAAGTTGCAGCACTGTTTTTTACAAATGTACCGGTTGCAGCAACACCACTTACCCAATTGTTTGTATAATCTGTACTTGGTGTTGTGGTGAACATCGCCTTGATATAGTTAAGTTTTCCACAATCTTGGAACATATACCTATAACAATAATAAACCAATGTAGTAGCAGGTAACTCAGGTGCTGTTGTAAGGCTTTTACAACCACTGAACATATAATAATAACAGCTATCAGTCAATGTCATAACAGGTAACTCAGGTGCATTGACAAGACTTGTACAATCTTGGAACATACTTCTATAACAAGACTCTGCTAATGTAGTAGCAGGTAACTGAGGCGCATTTACAAGACTTGTACAGTATTGGAACATACTATCATAACAATTATCAGCCAACTTTGTGGCAGGTAACTCAGGTGCCGTTGTAAGTTTTGTACAACCCTTGAACATATCCTCATAACAACCTCTCACCAACGTTGTGGCGGGTAACTCAGGTGCTGTTGTCAGACTTGTGCAATTTGAAAACATAGACTGATAACAATATTTTGCCAATGTAGTAGCGGGTAACTCAGGTGCTGTTGTAAGGTTTGTACAATATCGAAACATATCATTATAACAACCACTTACCAATGTAGTGGCAGGTAACTCGGGTGCTGTTGTAAGTTTTGTACAATTATAGAACATCCCCTGATAACAATTATCAGCCAATGCTGTAGCAGATAGCACAAGATTTTCTGCTGACAATAAGTTGGCATAACCATATAATAAACTATTGAATGTATAACGTTCACTAAGTCTATGACTATCACTAAAGTTATCGCCACTTATAAGGGACATTATGTTACCATATACATTAACCTTTGCAGTACCGCCGAATGTATTATAATATGACGCCGCACCATAAGTAGTATTATTACCTTTTACAAGCACCTTGTCACCAACATTTAAAGTTCCACCAAGGGTTTGTATTGTAGTTGATGTAGTTAAAGGACTCCATTCACCATCGTTTACCTTATATGATATTGTCTTGGCAACGCTGGCATCGGTTGCTTTTATGGTGATTGTGCCGCCTTCTACGACTTCAAAGGTAAGATAATCCTTTGAATAATCATGCGGTATTGGATTGTAATGTACCTCATTCTTATCAATGCAGTGTGACACGTTTGGAAGGTCTACGCCCCCCCCCCAATAAACGTCTCATATTGGGAATGGTTTTCAAAAAGTTTTAAATATGTACTCATTTTAAAAATAATATTTGTTTAAACAAATTATATTCTACAATATAAATATCATCAAAATCATTTGATTATACCAAATATTTGCATTATATTTGTAAATAATAATAAAACTTATTAAAAAACATATTGCAAATGACAAAGATTACTTATCGTACCATATTGGTAATTGGTGACAACCATGCAGATATTGCAAAAAAGTATAGTGCTGACTTGGAAGGAAATGAAAATGCATACTACAAATGGGAACGTTGTCAGCAGCATCGTTTGGATGTTACTGGTGAAGAGGGGGATTTTTCAGACCCATTTCCCTTAAAAAATGGCGGAAAAGCCTATTCTGCGCGTTTTAATGACATTGATTGGGAGAAAATACATAGAAATCCGAGACAAATGGAATTAAGCAAACGGGCTTGGGAAATCATAGTTGAGGGTTCTGAACCCGTCAATGAGGAAGAAAGACACCTAAAAGAAAGAATGAAGAATAGAATTTCCTATTTTACAGATAATTTTGCAACAAAGGAAGTATATATGCAATATTATTCAAGCCTATGGTATTATGGGGTCGCAACCGAAGAAAAGTACGAAGAAGTGGATACATTGAACTCTTCAATATTGGAGTGGTGCATTAATTTCTTTGATAAATTCCTTAAAGGACTTGAAAAAACAAATCCACTAATTACTATATATGAAACTCATAGTTTAGACTAAAATATAATAAGCATTAAAATAAATTGATTTATGGTAAATTCATTAAACGAAACTGTGGAACTTATGCTGAGTTCCGATTACAAGGACAGATTCAAGGCAGAATATTATCAACTTGCCTATCGTATTGAAAAATTAGCAAATATGGTCAATAATTGGGATAATCTGAGTTTTACCCCCACTTGTGAAAAGAGTTGGTATAAAAGACAGCTTTACTCAATGAATGAGTATTTGGAAGTATTGCAATTACGTGCAAAGAAAGAGAATATTGACATTGACGAGACAATTACGTTCATAAGAGCAATTAAAGACGGTGATTTGCTTATTCCTCTTCGGGAGTAGCCTCTTCTTCATCTTGGTTTTCAATAAAGTGGCTATTATGTCTTTTTTCGTATTTCTCAGACCAAGCCTTTGTAATGCCTGCCGTTGCAAATAAACTGGCGACAGAGCCGATATAACAGGCCATAGCAGACAAGTCGGTTGCGATTGTGTGAGTGAAAAATGCCTCTATTGACAGCGCAAAAACAGGCACTAAAAGTAGCAAACAGCCTATGATTGTTATGACAACCAAAAAGAAATTCTTTGAACTTACGCCTGTATTGTTAGAGACTAATTTGCTTAAAAAATTCATTTTTAATGGTTTTAACATTTTTTATATAAATAGTTTTGGTTAATTCATTTTTTTGTCTTATCTTTGTATTGTAAATATAAAATATAACAGTTATGGGAATAAAACTTGAAAACGAGAAGAATCACAAGTATTTTGTGGATACTGCTTTTAGTATTCTGAACACTTTAAAGTTCGATTATACTTATGATGAAGTAGAGGAAATGTCAATTAATGAGGGCTACTTACTAAGTTTTAAGGATAAGAAAATTACAGGAAGATGGAATCTTGGCATATGGGCTGTCGGAGAATGGGGCATTAAGTCAGAATATGAGGGCGAAATATATGAAAGTGGCTATGGCGTTAAATCATATAAGCCATTAACGATATCAGTTTTCCTTGTGCATGATTGGACGTTTGACAAATTCAGGCCCACAAATGCTGACAAGGAAATGTTAATTCATAATAACGATAACGCTGATAAAACCATTAAGGAGCTGAAGTACATCTTCAAGCACCCAATTGACAGTTTCTATAACATAATTGCCAAGCATTGGTATGAATATCAGAATCATGAAAAGAATAAATACGTTACATATTTCAAGGCATGGTATGATAATGTATATAGGAAGAATTTAAGAAGAATAACCAGAAGAATAAAAGGATATATTGCAACGCATATCTTTATGGTTAAGTCACGTTTTGATAAAAGGGTTGCATATAGGGAATATAAGTTTCACAAAGACAAATGGAACAACGAATATGAGATTGCAATTGTCTTCCGATATGGTGAAACGGAATGGGATGACTGGAAAGCGTGGTTCGATTATAAGACGCTTTTTAAAAAACTGTACAAATGGAATATATGGGTCGATTTCAACTACCTTGACGAAAATGGAAATATGCCCGAGCATATATGGAGGGGCGTATATTGGACTGAAGAGCCGGAAAAAGAATAATAAACAAATAAAAAATATGATTATGACACAAGATTTGAAAAATTCTTTAAAAATTGTCCTTGACATGTATAAACAAGATAAAATCACTGAGGAAGAAGTGTTTGTACTCATAGGTTCATTAATTGACAATAATAAAAGTGGTGGTACTATAATTACGTATCCTGATACATATCCTTACTATAATCCAAAAAGAAATTGGTGGGATGATTTACCGCAATGGACGGTAACATGCACAATAGGGGACAACAATGATTTTAAACAAAACAGTACAGATAGTGTCAATTTTAAAAGTTAATATATAATGGAAGATAAAATTTATCCTTTACAGAAATCTCAGGACAGACAAAAACAAATGTCATCGGCTGATTTTGTGAAATACGCAGCCGATGACCATATTAAATTTACATTGCCAGAGGATAATAGAAAATACCCAATGCAACATTGTCAGGATGATACAATTAATGAGGATTTCAGACAATTGCATCACGATATTGTAAATACTATTATCCAATTCTGTGCAAAACACAATATAATTATTGACGAATTTAACCTGTATGCTGATGGGTTGGAGGATAGCATTAAACACGGACAATGGTGTCCTCCAACTGATAGCAGTTTCAGAATGGATGAATCTTTGCAAAGAGAAAACGGTAAGGCAGTATGGCAAATGGATAATAAAGAGTATGGGTTAGCAAAAGTAAATCACAAACCATTTTTAATTAGCATATAGCAGGAAGGTCAAAAACAAATTACCAAAGGATGAATCAAAACGATTCGTCCTTTTTTTTTGCTATATAGTATTAAGAGATGTTATTATCATACAAAAAAAGCAACCATTGCTGATTGCTCTTGGTATCTTATTGTATTGCTTGAATCCTTGAAGCATAATCACTCCAACCACTTGCTGACTTATATGTTTCAACAGACGCAGCAGGGACATATATAGGACAATTATTTGTGCTACCGAATGGTCCATCGGCCAATGTAGGTGGTGTTGTTGCCTCAACTGTTATACTTGTCAAACCAATGCAACCACTGAAAGCAAATTCATCGATACTTGTAACACTACTTGGAATTGTTACGTTTGTTAAACCGCTACAACCACTGAAAGCGTCACCACCAATGCTTGTAACACTACTTGGAATTGTTACATTTGTTAAACTACTACAATTCATGAATGCTTCTTTACCAATACTTGTAACACTACTTGGAATTGTTATACTTGTTAAATTACTACAATTTCTGAAAGTACTATTACAAATACTTGTAACACTACTTGGTATTATTATATTTATCAAACTACTACAATCAAGGAAAGCAGCTTCGCCAATACTTCTAACACTATCGGGTATTGATATGCTTGTTAAACCAGTACAATCACTGAAAACACCACCACCAATACTTGTAACACTACTACCTATTGTTATACTTGTTAAATCAGTACAGTTATAGAATGCATTATTACTAATGACTTTCGGTTCATTGAACTCATACTTGATTACGTGCTCACCGGTGGTATCGAATTGATATGCAGTTTTGACGTCATCAAGTAGTACGCCGTCGACCTCTATTGATTTAAATCCACTGGTTTCTCCGCATATTGTCGTTGGTCCTGTAATATCTTGTACATTATAATAAGCGGTAACAGCAACGTCGGCATTAATATAGGTATTGCCGGTTTCAACAATCATTGAAATATTTGGTGTTATCAAGCCGTTTTCTTTTGCTGTGTTGTAATCACTTTCCGTTTGAAATTTGAATAAACATTTTTGTGCCATTTCAATTATTTTTTTTTTTATTAGTTATTTTTTAATAAATATCTTAAATATCAGAAAATAGTTCATCACTTTAAATGCCAAACTTTCCCCTCAAAGACACTTTCCTTGCATTCTTTCAGTTTTAATAAAAGATTTGTTTTTTTATCTCTTTTTGAATCTTTTCTAAATACCCAAAAAGTGCTTGTATATTTCCGCGAATGCTGCTGCTTCTTTATTTTGCTGGCTGAAATTAACCTTGCCTTTGCCTCCAAGATGAATTGGTCGTTTATGTATAAACCACAATCAGCGGCACAAACGGCAGAAAATTCAGAAAGAAAATGCTGAAGTCCGCCACTCACGCTTGATTGCATTTTCCAAATTAAAATACCATCATCTTTAAGGACACGTTTGCATTCATTAATCCACCAGTATATATTTTCATAGCCTTCTTGCATTGGATACCATGAAGAGAATCTGTTCGATATAAGGTTTGCACCCTTTTTTTTCTCAACAACCGACTTGCATGTTTTTGGTGAACAAACAAACGGTAAATCGCATACGATTGAGGAAACACTATTGTCTTCCAATGGAAGTTTGTTAAAAGGTGTTATTTTAATAATATCCTCTCTCATTGGATAGACATCCATTAATATCTTTGGTACTGGTATGTTGTATTTGCCACCTCTTACATCACCATAGAATTTAAGTTCTGAAGCCGTAATATCGCATTCAAAAGGCTCTCCGTTATTATGTAAATCCATTATCCATTTAAGGATTTCGGATTGGTCAGTACTTATATTTTTTATTACTGTTGAGTTATTCAGTTCATTTTTTTTCATTTTCTTCAATTCTTTCCTTTGCTATATTATAATAATTTTCATCAATTTCAAAACCGATATATTTTCTATTAGTATTCATTGCCGCTATACAAGTTGCGCCAGTTCCCATACAACAATCAAGTACCACTTCATTTTCATTGGAAAATGTTTTTATCAGATATTCCAATAATGGAATTGGTTTTTGCGTTGGATGTGTTTTGTCTTTCGTGACTGTATTAAATTCAAGAATGTTTATCGGTTGTCTATATTCATATGTTTTATAATTGTCAGAAGTTTTATAAGAATGCAACAAATTAGATTTTCCATAAATCTTAACGTTTGCCCTTCTTGGCTTATCCCTTTTTACAAGCTGAGGGTTATAAGTCATTGCAATACCGTTTTTTGTATAGCACGCCTTTGCCTTGGAAAATACGCATATATTCTCCGTAACCCGTCCCATCTGAAAATTCATCAATTGAAAATTGCTTGGTTTCTGTTTTTTCCAAACAATATCATAACGATATAAGTCAAGATTGGATAATCTTAATTTCGAGGAAAATGGCTCTTGGCCAAACATCAGAATAACGCCTTTATCAGTGATTATCCTTTCAAAGTGTTGCCATAATTTGTCAATATCAATATATTTATCCCACTTTGCTGCCGTGACACCATAAGGCAAATCAGTCAATATTAAATCAACTGATTTGTCCTCAAGTTTTTCCATGCCAATTAAACAATCCTCGTTATAAATGGAATTTGTCTTAGTCATTACGATGCCTGCTTACATTCTTTCTAAGATTCTTATAGTCACTGCTCAAAATAAGCTCATTCTTACCATTCTTGCATGTTGCATAAATGTTGTCATTTTCATTCAAGAAATTAAGATTTCTCTTGTTTACAATAATATTGTATCTATTACAGAAATCAAGGAAACAATTGTTATCTAAGAAACCAATCGGCTGTCTGTTTACATCAGACCATTCGTAAAAAAGCACCTTTACATCATTACATATCATAATTCAAAAATTTTTAACATTTTATTATTTAAAGTTCAATTTCTCCAAGACTTTTACATTCCAAATGTTCAAGTGGTATTGTCAACACAAAATTTGGTTCAACTCTCAGCGTAAACTGTGCCCCATCAGGGTAAATATGTTTCAAAATGCAATAGGCAGTCACATCTCCTTCGGTTTTAAACATCCATCCCACGTTTTCAGACTCACTCTTAATATTAACCTCATATTTAAATGAGAATGTTGCCGGCACTGTTATGTTGATGTAATCTTTGTATTTTATGTTTATCAATTCCTGTTTCATAACAACGTTACTTATTTTATTATTCTTTTACAAAGATAATTCAAATTTTTCATTTAGCCAAATAAATTTTCTCTATTCCATAGACAATTTTGCCATATTTGTATTTAGCCTCATTCATTAATTTATCAAAGATTACCTGTTTTGACAAATTAATTTCGAACGTTTTTGATTCATTTTTGAGGTCAAATTCTTTATTTTTTTGACTATTATAAAGCAAATAAGCATTATATAATTTTTGTTTAAAACGCTTATATCCGAAATAAATACGTTTGTTATATTGTTCAATAGTAAATCCTATTCGTTTTATATATTGTTTGGCTTCTTCTTTATTATTATTTACAATGTAAAGATAATCCAAAGCATTGCCATATTCAGTATTATTTTCACAAATATCCTCAAAACGTTCATTAGTTTTAGTCTGCAATAGATTACCATAAAATTGATGAACCATAGCATCTTGTTCATGTGCAAATGTATAATAAACAGTCCTGCCAACGGCTTGTGCAACTTCATTGTCTGTTCTGCACAAATCAACAGCTGCATCATATAAATTTACACGTTTTTTCAAACCCATACCATATTGGTATAGATGTGTTATTTCATGTAGAATGTTTTCCGCAAAATCTGTCATTATAATATCCCCAATATATCCAGAAACAATTTGGAGATATTTTTTATCATAATCAGCATAACTGTTATAATGTTCGGTTTCATCATTTGATATAACTGTTCGTAACCATTGTCTATATTCGCCTTTGTTTTCAAAACGATACAGTATATAATGAATTGTTAATTCATTAATTCCCTTTATTTCGCCATAAACGTTTTGAATAAATTCACCCTCGACAAACAATGCACCATTTATCTTACTAATTTGTGTTTGTCTTAATGGTGCTTGTTTCAATATTTTATCAGTAATTAAGTCACTTAAATTAACAATGTCCGAATTAATGCTTTTCTCTTCTACGATTTTTTCCATTCAGCGAAATAATTTTGGGGTTTTTATCGGTTTTCCACCATTTTTAAGTGCATCATACCACTGACCATTGGTGTCCAAACCAAGTAATTCTGTGCCGATTAACTTATCAGCAACTTTCTTTACCACATCTTCCTTCATAGTCTTTTTTCAGATAGTTTTCTCTTTCTTCTTGATATTTCTTGCTCTGTATGAAACCACAACAAGACAATTCTGGGCAGAAATTTCTATAAACGCAATCAGGTATCATCTTGTCAGCCATCACAGGGTCAATCTTCCTGATTGCTTCCCTTACTTGCTTCCATGCTTCCCTTGTTTCCGTGCTTGCACAACCGCACAAACGCTTTCTTGATATGTTTATCAGCGACTGAGCGTTACAGGTCATCATCATATCATTAAGGCTTCCTTGCGGCATTTCGTCACGTGGAACTGGATTGTCCCTCCTATCATCACGTTGAGAATGAACAAACTTTTCACACCCAATATGGTGTCGCACTAGATGAGTCGTGACATATTGTTTAATATCATTCCATTTAAAATCATATTCAACAAGTCTGATTGGAGAATGTTCGGCCAATAATACAGAAGCCCACCACTTCTTAGTAGGCTCTTTATCCAGCTCTTCCTTACCAATTGTTTCCCTTGCAGCATTCAACGCTCTCTTCCACGTTGTAGCCATTGTACATTTTACTATCTCACTCATTATCTGCTTCCATTAAGTCTGTTATTATTACCGTTTTGTTTTCTCTGAAATGCTTAAAACCGTTTAGGAAATCCTCGATGTTCATGATTTTCTTACCGGCAAGCTGTATTCTCTTTATATAAACACTTTTCCCACAATCCGCCAAATTCAATCTCACAAACGTTTTGCCATCGCTTTCACAATACAAAGTCTGCATGTTCATCGGTGTTTCTTCTTTATTGACAACTTCAACATCATAAATCTTGGCCTCAAATTTCTTCTCCCTATTGTCATCGTCAATTACATATATAAGGCAAGGTAAGCCAATATTATCGACAGAGTTAACCAGCCTTTGCATTTGTTCGCACTCGAAATGAGACCAATGGCAACGGAAATAATCCGAATTTATTTTATGCGCATTAATGATATATTCATGCCTCCAAGTCGGTTGTGCAATCAAGCACTCCTTCCAATCTTCATGCTGAAGAACATCCTCAATAACATGGTCGGTAAAGTCCACACAAGCATCCGATAACTTCTTATATAAGGTGGTATATTTTTCTCCTGCTGCGATTTTAACCTTCGTGTTGGCAATTATATCACCTTGGTCAATTTTGTCGCTTAGAACAAATGCTGTAAGTCCCGTTTCCTTATAGCCAAGTCTGATTGCCCAATTGATTGGTGCTGCACCGCGAAGGAATGGCAAAAGGGAAGCATGAACGTTAAAGGCACACTTCTTCGCAAGCTTGACTATTTCCTTTGGCAGCTTCTTAAATGAAATAACACAGAAGATATCGGCATCCATTCTTTTCAGCCAGTCAATAAAGAAACCATCTTCCTCAAACTTGTCACCTTTTATCATATAATAGGGAACTCTTAGTTCCTCTGCAACTTGCCCTATCGTCTTCTCGTGAAACCTGACCTTATCATTGGCACAAGTAACAAGACCGACAATATTGCTGCCATTATTGGCCAATGTTTCAAACGTGTCAATAGCAAAATCACCGTTTGCAAAAAATACTACTCTGTCCTTTGTCATTATATTTCAATTTTTTTTTTAATCATAATATTCCATTTCAGCCTCCATGAATGGCGCTTCTTTAAATATCCATCTGAAAAATGCTTTAAGAATTTTCCTCATGACCTTTTATTTTCTTAATATCAACGATTTTATTTCCACACCATACTGTTTCTGTTCCGATATCACCTTCAGAATTACCCAAATCAAACCGTAATATATTTCTGGGAATACCCGTATTTTCAATTAATTTTTGGTGGATTTCTTTCATAATTTTAGTTATGACTTCCATTTCTTTTATATTTTTCAACCAATTACGCCCCGAACGGAATAGCCGAAGTAACGGATGCTGCCGTAGCCACCCCCACCATCACTACTGAAGTAGACGTTCCACGCGTCGCTGACATTACTCGAATAGAGCGACGAAGACCAAACGCTACCGTTGTAGCCAACATTGTTGACACTACCGCCATAGCAGTAACCGGCAGCAGGAATAAACAAGGTATTGCCATTCTTTACGCTTGTAAACAAACGGCCGTCAACACCGTTTACTCTTGTCCATTTATTAGTGACATAATCTGTATTGAACAACTCCTGACACTGCTCCTTTGTGGGCATATGCCATTGTCCGCCCCAATTGACAGCTGCCGCGTCATCTTCGGAGTCGAGAATTGTCTTTCCGTCAGTTGCATTGTACTTTGTCATACCTTTGTCCGTGGCACTACTATCGTAATTACCATACTTGTAGTCAGACCATCTGAAAGCCTTTGTCGAAGCGTCAGCATATCCTTGTCTTTCGCCCCAAGCGAAGTAAAGGCCATATTCCTCTGGTTTCGTTGCTCCGACGTTCATGGTTGCCCAAAGTGTTCCGCTCGGCAAGCCAAGGTCAACATAGGCATGACCATTATAAGGGTCAACAAATTCTTCTTCCTGTATGTCAAAAATAACTTCCTTGCAATCCTTTTTTGTTTCTCCCTCACCGCCACCGCCATAACATACGTTAGACAGCGATATGCCAGTTGGTATACCGTTTGCATTAGTATAAACCAGTGCATCCATATTATAATCCAATAATACGGTAATCAATTCTTTAACTGTTAAAATCTTTCTCATATTGTTCTATATATTTATATTTTATTGTTCCTCTTTACCAAAAATGTATAAAACTTCCGTCATCAATGTTACAAAACAGTTGCGCTTTAGTAAACGGACACCATTCTTTAGATGATAACTCTTCGCTTAACATTTTATTTGCGTCATCAGTGTTTTCTATTGTTCTGCCAAACTTGTCAAATAAAGCCATTTTGAAATTGTGCCTTATTTTCTTTGGGCTTTCTCCCCAGACTTGAAAGCAAATCTTTTCAGATTTTTTCCCTTCTAACTGAACAAGAAATATATCTTCATCAGAAAAGCGTTCTCCATGTTCAATCAATTTTATACTTTTAATGATAGTACCTTTACCTTTAACGCCTATCAGTGACAATGCAAGATAGTCCAATGCGGTTATTTCTCTATTCCCCATTTTTTAACTCCTTATACAGATTTTCAATATATTCTTCCCTTTCTTTACTCCATTCATCATAATTGTCAATGACTTCCCCGTAATAATCTTCAATCTCAAATGTTTAACAGAATCGGTCACAGCCGTAGTGTGCTAAAAAACGTTCTGTTTCGCTCATTCTCTAATGTTTTGTAGAACTCGTCAAATGCTCTTTTAGTATCTTCCTCATTGTTCCAAAATGGAATAGGCTCATTTTGTTTGTGTGATGGAATACCATACTTTTCACAATCCTCTATCCATTTCTCCTTTATTGGGGCAATATTTACAGGAATGGCATCACCTCTTCCGTTGTCAGCTACCCAACCTAATTGCTGTTTAGAACCATCGTCTAAAATCCTAAATAATCTGTCGTTTTCTACTTTATATTCCATATTTCACTCATTTACAAAATTATCTCTTAATGATGTTTTGATACGGCATTCGCCATATTTTTCCTTTATTAGTGCTTTCTGTGTGTTTAATACATTTATTAAAGAAGCATTATCCTCATAGTCAACATACAGACATTCATATTCATACTTACCAAAGTCCTCAATAAAATTATATCTTATCATTTCTCTGATATGGTCTTCAAAATCAAGATACCCTATTCTCATTTCACCTGCATTTCCTACCACTTTAACATAGACTTCATGGTATGGTATGGATGTATAGAAAAGAAATGAACCATTTTCATTGGTTACTGGTTTTATTTCGGTATAAGGAACAAAAATCTCTGTTAATAACACATCATCAAATGTCATCCCAAGAGATTTTGGTTCTTTGAAGATATACCTTTCAAAAGGGTAACATTCATTAAATGTTTTTAAAAATTCTTCATCGTAACTATTCATAACTTATTCTTTTCTATCTCCTAATTTTAATATAAAAACTTCCTTATCCTCTGGTGCTCCCCATTCTGTTTTTCCCTTTCCAATCGTAATGCCATTCAATTCAAACAACATCGTCTTCTTGGTATAACCATATCTGAATCTAACGCGGGTATAACCTCTCGTACCATACTTGTTTATCAGATATTTGTAACTATGACATAATGGGTTTTCAATATTTGTTTCTGTAACACAGTCGAACATATGTCCCTCATAGCATTTTATCCCTAATGGGTAAGAATACAGCAATCTGTTGCACCAATAAGGTTTAACTTCCCTATACTCTTCTTTCTTGATACCACTTGCAATCATTTCGTACCACTTTTTTTTCAGTGGCAAATCAAGTACTATATTTTGTTTTACCATAGTTATAATTCTTAGTAAATTGAAACAAAATGATTCTCATAATCTGCACGGCCTTCATAAAATGGCTCATACAAATCAACCCATCCCTGATATTGTTTCCACGTTTTGACCAGTAAGTTTCCGTATTTAAAACGTAACTTTATCAGTTTCCAAATTAACTGACTGACAGTCATTTCTTTTGGTTCTCTTTTATATGTTTTTTCTCTCATAATTCTCAATTGTATTTTTCAATATATTTAAAATGTACTTTGGGTCTGTTTTCTAAAAAATTAGTGTGGTATGATGCTGAAATATAGCCAATGCATTTCATCTTCACTTTGCATTTAACCCAATATTCATCACAATAGTTTACATCAAATACTTGTTCTTCCGTTGGTTTACAAAGTTTTCTTCGTTTGACAATTTCTTCAAGGTTCTCAGGAACATGTACATACAATTTCTGCCAATCACCATTAAAATTGATGGCATAGAAGGCACCTGTTATAGAACTTGAAAAGCATACTCTCTTAACACTATTGTCCTCTTTATCAGGTCCAAATGTAACAATAGAATCAGGAATACGTGGCTTAAACCACTCTCCATCATGATTTTCTTCTGATAAATGTATCAGCCTTTTAGGACATTTTGTTATTATTTTCTCTTTCATTGTTTATTGGATTTGGATTGTTGATTATTGTTTTTGTTTCCTCATCGAAAATGTCTAAATAATCAGCTTGCCTTTCAGTGCATCTTTTATATTTTTTACATGCTTTCCACATTGGTGAAATGAATAGCCTGTTATCTGCACCTTCTTCTTCTTTTTCGTCAAATACGCAGCATAGTGCCATACCGTCATAACCATGCGGAATTTTGCCTTTACCATGAACATTAAAGAAATATTCATCAATATACATGCAGGTATAGCAGCACTCAATCTTCTTGTTAAAATATGACCTTTTTAAACTCATCTTTTATAATATCTTGAATACGATTTTCGCCCAGTCTTCAATGTCATCTTCTTCATCATTTGAATTGCATTTTGCCTGTAACTCTAATTCAGATTCAACAAACAAATGTTCAGCATACCAATGCATTAATTCTTTTTCGTCTTTTATGCCTTCCCTGAAAAGTTTAACTATCATAAAAGGAGAATGATTTTCTATAATTCCATATTTCGGATAAGGAAAACCATATTTAAAAAACGATGTCCTAACCGTACTGTCTAATTGTACATAAAACCAATTATCCCTATTAAGAGGAATTTCAATTAGCTCAAATTCCCCCTTTTCACTATTGTATTCGTTTTTGAAATATTTTGTTTGCGTAGCCATATTTCTTTTTAATCATAAAAAAACTTATCGTAATCGTCAAAAGCTAATTGTATATTATCCTTGTATTCTGGAATTTGTGTGTCGCCATCCTCAATGTAAAATTCAAGCCATTCTTGTACTTTCCACCTCAGCCTATCATTACCCTTTGTTTGTATTTTGATAATGTCGATAAGTTGGGATGAGACACCGCCTATTTCAATACCATTTCCCGGATAACAGATATAATATGCTAATGCTTGTGCTAATTTTTCAATTCTACTCATTTCCTTTTTCAGTATTTATTCCTTTCAAAAAATCAATAATCTCGTCATAATGTGGGTTATCTTCACTTGGAAGTATAGCCTTTACCTTGTCTATAGCCTCTCTGTCATGATTATAAGTCTTCCACAATATTTCTGAGGTTACTCTATTCTTATCATAATCACCGCCATACAATTCCATTTCAATTTCCTTTTCTTTATCCCTAATCTTCTTGAGTTGTTCCTCAGTTACTCTATCTTTACAGTTAAGACCAAGATAAAAAGCATAAGTCCATTCGTTTTCAAGTGCATCTGCGCATTTCCCCTCAAATCTTAACAATCTTTCGTAAGCTTGTCTTCTTCCTCTAAAAAAGTCTAAAACTTCATTGCTAAATTCATTATTGACAATCTGATTTTTCCTTTTCTTTATGGTTTGAAGTACTTCATACCCTTCCTCTGTTAATGATGGACATTCGACAATCTCGTTAAGGATTGTCTTTATTTTGGCACAAACTTCCGCACGTCCTTGTGATACCCAACCCTCATAAGTGGTTGTCCATAGGTTTTTCCGTTCGTCTGAGCGCACCTTATCCACCTCCTTGAGATATTTTTCAACGGCATCATAAAGTCTTTGTACAACGCGTTTTATCCTGTCCTGAAATTCTGCTTCACTCAGTTCAAGAGTATCTGGGTCATTCAAGAGTTGTGAAAGAAGTTCATTTTTCTCTTGTTTTGATAATTTGCTTAATTCAATCATCCTATTCTATATTTTTTAAAACTTCTTTATTTTTTGTATACACAATCAACCAACCAATATCATCAAATATACAGCATACAGACCAAAGGAAAAGTGATAGTTTCAGACTTGGTAATGCAATTAGTGCAGAAATATATCCAATAATACAGACAATTCCGCTTACAATACTTACATTGTTATCATATATTTCTCTTTCCTTCTCAACCCATAATTTTGCTTTAAACGCCATTATGCATTTTCCGACAAAAGTTGATATGATTGTCGTATATATCAATGAAGCAATGGCAAATACCCATACATTCCAATTTATGAAACAAAGATATAAGCCTAACAAGCACCCGCATAAAGATTCAGCAAATGCGAGATAGAAAAAATACTTTATAGCCTTTTTCCTTACATTTTTCTGCCAAATCATACCAATGAAAAGTCCTGCAATTGAAGCAGCCAAACTTTCAAATGCAATCCATTGTGCCGGTAAATTTGAAACTATTTCTTTTACCAAAGTAGGATGTGCATAGGTTATTAAAAGACCGCTTGCCACAAGGCTCATTAAAAGCCAAGATTGGTTTTTATCTGGACGTATGTTAATATATGCCAAAATTTTTTTAATCATTGTTTTTCTAATTCCCCGATTAGTTCATTTGCATATTCAAGTGACATCTTTGCAGCGTCTTCATAAGTATCATCTTCACTACAAAATCCATATCCAGTATTACCACAAGACGGACACTTGAACAAATATTGTGGTGGATAGGAAGTAAAAACTTGGCTTCTGTCTGCAATCATTTTTGCTCCACAATTACTACATTTCTTCATTTTTATTATTGTTTTTATTTGTTATTTCCTCAATATCAAATTCCTCACAGAATCTTGCATTCATCCCCTCATAGTCAAAATGGTAATCAATTTCAGTCAGTTCTTTTCCCTTATAAAGTTTATATGCAATGGAGTGATATTGTAATGGCACGCCAATAAGTTTGAATTTCCCATCGGTACAGAAATAATCTTTCATAAAGAAAGTTTTCCTTACGCTTCTGCTTTCCTTGAACACAAGGTTATATCCTCTTAAATGGAAAAACTCAACATGTACGTCAAAACCGATTTCTTTTGCTATTTTTTCAACATCTCTTCTTAATACAAAGCAAGTAAGTTTATCGTTATAGAATAGAAACTCAACCTTGAATATCATCTCGTCATTTGACAGCGACACGCATTTGTCAGCAAGATACGGAAATTCCTCAATAACCTTTTTATATATTTGCGTTATAAAATGTTTCTCTGCCGTGATATGCCTCTTTGGGTTGCATTTACCAAAGACTACTTCCCTACTATACTTGCTCGTCTTTATATACTCCAAATCGGTAAATTTACCAATGAAATCTTCATATGTATCAGCACCAAAGACAATATCCTTGTCAATGTTTCTTAATGTTTGAAAATTAGCCTTTTTCAAGTCAATTGATATGAAAAATTCGCCAATGTTATCATTGTTATATATATTATTGGAAGATATATTAGGTCTATCCTTAATTGCAAAGACATTCATATCCATAGTGTTAAACTTCTGAAATGCCTCACTTTCTATAACAGTAGTGATAATTTTATCCCTAACGTTATAGTAGTCTTCCAAAAACTTATTACAATCACCTCCATATTTTTCATTAATCATATCAAGAAGTCGGTTGTATTTTTCCAACGAGCCATAATCTTCTTGATACAGATTAAGATGGTAGAAAAAATATTCCTCATTAATCAGTGGAATTGGAAGTTTGTAATCACTGATAAACCTTTTTGCTAATTCTCTGTTATATAACATATTGTAAAAATTAAAAAACCCCAATAGAGACTTATCCTGCCATTCTCCTTATACGGTGGTCAAATCCGAAGCCTGCGTTTCAAACAGGTATGGGGCTATGAATATATTAGTTAAAAACTCCTATCCATCCAAAAATCCAAATAGTCACAAAGCAATTTCTTTGCATCCTCTTTATCAATATAACCATGCGGCTGAAGTTCACGACAAATTTCTCCTATCTTCTTCAATACATCATCGCCTTCCAGCATATCTGTCATTCTATAACCATTATCGGTTATATATTCTTCAATTTGACCCATTGGTATTGAGTCTAACATTTTGTCGGTATCATTTATTGCCTTGATGAGTTTATCGTCATCCACACGTAAAAGTATAAGACTATTAATGCGTTTGGCAATATCACTATCGTCTATTTTGTCCAATATTTCATCCGCACCAAAATAGTCAATAACATCCTTAATTGTGCTATCTTCCAATAGACCTTTTCCTAGCAACTCTCTTTCTTTATCTGTCATAATTTTCCCTATTTTTATTAATTCTCACAATGCAAATATAGTACATTATTTGTAAAACACAAAAGAAAATGTATTAAAAAAAGTTAATGTTTGAAAAAAACATTCTGTTACGTTATATATTATTATAATCAAAATAGCAAAGCATAAAATTATGGAAGAAAAATACCCTTATCTCGGCATTAATTACATTGACGGAAAACCTTATGTAGTCCTTTTCACCGAAGAGGAATATGGTGTGGTATTGATGAACGAAACAAATAGTGAAAAAATCAAATTTGGACATATTGGCAGTTTTGACGAAAGCCTTTTTGAAATGTTGCCGTCAGACCAATGCGTAAGATTAAACAATTGAAAATGCAGTCATAGTTGGCCGCATTTTTTTTTTTCATTTATTTATTTCTTTCTGCAATGTCTGTGAAACAATCTTACCATTAGCAGTTGGGTATTTTACCTTGACAATATCCATAATAGGCTTCATATCTTTCATTGAAAGTTTGTAACCCTCTTCCTTACTAACAATATATGCCGTAATAACTTCAGTAACATACTCAGCAAGTTCATCATCTGTTGGTTGTTTTGGTGTGAACTCATTGATAATTTCAAGTTCTTTCTTCTCCGCATCCGCAAGGTCTTGTCTCCCACCATCAATATATTGTTTGATAGAATCCTCACGTTGTGAAGCCATTTTGAGCAGAACCTTTGTCTGTTCCTCATCGGTAAGTTCCTTTGTCTTACGACCAGGTTCTGTTTGCTTTTTCAAAAACTCTGCCTTGATAAGTTTCAAGACATTCAACAACTCTCTGTTCTTCTGATGCATTGCATCCTTAATTAATTCATCAATCTGTATCATATATTTTCTTCAATTTGTTTATTTTTTTCTTTTATCAAAAATGTTTCCAAAAACTTTTCTTGGTCTAAAATAATATCAACAGCCTGCCGTAAATCATTTGCCCTTGTACAAAAGAAATTGCATTCTTTGTTATAAGGCATCCTAATCATAATCTTACTTGATTTTTCCCTTCCGTCTGTTATAAACTCTGGATTATCATCAATAAGCCAATCACCTTGTATCATCCATTTGTCCCTTGTGAAACAAATATCATCATAAGGTATCTTATTCTTCTGAAGGAATAACAATGTATTGTATTTGTTTTCGAGACTGTATTGCCAAGTTACAATAACAACCTTATGTCCGGCGTGCCTTAAATCCAATATCGCTTCTCTTACTCCGTCATAAGGGGGACTATTTAGAAAAACTTCTTTTGAAGATAAATCAAAAAAGTAATTACATGCTGTCACGCCCATTTCTTCCTGTATCTTATTAAATACTTTCTCGACATCATAGTCAAACATGTCATCTGGTGTGAGATTTTCATTAAATAAATGATTATACAGTCTGCATAAAGTTTCATTAATATTTCTTATAACGCCATCCACGTCAATCTTAATAATCATACTTTTTTAACTTTATAACCTTTTACGTGTTTTAATAACTCTGTTCTTGTAATCTTCGGATTGTTATATGCCAACTTCATTGCGTATTCAAGACAATCCCTAACATCCCTGCCAGGCTCGATACCCTTTATGAACATTACATCATCACCGTTGATAGGCAGTTTGTAATCAAACATATCAATTCCATCGTCAACCATTCTGTTTGTGAGTTTGTTTATCATATATACTTGGTTAGGAAGACAATGGTCAATAGCGTGTGACTTGTTATCTGCATCAATCAATGTCATAAGCCTCAAAAATCTTGCATAGCCACACTGATATTGAAGTTTCCTAAGTGTCTTGTCTTTCATATGCTCACAAGTATCACCCCACTGTTTTGTCCGCATATGATTCTTAACGAGAAACTTAACTTCATTGATAAAATCATTGGAATATTTAAGCCTTCTTAATATGATTTCTGCAATATCAGCACCTGCAAGTTCGTGTCCATAGAAATGAACCCTACCTTTATCATCGACACTCCTTACGTGTGGTTTCCCAATATCATGCAACAGTGCTGCCATTCTTACTTCAAGTTCTGCAACACCATAGAAAGGTCTCTTCGCAACCAAATTAAGTACATTCATTGTATGACCCCACGCATCATCTGAATGGTATTTGTTTTGTTCAAGCCCAATCAAATCATAAAGTTCCGGAATAACATACCTCATTGCACCAATATCAACAAGCAAACGCATTGCGCAAACAGGGTCATTGCACATAAGCATCTTGTTCAACTCATCTGCAATACGCTCCTTTGTGATAATTGAAAGTCTGTCAACCTTGTCACGCATACCTTTAAGTGTTTCTTCCTCAATGTGCCAATCCTTATTTTCTGCATGGAATCTTGAAAAAAATCTGACACATCTAAGAATGCGTAAGGCATCATCGTCATATACAATCTCTGGCGTTGAAGTAACCCTGATAACGTGATTCTTTATATCGTTTAATCCACCACAACAATCAACTATCTGATTTGTACTGATGTTTAAGAATAAAGAATTTATTGTGAGGTCACGGCGCATTGCATCCTCATACAATGTTCCATATTCTGTTTCCGGATTACGGCTGTTCTTGTCTTTGTATTGTTCCTTTCTTGTCTGAACACACTCAATCTCTACTTCGGGATATTCTTTCAGACGAAACATTGCCGTGCCATAGGTAGGATAAGTTACAGTGCTTCCGTATGTATGTCCGTTCTCTTCCATCCAATTGGCAAACTCAATGCCCCCATTAGGAAGTTCCACAACAACGTCAATGTCTTTGATTTCCTTATCCATATACAAGTCTCTGACAGCACCACCCACCACATAGGTTTTACCCTCAAACTTTGTACCTTTGATAAGGTCTTTTAGATATAATACAATTTTATAAAACTTATCCTTTGTCATCACTTTATTTTCTTAAAAGTTCAGCGGTTTTTGGTTCGCAAAATTTTGACAAATAATCAATAATTTCCTCTTTTGTCATTGTGCAGTAATTCTCCAAACCCAAATCATTAAACTCTCCGTCACGATTAAACGCTACAATAGTTTCAGTACCAGAGGCAAAACAAGCTTCAAATAACGCAACCTGCTCTTCTGAGAAGCCTTTTGTCCTCATTAATTCTTGAACAGCTTTGTCTAAATGTTCTTCTGATTTATATTTATATTCTATTGCCTTTGATAATAATCTTCGCCACTTTTCCATAATTCAATAATATTTTTCTATGTACCATTTTGCTGCCTTTTCTGCCTCATCCTTTGTATTCCATTTCTGATTACCAAACTCATCAACAATATCTTCTTTGTTTACTTTGGCATACCAATGTTCGCCACCATCCCACTGAATAAACCTTACGTCATTTAATGTTGGTTTCTTAAAATCAGGATATTCCAATTTATCACTATAATAAGTTTCAACAATTTCAAAATGCGGATTTTTTGACGTATAGCCAAACTGACGGACGCCATCTTCAAGATAAACGGCCTCACCTTTGTCAATAGTCTTGAGTCTGCCTTTAATAGCCGTTAATAGCAACTCATTGGCAGTATCAAACAGAGCCAATGGTGAAGAACGTTCATATCCTTTAATTTCTGTAATTGACTCTATAGAAGCAGATGCTTCACTTGTTGGGTGCGGCATAAAACCATTCTTTCTGAATATTCCTACTATAGCATTATGAGCACTCTCATTAAACCCTTCTTGCATAGTCGGTTTGAAAAACTTCTCGGCATGTTCCATGACTTGCCTTGCGGTTTTTGCCGCAAACCACCACTTGTGACTTTCCTCACCTGTTGATATTGTTTTAAACCTTACAAATTCGTATTCCATTGTTTGACTTATTGTTTATTTTTACAATGCAAAGGTATAATAAAAAATACAAACGACCAAATAAATTAAGTTAAAAAAAGTTAATCCAACAATTTTTTATCAATTTCTTGTTGGATTTTATTGGCAAGGTCAACCGTTATTCTTGCCGCACCTTCATGTAATGTCCTGTCAAACAACTTTGTTAAAAACGAACTGTCAGAAGACATTATTCCATTGATTATTTGGCCTGATAGAACTACAAGTTCTTCTCTTCTATTCATCTTTTTTTCTTTTTATTTTCCAATGTAAGCGGATTATTTGAATTTTCCTTTGGTGTTACCCACCTTAAATTACACGCTCTATTATCACTTCTTATTGTGTTAATATGGTCAACAAATAGTCCATTCTTGTAACCTTCTACTCCATGAAAGGCAATAGCAACAAGACGATGAACAGGAACTGTATGCCTTCCCCAACCTCTATCAACCCAAACATAGACGTAGCCACTTTTCTGTAAGTATTGTTTTAACAACAATCCGTCTTTTTTGCGAACGACATTTCCTTGGTCTGATACTGCATAGTTTGGATAAAACTCGCAATCCCTCCATTCCTCTTCCTTATCCATTACAAAATGTCGAGTGAAACCAATTATATGCCTTGTCAATTGCCTCTTCTGGCGTATCTGCATCAAATCCTTTTATAGAATCACCATCCTCACAAGAAATCCAATCAACGTGCCAACTTCCATCAAAGTGATAGAGATTAGGTGCATATCCCCAATCCTCAACAGTTGATTTCATATCGCCTGTAATATGCTGAAGTGTCTTGAACTTATCCAATGCTTCATTATTAACAAGCGTTATTGGTGCAGTTGCTGTTACCTGTAATTTCCGATACTCTTCATATTGGTTTAAACGTTCCCTTATGAACGGTTCAAATAACGGCATTACAGAATCCAAAACAGTGTCAATGTTCTGTTTCAGCATATCCTTAATTGTACATTCTATCGTCCTGTATAATGCAGTATCCTTAATTTCCAAATTTTCCATAAATCTGTTCTTTTCTTATATTAATTAACATATTGCAGTATAATATTAGCCATTGAATTTACCATCCCATTTATTTAAATTGTAGAACTTAGCATAGAAATCGTTCCTGTCCATTGTCTCGGTTATTTGTATTCGGGCAAGTTGTATATCCTCCCACAGTTGTTCGACAACCATAGAAAGGTCAATATCATCATCTTCAATATTGGCAAGCACCTTTTCGATTTGTTCCTCTCTTTGATGAAGATACCTAGAAATAAGGTGGTGACGCTTAGTTATGCTATCTTCAGAATTTATCTGTTTTAGTAAATTCTCTGTCCAAAATTGTTCATATTTTCCGTCTATCTTTGCCATGCTTTATCATCTTATAATCCAAGTTGTTCCTTTCTTATTTTCAACAGAAGGTCATTTACAAACTCAACATCAATCTTCTCCGGAATAGTGCTTTCAGCCATTGCCTTCTCCATTTCGTCATTTTTTTTCTCAAGCATTTCCATAAGTTCGTTATATTCATACTTATGGTTTTTGACATCAAGAAGAAAATCCGCATCAATATTGCTTCTATCCACCTTATAGCCTTCTCCACGTGCAATTTCAATGCCGCAATTAATCAGTCTGAAGCATTCGCACATATTTTTTGCATCATATGATTTTTTTAGGTTGCTTTCATATCTTACTGGATTACGATGCTTAATCCATTCTTGATATTCTTTCCAAACCCTACAATGGCTACTATAGCCATCCTTATTATATGATATATGACAGATTGGCAATACCCCTTGTTCAACGGAAGACAATCTCAATTCATTTGAAGTTTCTGCTTCGTTCGTCATACCCTTGTAACCGATTGGTTTTTGCAACTTAAACCAATATTCCAAAGACGCAAGGTCAGTCAAACCATGATAATCGTCCAGTCCATAAGTCTCGACAATGAAATTGACCATATTCTTGAATTGTGCCTTGCGGAGTTTCTTAACCAAATCAAGGTTTTTCTCGCCATTTTTAAGACGTTTCACTATATTGATGGTATCGTATACATTATCATCCAAATAGGCTTCTTTCAAGTCATTAAAAGTTACATTTTCATTAAGGAAATGGTTTCCCCAATCATAGAACACGGAATAGTTATCGTGCATATTTGGAACATTCACCAAACCACAATATTTCTGTTTAAGATTTCTATATTCAAGCCAATTCTGAATCTTGCTACTACCCTGCTTATGATAGGTGTATACAAAATCAAGAATACCCTTGCGCTCTGGCACATCCCAATTAATTTTCTTGTTCAAACCACGTGCTTTCTTTATCTGTGATTTGGCATATGAGAAAAATGAATCAAAGCACTTCTTTGTGAGAAACTTCTCCTTATGCTTTTTAATTTCCGTCATTATCGGGTGTTCATACTCCACATACTTATCATCAACAAATAATGCTTCAAGCACAGTCGGATTACTTTTCAAAAGCAAATTCATAAACTTTTGCAATTCATACCATACAATGTCATTAGTTTCATTGCTGATTTGGTCTTGATAGTCCAAACCAAGACCCAATATCTGTTCAACTGGTGCCAAATAGATACCACAATAATCCTCATCGGACAATGGCGTACTTATGCCGTGACAGTGACTTCCGCGTAAATAATTGTAAATCAATAAGTTACGCTCTTCTATTTCTTCAAAATTGTATTTCTTCATTATAGTTCCCTTAATTATTTGCTCTCAATAAACGTTACAGAGCCTTCCAATACGCCATACAACGAACTTTCCTTGAATACCTTTGTCTTTGGCACGTAGTCCGAATCCATTGGCTCAACAAGATACCACAAATCACCATCACCTTTCCAAGTGGCTTCAATAAGTTTTTCACCCTTTTCAAGTTTGATGGTAGTGTTACCGCCGCATTGACGAGTGATATATTGTTCGCACGAAATTAATGTTGCAACAGCAAACAAAACAAATAAAATCTTTTTCATATTATTATTAAATTTTAAAAATCAATTAAACCTTGTGTTTCATAATCATATCCAAACGATACTTCTGTTTCTATCGGTTTGGTATTTCCACCGCCATATAACTCTGTAAATTTATCGACAAATTCCTTACCGCCTACTGGTATCCACGAATGAATATCATCAGAATCAATCATTGTAAGGATTTTCTCGTCCAAATCCTCAATGGTTGCATAACAGCAATCTGCCATATTGTTATCAACTTGAAAAGTATAAACCTCTGATATTTCTACAATATACTTTCTTTTCATTTCTTTTTGACGTTGAATTTCTCTGTTAATTTCTTCAAATGTTCTTCTGTAATATCAATATCAGTATTTGTCTTTGGTTTATAATTACCAATAATGTCAAAATGGTCAATAACTACAAATTTTTTAGCGAGGCTTTCAAGACGTTCCTGTTCACAGAAAGGACACTTTTCACCACTATAAGAAAAACGATGAATTGGACAAATTTGTTTCATACCTTATTGTTTTTAAATTATTAACCTTTTACGGATTTACGACAGTTCCGCCACTTGTAATAGAGTTCGCCAAACTTCCCAAACGTGTGCGTAATTCTTTCATCACTTCAGTATTATCACGCAATATTTGGTTTTGCTTGTCAATATGCTTATTTTGCTCTTTTAATGCGCTGACAAGGTTGTTTAACGTTTTCGTCAAGTCTTGTGCTTCTTTTTTATCCATGTTACTTTTAATTATGTATTCTCTAATTCTGTTTGCAAAGATAGAATAAAAAAATGAATTAGCAAACTTTTTTTTGTTAATTTTTCAAAAAATACTTATTTTTGTTTAACATCCATTACGTTCTTAACCATTCTCTTTATACATTCCTGCCTTAAACGCTTTACAATGTAATCAGCATGACAAGATTCGTTCATACCACAATAGCAGCCAATCCAAACTTCTTCATTGTTCATGCAGGCTTCTACCATTCTTTCAAATTCTTTCTTAAACTCGGGATTTAACTTTAATGAATTTTCAAAATACCTGCCATAACGGTCAATAGCCTCCTCCCTTGTTTTCACTATGACCATTGCCTTTGTCTCCTTATTTTTAATATGCGTATAGGGGTTTCCAAGCGGATAGCCCCTATGAACCCTGAAAGCATTGTCACCGTTATGTTCTTCTTTTAACACACAATATCTTTTTATACTTGACATACTATTCAATATCTTCTTCCCTTGAATTATCAATATTGTCACCCCATTCAAAGTCTGAGTCAGATTCTCTTGAGCCTATATTTCCTGTAACTTGCGGTTCTTCAGTCATCGAATTTTGTACAAGCATGACGTGGTTTTCAAACGCAATAATACCGATATTCGGTTTAATATAACTTTTCTTCATCTTACTATCACCTTTCTATTGCCTTTAATATAAATGCCTTTCGTTGGCTTATCAACTTTAACACCTTGCAACGTATAATAACTATCATCAGTCTTGGCCATTTGGATTCTCACATCTGTGGAAATATCTTGCTTATTTATGATATACAATCCAAATCCATTTTTAGACAGTGCTTGCGCTCCATCTTGAGGGAGGTTGCCACTATCATCAATATGCGCCGAACTTGCTTCTGTCATATCAGCGGGCAAATGTAAAAATGCCTTATTAAATACTCTATAGTCAGCACTTACGGCACGGAAAAAGCCCCATCCTAATACTTTATATTCATCTTTCCAATCAGGACCCGGACGTAATTCTGCTGTCGTACCTTTGTTGAAGAAATAGTTACGATATGTCTTTACGTCATTAACTATCTCAACATTATCAATATGTAATTCTCCATTAATAGGTTTCAAATAGTTTTTATACTGTCCTTTATATAAATTGTTTGGGTATCGTTCATTATCATAAGCTTCAGTATCATTTGCTTTCGCTACGTATTCAAGATAAATCGTAGACACGACATTTGAATGTACTATAACACCTGTCTTTGGCGGAATAGTATCACCATGTTCCATTTGTACGCATTGTGCCTTATTACGCTCTTTGTCATAACCAACAAGTAAATATATTTGCAATTCGGACGTATATGGAACTTTATACGCAACATTATCGCTATATGTACGATATAATGATTCTGTACCTACAGGTATGCCAGATGAGAAAAATTCTTGCCAACCATTTGTTGCTTCTTTAAATGCTTCATTAATAACTGATTGTGTTACAATTCCATAAGAATGTACTCTTTGATTATTTTTGTCCAACACCCAATTATTTTTTTCGTCTTTCACATCATAGTTTTGGTCATATAATTTAGACTTATATGTACCTACATAATATTCAAACAATTCTGACGGATAATGTAAACGAGTTACTACTGTGCCTACATTAGTTTGTGCGCATGTATGATATTTATCAAATGTTCCTGTTTCGCATATAATTTCTCTTGCAGGTTTTACATTAATATAAACATTTGATAATTTACCATTATTGTTTTCTGATTGATAGAAAGCTCTTTGATATATATGTTTTATTTGAGAACTTTCACCAAAAATCAATGTTTTAATACTATCGCATGCTTCAAAAGCACCCTTTTTAATTTCTTCTACTGAATTTGGCACTATAAAATCAGGGCCAATTGCAGTACTCATAAATGCCTCTTCACCAATTGTTTTAAGATTTATTAAATCACCCCAATTGACATGATTTAATTTTTTGCAATTTTTAAACTCTTCATTTGGAATTTCTGTTACATCACTTGGTAATACTAAAGTTTCAATATTTATCAATTTATCAAACTTCATTTGATTTAATATTGATGATGTTTCTATAACCAATTTTTTAGCATCTTTCCAATTAAAATCACCATTGTTAATATGATTTATTTCGTCTTGTGTTAAAGAATTAGATAATATTAATGTTTTTGTTTCAGCATTATAGTTGACATCAGCATAGCAAAATGTCAAACTGAATAAAGCATATAAGCCTAAGAATATTCTTTTCATTTTATTTTTCTCTTTGTTTCTTTATAAATATAATCACCTATGTTATTTTAAAAAACAATATCCCCCAACTTTGGAAGTAAGGGGATATTGAGTGCTTTGTGTTACATCAATCATTGGTTACAATCACCACGCGATTTGATGTCTCACCTGCAACGCCACAGCCAACAGCTTCTGTAACAGTCACTCCCCTTGAACGGAGATATTCGGCAACAACATTCGCTCTGCGCTGTGAAAGTTCCTTATTGTACTTCTCAGTACCTTCTGGTGAAGCATAGCCCTCAACCTTTACGCTGCCCTTCACGTTGTTGAGGTCTGCCTTTGACTTTGGTGTGAGGATATCACTATTTTGTGCAAAGTAAACTACATGTTCGCAGCCATCAACTGTCTTAATAACCTCTCGCTCAACAACATTTGTCTTAATAACCTCTGTAGGCTTCTTTGAAAGTTCTGTCTGCAAGCGATTAATCTCATCATTCATAGCACCAATGTCATACGTCTTAAAATGATGTGTTCCATTCGATGTCTTGAAGTGATAGACAAATGACGCCATAATTGCCAGCTGTGCAAAGTTCTTATTGAACTGTACCTTTGGCTGACTTGCAGTAAGATTCCAATAAACGCCCGGAGACACGACCAATGCAGTTGCCTTTGACTTTCCTAAATTAAACTTCAAATCCAACGCAGTCTTTGCACTCAAATCATTCTTATAAATATTCCATCCATAAAGCCAACCAAGACCTGTATTGGTTTCGACCTCAAAACGTCTGGGAGTACCAAGATAGTCACAGAACAAATTAGTGAGGTTTACTGTACCGTTTAGAAAAACATTAGTACCCTTGACAGCCGTACTTGTCCATCTCTCAAAATTGTTTTCGTTAAAAAACACTTGGCCTTCTACCTCGAATCCTAAAACAGGTGTGACCTTCTTACCGATTTTAATCTCTCCGACAGTATTTAGCGGAAAAACAGAATTAAAATTCAACGGGGTAGCAACACCCACACCCATACCAACATAAATGTTGTCCAACGCATTGCTATTCTCAGTTGCAATCTGTGCATTTGCACTAACAACGGCACAAATAAGTGCCAACATTAAAATAAACTTCTTCATTTCAGTTCTCTTTTTAAAAAATTAAACATTTATTTATTTAAAACATATCCTTTTTCAGAAAGGCATTTGCAAATATAATTCAAAAAATCCAACAAGCCAAAACTTTTTTGCAATATTTTTACTATTTATAAGGGAAGTGCATAATTAAATACTATTGTTTTACTATATGAATAATGTTAAACAAATGATTTACGAAAGCGTAAAACGTGCTATTAAGGAAAACAGGAAAAGGCAAACGTTTGTTAGGCTTGTCTCTGAAGAAGTAATCAGACGGCTTAATGAGGGCGAAAGTTCAACCGACATGAAACGTAATGCCGTTATGAAAGCTTTGAAAGACCCGAAATACAATCATGCCCAATTGGCGTATTCACTTTGGCCTGACATGGATAAGGATACTGCACGCTCACTTTTTGCTAAAATGGCTAACGGTACTCCTGACAATGATGGTGTCGTGCGTCATTTCAGTGATGAAGATGTGAACAGCCTTTATCAAATGATTAGAAAGAGATAAATAGGAAATATATTATTTTTAGATATGAAGAGAACAATCAGATTAACAGAAACCGAACTCAGAAATATGATTTCGGAATCCGTGAAAAAGATATTAAAAGAATCAAGGTTTGATAAAAATGATAATTATCCACGTTTAGGTTCTGAAAAAAGTAGACCTGACGATATTCCTCCTGGCGATGAAGACATATATTATCCGGGTGATATTAATCCTGATGTGTGGAATGACCTGCAAAGGGGTGATTATGGCGAAGAAGAAGATGTGTTAAATGAGAATGGTTACTCTTACAATGGTGATGATTATAGAAACGAATTAGTCTCTCAATATCAAGAAAAAATTGATAAGGAAACTAACTATAAAGAAAACATCAGGCGTTTTAAAGAAGCGTTCAAAGTAGTTTCGCGTGACTATAGCATTATTAACACTTTAAAAAGACAAAAAAGCACATCTGAAATAGCAAGAGAAGTCTTTACAATGATGGCCTTTTTAAATTTTATTAAAAAAGAAGAAGGACAAACTTTATACGATAAAATATGGGAAAAGTATGGCGGCGAATATGAAGAAATGGCAGACCAATATTTACAATATTGGGTTTTAAAATTAAGAAAGTAGTTTCAATACAACAAAAAAGCAGTCAATTACGACTGCTTTTCTTTTATGCCTCTACCTCAATGCCGCCATCACCCACACATTGCGGTTTTGCTTTCTCAACTTCCCCGTCATATTTCCATATTCTCTGATATGCAAGGCAAGAATACTTTCCGGGTTTAATACCAACATCACAGAATTGATGAAGGATTTCCTCAATAAATTCAAGGTTTTCTACTATAAATGCATCAATTTCGTGCATACGTTCCGTTGCTTCCTCATCATATTCAGCACCAAGCGGATTTTCCTCTGTGCCTGCAATACGATGGTCTTGCAAACCAAGCACCAAAGCCATGAAGTCAAAAAGATGCGATTCAGGATAAAGTCCATAGTTATCAAATCCGACATGACTATCATTAAACCTCTGAACTTTCATGAGTTTAATAAACTTAATAATGTCCTCTGTAAATACCAAACTAATCTTGTTGCCCATAATGTATTATGTTTTTAAATATTATTTATTCTTTCAGCATACTCTTATATTTCTGCATTTTTTTAACAGCAACGTTGCAAATCTGTCGTACTCTTTCTCCGCAAATGATAGGTGTCAATTGTAAGCCTATAGTATCAAAACTTTCCTCAATGCACCCAATGCCATATCGTTTTTTGACTATAAACTGTTCCCTTTCGTCAAGTTTTCCGAGAAAGAAATTCAATTTATGCATTTTATACTCTTCGTCTATGTTATCCTGTATGTTATTTGAATGCGTTTTATCCAAATACATGTTTGAATCTTCAAACGTTTCATCATCTTCAATTACGCCGTATTTCTCATCAATTGATACTATTTTTCCAAGCTCTATATCATCGAGGTTGGTTATTTTGAAGTTGAACTTCTCCCTTATCATTTCCGCAATTTCGTTGGAAGTGGGGTTGCGTTCATTTTTGGTAAAAAACTCCTTTGTTACGTTTTTAACATAGTTATGTAACTTTAATGCATTTGGTGGTACAACCGAATTTTGTTGCAGAATCTGATAGTTTTTAATATAGGCAACAATCCACGACAAAGCATAAGTAATCAAGTGGTAGTCCTTGTCCGCATCGAATTTTTCAATTGCCTTAATGAGACCAATATTACCCTCATTAACCAAATCAAGAAATGTCTCTGGTGTGCCCAACTTTTTGGCAACCGATATAACGAAACGCAAATTAGACTCAATAAGTTTCTTCTTTGCACTTTCACGCTCTTTTTCCGTTGGGGCGTTTTTTAGGGTGTCGAATAATTTACGTTCCTCTTCATCAGACAAAAGAGGAAAATGCCTTACCTCATTAAAATAAGCGTCAATAATGTTATCCCTATTGACATAAATACTGGTTTTACTATTGCAATCAATTCTGTAATTAAATCCCATAAAAAATACTACTTCTTTTTAAATATTACAATACTTTTTTTATCCTCGTCACGCGGAACTGAATCAAATGCAGCAATACCGCTATCCAGCATCAATTCAATAAACTGATAAAATGTCTTCTTTGACTCTTCCCGCCTTGCTAACTCACGTCCTTTCAATATTAGAATCAGTTTTACCTTATCTCCATTGTTTAAAAACTCCTTGGCCTTGTTTGCTTTAATCTCCAAATCATGCATTGATATATTGGCGGAAATCTGTATTTCCTTTAATGAACCGGTCTTCTTATTTCTCTGCTTAAGCTGCTTTTTCAATTCATACAAATATTTCGAATAATCTTCAAGTTTCACGATAATTGGTGTTGCTTTTGAATTTATCTCAATTAAATCCAAACCCATTTTCTGTGATAGGCTTACTGCTTCTTTCCAAGGGACTATCTTGTTAAAGTCCGCATCGGATGCGCTGTCCTTATGCTCTTTGTAAATAAGCCTTACTTCACTGTGACCAACAATTTCGCCATTTATGCGAGGCTGAATGATGCCGTTTTTCTTAATGTTCTTATTCGTCATAATTTATTTTAAAAATTAAACTCTTCGTCTTTCTTATTTTTTACATTTAAGTACTTGTCTGTCGGCAAAAATGTCCTTTTTCTCATTTCTTCCATCATTTGTTTTATTTTTTCCATTTGCTCTTTATTTCCCCTGACCTTTTCTTTTATTTTGGCAAAATATCTGTTTTGCCTTTTTGTTTCTTCCTTAATTGTTATTTGCTCAAAGTCATAGACATACAAATCCAAATCTTTTGTCGTTTCCTCTATGATTTTCAAGCACTGGGAACTATCTCCGTTACCGTCAAATTTTGTACTTCCCAATAACGTTGTCATAACTTTTTTACCTTTGAAATCTTTGTTTGCCGTTTCCAAGCATTTTCTTAGTCCGTCGTAGTCAATAAAGTCATTCTTTCTTGACGGATACGTACAGATATACATAAGTGATATTATAGGCTTATTATCGTAAATCGTTATACATTTTCCGAGTTTTCTTATATCACCATATGGCGTACCGTCATTAACTTTTTCAACAATTGGATATTTAACGGCCATTTTCCCCTGAAAATTACCCATCAGCATATTATGAGTCGACAAGCCCATTAACACCACATCATACTGCTCAGTGTCATATATTGCTTCTTTATTTTTTATAATTGTTACCATATCTTCTGCAAAATTACGCACTTTATTTGAAAAGGCCAAATATTTTATATTAAAAATATTTAACTGACCATTTCTATGATTTGTTCATAAAAGCCTATATGCATCGGATGTGTCTTTTCCTTTAGTTCCTCAAAGCTAAACCATGCATATCTGTCAATTTCCGGGCATAGTCCGTTGTCTGCCATGTTTGAAAAGCATTCTGAAGGGTTAATGTCCGGATAATAAAGCCCAAAGGCAATAACAATTTTATACTTATTCTGCTTAGAAGTGCCAAGTGGTATTAAGTTACTTTTAGTAATGCCTTCTAATTTTAAACCACTTTCTTCCTTAAATTCTCTCAATGCCGTTTCTTCCCAAGTTTCATCTCCTTCTACGCCACCTTTGAGATATGCCCAATAATCTCTCCATTGCCATCCAACCCCACCAGGATGACCAACAAAAAATTCTATAACCCCCTCTTTGTTCCGACGAAAAGGAATTATTCCCGCACTATATACCATAATCTACTTAAACGTTTTTGTTTTTCTTAATTTATTCAATATTTTTTTATCTTCTTCTGATAATTTATTAGGCATTATTTGTTCAATTTTAATATACAAATCGCCAACATATCTGCCAACCTTAAATCCTTTACCTTGTAACCTATATGTCTTACCATTAGGTGTGCATTCATTGAGCGTTATAGAATACGTTTTTCCGTCAAGATAGGAAACACTTAATGAACAGCCAAGTAAACAATCAATAAGCGGCACTTTAACCTTTTTAACAATGTTCAAAACATTATTTGTATCTATTTCGTAATCTTCATCATTAACCAAATTAAATGTAAACCTCAAATCACCATTGTTTCCAAGTCCATTTTCGCAAGCGTGACCGCCACCTTTATGTATAAAAGATTGCTGAATAACGTCATAAATGTTTGGTACTGTTATTTTAATGGTATCTTTTGTTTCAACAACGCCAGTTCCATTGCAATGAGGACACTTGTCTTTCACAACTTTACCAAGCCCACCACAATAAGGACAAGATGTAATATTATCCGTTATCATATGTCCAAACTGCTGTCTGTTATGAATTTGTCCAGTGCCATGACAATGAGGACAATTTTCTATTTTGCCTGTTTTACTGCCACTCCCGTTACATTTGGTACATTTTCTGTTTACACTATATGTAATATCTTTGGTGACATTATTATATACTTCTTTTAATGTTACGTTTATTTTAAGTATCTTGTCCCTGCCTTTGAAAACACGTTCCCGTGGTTCATCATCAAACCCAAAACCGAAACCGTGATGCATTTTCATAAAATCGGCAAAGATGTCATCAGGATTCATATTCATGTCACCCATATTATCTACAGTGCCAAAAGTATCATATTGCTGACGTTTTTGTGGGTCACTTAAAACAGAATATGCCTCATTAATTTCTTTGAATTTTGCTTCAGCTTCCTTGTTATTCGGATTACGGTCCGGATGATATTTAAGTGCTAGTTTTTTATAGGAGCGTTTTAACTCTTCGTCTGAAACGTTCCTATCAACACCCAATATTTCATAATAATCCTTATTCTGTGCCATATCTTAACTTTTTATTTGCAAATGTACTATCTTTTTGCTAAACAACCAAACATTGTGCGTTAAAAAAACTTAACGCACAACATTTAATGCAAAATATTTAAAATGGTCTATACCTCTTCAACATCTTCTTTTTCATTCGTCTTTGTTTGATTTCCACCATTCTGTCCTGTGAAAATATCATTAAAATTACTTCCATTAAAGCCACTCTTAGTAAAATCAAAACCTTGCTGACCGAAACCAAATGGATTTGAACCACCCTGTTGATTATTTGTATAAGCCCTTGAACCGACACTTACAAGACGTTGGTTAACCTCATTAATCAAATTGTCGGCATTTGCCAAATCACCTTCACGAACAGTTTTAAGTTCATTAATTTTGTTCTCAAAATAAGTTTTATCTTCCTCAGTAAGAATGTCAGACTTGTCCTTATAGTCCTCAACAAACTTCTCAACCTGATATACAGTTCCGTCTATTTGGTTTTGCTTATCAAGACGCTCCTTTGTTTTTGCATCCTCTGCTGCATGTTCCTCTGCCTCACGTTTAATCCTATCAATTTCATCCTGTGACAAAGTATTCCTGTTCTCAATGGTAATATGTTGTTCCTTACCAGTTGCATTATCTGTAGCACTTACCGAAAGAATACCATTAGCATCAATATCAAACTTTACTTTAATCTGAGGAACACCCCTTCTTGCAGGTGCAATACCATCCAAATTGAATAGTCCGATTTGCTTATTATCTTTCGCCATTGGACGTTCACCTTGTAATACATTAATAGTTACTGCTGTCTGATTATCAGCTGCCGTGCTAAAAATTTGTTCTTTTGAACAAGGAATTGTTGTATTTGATTCAATCAAGGTTGTCATAACACCACCCATTGTCTCGATTCCAAGACCAAGAGGACAAACATCAAGCAACAAAATATCACTATTTGTATTACCGGCAAGGATATCTGCTTGTATTGCTGCACCCTCTGCCACTGCAAGGTCGAGATTGGCACTCTTAATCAGCTTGTCACCAAAATTTTTAATTAATTCATCTTGTACTTTTGGTATACGACAAGAACCACCAACAAGAAGAATACCGTCCAAATCACTTGCATTTAACTTAGCCTTTTCAAGTGCTGTTTTACCACAATTCATCAACTTTTCAATGATGGGCGAAATAATTTGCTCGAACTTAGCCTTTGTAATTGTCATTGTCAAGTGTTGTGGCGCATTGTCTTTTACGCATATATATGGAAGATTTAACTCTGTTGTTGTTACATTTGACAACTCAATTTTTGCTTTCTCAACCGCCTCATATATACGTGACATTGCCATTGAATCGTTTGTCAAATCAATTCCGCTTTCCTCTTTATATTGTTTAACTACATAATCAGCAACTAATTTATCAATATCACTACCACCAAGATAAACGTCGCCATAAGAAGCAAGAATCTCAACAACATTGTCTGATACATCGGCAACTGAGAAATCGCTGGTACTTCCGCCAAAATCCACAACAAGATACTTACCATCTTTCTTTTTGTCAATATTAGAAGCAAGTAAGGCGGCTGTTGGTTCTGAAATAATACGAAGTACATTCAAGCCGGCAAGTTCACCTGCCTGTTTTGTTGCACTCTTTGCTGCATCGCTAAAAAACGCAGGAACAGTAATAACAGCATCAGTTACATCACTTCCAATGTAATCTTCCGCAATTTTTTTCATTTTTGTCAAAATCATTGCAGACAGTTCCTCTGGTGAATATTTTCTTCCATTAACCAAAACACGTGGAAGACCGTTATCATTAACAACGTCATACTGAACATGCTTTATTGCATCTTGTACTTCTTCATATGTTCCACCCATAAATCTCTTTATAAGATTAATTGTTTCCTTTGGTGAAACAACCATTTGTCTCTTTGCTGAACTTCCAACCTTTGGGCTACCGTCTTTAAGCGAAATGACGGAAGGCGTTGTATAACTACCTTCCTCATTTGCTATCACGTTTGGCTTGCCACCTTCAATTACGCACGCCTCACTAAGTGTACTACCTAAATCAATTCCGATTACTTTACTCATAATTGTCCTGAATTAAAATAACTTTTTTATATTATCCAATTTTTCATTAAGTTCCTTATTTCGGTTGACGAGCTTTTCCAAATCATTATTCTGTCTCTCAATAGTCATTTCATTAGCACGCATACATCCCTTGAATTTTCTGATTGTCTCATTTTTCTGTTCAATCTCTTCAAGTAAACGTTTATTTTCCGCTTTTAATTCCCTAATCTGCACATCTGTATCAGACTGCTTGTTTTTTTGAGACTCAATTGCCTTATTTTCTTCCTGTTTACTGTCAATATAGCAACAATTGTTGATATCCTTGACTACTTTACCGTCTTTCACTTCCTTTTCCTTATGATGCGTATGTTTACCATCCTCATATTCGTCTTCAACGACATGAAAATAAGATTTTGCATCATCCTTTTCATTGATTTCATGGTTTTTTTCAAACTCATTCAGTTTCTCACCAATCTTTTCCCAATCAACATTACCAAAAATTTCATTAAAAATAGTTTCAAACATAGCTTAAATTATTTTTTTTTTTATTTATTTTTTCTTTACTAATATTATACAAGCAAATAACGTGCCAATTATATGTTTTCTATTATCTGATGATAAAAATTGTCATCACGAACTGCAATTTTGACAGTATCTGCCACTTTGTCATATATTTCCTGCATTTTTTCTTTTGGCATTGCAGAATTTTTACAAAGATATAATGCGCTTTCCTTTAGCATTTTTTTCCATTCTTCATTTAAAAGGGTTAACCTAACTTCATTTTCTGCATCTTCTATTATTTGCTTTATTTCCATATTAATATAATTCTGATTATTTTCATTTATAAGATAGCCAAAATTATCATCAGGTGCGTCAGTCCATGTACTGACAAATACATTACCACCCATACCGAATCTTCTTATAATTCTTGAAGCAAGTTGTGTGGCTCTATACAAATCATTGGAAGCACCACTTGTCATTTCTTCCCCGAAGAACAACTTTTCAGCAACATATCCACCTAATAAGACACGAATTTCATTAAGCATATCCCTTTTAGATATTTTTTTCTTGGACTCATTAAAGTCTTCCATCATAAATCCGCCGGTGTTTGTATCTGTAGTCCTCGAAACAAGCTTTTCCGGTAGTTTGTTAAATAGTTTAGCATACATGACAAAATGCCCACTTTCATGCAAGGCACATAAGGCTTGTTCTTCATCATTAAGGTCACTATCCCTAAGTTTTTTCAGCCTTAGTTTAACGTCAAATTCAGTACTACTAATGGCAAATCCATGTACATCATACAAGTATATTACAATAAGATTCGTTTCACTATTAAATGTATATTTGATTTTAGAAACCCTGTCTTTAAGATTATTTTCACAAATATGCCTTATGATATTTGGGAGTTTACTTTTCACTATTTCATGAACGCTTGAAAATATTGGTCTGGTGCCATGCGTCGGATAAACCCCCTCTTCATATATAAGTTTCTTAATTGAGTCATCGAAAACCAAATCATAGCCTGTTAATTCATATGCTTCCTTTTTATAGTTATAAAGAGAAAGCCCAATAATATCCTTAAAATTTTGCTCAGAGAATGAAGGATATATTACATGGATGTTTCCTAAACGGGCAATCTGTTCATTTCTGAAACGCCTTTTCAAAGCATCTTTAATATCAACAACGCTTATATTTTCGGTAATTTTCCTAAATTGGTCTGGTGACATGTCAGGATTTACGTTGAAACTCATCTCATATGCTTCATCCAGATTGCCGATTACAAATATAATGCTATCATTAAACTTTAAATCATAGCCCTTTCTTGCATTCTCATATACCAAAGAAATAAATTCCGCCAATTGATAATAATCCATTCTTTCCAATTTATGATAGACTTCTATCTTATCAGATATTTTACCGGTTGTTACATCATATAAATCAATTATTTTCTCAAGATAATGTTCTTTAATGAAAAATGGTAAAATAGCTTTTTCATTGTTTGACGCTACAATGTTTAAAGGTTTTTCTTCACTGCCTTCACTGTATTCTGTTTTGCTTTCCAAATTATTTTTAGACGATGTATTGTTTATTTTGTCCATGTCATATTCAAAATTAAACACCTCGCTAAATTTTTGAACATCATATGGTTTAAAATGTGACAGACATTCTTCAGCATTAACCCAAACGCCATTTATAATTTCCATTTGGCATTTCATGCTAATTTTAACCATATATTCAATTACCTTATGGGGTGTTCTGACACTCCAAAACTCACCGCGTTTATGCAATAGCCCACTGTCCAATAGCTCCCAAAATGGCTTTAAACCACTTTTATTGTCTCTTTCCTCGCCTGTTTTTGGATTAATTGTCGCCGCATATTGAAATTCATCATATACAAACATACGGTTGCTCTTTTCATTTGATAGTTCTTCTTCTATCTGATTCTCAATCTCCCATGACGAACTCTCATTTATGGAAGCAAAATTAAAATATACATAATCCTTTTCAATGTCAAGAAGCTGGGAAATTCTCTTAACCAAGCTTGTCTTACCAATACCTGACATACCAAAAAGATTAACAACCAATGGTCTGACTTGCAATTGCGGATAAATGTACCAAGTACGTACATTATCCATTATCTCATCTATTTGTTTGTCAATACCAATAAATTCTTCCTTTAAAACAGAAATTGCATTATCAACAACCTTATTCTTGTGCTCTATTTCTTTAATATCAATTTTCTTATTTAACATATTCACAATTTTTTATATTAATCATTATAATTCCCCCAAAAACAGTACAAACATGAATTTTTACATTGTTTTGCTTTATCTTCTGAATTAATTAATTCCTGCTTATTACTCGGACATGAACAATTGCTCCTTTGCCCCTTATAGCCAATGAGTTTTATCTTATCCGTTAACCCAAGTATGTCAATATCTTTTTGTGACAAGCAAGGAACACTCTCGATATCAGGTTCGGCACAGGCTTCTACTTCAAAACCATATTTCTGCCCCAAACCAACAAGCACATCATACATCTTCTTCCTTACTTCCAAAGGTGCGTGAAACGTTTCATAAGGTATTTCCAAACCTTTTTCCTTGAAACGCCTCTTAACGTGCTCATACATATCCAAAACGGAAAACCTTACCCTTTTTATTCCTGTATCTGAGAACTGTCTGACAACGCCATACATCGCCTCAACGCCCTTTTTGGTCGGAATACAAGGGTCAATCCTCAACACACAATGTTCAATCGGGAAGCCTCTTTCTAATAACTGGCCAAACTTCTTTCGGGTGTAATACATGTTAGGAACAAAAGGTTCTAATTCGCTTCCTCCCCAACCAGTACAGGTAAGATGCAATATTATTTTATCTTTGTTTTCTACCAATTTATCAATTAGGGCATTGGTTAATCTTTTAGTTATAATGATATTTGCATCATATAATCCATCAAAAACATCAAGGTTGAAAGCAATTTCTGATGCTTCCGTAATTCCGACCATTTGAGACCTGTCTAAATTTTCCATATCCATGCATTTCTTTTTCTCTTTGCAAATATAATACATAAAATGCAAACAACAAAATATTGCTTGCATTATTTAACCTTTAAGAATTGAAGTTATATCAACATTTTTCGGCTTTACAACCACGGGTATTTTTCCCTTTTTCGAATCAATTAATAAAACCCCGACAACAACATTATCATTCTGTACTTCACCTTCAATATACCTTTTGAAATCATTAAGGTTAACACCTTCAACTTTATCAAGCATCGCAAATTCAAGATTGTCAATGTCGCTGTCATATCCTAATTTACTGATATTGTCAGTGTATCTTTCCTCCTCTGCAAAGTTATATATTGTAAACAACATATCCTTAAACGGTTTGTCAAATAATTGCTGGGTTAAACCATTAAAAGTCTTTAAAATCATCTTTTCTTCTTTTATTTTCTTTATTTTATATATAAACAGACAATACCAGCCGTTTAAGGCTGGTATTCTTACTACATATTGGAACAAAACCGTATATAAAAATGAGGGAAAATTATTAAGAGAGACAAACACGTTAACAACATGCCGAATCGGAATCGAACCGATAATCTAAAACTTAAAATGTTTTTGCTTTATCCATTAAGCCATCGAAGTAACTCTTAAACCGCCACTCATGTATATCTTAAAAACCGAAGATTAACAAGAAGTCTAAAACTATAAATGTTTAAGTTGGACTCGAACCAACAATATTAATTTCATACAAATTACGTGTTTACCATTTTCACTATTAAACGAAGTAAGACTATCTTCCGCTATCGGTTTGTTTGTTTTTATTTATTAAAAATCAGAGAAAAATTTTCAGACAATAATCAAAAAACGTACTCTAACCACCTGAGTTAATCATTCAAAAAAACGAATAATGTAGGACTCGAACCTACGACAACGATGTTACCAGCATAAATTTCGAAGTAAGTCTGAAACCACTACTGATTTGATTTCATTTGCAAATATAATACTTATTTTTCAAACATCCAAATATTTTTTGAAGAAAAATTGAAGAAAACCATATTTTTAACAAAAATTAAGAGGAAATCGGCAACGTCAGTTTGTCAAATTCCCTCTCATTAACAATTCACCCTGTATTTCAAGTAATGAACGTAAATGTTTTTTAACATCATTAAAAATTTTCTTCATAAAATTTGTTTTTAATTAAATTTATTACTAATAAACCTTATTAACACTATAAGGTATCATCCCTGTCGGCAAAAATGCATTATTCAAAACAGCACTGTGCCACGTCTTGTTACAAAATCTTAAAATTTTCTTCATAAAATTTAGCATCTTTAAAAGTTTAAAAAATTATTTTCTTAAATCGTTCATAAATTTTAAAGCGTAATAGGAACTGCCACATATAGCAACAGCATAAACACTTAATATATATATTATCTCAATTGCCATAACCATCTTTCTATTTAACAAAATTATTATTCAACAATTAGACAATACTGAACTCATTAAGCCGATTTCCTCTTTAAATCGTTAACTGTAAGTTTTACATTCTTTATAAATAAATAGTTTTGTGTTCGCACACAAACAAGTTATAATGCTTGTTTTTTGCAATTACAAGTAATTTTCTGATTTATATCAATTTTTGCAGACAGGGCAGGATTCAAACCCGCATCTTCGAAATTTGGAGTTTCGCATTTTATCAATTAAACTACCTGTCTATTAAAAAACCTACAAGTTGTCATCTTATAGGCCAAACTTTCACAACGATGAAAGTTAAAAGTGGTTGGTTTACCTTTAGTCTCCACTTAAACCACAGAGAAAATTGAGACTGTCTATGTATTACTTTTTGTCACAGACAACAAATGCAGTTTTAACGTTCAAACAACAATCAAAACGTTTCTTTTTAAAGGTAAAGAAAATAACCTCGCTTTGTTTACAGATAAAGCTACGAAATACATTATCCACGTCTTTCCGTGCTGTCAGACTGTGGACCGTATCGGACTCGAACCGCAAATCTTCCGTGCAAGGGAAGTGTGTTAGCCAATTACACCATACAGCCCATTTAAACGAATATTAAGCCATGTACCCCCAGTAGGATTCAAACCTACAACTTTCAGATTAGAAGTCTGATACTCTATTCAGTTGAGTTATGGGGGCTTTTAATTAACACAATATAATTTGTCTATTTTTTCATTGTATCTATAAAATTTACATTTTAATTCATTTATTATTTGTTTCTGTCTTTTTATATCTTTCTCTTTCAATATGTTATTATAAACATCTTTATAATGTTTCGGTTCATCATATTCAAAAGCAATATTTAGTTGTTCATCATAACCATCTAAAAAGAAGCCACAAACTTGTTTTTCTCCACCATTTTCTGCATGTATTAAATTCCATCCATTTTTACTATTCAAAAAATCAATATATTTACATGCATTCTTTGAATAGTGTTGTCCAAAATCTCCATTACCATTCTTTTTAATATATTCAATCATTTTTTCACGCAATATTTGTTTTGTTTCTTCTGTGTGTGGTTTGCCATTAATCTTGAATTTTCCGTCTTCAAAAGATTTTTTACGTGTTTCCGTTTGTTTCAATATTCTAACATCATCTTTTGCTGTTTTTCCTTTGTTCCATATTGTATGTCCGTTTGCATTTCCACCATTTCCTTTCCGATTTGGACATTTTGTTCTATTTGGATTTTCACAACATGCTTCTTCGTGTATTGCTAAACAACCAGGATTTTTTACCTTTTTTCCACAAAATCTACATGAATATTCTGATGTATCATTGTGAATATGTTTTCTGGCGTTTCTTGTATTCTCAAGATTGGCAATATACTTCGGATTCTTTTTACAATATGTTACATGACCCCCCAATTTATATTTATTATCAAAAACTTTGCCACAATACTTACAGACATATTTTGGTTTTTCATAACAGTAAAATTGTTTTGTTTTCTTATCTATAATTTGTATACCTAACTTAATAGCAATTTTCTTTATGTGGCTTCCTCTTTTTATACCGTATAAATCGGCAATTGTTTGATAAGGAACTCTTTTTTCTATTAAAACACGCAAATTATCTTTTTCGTTTTGCCAATTAATTCTATGCATATTAATAACTATATTTCCTATTTATTTATAAATATCAACAATAAGTGTAAAATGCATCTTTAATTCAAAAAAAATTGACCTTGTTCTATCCATTGAACTATCGGAAGAAATTTTGTTTTCAGGCATGAAACAATAACCGGTTTTATATTCTCGCCATATTCCTTTAACGAGCAATTCGTATCTTTTCAGGAGTTGCCACCTCTTGATATGTTACCACATCAAGTTGTACCTTTTATTATTAGGTAGGCACTGACCTTATCTGTTCATCAGTCTTCTGTATGCCTCGTCATAACCCTCCATAAACCCTTTTTTCCATTCATCAAGATTTTCGTTTATAAGTTGTTTCTTTTCAACAAGATGATGATTGATAAGTACCGACTTGTCTAATTTTTCATTGACTTTCTTCATAACATCAATTCGTTCTTGACCGCCAATTCTTCTGATGAAAGCATCCATATCTAACTTTTCATACTCATTAACCTTATCATTAACTTCATTGTTAAATTTTTCTTTCTCTTGACGATACCTTTCCATAGCTTGTTCGTCTGTCAAAGTTTCATCACCAACATGTTTCTTGTATTCTTCCAAAGATAAATAATCCATAATTTTATCATTTTAAATTTTTTATTTTGTACCCCACCTGGGACTCGAACCCAGACCCAATTAAGGACTGCTCCTTAGACAGTTGACTATACCAGTTCGTCTAGCGGGGTAAAGAGGTTGGAACTCTTGCAAGATAATCACTGTACCCCTCTTTTCGGTCCTCCAACTTAATGGCAACCCCTACTTATACTCATACATGATTAAATTCCAACTTTGTACTCCAAGTAGGACTCGAACCTACACCCGAAGACTTACTTTTGAGATAAGCGTGTCTACCAATTCCACCATTGGAGCATTACACATCCTCTACATAGGATTCCATTTTTTTAAAGAGCAACTGCAATAATCTCTTCCTATGGTCATAGAAAATGCTTTTAATATGGTTCTTTATACGACTCAAACTCATATCTTAAACTACGTGCAGTATTCGTTGGGTTATCCGGATTCGAACCGAAACTAACAGAACCAAAATCTGTGGTGCTACCATTACACCATAACCCATTGTAAATCAATAACTTACAAAAGTTTGTTAAAGTAAATCTGCGGAGAGCAGTGGGGTCGAACCACACTCATGTTACTGAGCGAAGCAGGTTAGCAATCTGTCCCTATCACCGTCAAGGTTTACTCTCCTTTATATAAATACTGATAGGAGGTGGTCAATCTGCTTGGTTTAGTACTACATTTCTCCTTATCCCCGTACACAGCAATTCAGGTTGTATTTATAACTTTAATTCTCTTCTAATAGTTGTTTAAATATGTGTTCCTTCCAATAATTTCTACGTTGACTATTTTTATTTTTAGATTTAAATGTATCTAATTGACTATCACAATTTGGACAAATCATTCTTAAATTTTCTCTTCTATTATTTGAAGCATGACCATCGATATGGTCAAGAACAAAAACCAAAGGTTTTCCATTATGTTCTGGTAAACAACCACATATTGCACAGTGATTTTCTTGTTCTTTCATAAACTCATTTTTAAAATTTTTAGGTGTATAATTGCCTCTACAATAATCTTGTGGATTTTCCAAAAATTTTTTATATGAAATTTCATGGTGGTCATCGGAAGCACACTGTGGTGTACAAAATTTAGCGTTTTTATTGGTGGTTTTAAAAACTTTTCCACAATGTTTACACACTATTTCAAATAATGTTTTATCTTTTTTATTATAATTTTCTTTATAAGTTTGTGCCTTAACATTTTGCTCAATTTGTTTATCACTAACACATCCAATACAATGTTCTTCCTTTTTTAATTTATTAGCAACCTTCTGATAAACAGCTTTATCACGATGTTCATTATTATATGTTGCAGCACAAGATGAAGAACAAAATTCTTTACCCCATTTACTGTTAATTTCTTTTCCGCATTGTTTACAATATCTAATTGGTTTTTTTCTTCTCTCTTTATAAAGAGATAAATCAAATCCAACCTCATTTGCAATTTGTTTTAAATAATCAGAACCTTGTTTATTGTCACTTATTCCAAAGTAATTATGTGCTTGATTCTTGCTACTAAAACCGTTAAGTTTTTCAAAAACCAATCTCTTTTTTTCTTCTGTGCTAATATCAATAATTTTTCTTTTTCTCATAAAAAACAAAATATAACCATTATTATATAATAAATAGTATATTTTTGCGGAAAAATCAAATTTCGAACTGCTTTTTTTCTTTTTTATATAAAGTGGCGGTGGAGGTAGGAGTTGAACCCACTCATCCCAAAGGATGCCTCTGATTTCAAGTCAGGCCCGTTACCGTTCCGGCACTCCACCTTGTACGGGAATTTAATTAATTGTTTCTCCAAAGTTTATCCCGAAACTACTCTTTGGATATTTGGGTGCGACCCAACCTCCGTATTTCTTAAAAATGAAAGGTCAACCGTATTCCCTTTCGTGTACCGATAAGTTTTTCAACATATTCAAGGCATATGTCTGCACAAGCAACGAGGGCGGTATTTCAACTTAAACCTCAGTCAGACGGAAATAAATAGCATACAGATAGGACGTTTTTTAGGACTTTCACCTATATTCAGATTTCGCTGAACCATCACCATTGATTCAAGGTGTGAACCCTGTGCAGAATTGTTAAACGGTAATTATTGTTTTACGGCTACTGCATTTTGCCAACCTATCATTCTCGGGTTGAACGTTTTTGTATATACTATTGTTTTAAAGAGGGTGACGTGTTGGATTCGAACCAACGTAAACAAGTGCCACAAACTTGCGCCTAAGCCACTCAGCCAACGTCACCATATAAATATAAGTACACCCACTGGGAATCGGACCCAGGTCACCGGATTAAAAGTCCGAGGCTTTACCACTAAGCTATGAGTGCAAAAAGCGGTTTATGGGAGAATCGAACCCCACATCCTCTTTCACATAATTTATATTCAAAAAACAAATACTTCGCAGCCCCTATCGGATTCGAACCGACCTGTTTTTCCTGAGTGACAGTCAGGTGTCCACACCAAGCAGACCCAGAGGCTATTGTGGTCACGGGAGGACCAATAGACCATTTGTTGAGGTGATAGGAATTGAACCTACGTGTGACCAACTACACTTTCTACTCCTTATCAGAGAGAGAGGTGATACACCTCAATTTTGTAATTTTAGTACCCCAAGTAGGACTCGAACCTAACACGGACATTACTGCCCAAGGGATTTTCATACTACTCTTGCTTTTACACAAGCCAACTACGTGAGTTGTTGTAGTCTGGACTATTTCTTAACCATATCTTTCGACTTAGGTTCACCGTGTATAGTCTCTACGCCATTTAATTTAGAGAGCCATCGCCAAAGTCTATGTCACCATAAACGAGGTTTCTGTTTGTTAGCGGTGTTCTACATCCCAACAATGTTAATTGCTGTTTTCTCCTTTCGGAAAGGATGCACTCTTGTTTAGACCTCTGTAATTGTCAGTTTGTGCATGACAATTAGGACACAAAATTTCAAGGTTTTCTAATCTATTATCGGTTGTAACACCATTTTTATGATGTAACTCCAATGCGATTTTTTTACCCATCCATTCAGTAAGTCCACAACGTTCACACTTTTCTTCTTTAAGTTGTTCCTTGAAAAGCCTATTCTTCAATTTATAAGATTGATAATCAGAATTTTCAATTAGAATTTCCTCAATTTTTTTAGGCTGTTTAGGCTTAAATTTTAAACCAACATTCCAACCTTGTCCAGTAAAGTGTGAAATATCAATATCATAAGTTTCAATTGCTTTGTGTAAGATTTTATAATTTCCACCACAAGGTTTCAAACCCAAAAACCTCAACATTCCGGCAATGCTATATGAATTGATTGCTGCCTCAATATAATCTTCTTTTGTTTTAACTTGTTTCATAATAAAAAAACTAATTTATTATCTATATAATAAATAGTCTATTTTCATAAAAAAAGCAAACATAAATGTAGATATATTTTTTAGCCTTTACCAAAGTCCCTCGTGTCTACCATTCCACCATTGGGGCTAATTACTTAATATTCAAGTATTTAAGGCATTTTATTAAAGTAATTATTGAGCCGATAGGCAGAATCGAACTGCCATTTGATGATTGGACTATATGCAACTATCACTGTTGCTGTAAAAAATACATTGTTATTCAAATATAGTCTTGTGTTTTATTCAGTTCTCTCTGATATACAAGTCAACTGTAATAACCATTATACTATATCGGCAAATTTATCTTGTTGGGGGAGGCTCAATCGAAGAGACCGCCTCTGGTTTTTCGGACCAGCGAACAACAACCACCTATTCTATCCCCCAAAATTGTACGTTTTGATAAGGAGAACGCACAAACTCAACTCGGATTGTATATAATGTCCTTATTGAAATTCTTGCAAGTAATTTATAGGGAATCCTGTTATCAAATCTCTGCACTAAAAGTGCGCTGTTGTTTCCTTCTTTCTATAAATAATTTCAACTTAGACACCCTTCCAAATCCCTTTATCTATTTTTTCTACGAGTTCCCTATTGGAGTTGAACCAATCTGAACGGTTTTGCAGACCGCTACCTAACCGCTCGGTCAAGGAAACAAAAAATGTCTGCTACAAACGATAGACGCACGTCTCACAGACTATGATGGTCAGCCGAAGCCTTATTAAGTGTTGCGCACCACACCACCAAGACTTTAATTATTGTGTACTCCCTGGGAGACTCGAACTCCATCATTTCTGCCGTGAAAGGGCAGCGTCCTGGCCTATTAGACGAAGGGAGCATATAAAGCATTTATGTGGGAGTGGAGGGATTCGAACCCCCTAAACCAAAAGGCAACGGATTTGCTACACAAAACAGATTCGAACTGTTGTTTGCAAGTTTTTAACTTACTCCGGGTTTCACCCCTACGTCTTTGACCACTCGACCATTGTGTAGTTTGATTTAACAGTTTACTCTGTAAACAGTCCGCCCCAACTCACCATCGTTGGCGCACTCCCAAAAGATGCTTGCGTGAGTCCAAAATCACCTATGCCGTTATCTACTAATCGTCTAAAAAACAACCGTAGCGGCTTTTTACGAATTAACAAGCATCATTTTTATTTTGTGGGTCTTGTAGGAGTCAAACCTACTGTCATTTGGTTGTAAGCCAAAGGTCCAAATTCGATAGACGGAAGACCCTATTTTTTATAACGTTTTGAATTTTTATTTAAACTCCCAAAATTCTCTGTTAATGAGTGACAATTTGGACAAAGTAATTCTAAATTGTTTTCATTATTATTTGTACAATCACCATCCTTATGATGAATTTGTAATGGAACTTTATTTGTAAAAGGATTTAATTCACCCCACCCACACTTTTGACATTTGTTATCATATTTTTCTAAAAGATATTTTCTAATGGTATCAGAAAAATTTATGCTTTTAAAATTTTGTGGATTATTTTTCCATTCTTCAATTTTTTTATTAAACAATGCTTTTTGATAACATTCAATTGAACAATACAAACTATGTTTATTTTTAATTAATTGTCCACAAATAGGACAAAACTTTTCTTCATTTTCAATAAAAACACCATTTTTTAACAATGATTTGGCAATTTTTTCTTTTGTTTCTTCACTATGTTTTCTACCCAAATTATTATAGTGAGCAGAACAGGAACAAGAACAAAATTTTTTTTGTCCTCTTTTTAATTCTTTACCACAATTTAAGCAACATCTTTTTTCCATAAGAGTTAACGTTATAACATTATTTAATTATAAATATTATGGAAGTTGGTTTTGAACCATAGAGTTAAATAAAATTTCACTCCAACTCTAAACCAACTGAGTTAAAGACCCGAAATGTAATACGATAATACAGATTACACAGCCTTACCACTCTCCACTTATTTCAACCTGCGGAGATACAGCCCCTAAAACCACCAAAACAATGACTCGCAAGCAGGTCTCTACTATCATCAACCTTTCCATATTATTTATTACATTATTATATAAAATTGAGCATCATGTGAGAGTCAAACTCACCCCTAAAGATTGGAAGTCTTTCATGCGAAATCGCCAACACCGATGATGCATTAAAAAAATCAGAGAAAAACATTCAGACTGTTATCAAATTTTTAAAAACCCATTTCTTAATACTCGAAGTAAGTCTGAAACCGCTACTGATATATTGTAAGGAATAACAGAGGAAACCCAAAAGACTGAAAACTTTTTTAAAATTCTTTTGCAAAGAACTGCGTATACCATTTCGCCAAACTTCCAAATAATGGTGGAAATTATCGGATTCGAACCGACATTTATCGAAGTAAGTCTTTTGCCGCTACTGTTATATATTTGTAGCGGGGGTTGGAATCGAACCAACACTAGCATTTCCTGTTTCAAGGTTATGAGCCTTGCGTGTTACCATTACACTACCCCACTATATAAAAACAAAACTGAAGAATAACAAGAAGTCTAAACATTTTTTAAAGAATGTGGGACTTGAACCCACGATTTTAAGTACCCAAAAACTTACGTATTAACCAACTATACAAATTCTTCGAAGTAAGACTATCTTCCGCTATCAGTTTTTATTTTTTAGGCATAAAAAAAAATCCATTACATTCCACTATCCCGTACAACTCTAACATCTATGCAAATAAAACATCGGTTGGTTGCCTACGGTAACTTCTCCTATTTAAACAACAAACTACTTATCGTTACTTCCAAACGACACCCCATCGGGTTTCTCAATGTTGCATCACCTTACACCTCTCCTTCTCAAGCATTTCCCCCGCTGACTGCAAATTACGGGAGCTTTCTTGAACCTTCGTTGTTTTTCATAGGCATTTCCTTCATGAATTTTGTACGGAAGCACGGTAACGCTCCGTGGACTCCACCTTGAAAGAGTGACGTGATAACTTCTTCACCACATCCGCATATATTAAAATGAGTAAGTAAATTTACGAGCTACGGACTGTTGAGGATTTACAGAAAAAACACACCCCATCTGTTGCGTTGCCTCTTATGATACCTCACGGTAATCAACACGTTTCAACAAGCTGACGGTCACATTTAGCACCGATGACTACGTTTCACACAATTGACTAGTATAATGCGAAACTTACCTTGTTCGCTACTAAGTGGTCTGTACTTACTCAAAAAAGTCAAAAAATTAACAAATAAAAATAATCTTTTTGATAAAAGTTCAAGCGGGAGTGGAAGGAATCGAACCTTCATCTACAGATTAGCCACATAAATTGGAATCGAACCAATGATTTTACTGATAACCTTCACAGCATTATGCGGTTTGATTTGCAGTTTACTCTGTATACAGTCTGCTGCTTGACCTTCCAGCTACACTCCCAATTTTTTTAAAACAAACAATGGAATTCTAATTTTACTGAACTAAATCATTACATATCACTCTAAAATTCTTGGATGTATTCCAACGTGTTTATGTTTTATCCTGCATATTGGAAATAAATTTCCAATACCGTTGTGCCTAAAAACTCATGATACAAACGATTGTGGTTTTTCACCAATCCTCTCCACATATTTGTTTAAAATGTATTGTTGCTACATCTGTCATAGAGCAATTAACGCCAATCAAATTCATGACAGCGTGCAGATTCTCACTGCTTTTCTCTTTCACAGTCTCCATCACGTTGCTTTACGTATCACACTGGCCTCAATCACGTGTTTGCCACTACAAGGTCTTTCAACTGTCAATTCAGTATACCCGTTGAGTTCTCAGGATTCTTCATCACTTAATTCAAACTCGCCCTCACAACAATACAAAACAGACTTCCTAACAACGCTCCTATGGAATTACCCAATGGTCTGTCACCTTCAAGCTTTCTCTTGGTAAAATCCAAGGCTTGGGATAAGGTTCAAGGTTCCTGGTTTGAAGTCTTCCTACTGTAAACCTTTTTTCGGATTTCTCTAAGACCATTGTTATCACAACAAAATCTCAGAGAATTATGCCTTAATTTATATAATTTTGTTCCAACATGTCAAAGAACGTTTCGAAAGAACTTACATTCAATAATGTTGCCATTAAATCATTGTCTTTCTGATTTCGTTTGCAAAGGTAATACATATTTTTGGATTTACCAAATTTTTTATGTTAAAAAACCTTAACGCAAATTATTTTGTCGGGATGACAGGACTCGAACCTGCGACCTCATGCTCCCAAAGCACGCATACTACCAACTGTACTACATCCCGTTTTCAAAGAACTCTTTATCATTTCTGATTTCGTTTGCAAAGGTAAATCAAATTTTTGAAACCACCAAACTTTTCATTAACTTTTTTCGTTTGTCATTTCTTTTTTAACGTTTTTATACAAAAAGAAAACCTTGATTTCAACTTTTTGTGGGAGTTTCTTTCAAGGCTTTCGGGGAAATATATATTGAGTTTAAACGGATTGTCTATGCTGTCATCCTAAGTTTTGCTTTATTTCTCTTATATACCTTTTTTATTCCTCCACTGTTTGCATCATTATACCAAAAATGTTTTGGTTCTGATTGCAATGTACATGGTAAATAATGAGGAACTGACTGTTCTGTTCCTCTACTAATAAAACCATATGTATTATCAAAACTAAACATTCTTTAATATTGTTTGTTGAAATCAATTATCGTATTATAAATATATAGCAATTTTCAAAAAGTTTCAAATTTTACGAAATTTTTTACTCGTCACCATCTGTAAAACCATTATTCATTAACTCTTCATACAAAGCTTCAAGATTTTGGTCGACACTAAGGCTTGGGTCAACCTCTATTGACACACCCATACAAGACATTGTATTTGTATTTGGGTCATAAGTTATATCACCATATTGCCATTCACCTTCTTGATTTTTCATTTCAAACCCCCAAAGAGGTCTATTATAATTTTGTCTGGCAGCATTAAATTCATCTTCAAATTCTTCATTCAATGCTCTTCTTACAGATTCAGCAACTTGACTTTTAAGTTTTTCTTTTTCTGCTTTTGCTTTATCCCATCCTCTACTAAATCCACTTTGATATGCACGTGTGTTTCTTCTATAATTTGCAGCACTTTCTTCTGATTTTGGGTCATATAATTGACCGTTATTTTGGTTCTTCTGAAGTTGTGTTGATAAACCGTATGCCCTGTTTGATTTTCGGGTGTTACCCATATATGAATTATATCCGTCAGACATACCAAGCATATCGTGGAATTTATCTGTATCACCAATTTCATTTAAAGTACGCTTTACCATTTTGGAAATCATTTCCTTGAGTTCACTTTCTGTAAGTCTAAGTGTTTTCTTCATATTTCTTGATTCATTAGATACTTTATTATCTTCATCGTCTGGCATTCCATACTCCATCCAATTATCATCGGTTATTTCGGGTTGTGGTACGTGTAGTTTAGACCATTGATGACGTTTTCCGTTTTTATCACAATATCCACCACCACTAATCATTCTAGTTGTTTTACCTTTATCCATAGTTACAATGTGTATTTTTAATAATAAATATCATCTTATTTAGAAATTAAACCACATTTCAAGTTCTTTTGAAGAAAACGTATAATAGCCACCGTTCTTATATTTGCCAACGGCCTTGATATATTCAACAAAATCGTTTGAAAGGTCAAGTCTGATTTTTTTCATGACCTTAGTTTCAATGTCTTTATTGTATAATGGTATATAATAACCGCTATATACGCCAGTTTGTTCTCCTCCCGCAATAAAATATAACTTTATGTCATCACTGTTTCGTATAAGATTATTAATGGCCACTTTATTATACTTGACATCATTTAATGCTTGTGTCCTGCCATATAAGTACCAAGCAGGATTTTCAATGTCAACCTCCATTTCTATGGCTTTGTTTCTCATGAAATCAACCAAGTTATTATCAATGTCCAGCAAACTCAAAGGTTTTCCATTTTCATCATACGGATAAAAGAAATAATGCATTTCACCATTTGACGCTTTATAGACGGTTATAATGTTTTTATCTTCTTTATTGGGATAATCGTCAATAATAAAGAATTTATCATTCAATGTTGCAAAACCATTCTTAACCCTTATTCTGTCTTTATCTTTCTTGTCAATATTCTCAATATCTGAAAGCATTTTCAATGTGTTTCTATCTGTAAGATATATTTTTCCATTTACCATGCAGTCTTCAAGATTTTCCATCGTCTGAATAAATTTTAAATCTGTATCAGACATATTTCTATAACAGACAAACATATTATTCGTTTTCGGTGTCTTGGATAATAGTGTTATGCAAGTATATGCGTTAATGCCATCAAAAACCTTATAATGCCCATATTGATATATTTCAAGCAATGTCTTGCTTTCCTTAATATAATTTCTGAAATTGGTTCCTGCTGTACTTGTAAGCCAACTATTCGGTGTAATATATGCTAATTTTCCATTTTTATTTAACATATTTATACCTATTTCAAAGAAAACAAGATACATATCTGTCATACCACCATTGGCAAAATTATATTGTTTTACAATATCTCTTTTTTCCTTTGGTATATCATGTATATTACAATAAGGTGGATTTCCGATAACATAATCCATTTCATTATCAAAATATCTAACAAACATTGCATCATCACAAATGATGTCCCATTCAACTGAACCCAATGAGTATTCTTCTGCTATCTTATTGAGGTTATTAATGGTTTCTCTGACTAATTTTGCATCAATTTCGATTCCGTGTATGTATGTTTCAAGTTCCTTAATTGTTTCCTCTTTCGGTAAACCACACATAATACATACATTGATATATGTCCTGACAACTTTTTTTAAAATTGCACCGTTGCCACAACTATTGTCAATTATATGTTTCTTTCTTATTTTATCACCCTTATATTCCAATTCCTCAAACATTGTATCAACCACGTGTTCGGGAGTAAAAACTTGTTCGTTATGCATTATCCTAAGTTTTGTTTGTGTTTATTTATCCGTTCAATTGAAATATCGTAATATTCCTTATTATTCTCAAATCCAATGTAATTTCTATTTGTATTTATGCAGGCGATAGCCGTACTGCCGCTTCCCATACAATTATCCATAATCAAATCCCCCTCATTACTGAAAGTTTTTATTAACTCTTCCAATAACGCTACTGGCTTCTGTGTCGGATGTAAATTACTTGTCAATATATCACGTTTGAATTTCCAAACTTGTGTCGGGTATCTTTTACCATTATCTTTATATTCAATTGGTTTTTTATTTCCAGAATCAGACAACAGCCCAAGTTTACCATTTCCAATCTTATTGGTGCGTTTCGGACCATTATAATCTATCATTTGTGGGTTATAAGTACATTGTTTCTTATAAAAAACAGATATACATTCAACATCCTTTCCAACTCTACGTTTTACTTGCTGAATATTGGTCAACCGTTCTTTTTGCCAATAAATATCATATTTGTAATTCTCAATATTGCTCAATCTTAAATATGAAGAAAATGGCTCTTGGCCAAACAATAATATTGCACCATTGTCTTTAATGATACGATTATATTGTTCCCAAAGTTTATCAAATGGCAGAATAATATCCCAGCAGCAATTCGTTGACCCATATGGCATATCACAAACGATGCAATCTATTGATTTATCATCTATTTGTTTCATGCCTTTTATGCAATCCTCGTTATATATTTTATTTATTGCTAACATTTATCTCAGGTAATTTTCCATTAAAGTTATTAAGCGTATTCCCGTAATCTAAATATTCATAAGCTATTTTTGGTATGAATCTATTCATATGCCTTTCTATTTTATTATATTTCTCGTTAATATAATTTACAAAATTTTTATAAGTTCTGAATTTTAGGTTAGAAAGCTCTGACACCCATGATAAAACAATACTTTGTGATTTTTCATCACTAATGTTACTGAAAAAATCTATGTAGCTTTTTATTAAATTATAACGTTTATATACATCAGTTTTTCTTAGAAAATCAACTATTTGCTGTATATTGACAAAATATTTATCACAATTTTGTAACTCACCTTTTAATTGCGATAAGTGAGCATTTACTTCAAAATCTGTAAGATAATACAAAATATATGATATATATTTCTTTTCATTATCATAGTTTCCGACTGAATTGTTTAAATAATAGCCATTTTCAAATGCTTTGTCGTTTAAGCTTTTATTTTTGTTTGTTCTTCTGTTATAGTCTTCATAAGCATGAGTTAATTCATGCATCAAGCTTATAATGATGTTTTCATGTTTTAAATTAACATTCATCTTAAGCGGAGAAAATTTCGGTTGATTATTTAATCCGCAAAGATATATTTTAGAAGAACTATTATAACTTGCACCAACATTCGATGTCTCGTCATTATATACCATTATTTCAATTGTTTGAATCCATTTGTTACCTTTCAGATTCAATGTTACTATTCTGCCGTTTACGCCATTTAAGTTTGTTTCTTTTATTGCATTATATATTTCTTTGGCTAATAAATCACATCCATTAAAAACACCGTAACTTTCATTAAGCTTCCTGAAAGTTAAATTTGAATTGTGTTCATTAAGGAATTTCTTTCCTTTTCTATAATAAAATTCAATAAAAATATGAGTAAATAAATTATCCATTGTTCTTAATTTGTTATGTTATTTCTAACTTATATTAGCAGTGCTATGTATTTATAAATAAACAAATATCCAGTAATTTCAAAAACTACTGGATATATTTTAACATTCGACAGAAAATTATATTTCTATACTTTCTATCTCCTTGATGATAGCGTCCCATCCCTTGCACTGAGACTTGATAGTGTCAAAAATTTTGTCACTCCATCCAGCTATATTGAGGATTCTCTGAGACTTGTCGAATACGCTTGTTCCACCACTCTGACGAAGGTTCACCACAATGAAATTGGCGTTTGGATTAATCTTCCTAAACTTCTTGAAAAGTTCGTGGAAGTGAAGACTTCTTTCACTACTTGAAGTTCCATACCAAGCGGTAAAATCATAACCACGTCCAATCTGACAATCTGAGAAGACGATAATATTATCAATCTTCTTCTTCTCAGCAACAACATTCTCAAGGAACGTGTAAATACCATTCTCGGTAGCACCACCACACATTTTACCTATTCTGTTCATGTTGCTTACAAAATCAAGAAGTTTCACATCACGCTTGTAAGGTACTTGGATAAGTCTGTCTCCAAACAAACCGACATATACATCGTGCTGTCTCCAAGCCATCATACTTGCAAATACATGTCCTATTACTGAAGTGGTTACACTGCTGAATGCAGATACACGTGAATGTCCACTGATATCACCAGTCATACTTCCGCTGTCGTCGCACAAAATCGCTACATTTCCTTCCAATTCTGGAATGTTCTGACAAGCAATCTCAATTGCACCCTCAATTGCGTCAAGCAAATTCTTTTTCAGTTCATTGAACTTACTCACAGTAATTTGCTGCTTTGCCTCTTCGCTCTCAAAGACAATACTGCTTGTTGGCTTTGCCTTTGTGTCAGCATACATTACCTTCTCAATCTCAGCGTAAGCGGTTGCGAAGCGGAATGGAAGAAGCCTTGAGTTGAGGATTTTCTTCTCAATTGTCAATTGCTCACAAGCATCACTCACCTTATCGGGAGCATATAAAAGGATGTTTCTGAGGTTGCGAAGCAGGTTCATAACAGGCATGCCCTTAACATTGTCAAGGACTGCTGTGATTGCCTCACGCTTTGCCTCCATCTTTTCTTCCTGTGTGGCATCCTTTGTTGCAATACCTGCCTTGGTCATTTCCTTTTCAAGAACCTTGCTCTCATAAAGGTCTGCAAGGCTTTCACCATTTACCAGACGCTTGTATGCCTCTGCATTCTTCTGATTACCCTTTGGGTGGAAAAGACGCACAAGGTCAATAAGTGAAACCTCACGATTCTGCATCTTATACTTGTCAATCTGATAAGCATCAAGACGCTCCAATGCCTCCTTGAAACCCTTCTTGATTGAGTTAGGTATATTTTTAAGGTCATTAAGTCCCATACCATTAAGGTTGGCATATGCTGACACGATTTCACTCATGTCATCCGGACGCACAACGATTCGGTTATAGAAACGCTTACCCCAATCAGTACCGCTAATGTACTTAGCAAGCAATGCAGATACAAGGTGACTTACTGACCTTAGATTACCCTCATTACGTGCATAGATTGCCAATTTAGCAGCAAACAGTGGGTCAACCTTATCAACAAGGTCTGTAATGCGCTTAACAATCTCACCCTCTCGCTCATAGTAACTATTTTGGAGAAAGGTCGTAAGAACGGTTGACACCAACAACTCCTTATCTGCCAACTTAAATGCCATCTCACCCATGTAATTAACTTCTGTTGGCTTAACACTCTCTTTCTTTGAATTGTACTTTCCCATAATTTACACTATTTAATTGTTATTATTAAAAGAATTTCTTATTTCGTCTGCAAATATAATACATTATTTTGGATTAACCAAATTTTTTTCCTTAATTTTTGTTAAAAGGAATAATTTTATATCATCAACGTTGTAAAATACGTTTTGTGGTGTGTAAATCCCTTTAAAAACTCCTTCATTTATAACATCTTCTTGTTTTACAAAATTCGGTAAGAGATATAAGATATCAATATTATGTTCACTACATTTTTTCTTTTTTGAACAGTCAAGACTAATACGGTCTTCTAATGATATATCCCTTGTATATAAGCCACCATCTTTAAAATGCTGTATACCCTGACATTCTATGCCAATATTTAATTCAGATAGATAAAAGTCAATACTTTGATGTCCAAGCCATTTAAAATGTTTCTCATACTTGTATTCAAAATTATTATCACTTAAAAAATTGTCAACATTTCTTTCCAATATACTTTGTTTACATTTTGGACAACCAGACAAATGTGCCAAATGGTCACACGGACGAACAGTAAAATCACCGTGTATAGGACACGTCACAATAACTTTGTTATAACAACCTTTATAAACAGTTTTTGAATAGTCATATTTCCAATGATGACATATATTACTTTCTGATATGAATTTTTCTAATGTCTTTGTCTTAGTTTTTGAAACAATTTCATTACCACATTTACTACAGCCATAACCTTTTATGTGAAGAATGGGTTTTTGCCAAAACTCGCCATGTTTAGGACAAATTATACAAACCTCTTTATAGGCATCTTCAAAAACAACCTTTTCATATGAGTATTTGTTGCCATGTATTTTTATAGAACGTTTTATAAAATCTTCACCATTTATGATACCACCCCTTAATTCTTTTTGGGTTTGTGATATTTTTTCCTTTTTACAACAAGGACATCCTCGTTTCATTAAATGTGATGATGGTGTTTGCCAAAACTCTCCATGTTTAGGACAAATTATACAAACCTTTGTTCTGTTATTTATATATTCAACTTTTGAATAATCATATTTATCACCGTGAATTTTTCTTGCTTTTTTGATGAACTCATCAGTTGTCAGTTTCCTCATTTGTTGTTAATGTTTCACTTTTATTCTCATAAGGTATATTATTCCAATACCTCTTCATTCCATCAGAAATCTTTCTCTTCTCGTCTTCGGTACGTTTTCTACCTTTCATTGATTCTGATATTTTCCTTTTTGTTTCTTCACTTAACTTTCGCTCTCTTCTCATAACTATTTATACTAACTATACTATCTATAAATAAATATTCAGTAAAAACAAAAAGTTTGTTTATTTGAAAATAAAAATGAATTAAAAAAAAATCAGAGAAAAACATTCAGACTGTAATCAAATTTTTAAAAACCCATTTCTTAATACTCGAAGTAAGTCTGAAACCACTACTGATTTGATTTCGTTTGCAAAGGTAATATAAATTTTTGAAACTACCAAATATTTTTTGTTAAAAAATTATAAATTATACCACCAAGGTTTGTTTATTGCTATATTGTATTTACCAAGTTTTTTAAAAAGAAATGTTTTTGATATATAATCTTTATCCAGTTTATTACATAAAAACTCTTTTAATTCATTTGATGAATTAGTAGTAAAAAATATAGGCATATCAATTTTTGTAATGATATCTTCTATATGAGAATCTGTTGTGTCGAGAAGTTTGAGAAAATTTTTGCTATCTGCTGTTCTAACTTTATAGTCAAAATCAGACAAAAACTTACTTGTTTCTTTGGTTGGAATTATTCGGTATACATTATTACCCCATTCGCTAATTTCAATGATTCCCTTACTTATTGCTTCTTGAAAGCAATCTTTACTAACATTTAACTTTTTACATAAATGTTCTATAAAATTTTCTTTTTTCATATTTTACTTTTTTTTATTATTTCACTTGCAAAACTAAGTCAAAATTTTGAAATCACCAAATTTATTTTGTTAAAAATTGTTAATTCTTTCTTCGGACATTTGACAATATTTGTCGGAGATGTCAAAGCCTATATATTTTCTATTCAACTCTTTCGCTGCGATTGCTGTTGTACCACTTCCCATAAACGGGTCTAAGACAATATCATTTTCATCGGTAAAAGCCTCTATAACTCTTTTTGGTATTTCAATTGGAAAACTACAAGGAAAGCCATTATTTTTTGAAGGTGGTATCCTCCAAACAGAAAGATATTTTGCACAGTTTTTATTCCATTTAAACCCCTTTGCTTTTTTACCCAAAATATAAAGGTCTTCTTCTACTCTGTAGAATCTTACAGGGTTGTACGCTTGCATACCGCATCTATCCCAAGTTATGCGTTGTCTATATATAGCATTTGATTTAATTATCCACTCCAATGGGGATAGTACTTTATAGTTAAAAATTCGGTCTTTATGATTATAGACTATGGTTCCTGTAGGTTTTAAAACTCTCACCATCTCGTTGATACATTCAATTTGCCAAGCAGCATATTCTTCGTCACTCATTTTATCATTGAATGTGTCATAAACTATGTTTGTTCTATCCCAATAATCTTTTCTACTTTTCTGTGTCCTACGGTTATGATAGTTGTTATATGGTGGTGATGTTACTATAAGGTCTATTGTATTATCCGGTACCATTTTCATGCCTTTAATACAATCAGTACAATATATTTTATTTATTTCTATCATTAGTAAAAAATTATTTTTTTATTTAGCATAACTCAAATTCTGCTTGAAGTCATAAAATTACGGACGGCTATCTACTACGTCTGAAAATTCATCTTTTGTTAAATACCAAAACGGTTTTTTACCATCCTCATATTGCATCTTCACAAAATCATCCGGGTGTAATGCTAAATGACATAAAACTCTAAATACATTAAAGATGTTACTATCGTCCCATCCTGTATTTTTCGCTCTAAGATAAATCACAATTGGTACTAACAATATCCCAATTATTAGACCTAAAATAAATAATAATACATAAATCATAATTTTCTTTTTAATATAAATCTTTTATTATTGTTTCGTCAGGTATCCATGTTGTTACACTTCCGATTTTTGCATCAACAGGTACTCTGATTTTCTTATAACCAACTTCCTTACGATACCAAAACCCGTCTTCCCTTTGTTCGCTGTCGTTTGTATAAGTCCAATACCATTCAACCTCTTCACCGTTTGTCAATACTGATTTATGATGATGTTCTAAATCAAACAAATGTACTAAATCATTCCATACAAATAGTTCATCAATATCATGAAAATAGAAATAATCAGGATTTGGATAAGTGTGGATAATCCATCTGATTCGGGAATCCACATCATCAATACATGTTTTCTTTTTCTCCTTTATCCATTCTATAATGCTTTCAATATCATAATCGTTACCGTCCTCCCCGTATATTTCATGGAATGTCGGAATCATTGATGAAATTTTTTCTTCCCAAGTGGTCGTTTCAATTTTATACCCACGTTCATTATCCGTAAGAATAACGTCAATTGCATAGTATTTAAGATAGTCTTCCTTTGACTTAATATCATAATCCTCAATAAACTGACAGAATATGTCTATTGCACTTGTATAAATCCTATTCAATGAAGTAATAGGAAAATGCCACTCAGGACCGTTGCCAAACTGCATTTTCTGTTCAATTTCCCTATTAATATCATATGCGGTAAAAATTGAACGCTCTCTTGTCATGCGTCCGTAACAATGCTTCCCAATATCACCTGCCCTCATATGTGCCGCTATCGTATGTCTTCCTATACAATAACGATATGACATCCACATCGAATCTTCCTCATAACCGTTGAAATCGTTCAAAGAAGTGTTCTTCTTAACAAAATCATTAAAATGCAATAAAATGACGTTTTGTTTTTCAATCGGCATGTCAACCCCAAAAGTTTTACTTCCAACTTTTACTGTATTCTTTTCAGTGTCAAAAACAATTTTCATAATTTTTTCAGTTTTTCTATTATTTCATCTATATTACTGTAAAGTTCATATTCATCAAACTCATGTGTAAATGTAAATTCAGAATCTTCTATTATTGCGGTACATGAATATATGACTTCAGTCCTTTGTCTTTCATAATCTGTTTTAATTTGAATATTTGTAATTTTAAATTTATAGAAAGCATTGTTATAACATCCAAAAACCACATCATCAACATCATACTTTGTATTAACTTCTACTCTCATAACTATTAACTATTTATTTTCTAAACTTATTTCTTTTTTACTTGTTTGCTAATTATTTCTTCCAATTTATCAACATTAATGTATGATGTCATAGTGGAGTAATTCATTTTATATGCTTTATCTACAGCATCCTTAAATAAATCTAAGGAATTATTTATTTGTTTTAATATCTCGGCAGAAATTTCCTCAATATAGCCGTGATGGAAGCCAAGTTCGCCGAGCCAATGTGCATAATCCATTGCGGCGCATATATCGGTTTCGCATTCAACAGGATAAAAATTACCAAGAAGTTGATGCATAGTCATTTCAAACTTTTGGCCAAGATTATTATCACTCCTTACCTCATATTCTCCATCATTGTGATATTCAAACCAATATGTTTCACCTTTTTTCATCCAACTAAGAAATGGCCTCACACATCTGAAGAACTGTTGACTAACATAATTATATAATTCATTTTCTGTAAAAAAATTTCTACTATCAGGTATTAAAGCATCCATAAAAATCTGATATTACTTTTTTATGTATAAACTCTCAAAAACCATTGCATTTTTATCTGTCTCTTTCAGTCTTTTAAAAGAACTGTTTCCACTTGAAAGATAGTAATGTTCATCGTACAAATCAGACGGGACGTCATATGTATTATCTTCCGTGCCACTCTTGCCATCATATGACAAAGCCCATTTGCATGGCATATTCTTCAGCCACTTGAAGAAGCGTGCGTTATTAAACTCTTGCCCGTACATACCCTTTGTATTGGCATACGGTGGGTCAAGATACATAAAATCATTCTCTTTCGGCCTTATCCAACGATATGTCAGCATCTTAAACTCAACGTTGTACTTGTTAAGCAAAGCTGACCACTCATCAATGATTTTGCTGAACGTTTCCGGCTTGATACCGCCTCTGTTTAAATGGAATGGGCTGTTAAATTCGCCGTTTTGGTTATATCTTATTAATCCGTTAAAGCACGTCCTGTCTAAAAACATAAAATCCAACGGATTCTTACCTTTATTGAACCTGTCCCTTATCTTCTCATAGAAACTTTTCTGCTCTTGGACTGTTTCAAGGGTATTCAAGTCATTCCATAGCTTCCTATATTCAGTAACCACCAGTCTTGGATTTGACTTAATCATTTGCCATAGGCTAATCAACGTTATATTAATATCAGAGCATATAAAATTATTAACCTTAATGTCGGTATCAAGCATCGCCCTTAACACTGAACACCCACCACAGAAAGGCTCATAATAACTGTCTATTTCCCTTGGAAAAAAGGACACGATACTATGCGCTTGGCTTCTTTTGCTTCCGCTCCATTTAATTGCCGGTTGAAATGTCTTCATTTATTTTTTTCCTTTCTATTTCCCATTTTAATTGTTCTGCCCAATGTGCGGCATGACCTAATTCCTTACATAAATCGTCAACTATAATAAAAATGCCGATATTTTCCTTACTGTTTTCATTAAGAAGTTGTGTCTTAATTTCTTCTGCCATGTTTTTGGCAATATTAACAGCTTCAATGCAATGTTCAAAATTACTTTTCTCCATACAGCAAATAATTGTAACTGAATAATATACATAAAGCACTGTCAAGTTCGTCAATTGTCATAACGTCACCGACACACCCTTCTTTATTCTTTTGGAACTTCAGCCTATAATATCCGTAATAGTCCGGACAAGGGTCAGTTCTCTCGCAAGAATATTCATCGTGCCAATCCTGCCAATCAATATATAACTTATTTTTATTATATACATTAATATCATCCAAATCGTCAAACAATGAATTTAAACGCTCTTGCTCTTCTTTTGGAATTATTTGCTTAAAGTTTCTCCTTGATATTTTCATATTTAAGTTTTTTCCGCTTTCGTTGTAAATATAATACAAAAAATTGGATAAACAAAGAATTTAACACTACTATTTATATAATAGAAATGATTTTTAATAAACTTTAACAAAAAATGAGTTATCAAGAAACTTGTGATATAATCTTCAAGATGTATCTCTATGCCGATAATGCAAAAATGATACATTATTCGATTGACAGTATGCACGGTCATGAATTGGCTGATGAAGTAAGGGACACTATTATTGAGTGCGCTGATGAACTTGCCGAACAATATTTTGGTTATTATGGCAAGCCAAGTTTTAACCAGCTATCAATCAAGCATGATATAAAAATAGACGACGACATTAATAAACTTTGTCAGAATTGCCTTGATACTGTCGAAATTGTAAGAAGCGAATGCGAGAAGAATACAAAACTGTCAGGAATTGTTTCATTGATTGATGGTTTCAAGGAAAAAATGAGCAAATTAGTATTCTTGGGAACATTTGACAAAGTATCAAACACAAAATTAGGAAAATAATTAAAAAAAGTATAGTAATATGGGATGTAATTGTGGTAAAAAGGGAATATCAACTCAAGTAAAAAAAGTACCAAAGCCTCAAAATAAGCCTGCTGCACAGCAGACAAGTACTTTAAAAAGGGTTATTAGGAGAAGTGCCTATTAAGTTAAAGGAGTTAACCATTTTTTAGGTTAACTCTTATTTTTTTTTGTTGTTTTAGCCATTCATCTCTCTGACGTTTCATTTTTTCAAGCTCTTCCTGAATAATCTCACCCATATCATAAGAAAATGTTTGCCCTTTTCTTATCGTCTCATTATATATATCTTCAAAGAAATCCCACCCGTAGTTAATTTTCTTTTCGCTCATTATACAGTTCCTTTTTAATACCGGTTATTCGTTTAATTTCTTCTTTTAGCATTGATATATGCATTTCGCTATCTCTTAAATCTAATTCCAAATCACCTATTTTATTGTCAATACGTCTTTTCAGACATTCTTTTGCCGTTTCTTCATCTTCATAGACATATTGATTGACAAACAGTTCCCCGTTTGTTGTTACATTATCATCATACATTTCATATTTAATGCCAGGTATAAGGTAGTCAGGGTTTTTTGCATCACCAAGATGTTTGCATTTATATACCTTATATCCAGATATTATATAAAATGTATCACCTTCTTTCAGTTTATTGAGCCAAATCTTCATTTTTATTGTAGAATTCTATTTTTTCTTATTTATCACAATAGAATCAACAAAGCCATAATCAACCGCCTCTTGTGCCGTTAATATAGTATCTCTGTCACACATCTTCTCTATTGTTTCATAATCCTGTCTGCTGTTTTCGGCGAGAATATGCTGCAATTCCTCTTTCAATATCTGTATTTCCTTTGCTTCAATCTGTATATCAGAGCATTGTCCCTTAGTTGTTCCTAACGGCTGATGAACCAAAAATCTTGAATGAGGAAGAATGAATCTCTTTCCTTTTGTGCCACTGCTTGCAATCACAGAAGCCATAGAAGCAACCATACCCATAGAAACTGTTGATATTTCTGACTTTATAAATTGCATTGTGTCAAGTATCTGATAGCCACTGTATATACTCCCGCCGGGACTTGCAATATGTATTGTTATGTCCTTATCGCTTTGCTGTTCGAGCCACAACAATTGTGCTGATACTATATTTGCAACTTCATCGTTTATCTCACTTCCAATAAATATGATTCTGTCAAGCATAAGTCTTGAAAAGACGCTCAATGTCGTAATATTCATTGCACGTTCCTCTATAACATATGGGTCAACATATGCCATTCTGTTTGTATGCTTGTCATATTCATTTAACAATTGGCTTCCAATGCCACTGCTTAACGCAAATTTCTCAAAATCAGTTTTTGCCATTTTCTATCCTGTCTTTTGCTATATTATAATAATTTTCATCAATCTCAATACCGATAAAGTTTCTGTTTGTGTTTCTGCAAGCAACACCTGTACTTCCGCTACCCATTGTAAAATCCAACACAAGTCCATTTTCAGGACAATATGACCTTACCAAAAACTCCATTAATTCAACGGGTTTCTGCGTTGGGTGCAGTTGGTCCTGTCTTCTCCATTTCTGCGGAAAATCAAGTATTGTCGTTGGATGCCTCGTTCCTTTATTGTCTTTTTCAGTCCCCTTTATGCCAAATCCCAAATTATTATGCCTGTTAGGCGTATACTTTCTTTTATATGGCTTTCCTTTCTGCATTTGTGGCTCATAGTAAGCAGCACTTTCTCCAAAGACCAATATATTCTCATGCTTTTTCAAAGGCATATATTTTGCAGTTAACGGCGAACCGCACTTTGATTTTTTCCATATAAGTTCATATCTGAATAACTTGGTGTTAGACAATGCAAGTCTATATGTAAACAACCCGCCAGCAAAAAGGACTATATTGCCTTTCGGCATAACAAGTTTTGTGAGGCAATCCCACATATCGTCAAATGGTATTACCTCATCAAACTTGTTGTTATGTATGCCATAAGGTATATCGGCAATAATGGCATCGACTTTGACACCTTTCCCAATAAGTTGATGCATTATCTTGATACAGTCATCGTTATACAATTCAAACATTGTTTAACCTTTATTCTTTTTCTTATTTGCCTTTTCGATTTCTTTCTGTTCACGTCTTTCATCCTCAACTTGCTGAATTGCAAGTACGCCAGCCTCGGCAGCATTAATAAGCTCATCCCCAAAATGTTGTCTTCCGGCAACCGTAATGACAATTTGTGGTGCTCCGATACTGATTTTATCTTTTTCATCATCAAAGAATACGACACCAAAGGCATCTCTCAGAAGCAGTCGTTTGGTCTTTTCATCAAGACGGTCAAAAGCATCCTCATATATTGCGCACACAATTGTATCAGGGCATTTCCCAACATATTCGGCCAACGGGTTTGCCTTGGATATTTTTATCAACTCCTTTGCCTTTGATACGCCGACAATCTTCAGATTCATGTAATTATGCATTCCGGTATCTTGGAACACATCGTCTACCAATGTTTGATTTTCTTCAGTAAGTTCAAAAAATTTTGCCATAATTTACGTTTTGTATATCTCTTTATTTCTGTTTGCAAACATAATGCAAAAAATTGTAACGGCCAAACATTTGCCTGATGTTTTTTCTTTTTGCTTGAAAACTTTCCACAATCACAATATCTTTATTTATAAAGAAAAAACCAATAATCATGTATGGACTGAAAAGACGCCTTGAGATAGAAGCTGAAAGAAAAAGGAGAAAAGAAGAAAAGGCACGCATCAAAAAAGAAAAGGAAGACGAGAAAAAGCGCATCAAAAAAATAGAGCATCTTAAAAAATTAAGGAAAAAGCAAAACAGAAGAGCCTACTTAAAACGCAGAAAGGCAGAACTTGAAAAGCGTAAGGAAAATGGTGATGAGTTTGGATATTTTAGTATTTACATTACCAAAAACAAAAAAAGAGTGAAATTCCTGGGTTGCTCTTGGTGGAAAACGGATGCCTATAAAATATATAACGGTGCAATTGAAAAAAACAAGTCAAACACTATATTTCCAAAAACATACTCAACCGACAGAAGAAAAGGCTCACACACAAAAAAAGACCTGTATTATGAGATAATACTCGTAAAAAAAGTACAGGACGGGGAAAAAACGGCAAATTCGTTTAGAAACAAAGACGGTAAGTTCGTAGAAAGCATAATAACTGATTGGGAAAACCATAAAATCATAGACAAGCACGACTGGTTTTTGGAGGAAACTTTCGCAATATATGGCTATCATCCCAAAAAAGACAGGAAGACATATTCTTTTATTATGAATAAATTTCTGGTTGAACAGGAAGACTGTGCCGACGAAATGAAAAAGATAATGGTTTTCAAAAACAGAGTGATAATACAATATACGGATGACTTTGACTTTATTACGTGCTTTGACAACAAGCAAGCCAGGAAACTATATGACATGCTCCTAAAAGACGCAATTCGGCTGAAAATGAAATACGTTGCATTTATGGGACAAACGAAATCAACTAAGTGGATTGATAAGATAGAAGAGAAAACCGGTTGGAATCGAAATAGTATCATACATAAGACAACGGCATACTAAAATGGGCTAACCAAAAAGATTAGCCCCTATATCATTTCGCTTGTTTCTTCCCTCTCACCGGTAATATTGAAATTAACCCCATTTATCTTTGCATTTACTATTTCGGAATGGACGAACCCGTCATAGCTGTTGTTATGCGTCATATAATAAAATTCTTTGTCAATCCCATAAAAAACCGTCGGATTGAACGTCACTTTTATTTCCATTTTGTCCAAGATTTCTTCGGGCAAGTCATTATCATCTATTTTACTGCGTATTGTCTCTGATAATGTATACAAATCTTTCAATCCCATAGTTAATTTCCCAATATCTTGTTTATTCTCTTCAGGAACAGCTTTAGCCTAAGCCTTAACGATTTTCTGTATTTAATGGGTTTATTGATTTCGGTAAAATCTGCCTTTAATTCTTTCCCCATGCCATTGTTCAAATCTTCTATCAACCGTTTCTTATGGCTATCAAGTTCTTCCAAGATTACCTTTTTCTCCTGACGTAATTTCATTAATTCTGTAGTCAATTCTTTATCAGTATTCATTGTCGTAAGTTTGTCTTTCTTCCTTTATTGCCGTTAATGCGTCTTCAATTCTAAATAGCAGCCATGAGATTCCGCTTCCAAACAGTCCGTCCAAAAGTATTATCAGCCACCAAAGCCCATGTCCTGCCAAGATTAGGTTAAATGGCGTAAATGCCACTGAAGGTATTACAATCAGGTTAAGTGCCGATAAAAAGAATGAAACCCATGTTGAGGTACAAGCCTCGCAACTGACCAATTCGGCTAACTGGCTGTGCGTTTTTTGCATGAGGTTTCTAAATTTTTCAAATATATGAAAAGGCCCGTTCAGGTATACAATAAATTGCGTACCCGAATAGCATATAAAAGAAAAAAGCAAAAATATAAAAATATAATACATTATATGTTTTTGTTTAAATAATTATTTTCTTTCTAATTCCTCAAAATATTCCCCGGACATCGTAACGATTTCATCATTATTGTCATAATTAGTTGATTCTGCTTGCGTAATCGTCTCATTTATACTTTCCAAAGGTGGTTTCTCGTTTTTCTCCTTTGCCTTCCTTTTTGTTTCCTTTTTGACTTTTTTATCCTTTGCCTTTGTCTTGGTTGTTTTGGCCTTTGTTGCCCTTTTCTTCGGCTTGGCTTCATCAAAGACAAATTTTATTGTCTTCAGAGTTTCGTAATCCTTATCTGCGAACAATGCCTGTAATTCCTCGGTCTTTTGCCTAAACAGCATAAGTTTTTTTTGCAAATCCATGTTATAGTCAATGGTTGCGTCTATTGCCTTGAACATGTCCTCTATCTTTACTGAATCGACGGAAGCAATATAATGATGAACACCGTCTCTTTCCTCAATATAAATATTCTCATTGTCGGGAATCAAGACATCCCATCCTTCATCATATGTCAATGCTATATGATAATAACCCTGCTTAATCTCAAAAGAGATATTGTATCCGCTTAATTCTTTCAACCTATTCTCCCAATCCATATATCCTTAAAAACCTGTAAAAATTATTGTCAAGATAAAAGAGACAGAAGCCCATAGGCCAAACATCCTTTTATCGCTTATGTCGTATTTTTCCATCTTATTGTAACATTGATAAAATACATAGCACTCCCTTAGTATGTTAAGGGAACAAAAACAAACCATAAAAATCAAAATCTTAGTAAGGATTATTTCCATATTTACATTCTTAACTTTAAATACCGTATATAATTATAAATAAAAATCTCCCCACTTTCAAGAAAAAAGTAAGGAGAAAAACGTTATTTTTGTTTCAGTATTTTTAACCGACGACCCCACGAACGGAACAGCCGCGGCAACGGTAGAAGTAGTCGACACCTCCACCACTACTACCGAAGTAGATGCGCCACGCGCGGCGGACATCACGCGAACTGAGCGACGAAGCCCAAACGCCACCGCCGCTGCCAACATTGTAGACACTACCGCCATCGCAGTAACCAGCAGCAGGGATAAAGATGTACTTGGAGCTGTCAGTCTTGTTGATGAACTTGTAGCCACTCACGCTGTTAACCGTAGTCCACTCTTTATTAGTGTTATCAAATAACTCACGGAATTGTGCCTCAGTTGGCATCTTCCAATTGCCGCCCCAATTGGCAGCTGCTGCGTCATCCTCAAGGTCAAGCACCGTTTTACCGTCAGTTGAGTTGTACTTTGTCATAACCGAACTGCTTCCGTTATCAGACCACTTGTAGTCAGCCCAACTGAAAGCCTTTGTTGATACATCAACATATCCTTGTGTGTCACCCCACTGGAAGTAAAGGCCATATTCCTCTGGTTTCGTTGCTCCGACGTTCATCGTCGCCCATTTCGTTCCGCTTGGAAGCCCGAGGTCAACATAGGC
>OCTX012290691.1_pt1 | contig 113244 bp, 100 predicted proteins | sample 1539691 | NCBI WGS metagenome assembly OCTX01 (sample SAMN02144231, study PRJEB22623) | gut metagenome | biome: sheep rumen | host: Ovis aries | place: New Zealand
TTTTGTTTGCACGATGTTGAGTGCAAGCATGGCTTGGGCCCAGACTCGTACTGTCACAGGTACAGTTGTTGACAGCGAGACTGGCGAGCCTATCCCAGGCGCACAGGTCAAGGTACAGGGTACCAGCCTGGGTGCAGTTGCAGACTCGAAGGGTGTATTCGTCCTGAAAAACCTGCCAAAGGATGCCAAGAATGTTATTGTATCCTTTATGGGCATGAAGACTGCCGACGTTGCATTGCGTGACGGCATGAAGGTTATCCTGATTCCTGACACCAAGGCTATGGACGAGGTGATGGTTGTTGCCTACGGTACACAGACCAAGAGCTCGTTCACCGGTTCAGCCGCTATTTTGGACAGCAAGGAAATCGGCAAGATGCAGATTACAAATGCATTTGATGCCTTGAAGGGTAAGGCTGCCGGTGTGCAGATTTTTAATGCAACGGGTCAGCCTGGCACCACTCCGACCATCCGTATCCGTGGCTTTAACTCGATGATTGCGAGCCAGGCTCCGCTGATTGTGCTGGACGGCAGTCCATACGATGGCAGTTGGAATGACATCAACCCTGCCGATGTGGAGAGCATGACTGTGTTGAAGGATGCTGCTTCTACAGCCTTGTACGGTGCACGTGGCGGTAACGGTGTTATCATCATTACAACCAAGACAGGTAAGCGTCACAAGGATGCCGAGATCAACTTCGAGGCAAAGTGGGGTTCCAACATGAAGGGCAACCGCGACTATGATGTCATCAGCGATCCTCGCGGTTACTACGAGACCTATTACAAGGGACTTTATAGCTATGCCAAGAACCAGCGTGGTATGACCAGCGATGGTGCATGGAAGTGGGCTAATGCCAACATGATTGACCGCACTAATGGTTATGGTCTCGGATATCAGGTGTATAACGTTCCCGAGGGTGAGGCTTTCATCGGTACAAACGGCAAGGTTAATCCTAATGCTACCCTGGGTAACGTGGTTACAGGCAAGGATGGCAACAAGTACTATCTGATTCCCGACAACTGGGACAACGAGATTTATCACAACGGCTTGCGCCAGCAGTACACAGTAAGTGCCAGCGGTGCTTCGGACAAGGGTACATACTATATCAGTACGGACTATCTGGGCAACAAGGGTATCACTTACAACAGCAACTACGAGCGCCTGACGGCACGTTTGAAGGCAGACTATATGCTGAAGAAGTGGTTGAAGGCCGGTGCAAACGTTTCGTATTCGCATACCGACCGCAGCTATATGAGCAATGAAGGTAAGTCAAATGTAGGAAACCTCTTTGCCTTGCATAACATTGCTCCTATCTATCCTGTATTTGTGCGTGACGAGTTCGGTAACGTGATTTACAATCAGGATGCTGGGATCAAGACTTATGACTATGGTGACGGCAACAGTGCACTGGGCCTGAGTCGTCCTTACCTGAGCCAGTCCAACCCTATCAGCGACTTGCTGGTTGACACTCGCAGATACAAGGGTAACGCATTTAACGCTACTGGTACCATTGATGTTTATCTGCCTAAGAACATTACATTCACGAGCATAAACAATGTTTATTATAACACTCGTGATTATACAAGCATTACCAACCCATATTTTGGACAGTATGCAAGTAGCAACGGTATCATTACCCGTGAGGTAACTTATGACTTGAACACCAACTTCCAGCAGCGTCTGAGGTGGCAGGGTCAGTTTGACGATCACGACATCGAGGTAATGGGTGCTCACGAGTACTACCGTGCCAAGAGTTGGGACTTGTACGGAAACAAGCACAATATGTTCTCGCAGCAGAACAAGGAGTTGGACGGTGCTGTAATCGTTGACGACTGCGGTTCTACAAACGGCACTTATAATACCGAGTCATGGTTGTTCCGTGCTATGTACAACTATGCAAGCCGCTACTACGTACAGGCTTCAATCATGGCTCAGGGTTCTTCTGCCTTCCATCCTGATCACCGCTGGGGTGTATTCTGGAGTGCAAGCTTCGGTTGGATGATTTCCAAGGAGAAGTTTATGGCAAAGGCCAAGTGGCTGGATGAGTTGAAGTTCAAAATCAGTTACGGTGAGAACGGTAACGATGGTAGTCTGAACGGTTACTATTATACAAACCGTTACAGCATTGTAAACAGTAATGGTTCTGTTTCTCTTGTTCCTTCTACACTGGGTAAGAACGAGAAGTTGAGCTGGGAGAAGAGTGCAAAGTTCAACACGGGCTTTGACTTCAGCATGTTCAAGGATCGTTTCTATGGTAGCATCGAGTACTACAACAACCGTACTATCGGTCTTATAACCAGCGTACCGTACGCTCCTTCGTTCGGTTACACCAGCTTCTATGACAATGTCGGCAACATGAGCAATCAGGGTATCGAAATCGACCTGCACGGTGTTGCAGTACGTACAAAGGATATCGAGTGGAGCCTGTTTGCAAATGCTACATGGAACAAGAACCGTATGACCGAGCTTATTGATGCACGTAAGTCACAGGTTGCATACAGTTTTGATCCAGAGACCGGTAATGTAGAGCAGTATATGGGTTACAGCAGTGGCAGCAACTTCTATTCCGAGGGTCTGAGCCGTTATTCTTACTATGGCAAGAAGTATGCCGGTGTTTACAATGAGCAGACTTATGCTACAACAGGTGACAAGTCTTACGATCCGACAAAGGGTGGTATGGCTCTGTATTACATGAATCAGTACAAGATGTTGCCATCTGGCGATTATGAGCGTGATGATAAGGGCAACAAGATTATTGACAGGGTTGTTACTACAACTAACGGTTCTACTGCTGATATGTATGTATGCGGTGATGTGCTGCCTCGTTTATATGGTGGTTTTGGTACCAGCTTCTCGTGGAAGGGCTTTGACCTGGGTCTGGACTTTACATACCAGCTGGGCGGCAAGGTTTATGATAGCGAATATGCAAGTCTGATGGCATTCTCTGTTGGTTACGGATACCATGTTGACCAGCTGAATGCCTGGACAACCAGCAATCCTACCAGCAATATTCCTCGCCTGAACGTAGGTGACAGCTACAATGCTACTGCCAGCGACCGTTTCCTGACAAGTGCAACTTGCCTGACTCTGAACAACCTGACATTCGGCTATACATTGCCCAAGCATCTGCTGCGCAAGTGCCATATAAATAAGGTACGTATATTCCTGGTGGGCGACAACCTATACACATGGTCAGCTCGCAAGGGTCTGGATCCTCGTATGGATGTCACCGGTGCCAGCAGTGGTCTTTACTATAGTTCAATCCGTTCTGTCAGCGCTGGCGTTCAGGTTGGCTTCTAAAATGTCGTAACTAAGAGATAATAAAGATATGAAAAAGATAAATATTGCAATACTGGGTGCAGTTGTCTTCAGCATGACGTCTCTGACGGGATGTCTTGACGAGACCTTCCCACAGTCCAGCACGGCTACTGACGAGCAGGTTGCTCAGTCTCCTGCTGCAACTGCAAACATGGCAGCAGGCCTGCCTGCTTCAACCCTGAAGGTGTGGGACACTAGTAGACATTATTCATTTGGCTTGCCTGCCGTTATGATTGTCCGTGACTTTATGACGGGAGACCGTTATCATTCGGGTGAGATTGATTATAGCCAATTCTGGGCATGGGAAGAGAATAAGTATCAGGGTGATGGTTACATATTCCCACAGTTCATATGGAACTACTACTATGGCAACCTGTTGTCTGTAAACCAGCTTGTGGGTGCCATCAATCCCGAGATAGCTACTGACGAGCAGCTTACATATCTTGGCAATGCCTATGCATACCGTGCCATGCTCTATCTGGATCTTGCCCGTATGTTCGAGTTCCTGCCCAACGATATTTATTCAGATGTGAACGAGCAGGGTATGGACGTACGCTACCTGACAGTGCCTATTATTACGGACAAGACTACCCCCGAGCAGGCTGCCAACAATCCGCGTGCCAAGCACGAAGAGATGGCTCTGTTTATCCTGAGTGATCTGGAGGAAGCTGAAAAGTATTTGGATGGTTCTCACAATAAAGTTAAGGAACAAGGTAATATTCAGCCGGATATCGCTTGTGTATATGGTCTGATGGCTCGTCTGTATTTGTGGAATGCCAGCTACTATGCCGAGATAGGCGAGGAGACAAAGTCCAAGGAGGCATTTGCCAACGCTTCGGAATATGCACAGAAGTCTATCAATACAACAAGTGTACAGCCTATTACCAAGGCTGATGCCCTGAACACAGCAACCGGTTTCAATACAGCCAGCCAGTTCATGTGGGCGATGCAGCAGACCAGCAGCAATACCTGTGTACAGACAGGTATCATCAACTGGACATCAATGGTTTCTAACCAGACGACATTCGGTTATACCGGTCTGGGTACAGGTATGTACGTTGTGATAGACAAGAACCTGTATGACAGAATTCCTGATACAGACTGGCGTAAGCTGGAGTTCGTCGCTCCCGAGGGCAGTCCTCTGGAGGGTCAGACACAGTTCCCTGTTACACAGGCAGGTTCGTTCGAGGATAATCCTGCATACAGTTCTGCCAAGTTCCGTCCGGGTAACGGTGATACGGATGACTTTAACGTAGGTGCAGCAACTGCAATTCCTTTGATGCGTGTCGAGGAAATGTACTTCATCTGGGCAGAGGCCGAGGTTCAGCAGGGCAATGAGTTGCCAGCCCAGTTCGTCGAATTCATGAAATCACGTGATCCTGAGTTTACTCCTGCAACCGAATTCCCTGTTGACCAGATTATCACCAACAAGCGTATCGAGCTTTGGGGCGAAGGTCAGGCTTTCTTTGATATCAAGCGCCTGAATATGTCTGTAACCCGTGGATATGCAGGTACTAACTGTCAGGATGACAAAGCCCGTTTCAATACAAACGGCCGTCCGGCATGGATGAATCTCGTGATGGTTAAGACCGAGAGTAACAACAACCACGCATTGGAGGGTATGAACAATCCTGATCCCAGTGACAAATACGTTGCTTGGTCTGAAGAGAATTAAAAATTTAGCAAACAGAATATTATGAATAAGATAAAATTCGGTTTCCTGTCATTGGTTGTTGCGCTGGGCTTAGTTTCATGTAACGGCAATGACTATGAATATACTCCTGCACAGGAGGCAGGCCAGTATAATTTCGGTTTTGTGGGAGAGAAGAACCTGGTTCTGGCAATGACTGATACCGAGGTTCAGGTTACACTGAACCGTGTTGATGACACCGAGGAGCAGACTATACCCCTGAAGGTTATCTCGGCTCCTGACTTTGTCACCGTACCAGAGACAGTAACATTTGCCCAGGGACAGAAGCAGGCTGTAGTAACCCTCACTCTGGGCGAGGAAATGACTCCGTGTACAACTTATCAGATTCAGTTGGCAATAGACGAGAAGTACACACAGCCTTATGATGCCGAAAAGGCTCAGCCTGCCGTGTATGACTTTACTATCTATAAGGAGGACTACGAGCTTGTTGCAAACGGAACTTTCGAATCTTCTGTAGCCTGGAAGGGTTCATGGGGTGTTAGCGTCGAGTACTCGGAATACCTGAATCTGTACCGTATTCCTGACTTGATTGCAGAAGGTACTAACTATTACTTCCATTTCGATCAGGATGGTGAGACACAGGAATTCTGGTTTACAGATGCTTCAGGTTCTCATAAGACTGCATTTGAATCAGGTTATGTTCATCCTTCCTATGGCATGATGATAACCACTATCAACGAATCATACCCTATGGGATATGACGAGGATCCTACAGATGGCAATTACTTCTACTGGGTATGGAAAGTATCCGTATCTGCCGGATCCTTCGGTGAGAATTACCAATACCTTACGGTCGAATGGCTTAAGAAGCCTTGGGAAGAAAACACTGAAGAAGAGTAGTCGTTGCATTTCTTTTCTTAAACGACATCAGGAGGGGAATGTGTAACAGCATTCCCCTCTGTGTTTAATATAACTAAAAGTACTTTGTTTATTATGACAAAACGCTATCTCATACTATTTGTTGCACTGCTCTCGCTGGCAGCATGGGCCCGACAGCTTACGCCACAGCAGGCTTTGCAGCGCCTGAACCTGAATAATGCCCGTAGTATGGCCGGCAGCCCTACGCCAAGATACACGTTGGCCTATGTTGGAGAAGGTGATGGGGAGAATCTCCTGTATGTGATGAACATAGATTCGGATGCGGGATTCTATGTCTTGAGTGCAGATGACTGTGCACCTGCCTTGCTGGGCTATTGTAACAATGGCTCGTTTTCCTATAGCCAGGCTCCCGAGGCGCTCAAGTGGTGGCTTTCGCAGTACCAGAATGATATCCAGAAGGCTATCAGGAATGGTCTCTCGATATCCCGTGCTTCGGCAATAGAGCATGAGCCTGTACTGCCTCTCGTCCAGACCATGTGGGGGCAGACAGCGCCGTACAACAACGACTGTCCTGCCTATGGTTCGCGCAAGTCACCGACAGGATGTGTCGCAACGGCGATGGCCCAGATAATGAACTTTCATCAGTGGCCGGTGACAGGTACTAATACCAAGACGTATACGGACAGCGAGTCGGGCCAGACCATCACGGCTAATTTCAACGAGCATACCTATGCCTGGAATTATATGCAGAACGAGTATGTGCCCGAGGCAACAGGACCTGCTGCTGATGCAGTATCCCTTCTGATGAAGGACTGTGGTGTCAGCGTCGAGATGGCTTATGGCGCAAGTTCTTCGGGTGCTAACGGCATATTGGTTCCGTTTGCAATGATTTCGTATTTCAGCTATTCGAAGGCGATGAAGAATAACCCCCGTGAATTCTATACAGATACGGAGTGGGAGCAGATGCTCTTGGACGAGCTGGATGCGGGGCGTCCTGTATTCTACACGGGACATACGGTCAAGGACGAGGGGCATGCCTTTATCTGCGACGGATATGATACGGACGGATATTATCACTTTAACTGGGGTTGGGGTGGTACAGGAGACGGCTACTATCTGGTGACTGGCCAGGATGCCCTCAGACCCAAGGAACAGGGAACTGGCGGCAGTACCCTCAGCCTTGGCTTTACCGAGGGACAGTGCATCGTGACCAATATGCGCAAGACGAAGACAGGTGACCCTGGCAAGACCAGTATCCTGCTGGGTCTGCCTAATGGGTACAGTGTTGGAGCTGAAGCCGCTGCATTGAATGTGGATGTTCCGTTTATGAATTACGGCACCAGGGCTACTCCCAATACGACTACGTCCAAGCTTGGTATTGGCTTCACCCTTGTTGCCGATGGCCATGTTGTCCAAACAGTAAGTGCGGGTGCTTTGGGCCAGTCGGTAGGAATAGGAATGGGTTTCTCGCACCTGTCCTTCGACTATACACCGCCTTCAAGTTTGTCTGGTGAGTATGAGGTACACCCTGTGTACTCTACTACATACAGTTCGGGTTCGTTCTCGAACTGGCAGGAGTACCTGCTGTCGCCTGACTACCAGTATGCCGTTGTCAGGTTTGATGCTGGTGTGCCTACAGTGGTTACGCCTGGCGGACCTACTGCAGTACAGGATTTTATTGTTCCGGCAGCATCTTCTGCAAGGAATGATAACCGCATATACGACTTGAACGGTAGGGTTGTCTCTCAGCCCAACCGCCCGGGTATCTACATCCGGAACGGACAGAAGATAATAAAGCAGTAGAAAAATAAATCCCCGACATCGTAATGCCGGGAATTTATTTTTATGCAAAGTATTCTTCCAGTTCTTGTAGTGCGGAGCCTGCTTTATTGTCGATGTCACGGATGATGCGTCCGTCTTCCATCAGGGCAATACGCGGACATATCTCGATGGTGTGCTGCAGGTTATGGCTGGAAATCAGGATTGTAGCTCCTGTTTTTTTGTTATATTCGGTCAGCAGGGTCTTGAGGGCATTCTGGCTGGTTGGGTCCAGGAAGTTGAACGGCTCGTCCAGTATCAGTATTCTTGGCTGTGAGGCCATGGCGGCGAGTATGCCCAATTTCTGTTTCTGGCCTGCTGACAGATTGCGGATAAGTTTCTTCTGTCCAAGGATTTCGCCAGAGAGGAAGTGACTGCTTTTCTCGATTAGCTGTTTCTCGCCCTCGGGATCGATATTGCTTATCTGTGATACGAAGTGCAGGTATTCGTCGGGGGTAAGGTAGTCAATCAGGAAACTTTCGTCCAGGAATGCTCCTGTCCAGTCCTTCCATTCCTCGGTAGCGTTTACCTCCACACCGCAGTTGGTAATCTTTGGCTCTCCTACCTTGAGCACGGATTCGTCCTTGTCTGGTTCGATAAGGTCCAGAAGAAGGCGGAACAGTGTACTCTTGCCTGCGCCGTTGTTGCCTACAAGTCCCAGCATCTGTCCCTGTGGTATTGTGAAATTGTCAATGTTGACTGCTGTCTTGGGACCGAATGTCTTGCGGATATTGTTAATCTGTATCATTGCTGTATTCCAAAATATTAGGTATTGTTCTTGGTCAGGCGGAAGCCTTCCATGTTGTGATAGCGTCGTGCAATGAAGCGGCTGTATATGTTGCGCAGCCACATCTTGTGTGTTGCAATGCCTGCAATACCGATTATCATCAGTACGAAATAGCCCCAGGGGTCACCGACAAGCAATATCATGAGCTTCTCGAATCCGATGGGCAGGAAAAGCACAAGGAAGCTTACGATGTTTTGCACAGTATTGCCTTGTTTTCCTGTAAGCTTCTGATTCAGCGGCAATGTGTTACAGTTGTATACTGCCAGCTGGAATATCATCGGGTATAGGGCTCCGGCAGTGAACAGCAGGTAGCCAATGTTCATCCAGATGCTAATCTTGCCTATGACTATGGACGGGATAAGCAGTATTATGGGAACAAGCAGTAGCAGTACGTTGAAGTAGTACTTGGCACGCAACAGCTCGTAGATGCTTTCACGTCGTGACATGAGCCCGTCCATATAGTTGCCTTCGAAGCACAGGATGGTAATCAGGGTCATCATTCCCAGTACGATGTAGTCATATAGGCAGATAAAGGAGGTCATGAACGAATTGTCATATGTACTGGTGAAGTCCAGTATCAGGCTGAGCATCAGCATGGCTCCCAGTCCTACAAAGAACTGCATTCGGACCTGACGGTTGCGCAGGCGAAGCTTGATCTCCATCTTGAGGTATTCACCCAGTGCTCCGTAGCGGTTGAGCCAATTTATGGATGTAGTGCTGCTTACCTTGACGTTCTCCTGCTTGCCAACCTCGTGGTAAAGCATGCGGCCCTGAACGTTGAAATTGATACAGTACAGTGCTACTATTATTGAGATGACGGTAAGATATGGCCATGCGTGCCAGCGTGCAAAGTCGTACATCATGATGGTAGAGAACATGTCTATGTCATGTTTCCAGTGTGTCATGGGCTCCCAGAAAGACCATGTCTCGGGCTTGAGTATCATGAACGAGAGGAGGAGCAGGTGTACGGCAAGTGGTACAAGCGACCATGCTATGTTCTTCATGCACATTGTGCGTGTGAGCATGTACAGGAAACTGTTGGCAACAATCAGCAGCCACCATCCCAGCCACCATCCTGCCAGCGCAGACCATCCCAGCAGATACGGGATGGTAAGGAGTCCGAACGGAACGAGCATAAAGCCCCAGAACAGGTTGCCCCAGCTGAGTGCTGCCCGTATCAGGTAGACGTTGAGCAGGAAACTGCGTCGTATTGGCAGCAGCCTGTATGGTTTGACCTGATGTGCTGGTGTTTCCTGCAATGCAAACCTGCACCAGAAATCACACACTAGCAGGATCAGGGCAAAGCCGTCCAGGACGTGGAATGCTGCAACGCCGTTGTACATGCCGCTGAAGCCCATGGGCAGGGTAATGCCCATGAGCAGCAGGATGGCGGCATAGTATGCGAACATGAACCAAATCAGAATCTTCATGAACAGATTCTTCTGGAACATGGGGTGACGCTTGTCGTGCAGGTTGTCGTTCTGCCGGATCAGCTTATATAATTTGTATTTGGTCATACAAATAACTAACGGATGTTGGGATCAAAAGGAATTCGTGCCTGGATGGCTGACTGTCCCTGCAGTGAGCGCAGCAGGCGCAGGGCATCGTAGTTGGTGCCAAGCATATCCTTCATCTGGCTCTCCAGGTAGGATGACTTGTGGTCGTTGAACATTGCCTCGAACCAGCTCTCGGAAGCAGGGTAGCGGCCTACACTGTATTTATCGGTCTTGGCAAGTTTTGCTGCTGCCTTGATAGCGTCGTTCAGGTCACCTATCTTGTCTACGAGACCTATCTTGACTGCCTGTTCGCCGGTCCATACGCGTCCCTGTCCAATGCTGTCAACCTGTGCAGTCTTCATCTTGCGGCCAAGGGCAACGCGCGAGAGGAACAGACGGTAGCCTTTCTCTACGTGTGCCTGTACAAGTGCGCTTTCCTGCTGGTTGAACGGACGGCCTGTCGCACCCAGGTCACTCAGCTGGTTGGTCTTGACGCAGTCGAAATGCAGACCCAGCTTGTCGGTGAGAAGCTCGCTGGCATCAGGAATCATTCCAAAGATGCCTATGCTACCCGTAAGTGTGGATTTCTCAGCAAAAATCTTGTTTGCTCCGCAGCTTATGTAATAGCCGCCGCTGGCAGCCATACCGCCCATGGAAACGACAACGGGCTTCTTCTCGGCAAGGAGTGTTATCTCGTGCCATATCTGTTCGCTGGCATATGCACTGCCACCAGGTGAGTTGACGCGAAGGACTACTGCCTTGACATCGTCATCCTCGCGCAGTTCCTTCAGGTCGCTGACTACTGTCTTGCCTACAATCTGATGTTCATCCTGTATGCCTGACGGGGCGATATCTACGATTTCGCCGTATGCGTAGTAAACTGCAATCTCGTTATCTTCCTTTTCGGCCAGGGTCTCGCTGTTGGCTACGTCCTGGATGCTTACGAAGTTGATATCGTCGTCATCGTCCAGGTTCAGTTTGTTGCGAAGTACGTCGCGTACGTCGCTGATGTAGCAGAGCTTGTCGACCATACCTGCCTTCAGTGCGTCAGCAGGGTCGGTGAATACCGTCATGGTGTCTGCCATGCTGTTCAGCTGCTCGACCTTGAACTTGCGTGATGCGGCAACGTCCTGGAGCATGGTGTTCCATATACTGCCCAGGTAGCTTGTTACCTGCAGGCGGTTAGGCTCGCTCATCTGTGTCTGTGTGAACGGCTCCACGGCACTCTTGAATGTACCTACCTTGAAGACCTGCATACGTACGCCTATCTTTTCCAGTGTCTCCTTGAAGAAGATGGGCTCGCTGGCCATACCGCTCCAATCCAGCATGCCTATCGGATTGAGCATGATGGTGTCTGCTGTAGAGCACAGATAGTATGCGCCCTTGGTATACGTGTCACCGTATGCCATTATCCACTTGCCGCTCTTCTTGAATTCGAGCAGTGCATGGCGCAGTTCTTCCATCATGGCAGGCGTTGCTGCAAGAACACCGCCTTCCAGATATATACCCTGGATCTTGTCGTTTTTGGCAGCCTTGCTGATGGCTTCCATAGCCTGGTCAAGACCGATTGTAGTTACCTCGTCGCCGGTAAGCATTGCAAGAGGGTTCTCCTCTCCGGCACGTTCCTCGATTGTGCCCTGAAGCTTGATGCGCAGTACAGAGTTCTCGTCAATACTGGTGGCAGTGCTGTTGCTTGCAATCATGCCGGCTAAAGATACGATGGAAATAATCGTGAATATAATGCATACCAGAATCAGACCGACTATGGTTGCAAGAACTTGTTTCAGAAATGAGTTCATAATTTCAGTTTTTATGTGTTTTGTATATGTGTATTATCCTTTCAGTGACTTTATGCTTTCCTGCAGGGCGGCTATCTTGCTCTCGGCATCTGACAGCTTCTTGCGTTCCAGTTCAACAACCTGTGCCGGTGCGTTCTGCACGAAGCGTTCGTTGCCCAGTTTCTTCTCGATACCTGTCTTGAAACCCTGCAGACGCTGTATCTCGGCTTCTGCCTTGCGTATCTCGGCATCAGCGTCGATAAGTGAGCCCAGAGGCACTGCATACTCGTCAGTACCTACCAGGAATGACTGTGTTCCCTCGCTCTTCTTGTCAACCAGCTTGATTTCGCTCAGCCCAGCCATCTTGATGATGGTGTCGCTGAGTAATACGGCTACGCCGTCGGCAATCTGCGGTGCTTCCAGTACGAGCGGCTCGCGTGGCGATATGTTCTTCTGCTGACGTACGGCACGTACACCCGAGATGACCTGCTTGCCCTGCTCATATATGGCAATGAGCTTGGCATCCAGTTCGCTGGGGGCATCCAGCTTCAGTGTGCTGACCATGATGCTCTCACCGTCCTTGCGCTCTGTAATATGCTGGTATAGTTCCTCGGTGATAAACGGCATGAACGGATGTATGACCTTCATGAGCTGCTCGAAAATGTCGAGCGTAGCGTCCAAAGTTGCTTTGTCCAGCGGTTTGGAGCAGTTTTTCTCGCGGTCGTATTCGGGTTTGATCATCTCCAGATACCAGCCGCTGAACTCGTCTGTGAACAGCTTGAATACTGCCATTAGGGCCTCGTTCAGTCTGTACTTGCTGTACAGGTCGTTTATTTCTGCTACGTCGGTGCGTATCCTGGCCTGCATCCATGCGATGGCATGACTGTTGAGCGAAGACTGTTGGATGTCTGCGCTTTCCCAACCCTTGATCAGGCGGAATGCATTCCACATCTTGTTGCAGAAGTTACGGCCCTGTTCGCACAAAGACTCATCGAACAGGATGTCGTTGCCTGCGGGTGCTGCCAACAGCATGCCCATGCGTACACCGTCTGCTCCGTATTTGTCAATCAAGCCTATGGGGTCGGGGCTGTTGCCCAGCTGCTTGCTCATCTTGCGCCCCAGGCTGTCGCGTACGATACCGGTAAAGTATACGTTGCGGAAGGGCACGTCTCCCAGATATTCCTCGCCTGCCATAATCATGCGTGCTACCCAGAAGAATATGATGTCGGGACCTGTAACGAGGTCAGCAGTGGGGTAGTAGTATTTTATTTCCTCGTTGCCCGGATTATTGATGCCGTCAAACAGTGATATGGGCCATAGCCAAGATGAGAACCATGTGTCCAGGGCATCCTCGTCGTGGCGCAGGTCTGATGCGGTTATGTGATTGCCGAACTTAGCACGGGCCTTGTTCAGTGCCTCTTCGGCATTCATGGCAACAACGAACTGTTCTTCCTCACCACTTACCTTGTCTGCATTTATGTAGTATGCAGGAATACGGTGTCCCCACCACAGCTGTCGGCTTATGCACCAGTCGTCGATGTTCTCCAGCCAGTTGCGGTATGTGGTAACATATTTCTGCGGATGGAACTTGATCTTGCCCTCGAGTACGGGAGGCAGTGCTATCTCGGCAAAGTGCTTCATGCTCAGATACCACTGCATGCACAGGCGTGGCTCTACGGCAACGTCTGGATTGCGTTCGCTGTAGCCCACCTTGTTCTCGTAGTCCTCGACATGATCCATGAGACCTGCTTCCTGCAGGTCAATGGCAATCTGCTTGCGGACATCTGTGCGGTCCATGCCGACATACATGCCGGCAGCCTGGCTCAGTGTACCGTCGGGGTTGAAGATGTCTATGGTCTCCAGGTTGTGTGTCTTGCCCAGGTTGTAGTCGTTGACGTCATGTGCCGGGGTAACCTTCAGACAGCCGGTACCGAACTCTATGTCTACATAGCGGTCCTCGATAACGGGAATGACACGGCCTACCAGTGGAACTATGACCTTGTGCCCCTTTAGCCACTGGTTCTTGGGATCCTTGGGGTTGATGCACATTGCGGTATCGCCCATAATGGTCTCGGGACGTGTCGTAGCAACCACCGCAAAGTAGCCTCGTTTATCCTTGTGTATGACGTTGCCTGTCTCTTCAGGATTGTCCGGAATATTCAGATTCTCCTGGTCAGCTACATAGTATTTCAGGTGATACAGCTTGCTCTTCTCCTCGCGGTATATTACCTCGATGTTGGAGAGGGCTGTCTGTGCCTTGGGGTCCCAGTTGACCATGCGCAGTCCGCGGTATATAAGACCCTTGTCGTACAGGTCACAGAATACCTTGAGCACGCTTTCGCTGCGTACCTCGTCCATAGTGAAGCTGGTACGGTCCCAGTCACAGCTTGCACCCAGCCGGCGCAGCTGCTTCAGGATGATGCCACCGTGCTCGTGTGTCCAGTCCCAGGCGTGTTTCAGAAACTCCTCGCGTGTCAGGTCCTGTTTCCTGATGCCTTGCTCTGCCAGGCGGTTTACAACCTTTGCCTCGGTTGCTATTGATGCATGGTCAGTACCTGGTACCCAACATGCGTTCTTGCCATCCAGACGGGCCTTGCGGACAAGGATGTCCTGGATGGTGTTGTTCAGCATGTGACCCATGTGCAATACACCTGTCACATTTGGTGGCGGGATAACGATGGTGTATGGCTCACGGCCGTCAGGCTTGCTGGCAAAAAACTTGTTGTCCAGCCAGTACTGATACCATTTGCCCTCAACTTCCGAGGGGTTGTACTTTGTTGCCAATTCCATGATAATGTATTTTATTTGTTTATTATACTTGTTCTTTGTATGTCAAAAAAAGACTATACGCCTGCAAAAATATAAAAAAAACAGCAATTATCGTTTTTATGTATCATTTTCGGCAGACTTATCCGGTATTTATTTCCTAACTTTGTGGTGTTATGAGTACAAGAGAGGAAAAACTGAAGGCCTTTGGCCGCCTGTTGGACGTGATGGACGACCTGCGTGAGAAATGCCCATGGGATGCAAAGCAGACTAACGAGTCGTTGCGTCCCAATACCATCGAGGAGTGTTTCGAGCTGTGTGATGCGCTGATCAAGGACGATAACCATGAGATATGCAAGGAACTTGGAGACGTGCTACTGCATATTGTCTTCTATGCCAGAATAGGCAGCGAGAAGGGTGAGTTCGATATTGCAGATGTGTGTAACAAGTTGTGCGACAAACTGATATTCCGCCATCCCCATGTGTATGGCGACCAGGTTGCGTCAAGTGCTGCCGAGGTTTGCAGGAATTGGGAGAAAATCAAGCAGAAGGAAAAGGATGGAAACAAGACGGTGCTGAGCGGTGTGCCCGAAGCCCTGCCTTCGCTCATCAAGGCCTATCGCATTCAGGACAAGGCCCGCAACGTAGGTTTTGACTGGGAGGACCGCAAGGATGTATGGGACAAGGTGCACGAGGAGGTTGATGAACTGAAGGCTGAGTTGGAGTCTGGTGACAAGGATCGCTCGACAAGGGAGTTCGGTGATTTCCTGTTCTCCCTGATAAATGCATCGCGTCTGTACCACATAAACCCCGATAATGCGCTGGAGTATACTAACCGCAAGTTTATCAGGCGTTTCGGCTATGTCGAGGCGCGAGCTCGTGAAATGGGTAGGGAACTGAAGGATATGACTCTGGCTGAGATGGATAGCCTGTGGGACGAGGCAAAAAAGAGGGAATCCTGAATATTTTCAGGACTCCCTAAATTCAATCTCATACCTTAACCTATAAACTAACTAATATCTGAGATCTTATTCCTTGTTTGCAGGATTCGCTTTGTGACCACGGCCACGTGGACCTCTGTTGTTGAAATCCTTCAGCATCTGACGGTGGAAATTGTCAACGGCAATTATCACACGATAAACCTTGCGTGCAGGTACAGCCTTGCACAACCGCTTGTAGTAGACAGTCTTAAGTGATGCAGACTCCTTGTCCAACGAGGCAATCTCCATAACGGTCTTCTCGAAATCCGCCGTTGTGTTGTCGTCTGGTATCTGCTTGAGCTTCATGATCTTGCGCTGTATTTCGCGCTGCTTGTCCTTGAACTCGCTGTAGATGGGGATGAATGCCTTTGCCTCCTCGGTAGTGAGGTCGGCCTTCTGTGTAATGAAATGCTCCATGCGGTTCTTGAATTCCTCCGGATTCAGGCGGCGTCCCCCTTCATGCTGTCTGCCGTTGTACTGCGCCGTAGCAGGCAGGGCAGCAATGCTTATTAGGATTGCAATAATCGTATTTTTCATAACTTGTACTGTTTTATTTCCGTTCTTGTTCAGTCGCCAGCCTCCGTAAGATAGTACTCGATGTCCCTGTTGTCTATCATTGCATATTCCAGTTCCTCGCTGGTGACGGCACTCTCGTTTTCTGCAAATTGCATTTCCTGAGTATTGTCGTCAAGTGCAAAGAAACCTGCTGTGGCAATGATACCTGCTACTGCAGCCGCCGCACTCCACCGGAACCATACCGTGCGGCGGTTAGTACTCTCCTGCTTGCGGATGTTGTCCATTGTGCGCTGGGTGAGAGTCTCGAAATATCCCTCGGGTACCCTGAAAGGATTACCCGCAGGTGCGATCTTTCTAAGTTTCTGTTCCTCTGTCATAATGTGTATCTTTTGTCTTTTGGACCTGGTTTGGTGCCAAAGGTTTAATCGTTGTTCTCAAAGAATGACGTAACTTTCTGTACGGCGTGGTGATAGGATGCCTTCAGGGCACCGATACTGGTACCCAGGATGTCGCTCATGTCTTCGTATTTCATCTCCTGAAAATATTTCATGTTGAACACCTGGCGTTGTTTGGGCGGCAGCTGCGCTATTGCCTCCTGCAACTGGCGCTCGGCCTTGTCCCCGTCAAAGTACGAGTCACTTTCCAGGTCGATTCTCATATTGCCGTCATCGTCGCTTTCACCTATGGACAGGCTTATGCTGTTGCGCGAGTTGCGCTGCAGGTAGTTGAGCGTTTCGTTATATGCAATGCGGTACAGCCACGTCGACAGCCTCGATTCTGCACGGAAGCTGTCCAGTCCCTGCCATGCTTTCAGGAACACATTCTGCAGGACATCGTCCGTGTCCTGATGCGAGGTCACCATGCGGCGTATCTGCCAATACAGCTGCTCCTGGTATTCAGAAACCAGAAGCGTGAAAGCCTGCTCGCGTGTCGCAGGGTTGCGCAGTTGCTGTATTAGTTTTTCCTCGATATACATCTCTATTATAAAAAAAGACGCCTCGCAGCGTCTCTCTCCTCATTCCTGTTATTTCACATCCCGTTACTTGATTGTAATTTTCCTTACAACCTTGCCAACCTTCATGATATAGCAACCACGCGGGATGTTAAGCGAAATCTGTTTGTCATTGCTGTCGATGCGGATATTTGCAACGCGCACACCCGTCAGGTTGAATACCTCCAGGTTCTGACCCTCGGCATTGGTAACGTGGATACGCCCGTTCTGGAAGGTCAGCGTCACGGCAGACATCTCGGTCTCTACATCCTCGGGCTGTTCAGTTGCAGACACGGGGACTCCGAGCAGTAATGTTGCCAAGGCAAAAATCCAAATCTTCTTCATCAAATTGCGCTTTTGACAACGCAAAAGTAGAAATTTTATTTTATATGGACAAACTTTTTTCTCAAAAAATATCAATATTGAGTCCTTCGCGGGCCAATAATGTGTTTGGAAAAATGCTTTTTGCCTCTTCCAGCAGCGGTTTCTCGTCCTTGATACGTGCCGAGAAATGTCCTATTGCCAATTGCCCCGCGTGAGCATCCCTGGCTATGGTCGCTGCCTGTGCTGCCGTGCTGTGCATGGTTGTTTTTGCGCGGTCATCGCAATCGCTTCCGTATGTCGCCTCGTGGTACAGAAGGTTAACTCCCTCGATAAGCGGAACCAGCTGAGGCGCGTATATTGTGTCTGAACAATAGGCATACGAGCGTGCAGGCGCTGCAGGCGTGGTGAGCATTTCGTGGCTCAGCACCTTGCCCTCCCCGGTTGTCCACGATGCACCCGCCTTGATGTTGTTGATTTGCGACACAGGTATATCGTATGCCTCTATCATCTCCCTGCGGATGTGCGGCAGGGACTGTGCCTCGCGGAACAGGAATCCCGTGCAGGGTATGCGGTGTTCCAGCGGCAGGGAATATACGGTTACGCTGCGGTCGCTGAATATAATATTATGTTCGCGCGTGCGTACCGGATGGAAAACTACCTCGTAGTCCATGCCGTTGCAGTATTGAGTAAGTATGATGTCCAGGAACGGCTTGATGTCCTCCGGACCATGTATGTGCAGCTGTGCAGTACGTCCCAGAAGCCCCATTGTCCCTATCAGCCCCGGAAGCCCGAAGATGTGGTCGCCGTGGTTATGGCTGATGAATATGTGCCCTATCCTGTGCATTGGCAGGCCCAGGCGCTGCATCGTAACCTGCACGCCCTCGCCACAGTCAATCATGTAGTATTTGCCGTGCAGCTCTACAATCTGAGCCGTAGGCATATGTCGCAATGTCGGCTTTGCGCTGCCGCACCCCAGGATATGAACACAGAACTTTTCCATGGTAAAAATGAAGGGATGGCTTTTGGCCATCCCCTCAGATATGAATGGGTTAGTGTCAGATTACTTGCTCATCTTGGCTTTCAGCTCTGCCAGAGCGTCCAGATCACCCAGTGTTGTGCTGGCTGCCTGGTTCTGAATTACGGGAGCCTCTTCCTTGCGTGCAGCCTTACGCGGAGCTGCAGCCTTCTTCTCAGCACGGGCCTCAGCACGCTGTGCATCCTCGAAAATACGGCTGTGAGACAGGATGATGCGCTTGCTCTCCTTGTTGAACTCGATTACCTTGAACGGGAGTTTCTCGTTCAGCTGAGCCTGTGTGCCATCCTCCTTGACCAGATGCTTTGGAGTAGCAAAGCCCTCTACACCATACTCAAGCTGGATAACAGCACCCTTGTCCAGGAGCTCGATGATAGTACCCTCGTGGATGGAATCCTGAGTGAATACTGTCTCGAATACGTCCCATGGGTTCTCCTCCAGCTGCTTGTGGCCAAGAGAAAGACGACGGTTCGTCTTGTCGATTTCCAAAACGCAGACGTCAATCATCTCACCAACCTTTGTAAACTCGGATGGGTGCTTGATCTTCTTCGTCCAGCTCAGGTCGCTGATGTGGATCAGACCGTCAACGCCTTCCTCTATCTCGACGAATACGCCGAAATTGGTGAAGTTGCGAACCTTGGCTGTATGCTTGCTGCCAACTGGATACTTCTCCTCGATGTTCTCCCATGGATCTTCCTTCAACTGCTTAATGCCCAGGGACATCTTGCGCTCGTCGCGGTCCAGGGTCAGGATAACGGCCTCGACCTCGTCACCTACCTTCATGAAGTCCTGAGCGCTGCGCAGGTGCTGGCTCCAGGACATCTCTGATACGTGAATCAGACCCTCGACACCAGGAGCGATTTCAACAAATGCACCATAGTCGGCCATAACCACAACCTTGCCCTTGACATGGTCGCCAACCTTCAGGTTTGGATCCAGAGCCTCCCATGGGTGAGGAGTCAGCTGCTTCAGACCCAGGGCGATGCGCTTCTTCTCGTTGTCAAAGTCCAGGATAACCACGTTGATCTTCTGGTCAAGCTCAACGATCTCCTTCGGATTGCTAACGCGGCCCCAGCTCAAATCAGTGATGTGAATCAGACCGTCTACGCCACCAAGGTCAATGAATACACCATAGGACGTGATGTTCTTGACTGTACCCTCCAGAACCTGACCCTTCTCCAGCTTGGAGATGATCTCCTGCTTCTGCTGCTCCAGCTCTGCCTCAATCAGAGCCTTGTGGCTTACAACTACATTGCGGTATTCCTGGTTGATCTTGACAACCTTGAACTCCATAGTCTTGCCTACGAAGATATCGTAGTCACGGATGGGCTTTACGTCAATCTGGCTACCGGGCAGGAATGCCTCGATACCGAATACGTCAACGATCATACCGCCCTTTGTGCGGCACTTGACGTAACCCTGGATGATTTCCTCGTTGTTCAGCGCCTCGTTTACGCGGTCCCAGCTACGGCTTGCACGAGCCTTCTTGTGGCTCAAAACCAGCTGACCCTTCTTGTCCTCCTGGTTCTCGATGTAAACCTCAACGGTATCACCAACCTTCAGGTCAGGGTTGTAGCGGAACTCGCTCATGGGGATGACACCATCGCTCTTGAAACCGATGTTGACAACAACTTCGCGCTTGTTCATTGCAATAACGGTACCGTCCACAACATCGTGGTCGCCTACCTTGTTCATACTTCCGGCATAAGCCTGTTCCTGAGCCTCACGGCTCTGCTCGCTATGGCCGCCGTTTTCGTAAGCATCCCAGTCAAAACCCTCGACCGGTGCTACATTCTTGTAATCTGCCATACAGATGTACTCTTGTTTTTTTGTGGTTAATTCCTGTCGCAGCTCATGGCTTCCGGCATGGGAAAATAACCGTTAGTTAAACATTAAGTTAAATTATCACCTGCCTTACATTTTATGTAACGCGGGTGCAAAGATATAACAATTAAATGAAAAACAGCGGCATGGTAGGACAGAAAATCAGTCAACCGTGCAGTTTTTCTTCAAATCATAGCATTTTTCGCGTAACCACTGCGCCCATTCGGCATGTGTGCGGCTCTTGTCAAAGGTTTGGTAGGGTATAGGGCCGCCCACTATGATTGTATAATGCTTGCCCCGTGCATACCGGGCCATCTGCCACGGAAGCAGGATTAAGCCAATGTTGAATTTGACACCGATTATTCGCCTGAACCACTCCAGAGCATAGAAGACCAACGAATTGCGGCCCTTGAAATACATGGGGACAATGTCGCGCTTGCTGTCGATAGCCTTCGTGATGACACTCTTCTTCCACGGTATGTCCTGGATCTTACCGTCAATAAACCTGCTGCAGAAACCCGCAGGGAAGCTCATCATCTGCGTGTTACCGTCGCTGTATGCCTTTTCAATAGCCTCCATGTCGCTGCGCTTCTGTCGCCCAACAGTATTGACCGGCAGGAACATGCAGCGCAGCTGGTCAATGTTCATCAGTATGTCGTTAACTACGATTTTCAGCCCCGGAAACTTCTTCCCCAACACAGCGATATACGAAATCCCGTCGTAAGCTCCCAATGGGTGGTTGCTGACCATCAGGTAGTGTCCGTTCACGTCAATTTTATCCAATCCGTGTACCGTGTATGTTACGTTCATGTATCGCGACATTGCAATTGCAAAGTCCGGACCCTCGTACATCTCACAGTTCTCCAGTATCTCGTTCAGCTGTTTCTGGCACACCAGCCATTTCATAAAACGTATTACAAACTTAGGCAGTTTCTTGTGCAGTTGCGGAGCCTTGTTCTTTATTACAAGTTCTATGTCTATTCGCTTCATACTCTTATTGTCAGTTATACCGCTGCAAATGTATGAAAAATATGTGAGATACCCCTCCCGTCACTTCTCTTTTTTATTAGAACGAACACTAATTGACCGGATTTTCACTAATCTTTTTTTTAGTTTTACGAAAACCTAAATCACACCTTGATTAGCCAGATGCTCTTTGAGCATTATAACCCTGTCAATAATCATCCCGCTTGTGAGCAAGCTCCCAGACAGCCTTATCATTAACAGTGTTACCCTTATCAGGATGCTGTCTAATCAAGGAAAAACATAGCTTCGCTATAAAACCAAATCTTCATATACCAGGCATGGAACAATAATTGTTTCCTTGGTTTTTCTGCGCTGTGGTGCTGAGCCGAAGGCTGTTATAAGGTATCGGACAAGGTCTGATAAGGCTTGCTTAATCAGAAATTGAGCGATAACTTATAACGATTACTCATAGAGTAAGCAGCACAGAGTAGGGTTTTATCTGTTTTTGTCTAATTTTTTTTGCTAACCGCTAAACTTTTTTTCAGCATCAGATTAAACCTTGGTCATGACCTGCTGTCATATAAGTGTTTGACAGAAACAATTCAAATGTTTAACTAAAATAACGAAATGATTATGAAGAAGACTATTTTTATGCTCCTCATGAGCATGGCTCTCAGTGCAAGTGCACAGAACGCTCCCCAGCAGGACAAGCAGGAATGCAAGAAAGGTCAGCAGTGTGAGAAGAAACACATGGGCCCAAAGTGTGACCAGAAACCCCAGTGCGATCCATTCGGCCTCTCGGACAAGGATGCTGAGAAGTTCAAGGCTACACTCGAAAAATACATGGCAGAGAAGAAAGCCGTATTCGACAAGCACCAGTTCCCGAAGCCCGAAAACGGCCAGCGCCTGACCGACGAGCAGATAGACAAGAAGATGAAGGAACGCTTTGCCGTTGAGCGCGAGCTCCTCGCAGTCAAGGAAAAATATTATTCAGAATTCCGCAAGTTCCTCACAGCACGCCAGGCAGCACAGCTGTTCCATGACAAGCACGGCAAGAGAATGCACAAGGGCATGATGCAACGTTGCGGCAAGAAAGGTCCTCAGTGCGACAAGAAATAAGGCAATACAGTAAATGCACAGGTAAGACAAAAGATTTTTGATGAAAGTTTGGTACTTTCGCAGAATTGTCTTACCTTTGCATCCGGTTAAACGATTGGTGCGGTAGTTCAGCTGGTTAGAATACTAGCCTGTCACGCTAGGGGTCGCGGGTTCGAGTCCCGTCCGCACCGCTTAAATAACAAACCAATTCAAGAGTGCTATGCTTACTACAAGTGTAGCACTCAATTGTTTTATAATCGGTCCTCCTTTAGGCTCCTTTCTATATTTCGCAACTTGCGAAAAAATATATAATGAGTTTTTGCGTTTGGCATCTGTTCCACTGAGGAGTAGGAAATGGGGTGTGTCGTTTGTGCCTTCATGGTGTTTTTTTTGTTTGCAAAAGTAGTGATGGAAAATGAGGGGTGAAAAGACATTCTATAATGCTTAATGTGAATATGACACGTTCTGCCTACAATACTATTCCTTTGAAACCTTAAAAAGTGTAAAAGCCCAATTTGGTGATATAATATTATATATAAATAACAGGGGTTTATCCCTGTAAAAACTATTGAAAATTATATATATAAATAATTATAAATCAGCGTGTTAAACATTCTTAACCACACGCAAAAACTTAATGGTTTTCTTTTCTTGATTTCGCAAATGCTTCTAACTTTGTACTCGAATTCTAAACAGTTTTAAGATATGAAGTACCTTGTAAATCCCAATGCATCAAATGCCTTTACATCCGAGGTGATGCATAAAGTTGTATTAAACGGAATCAATTTTGAACTCTCTGAACATATCTGGGATGCCATTGATGATGCATTCGGCTATTACTGGAATGTTGAAGTTGGATATGGTGGATGGCCTGATCTCAATTCCGCTGTAAGTTCTATCTCGGATTGGCTGCATAAGAAACATATTATTTTCCCCATTGACAAAATAGTAACTATAGTCAATGTAATGTTCGACTGGATAGAACAAGTTCCAGGAGCTATTCTTGATGATGATGCACTTGTGATTCCACGTAGTTTTGAGGCTAATGAAGAAACTCGTCAGAGATTAAAGAAGTTTGAGAAAGAAATAATGGCTATGCAAAAAAACGATTCCAGCCAAGATTATTTAACTCCAGTAAACTTTAATGATGCATGGACTAATTTCGTATATATATCAGATAAATTGAAAGAGTTCTATCCTGATTTTTTTCATAGGCTCACAAAGCTATTTGCTGAAATGGATATTGAATGGGGAGAAGTGAATGACACAAAGGATATTTGGATTCGTGATTATATGCCCATTCAATTGTCCGGTGAGCACTTTCTAGTCTATAAATATTATCCCGATTATCTGAAAGATTCAGGAATCAAGTATCTGACAGATTCTCACACTATTTTCAGAGGCGTGATACACGACTGCAAAATAAGAGAGACGGGAATAAAATTAGACGGCGGAAACGTAGTTTCGTGCGGTGAGTACCGCATACTGACTGATAAGGTCTTTATTGAGAATGGAAAAGAATTATACGATCCAGAGTTTTGTCGGTATATAGAACATATTCTGGTATCAAAGGTTATTTATCTTCCTTGGCATCGTGAGTTTCCAGAGAAGCCAAATTCTGATGTTTATGGACATGCGGATGGTTTTGTACAATGGACTGGTGGAAATAAAGTGCTAATGTCTAACCATCGCGATTTTCATCCAAAAGAAGCAGAAGAAATGCGTCGACGATTGGAAGATGCAGGATTTGATGTAACAGAAATGCTTTTTGATGTTCCGAAGCCAGACAGAAACTATAATTGGGCTTATATCAATTATCTTAGGGTGGGCAAGAAGATTATTGTACCTACATTTGGGATTCCAGAGGATGAACAGGCATTGAAGTATATTAAAGAAGCTAATCCGTTGTGTACGATCAGAAGTATTCGCATGAGAGATATAGTCTCATACGGTGGTGCACTTCATTGTATAACTTGGAACATCCGGAAACAATCCCTTTAGAATAACGATATACAATATAGAGGATATAATACTCGTTAATTTATAAAAGGCATATTTTATGTATAATTCCAGTTTTGAAAAGATACTGCAGGAACAAGCATCAGAGTTCCTAAAAAACAATTATCTCTTGGTGAATGGTATTGAAATATACCTTAAAGAGATAGAGGTATATTATTATGAACAAGGAAAGTTTGAGGACTATACTGTTCATAGGAACAAATTACAGCAGAACAGAAAGAACTACTTCTATGTTCATCGTTATGGAAAGGATGCTGCTAGTTCATATAAAAGTTCACCCAATAACACTCGTGGAGGGTGTGATTTTGTTTTGAGTGATAAAGATGGCGTTTACTTTTCACTTCTTATCCGTAGCATTGTTATCAATGAAGAACTTTTTGTCGGCCCCAGAAAATCCTTGAATGCAATAATAGAAAAGACTGGGCTTTCATATGAAGAATTGGAGAAAGCAGAGGTCTTTGTTACTCCATTAGTAACCACATGCAATGTCCTTTCGACTTCGCGTATTAGATTAGGCAATTCATCAGATAAGCCAGATGGAGATAACTATAGAGATGCTCAATTGAGGTTTCTTTTATGTGATAACCACTTCAAGACTGTTGATAAGACAAAAGATGTATATGAGAAAAGGACTGAGGCTATAGATAATTTTTTGAAGAAAAAAATAGCAAAAGGTGAAATGTCAAAAGCAGAAGCCGAAGAATATTCTAAGAACTGGTTAGGGTATGAATCTAACTGGCTAAAAGAATTAATGATTTCTTGAAAATTTCTTCTGATCCAGGGCATCTGAGATAATGCCCTGAAACTGCCTTCCGAGGCTGTCGCCCATGAATTCCTTGATATTCATGACCGACATATAGTATTTGCGACTGAACCAGTGGCGCTCTTTGCGAACCTTCGGTTTGCCAAGGTCGCCACTGTCCCCTCGTGGTACCTCCTTACCTGTGCCGTAGTCCTGCCACAGTCCGTATTCGAGGAACGCCTGTGACAGTCGGATTTCGGAGTATTTCCCATCAGCGGACATACTGACTGCAACAGGGGAGTGCAGCAGGCGCCCGGTATCAATGACATTAAGCAGCGTTATCAGCTCCTTCCAGATTTTAATCATTGTGTCATTGAAGGCGGCGATATACTTTTTGCGGGCCTCCAATGAATATGCTTCATTCATACTTTCCATACTGCAAAAGTATAGAAAACAAAAGGCAGGCAAAAAGACAGGCCATGCGGAGCATATAGCGTCAGCGCAGCCCATCGGAGATAAGAGCGAAGAACTAACAAGAGCCATCTTCGCGAGACCGCCCTGCGAGGTCATGCTGAGTAAGCATATAGCGACAGCGCAGCCTTTCGATAGCGGCAGCACCCCATCGGAGATAAGAGCGAAGAACTTACAAAAACCATCTTCGCGGGACCGCCCTGCGAGGTCATGCTGAGTAAGCATATAGCGGAGGATTAAGTATCATACGGAGCGCACTCAGAGAGAGCGGAAGCGCAAATAATTAGTGACCCCAAATTAAAGTAGTAAAAAAAGGAATAAGTTAGATAATATAAGAACAAGGATTAAATTTAACTTATTATCTTTGTGTAATAAAATCAAATAATAGAGAAATATGAAAGACAGTTATAGAAGTATCCTTAGAAGAATATGCAGATTTGAAAGATGTTTTGTGTATATAAGTAGACTTGAAAGGAAAAAAACCATAGATGGTAAAATATACACACTAGTATACATGTCAAATTATGATAATAGAACAATCATGTGTAGATATATTCCATATGATAGTTATGATGACTATTACGACGATTATAAATCCAGGAAGCGACTTCCTTTTTATGCTATTACGATTAACTTAGATAATGATTCTTATTATCGTATTGATTGGGAGGATGTGAATCTAAATAAATATGATATAAAACATCTTCGTGAAATAGCAAGAACAATAGATGAAAATGGTAATGAAATACCTAAGAAAATAAGACAATATACCATTTATGAATATTATGAACCATATGTGACAATAGAACAGTTTCTAAAAAAAGCTGTCAAAGAAGATGATGAATATATCGAATTTATTCTTACCGATATAGAGAAATATGAGAATAATCATTTCTTTAACCCAACAACTGAAGAAACAATAAGTCTATTGGAATACAGAAATAACTTTACTCCAAGAAGAAATACTTATGTTCGAACTGACGATGACTACTACGAAGATTCGTATTATGACAATGATTATAGTACTTCATATTCTGATATGACTGAAGAGGAACGTGTAATGTATGATTTAGAACACGGCAACGGAGAAATTCATGGATACTAAGTTCATTCTTCTCGGTTATAGCGTAGGTCGCAATATGTGTCTGTGGCACAATGCCTGCGAAAACGGATTCGTCTGTTATCCTGGTGGCAGAGGCGGCTTATACGGGTGAGTGTCTGAAGGAGTTCAGACATTCCAATATAGCTGGGGGTCATGTTTCAGCAGGTGTGCGGTACAGGGGGTATCGCTGCAAGAGGAATACGGGGGCATTTGTGTACTATGACGGAAAGTGGAAGTTCTGCACGGAACCGTATTCTGCTGAATTGGATGCTGCAGCTAAGAATGATGGTGCCGGATTCGCTCAGGAACTGATACTGCACAATGGCAGGGCTATGGTTACAAGAAGAAAGGATTCCAACAGGAATCAGTTCAGGGCTTTGTGCAACCATGACGGAAGACTTTGTATCATTGAGTCGTCGGGGGTTGTCTCGTTTGGAGATTTCAGGGCAAAACTTGTGAACTATGGCGTTTCTGATGCCATATATCTTGATATGGGAGGCGGCTGGAATCATGCCTGGTACAGGTCTGATGACGAGACCATCGTGGAGCTGCATCCCAAAACTCACAACTATTGCACAAATTGGATTACATTTTATAAATGAAGGACAGGTTTAAACAAAACCGACAGAAATTTACAGAAAATGTGTAACATTCATTAAAATATGCAATTCGGGGTGAGGATGGCGTAGTTGGTGCCGTTCGTGATGAGGGGTGAAAGAAGAAAAAGCTACTGATTATTAGAATATGTGCCAAAAAGAGTGTATATTTGTGAGGAATAAAACAGGAGGCAATGGAAACCTTTGAAGAAAAGCTTCAGCAAGACCTGCACCAATTCCTTTGCAACATGCAGGAGGTGGATGAGCTTATGCCCCAGTGTCCTGATGTCGAGGACAAGTGGGAATCGATAGCAAGGGCGTATATCCCAGACGGCATCCGCGAGTTCTCAGGATACCCGACGGTATCCCTCGGATGGATGATGTACATAGGAATGGCTGTGGCCAGGTTCTGGGACGAAGACTGGTCGCTCTATAATTATAAGAATGACCTTTACGCCTTTATGCGTGACAAGCGCGGGTATGACCACATGGACGAATACATCCGCGAAGAGGTGCTGCAGCTTGACGGGACGAAAAGCATAGCACTGGAAAGGTTGGTAGGGGAGTGCGCCTCGCGGGTAAACAACCTTTTGATGCACCAGCCCATCGAGCCAGGAACAAAGGAAGCCTTCGAAGCCTATGTTTCCTGCCTGCATCAGCTCTATCTGATGGGCGCTGCCGTACAGCTGAGGCGTATGGGGTATCACATGACTGAAAACTGAAACAGATGATAATCTGTGAAAATGAATATGAATGAAGTAGAGAAATATTTGAAATGGGTAGAAGGGTATAATATGCGAAGATTGTTTTTTAGCCTCATAGCAACCGCATGTGTGCTGACGCTGTCGGCACAGGGTATCTATGATTTCAAAGTGAAGGATGGTGCAGGTCAGGAGGTGTCGCTCTCTGACTACAAGGGCAAGGTGCTGCTTATCGTGAACACTGCCACGCGTTGTGGATTCACGCCTCAGTACAAGGAACTGGAGGCTATGTACGAGAAATACCGCGATGTGGGGCTGGAGATCCTGGATTTCCCCTGCAACCAGTTCGGGCAGCAGGCTCCTGGAACAATTCAGGAGATTCACCAGTTCTGCTCGGTCAATTTCAACATCCGCTTCCCTCAGTTCGACAAGATTGAGGTGAACGGTGCGAATGAGCATCCGCTTTACACCTGGCTGAAGGCACAAAAAGGTTTCAGCGGCTTTGATGCCGGCAACGATAAGAATCCTGACATCAAGTGGAACTTTACCAAGTTCCTCGTGTCACGTGACGGACGTGTTTTGAAACGCTACGAGCCAACGGATAAAATGGCCGACATCGAGGCCGACATCGCCACCATCTTTTGATAATCCATCAGTTCGAGGCAAGGATGGCGTAGTTGATGCCGTCGCAGGAGACGGAGGTGCATACGTCGTCGCTTGGGGTGGATGCGGTTGGTACTGCGGTATTTGCAGGTGCTTCCCGTTCCACAAGACGAACTTTCTCCTCAACGCGTGTCAGCCACAGGGTGTCGTGTCTTACGTCAGGGACATAGACGGTGTCGTGTACTGGTTGCGCGACAATATCTTTTGTCGCAGTCTCGCCCGTGCCAGACGTTATTATACGGTGTTGGAACGAGAGTCCGAGGGCAATGCCCACGATGGCTGCGGCAGGCGTTGCTACCCATCCCCAGTATGCCGTGCCGGACTTGCGGGGATTGGCAGGTACGTGTAATCTGGCATTCTGCTGTGCAGATATCCGTTTTGCCGACTGATGTATTCTATCTTCGAACGTCATAGCTATTTAGTTTTTCTTTTAGTTTTTGTATTAATGTATGCAGACGTGATTTGACTGTCCCTTCCGGGATGTCCATTATCATGGCAATCTGCCCTATGGGCATATCCTCCTCATAGCGGAGCGAGAACAGCGTCCGGCTCTGTGGGTCAAGACCCCGCAATTCCTTTTGCAGGGCGTCGTCGAATGCCTTGTTGTCAAGCGACGTACTGATGTTCTCGTCTTGACTTTCGTCATGGGTAAGTTGAATGTGACGCCTGTAGGCATCCGAATAGTCATAGTGTCTGTACTCGTTCTTGAGCAGATTGTAGGCAATGCTGAACAGCCACGTCAGGAATTCGCCTTCCGGCTTATATCTCTCACGCTTTGACCACACCCGCAGGAAAGCATCCTGCGTCAGGTCCGCAGCCCGTTCCCCGTCGCCACCCAACTGGCGTAGCAGGAAGCCTGTCAGCCTACGGCTATGGCGGTTGTATAGCTCGTCAAAAGCCCTGTCGTCTCCCTTTGCAGACACCCTGCACATCAGTTCGGCATCAGACAGCGAGGATATGGATTTGGAAAATACGGACAGTCTCATCATCATTTTCTGTTCCAGAATTCCAATGTCTGTTCAATCATTTCCTGCCTGTCCGGATCGATTCTGCATCTTTTTACACATGATTTCAGGATGTTGTACAAGCGTTCGGCTTGTGCATGCTCGCCATTTTTGCGGAATCTGTTTATCAAATGGGCCAGTAGAGTTACATGGTTCATGTCGGTCATTTCGCTTGTGTACCATGTATCATAGACCAGATTAGGCTCTGCCAGGTATTCCAGATGATATACGTCCCTGACATTGTGCATGGCAACATCGAAGTTGTTATATGGACGAGGACTGTATTTCAGGATCAGTCCCTCGTTGTATATGCTGTCTCTGTTCAGGATGGAAATCTTGGGATTCGTGGGCGAGAAGTATGCAGGTCGCTTGCTCTCCTTGATAAGGTGCATTATGATGTCGGCTTCGTAGTGCGTGTACCATTCATCTCCATATTTCCCATAATCCTGCACGTCTATATCCAGCGGCTTGATGCCCAGTTTCCGGTAGAGTGCCGTCATGAAGGATTTGGCGTGGAGGAATGCTACATTTACAATGGTTACGTCTGTACGCTCGTCAAGTGCTTCCTGCAGCATCTTCATGGGTTCCGTGTCAAGGTCTCCGTTGGAAAAGTACAGTGCATTTGGTTCCATGCAGATGAGCATGTTCCTGTTGAACTGCATAATGCGTGCAGGGAAATACCTGTTTTTGTATGATCTGGTGTATAGTTCCTTGACAAGCGGGTTGTCGGGATCGGTTATCCACAGGCGGACTGCCAGATACTCGAGATCCTCGGGACAGACATTCTCAGGCATTAGTTCTATGGCGCGGTGGATGTTGTCTCCACGTCTGGCAGCTTCGTCATTGCTCAGACAGAAGCGTCCCTTGCATAGGTTCAGTACATAGCTGTCGGGCAGGGCCGCCTCCATCTTGCGCAGGATATCTGCGGTCCTGGATTCGTCCTGATTTTCTCCCCAGCCTCCGCTAAACTGTTCGTGATAGAGTGTTGCACGGAACAGGTTTCGCCATGCCCACTGGTCCTGTGGATTGGCATCCACTTTCTCCTGCCACGCCTGTGCCTGCTGTTCGTACCACTCTGTCTCATGGCTGTTTGCAATAAAGGATTCTATCGTTTCCGCTTTCTGTGCATTGCATAGTGCGCAGCACACAAAAGCGAGTGTTAAGCATAAAGTCTTGTTCATAGTTTGTTTGTCGTTAGTTTTTACGGTATGTTCCGAGTGCGCTCTCATATTGGCATACACACAAAAACGGAAAACGTTCACCAAATATAGAAAAAATAAATCAGAATTATTTTGTCAAAATTCCACTTATATGTAATTTTGCAGGAAGATATGAACAAAACGAGAACATAAAATGAAAATCTTAAGAAACTTATTGATTGTTGCCGTTGCCATGCTTGCTGCAGCATGCGGAACGACCAACACCGTGCCCATCACGGGCAGGAAGACAAACCTTCTGGTAGACGATGCACAGATCCTGAGCCTCAGTACCCAGCAGTACCAGGATTACATGAAGGGCGTCAAGCTCTCGTCCAACCAGACCAATGCCGCTATGGTCAAGCGCGTGGGACAGCGCCTTGCCACAGCCGTAGAGACATTCCTCAAGGAGAACGGCTATGCCAACGATGTACAGTATTTCAAGTGGGAGTTCAACCTCGTTGCCGACAACCAGGTCAATGCCTTCTGCATGCCCGGCGGCAAGATAGTCGTGTACGAAGGCATCCTGCCCTATACACAGAACGAAACAGGGCTTGCCATAGTCCTGGGACACGAGATTGCACATGCCGTTGCCAAACACTCTGCCGAGCAGCTCTCCACCCAGATGCGCCAGCAATATGCAGCACAGATAGGCGGCGGCATAATCTCCCAGATGGCCCAGTCCAAGGGAATGGGTACAGTAGCAACCATAGCGGATATGGCAGGACAGATAGGATTCAAGTTCGCCAACCTCAAGTATTCACGCGACAACGAGACGGAAGCCGACCATCTCGGTGTCATCTTTGCCGCTATGGCAGGCTATGACCCCCAGCAGGCAATACCCTTCTGGCAGCGTATGGCACAGCAGTCAGGCAACAGCAAGAAGAACGACCTGTTCAGCGACCACCCATCCAACGAGAAGCGCATTGCCGCCCTCGAGAAGATAATGCCCGAGGCCCTCAAGTACTACAAGCCACAGACGGCAACTACTGCTCCGGCTAAGAATACAACAACTGCAACCAAGAAGAAATAGACCTCTTCCAAGCCCATAAAAAAAACAATCGGGATACACTCTTGCGAGCGTATCCCGATTCTGGTATATTAATGTATATACCTAAAGGATGTTTTTCTTTTCCATTTCGCTACCCGTTGTGATCTTCGTGTCCTCGGGGCTTATAATCGTGATAACCGTACCACGGCCCGACGACTGACGCATCTCGTCACAGGTTGTACTTATTCGCAGGGTGCCCTTGTCCACTGTATATTTCAGGCTTGTAGAATCGGTTGATTCCTTCGTCTGTACCATAATGCTATATTCGTTGCCTTTTATGACACGGATACGTGCAGGTACATTAACGCTAACCCTACTAAATGGAGCCACGCGCTGCGGCTCAGCATTTGCGGCGGTTGCCATCATGATGACGCACACCATAATCATAATCTTTTTCATGTTTTCAATCTTTTTACCTTAATTTGTGTCTTCATATGCCTGCCCGACGCTTCGGACAGTGGTGTCTTTCGTGTTTTCTGGTGCAAAGATAGTACCATTACATCGTGTATGGTGTAGGAAAAACACTATTTTGTGTAGGAATTCTCCCTTTTATTGATATAGGTCAATACATAGTGTCAAAATGGCACAAATGCAGGGTATATGACAGAAAGACCGTTTTCCCAGCTTTATTTTATATAAGGTGTAGGCAAATATTTAAAAAAAAACGAAAAAAAGTCCTCAAATATTTGGTCAGTTATCAAAAAAGGTGTACTTTTGCAGTCGCAATTCGCAGCGAACCCCTGGCGAGAGGTTCACACAAACCTGCGGCATTGTATGGGCAATTAGCGCAGCTGGTTCAGAGCATCTCCCTTACAAGGAGAGGGTCGGGGGTTCGAATCCCTCATTGCCCACGTCACAATGGCTCCTTAGCTCAACTGAATAGAGCATTTGACTACGGATCAAAAGGTTGCAGGTTTGAATCCTGCAGGAGTCACTACCCACAGTCCTTTGTGGCTGTGGTTTTTTCTCTCAGGAGAAAACAGGGTAGGTAGGTAAGTGGTTAAAACGGGCAGACTGTAAATCTGTTGGCTTACGCCTTCGGCGGTTCGAATCCGTCCCTGCCCACTTACAAAAAATGCGGAAATAGCTCAGTTGGTAGAGCACAACCTTGCCAAGGTTGGGGTCGCGAGTTCGAGTCTCGTTTTCCGCTCAAAGAGCAAAACGAGCTCAAGGTTCTACAGCATCGAGTCTCGTTTTCCGCTCACACTTTTTAAGGTGCGGTAGTTCAGCTGGTTAGAATACTAGCCTGTCACGCTAGGGGTCGCGGGTTCGAGTCCCGTCCGCACCGCAAAAAAGCTTCCCAAATGGGAGGCTTTTTTTGTTTTATTGGCCGTCGAAATGTTCATTGTAATGAACGAAATGCTTTTTTCTTTCGATTTTGTTTAGTATAATCAACAAAAATATTACCTTTGTACAAGTTTACGAATGCAAAGAAGAAAAAATATGGAACTGATTGCAAGACCTCATTATTATTCGAAAGTAGAAAAGCTACTTGGGAAAGGCATTCTGATTGTCCTGACAGGCCAGCGTCGTGTCGGCAAGAGTTATGTCATGAAGGAGATTGTCAAAAGGAAGCAGCAGGACGATGCCTGCGTCATCTATATCGACAAGGAGAAGACTGACTTCGATTTTATACAGAACTACAAAGACCTGGTAACATATTTGGATGCACACAGGGAATCGGGGAAGCATACTTATATCCTGATTGACGAGGTTCAGGAAATAGAGGAGTTCGAACGTGGACTTAGGAATTACTACGATAGCCCTGATATCGACATCATCATTACCGGCAGCAATTCAGACACACTCTCCAGTGATTTGGCAACGCTGCTTTCTGGCAGATATGTGGAAATCTTCGTACAAGGACTCAGCTACCGTGAATTTCTGATTTTCCACAATCTGGAAGACAACGATGATGCCCTGCAGAAGTATATCAACTACGGAGGACTGCCAGGCCTTCGCCCGATAGGATTGGACGACCCAGAGGTGATCAGACAGTATCTTCAGGGCGTCTATAACACCATCCTCGTGAAGGACATCGTTCGCCGCAAGAAGGTGCGAAACGTTCCTTTCTTGGAAAACCTAATCAGATATGTAGGTGATAATATCGGCAAGCCGCTGTCGGCCACAAATATTCAGAACTTCATGACCTCCAACAAGAACGAGGTATCCAAGAACCTCGTTTTGAAATACCTGAAGGCTACCGTCGAGGCTTTCCTTGTGCACAATGTCACTCGCTATAATCTGCACGGGAAGAAACTTCTGGAGAGCAACGACAAATACTACTTTGGTGATGTAGGTCTACGCAATTTCGTAGAAGGAGGCCGACGTGCCAACGACATAGAGAAGATTGTGGAGAATTTGGTTTACCAGCATCTTGTACGGCTGGGCTACAAAGTCACCGTAGGACAGATGTATGCGACAGAGATTGATTTTGTGGCAACAAAAGGCGACAACACAATCTATGTGCAGGCATCCTACCTTATCACCGAGGAGTCCACTTTCCAGCGGGAGTTTGGTAACTTGCAAAAGATTAACGACAACTATCCGAAATACGTGGTTTCCATGACTCCCTTCATGGATTCCAGTAAGTATGAGGGCATCATTCACTTCCCTTTGAAAAACTTCCTGAAGAACGAGCTGTAAAATCGGCAAGCGCATTTGTGTGTTATTGTAAAGAAAGGTAATAAATAAGAACAATGAACAAGAAGATCATCATCTTCCTTCTCTATGTCTTTCTCTTCACTCCTCTTGGCCTGGAGGCTAGCTCCAAGAAGAGGGTAAGGAAAGATGAAGTTCCACAGCTGATGAATTATCCTAGTGCTGAGATAAGCGAATATCGTTTACATGGCGGAGACGTGGTCATCAAAGGGCAAGTAATCCCACAAGACCCAGAAATCGCAGAGCGCTTTAGCGGACGGTTAAAGGTCATCATGCGTGACTACATCGTCAATAAAGAGAAGCTCTCGACAATTCACTTTGAGCCGGACGGATCATTCTCCCTCTGTCTTCATGTACCTTACCCCATGTTCGTACTCATACATCCACTGGCTAATATATATGCTTGCCCAGGTGATACTGTTAATGTGACGATAGATACAACGAAACCTAAGCGTGAAGAAGGCCTGAGTGTGAGCGGAACGGGGCTGAGCGGAGAAGTTAGCCGGCTGGTGAACGCGATTCATGAACACTATTGTACCTTCCCTGACCATGAAGATATACACGAAAAAGGAGTTGACTCTCTGATTGTTTGGAGGGATAAGCAAGTGGCACGTCTGGATGACATGGTACGACAAATGAACGCTGGACTTCCTGAACTGGAAGGCTGTTCGCCAATGGCTTCCGACATTCTTCGCACATACGTAACTTCGCAATATTTGGAGAACATCTGCCGCTACTATTTATTAACGGATATGGATAGCATTGACAGAGAAGCCTATTGGCGAGAATTCTTCACCTTCTTAGCACCTCGCGAACAATACTTGCTTGACAATCCGCTGCTGATGATAAGTGCTGATGACTTTTTCTTTAACAGGATGGAATTTACCGTCATGAGGCCCATGCACACATCGAAGAGAGACTATTTACCCTTCAACTACGATTCCGCAATAGCACCGCTCATTGCCTCTGAAAAGAGAGTCTATCGACGTGAAGCAAGAAGGAAGGTGATGGATGAGTTGCACGAAAAGCTATATCTAAGCCCTACGAACTTTACCGCCCAGGTGTGTCAGATGCGCGACCTCACCTCCGCCCTGGAATGGATAGGGAATGATTATGACATAGCTGCCGACGAAGCGGCAAGCGCCCTGTCAGTCATCACGAACCCCGAACTCATGCGCCGTGCCGTATTGACTTATCGCGAATACATCAGGGAGAACGAGTTGAAAGTGGCGGAGGAGAAAACACTCACAAAGGGGGACAGCATCTTCCAACGCATCATTGAGCCATATAAAGGTAACATACTGTATATCGATTTCTGGGCCATGTATTGTGGACCCTGTCGTGAAAACATGATTAGTATGCGCGCTGAGGTGGAAGCCAACAAGGACAAGCCTGTGAAGTATCTCTATATCACTTCTGACACTCCCGATAATTGCCGTCAATTCATTGAATCAAACAACATCAAAGGCGAACACATCCATATCACGCCTTCCGAATGGGGTTACTTGCAAGAGAAGTTCCAGTTCTCAGCCATCCCTTTCGTCGTATTTTTAGATAAACAGGGCAATCTGCGAAAAGATAATGTGACCGTGGAACAGTTGTTAAACGAATAAAGCGAAGTTATAAAAACTCATTATAACCGCACTGCCTGCAATCTTCGCAATGGCATCTTTCAGGGCTGGAGTAAGAGAAAATCTATGTTAGCCCATCAGTTGCGTACTCGCACAAAGTAACATTAAAAAAGGTTTTTTGTACTCGTACAGAGTACACTAAAAATGGTAACTTAGCGATAAACGCAAAGGGTTCAAAAGATAGTCGAAAGGCTAAAAAATGCGCTACGAGTGCGCTACGACCCTTAAAATTGAAATTTTGTATTCGGAATAATCGGATGTAACGCTTTGATTATAACGAAAATACAAGTGGGATATACTGCGGCGGGTTCGAGTCCCGTCCGCACCGCAGAAAAGCTTCCCAAATGGGAGGCTTTTTTTTCTGTATCTCAGCGGCGTGCACCGTAATGATTGGAACCACGGCTGTGACCACCATTACCGTTGTGAGCCACCGTGCGGTCAGGCTTCCTGTCATTGACACCCCTGTGATGACTGTACACATTCAACGACCAGCCATTCTTGTCCCACGTCAGCGGACGATAGAAACTGTTATGCTTCATATACTGGACATACTGATAAGCCGTCAGCACATACTTCAAGTCGTTGTTGCGGCGGTTCCACCCGCTCCCGTACGCATCGCTGCGCCCGCTCACACCCCTCAGATAGTCCAAGTTTATCTCGTACACATCATCATACTGCGCATTTGTCAACTTCAGCTCCTGCGCCATCCTGTCCGAAAGGAAAAGAGCCTCCTTGCGTGCATCCCTGTTACTCATAGCGTTGGCAGAGACAGACATTACCATCAACACCGCCATGAACATCATCCTCTTCATAACCTTGTCTCCTATCTTTAAAAGTTAGACATGCGTTTCTCGAACACACTGCAAAGATCACACATTTCACACACCTTTCACAAGGATATCACCTAATTCCGCAGAGGTTTTTCCCTCGTATGCAATAGGCAAATCCCCAGGAACAGAGTATATGGCATAGGTATGGAAGGTATCAGAGCCGTACCAGGCAGGTATCAGACTCGATTGTTGTTCGTTATTTCTTCTTTTGTACTTCGTCTGTTCCTCGATATATAATCGGACAACAATCGAACAACAATCGAACAACAATCGAACAACAAACGGAGAAATATGGGCTCTGCTTGCTTTCTGATAGCCTCCTGTAGTATGCCTGCTACCTGAAATCTATATTTCCTTTTTCCGTTCGTTTAGGTTCAAAAACGTAATAAAATGTTAAATTTTGCATATTGGGGGGCGTGTTTGTAAATATTTATATATTTTTGTAAGTTGTCTAGAACATTTGGTTCTGCAAAAACCGTGTCTTACAATTCTGTTGGTGTTAACAATGGAACGACTGTCAATGGGACAGACGACGGCGAAGCCGTACACGGGGCATGGGTTGTAATCATGGTTCACACCAACTGCGAGAGGCGTGTTGCAGACAGGCTTGAACACCTTTCCTTTGAGTGTTATATTCCTGTTCAGGAGGAGATACATTGCTGGAGCGACCGGATGAAGAAGGTACAGCGTATGGTAATACCTTCGATAGTATTTGTCAGATGCCAGGAGTCTCGCTTCGTCGAGCTCAGGCGACAGTCTTTGGTCAGGGGATTGTTGACAAATCCCGGAGAGGGGAAGCCTGCGAAGATACCAGATGCCGAGATTGAGAGATTGCGCTTTATGCTTGGTCAGTCGGACGTTCCTGTCGAACTGGATGGCAATGTGCGTCAGTTGGAGATTGGCAGTAGGGTTATTGTGATGCGTGGCGTATTCAGGGGGTTAGAGGGTACGGTGTGCTATATGCGTGATGGAACCTTGCATGTGGGAGTGCTCCTGCAGGGCTTGGGATATGCACATGTAGAGATTAACAAGAAAGATATACAGGAAATCTGAGTATTATCCATGAAAGTTATCATAAGAAGAGTATTATTTGTCTTTGCAGCGTGCCTGTTGGCAACGCCAATGATGTCGCAGACGCATAAGGACACGTTGTGGTTGAACCGTCCTGTGCCCAAGGTCTATAAATTTGGTGACAACCTATTCTGGGGCATGAGTTTCGGTGGCAGCTATTCGATATCCGAGTATGCGCGCCAGCAGTCTTTTTTCAAGATGTTGGGACCGGGTTTTGACTTCGAGTTCGGTAAACATCTGAGCAGGCAGTGGGCCGCGCGTGTCATGCTGGGATATCACTCCCGCCAGTCGGCTTTTCCGCAGGAGATAATTGATTTGTATCCCAAAACGAATCACTATTCGTTCAGTACAATCGGTCTTAATGTTGACGTGATGTTTTGCCTGGACAGACTGTTCAAACGCTATAATCCCTGGGAGAGACATCAGTTCTGGCTTTTTGCGGGAGTGGGCGGTATGTTCGCCGTTGGCTACAGCAGCAAGTTGAGCGGCCTGAAGGATGATATAACCTACCCGATGGACACATATCCCATAAACTCCAAGGCAAAAATTTATCCTGCCTGCCGTGTAGGTCTGGAATGGCATTGGAGGATAGCCAACAGTACGGCAGTGGTATTGCGTGGTCTGTATGGAATAACCAACAAGGCTCTTGACGGTAAGGAGTTCAACAGCGGTACTGCAGGTCATTTCGCCGAATTGTCCGTAGGCTTTAACGTGCGTCTGAGCAACCGTTACGGCCAGCGTCATTTCGAGAACTGCAGCCATAATGCCAACCGCTATTTCAACGTGATGAACGACCGCTTGACCCGTATGCACAACAAAATGTTCAAAAAGGGTCTTGCCGGAAAGAATATGTGCGAGAAGGACAGCATTCTTCTGTTCCCCAGGGACTATCACTATCTTACGGATATGCAGAAGAGCAAGCTGAGAAAGATGGCCCAGTATCTGAAGGAGCATCCCAGCGAGCGCGCCCACATTCATATCTACAGCGATGAAAATGTCAGCGGTATGGAGATGGAGTTCCGCGTAGTAAACCGTGCCGAAGGGGTGGACGCTTATCTCGCTAATGAGCTGAAGCTGTCCAAGGACCGTTATATGATATCTGCTCATCCAAACGAGTCGTCGCCTTACGGACAGGACCATATCTTTACGCTGGGAGGTATCGTCAGGTACGAGAAGATGTCTCAATAATTACTGTAACCAAAATCACTATCTATACTGATTATCAACAAAATGAAAAAGCCAATCCTATTTTTGTTTGTTATGCTGGGCCTTTGCGTCAGCATTGGTTTTACATCATGCGGTTCATGGCGTGATGTGGTCTATTTCCAGGACTTGGATTCCGTGCAGCTGCACAACAAGAACACGGAAACCAATGTCAGGATACGTCCCGGCGACCAGCTTACAATTATGATATTCGGTGCCGACAAATATCTGATTATGCCCTACAACCAAACACTGAATTCGGTGTCAGAGGGTAATCTGGGTTCTGGTGGTACGCGTGAAGCGCAGTCGCCATACGATGTTGACGAAAATGGTGATATTGTTTTCCCCGTGTTGGGCAAAATGCATGTGGCAGGCATGACCTGTGACGATGTACGCCGTTATCTGCATAACCGTCTGGACGAGACTATCAAGGATATGACTTGTTTCGTGTGTATCGAGAATTTCCGCGTGAATGTGATGGGCGAGGTTGCAAATCCCGGGTCGTTCGCGATCAAAAACAACAGCGTCACATTCTTAGAGGCGCTTGCTATGGCAGGTGATATGAAACTGACAGGTGACCGCCATAAAGTGCAGCTGATACGTTTTGAAAACGGTCAGGTCAGACATTACAATTTCGACCTGACAAAGAGTGACCTGCTTGATTCCAAGCAGATGTACCTGCAGCAAAACGATGTTGTCTATGTTCCGCCTATTTCTGCAAAGGCATCGAACGAACGCTCGAATGTAACTACTCGTGCTTGGATTCTTTCTGGACTTGCAACCCTGGCGTCTTTAGTATCCTTAGTTGTTGCATTAACTAAATAATGAACTATGTCTGATATCGACGAACTCTTAGAATTGCTTTCCGGGCAGCAGAGAAAACCTCAGCGTCAGCAGAATATATTTACCGCGTTACTCCGCCGGCTATGGCGTGGTGGCATAGGGGCTATAACGCTTTTTATGCTTTGTCTGCTCATGGCATGGCTTATTCAGTCCCCCCTTACTAAAATTCATACGTCCACGACCAAGATGGACATCATGTTCAATAAGGAGCGTGAGGCTAATCGCAACAACAATGTCTCATACGAGATTGTCGGACGGATTACAGGTTGGACAACGACTACCAACAAATACGACGAGATTGCAGTCTTGATGTCACGGCCTGTTATCGAACGCATGCTCCGCCAGGAACATGTTATAGATTCGGCAGCTGTGAGGGAGGCAAAGAAGATTGGACATTTACTTTCTGAAGAAGATAGCATACGTTTAGTACTTTCTTTAATTGAAAGTTATGCCGCTCAGCTTGAGGTCGCATATGCAGACCCTACCAAGGTTCAGAAAAACAGTATCATCACAATCTCTGTAGAAGGAAGTGGCGAATTCAGGAACAAGATTCTTGTCGGCCTTGTCAACGCATATAACGCATATACTCGTGACTACAACGACATGTGCTATCAGAGGACAATCAAATTCCTTCAGCACAACATAGACAGTATACGCAAGGAACTTGACAAGATTGATACCTTTGACGAGAATTTTTCTGAGGGTAATTTCATCGTCGATCTTGAACAACAGTCAAGTACATATTTGAATATTGACCGCGATGACGAATTCGAGGTGCGTAATATGGAGTTGCAGCGTGAACTGTTGAAAATCATACGCAGTTATATGACCAACATGGGCGAGAACTATGTTGTGGTGCCTGCTAATACAGGTATAGATGATGCTCAGATTAACCGTATCGTAATTCAGTTCAACGACTTGGTGATGCGCCGTTCCAACTACCTGACCTCTATGGGTGAGGACGCTATGCGTGTGAAGACAATTACCAACCAGATTGAAGATCAGCGCCAAGCGATTATCATCTCTATTGACAAGCTGACACAGGCATTTGATATTCGTCTTGCAAAATATGAAAAAAATAAACAGGAAAGTGATGAGCGCTTGCGTATGATGCCGCATAAACGTATAGTCAAGGACAAGATTGACCGTGACCGTGCTATCATCACTCCATTGTACACATTATTGCAACAGAAACTAATCGAAACCATTATAGCACGATCGGCAGAGCAGGATCAGGCACGTATTGTCACTCCCCCCTATAGCATAGACACCAGTCTGTTGAAGAGTGCCAAGAATATATATCTTTTTGGCATAATTCTGGGTATAGTACTTGCATCCATTTACCTGTGGTGCTTGCAGATTCCTGTTGAAAAGGTCAATCTCAGCGACGTGCTCAAGGACTGCCCACTGCCCATCTGGGGCATATTGCCAAATAGGGATAAACAGGGGGACCTTTACAGGATTGGTCTTCAGGCGGTCTTGACACGCATCAAGATGAGTGGTGCAAAGAAGATTGTCATAAGCTGTGGATACGAAGAAGATGGTGACGACCGTCTGAAGGATGATTTGAAGACTATTATTGATGAAGAATGTGTAAGCGGTATTGTACTTTCTGATGAGGGTAATTATCATAGTAATCCCAAGTTGCCGGAACTGAGCAAGAATGCTGATGCAACCATTTACACAATCTCGGCAGGAAATAGCCAGATGCGCTCTTTGGACTTTATCAACTATGCCATAGGTGAAGGATTGCTGACGGGTGGTGCTGTTATCGTCCTGAACGCAAAGACGAACAAAAAGCTGCCTATCAATTTCGGAGCTTTTGACTATGAAGCCCCTAAGGGATTCGGTGCTGTGAAATCGAGAGCCATAAAATAGATAAAATGAAACAGACGTCTATAATTGTCATACTGCCATACTTTGGCCCATTTCCATGTACATTCCGGCATTGGCTCCGAAGTGCGGAGCTAAACAATACTATTGATTTCCTGATAGTAACTGACCAGAACTTGCATTCTGATTCGCCAAATATCCATGTCAGAAAGTCCTCACTAGAAGAGATTAGGGTTAGGACGCAGGATGTGATGCATTGTTCCGTAGCTCTGAATAATCCGTATAAGCTATGCGACTTGAGACCCTTATATGGGATTCTATTTGAACAAGAGGTTCAGAATTATGACTTTTGGGGGTATTGCGACTGCGACCTGATATTTGGTGATATCAGATCTTTCGTTACAGAAGATGTACTTGACTCGCACAATTCAATATTAGGGTTGGGACATTTCCACCTTCAGCGTACAAAAGACCAGTTATATCAAAAAGTTTTAGATGATTCTCGAACCCGGGATGGTTTGACATTACGGGAAGTACTGTCATCTGATACAAACTATGGTTTTGACGAAATGCCTTACGGGGTGACGGCAGAATATTATCGTCAACATCCTGATTTGTCATGGACGGGATTTTCCAAGACAGGACGTTGCTACAGTTCGCCTACAAACCAGAATCCTCTGTTTGAAGATATGTATAACAACTATGCATTATACAACAAAAGTTTCTATCATGCCTTAAGTCATAAGTTCCCATGTTGGAAGCGCGCACCAACACCAAGACTAAAATGGTCAGTGTACTTGAAAGACGGGATAAAGTTATATGCTGTAGGTGTCCGCAATGGACGTGTGATTGAGCGTGAGGAAATTCTTTATGCACATTTCATACAAAGGAAACTGAAGTTGGAATGTAATGATATGGAGCACTATATTGTTGTACCGAACACGATTATAGAGACCCGTACCATAGATTGGTGTTTCCTGTGGCGTATGTCACACCGACTTGCTCCATATTGGATATACTTCAAGCAGAGATTGGGTATAAAATAACGAACTTGATATGGAATCAGGCAGACTCAACATGTCCTCAGTTTTTATATATGCATTCATGGCCGACTGCATATATATAATGACGGAATTGTCTACTGTACAATGGTTGAGAATGCCCTACACAATCCCAATTGTTATTCAGTTGGTACTGGCGATATGTTCTATATGGTATTTTTTCAAGAACAAATGCTATAGCAAGTTATGTTATTTGATGCCAATGCTTGTTCTGGTTCTCGTGCTGACGGGTATCGTCAGGGGAATTTTTTCAGTAGAAGGCTACTGGGGGTATAAGGGGTGGCTTCAATGTTCATTGAGTGCCTTGTCGTTTGTTTTGCTGTTCCCCTTGGGAAGTACATCTGTCAGTTGCAAATTATTGCAGTCGTGGAACAAATATCTGTTCCCTGTATTTATTCTGTTTTGTACATGGGCTATGCCGCCTGCCAGCTATGCGTTTCAAGTTGCAATCGTGTACTATTTCTATCTTTTGTTAACTTGTATTGGTGTTTCTGACAAAAAGGCGATATTCATAACTGTCTGTGGTGTTGCCAGCGCATTTATAGGTATGGAAAACAGGTCTGGTGTGATAAAGACTCTGGCAGGAATAATGTTGTGCTCAACACTATGGTTACCTTATGTGTTGAGGAAAATTACGAATATTACAAGCCATTTTACCTTTTATCTGCTACCTATTTGTCTGCTTATATTGGGATTTACCGGTACGTTTAATATTTTCCAGGCTCTCGTAAACGAAGAATCCACAGAGATAACAACGAGTTTCACCGGATACGACGATGATGAAGAAGTAATTAACGAGAGCTTGACGGCAGATACCCGCACATTCATTTACGAAGAGGTGTTCCTTTCGGCTATTGTTGGTGATTACGTTATGTTTGGAAATACAGTGGGTAGGGGAAATACGCACAACGGCGAATGGACGCAGGATGTAGAAGGACTTGATGACAGCGAACGCCTAATGAATGAGGCAGGTATGCTTAATATTTTCACTTGGATGGGACTTGTCGGTGTCATACTCTATACCCTGATGTATTTGCAGGCTTCATGCTTGGGACTGTTTTGTTCAAACAATCAGTATGTGCCTATTATAGCAAGTGCTGTTGCCTTCCATTGGGCTATGTCATGGCTAGAAGAATCCACCCAGTTCACACCGATGGACTTCTCTCTGTTTTTATTGATGGGGATATGTTGTTCCCCTCGGTTCAGAAAAATGTCTGATACAGAATTCAGATTGTGGTTTCTGGCGTGTTTTTCTGCGCCAAACAAGGTGTCATTGTATGATATCTGTAGATTATTGAAGATAAAGTCTTTAACAGGTAAGTTAAAAGATTGATCCTAAAATATACGCATATGAAAGTTTTATGGCTTAACGGATCATATAATCCTACACTTCAAAAAGGAGACAGTGGATATAATGCAGGAGGATGGGTATCGGCTCTTCAGGGGGAATTGGCTTTTCAAAAGGGCATTCAATTGGCTATTGCATATATCAGTCCGAAACCGACAAAACCAATAGTCGCTGCAAACACCATGTGCTATGGTGTATATGTGAAGCCGATGAGCAAGTGGCAGAAAATACGTTTTTACTACGGGGGATATAGACAATTAGATGACGGGCTGATAAAATCACAGTTGATTGATATAATAAACGACTTCAAGCCGGATATCATTCAGGTTTTCGGCATCGAAGACCCATTGGCAGTGGTTATTGGTGAAACGAGTCAACCAATGGTCGTTCATTTGCAAGGTATATTGGCTCCCTATGACAACGCATTTTATCCACCTGCCTTCAACAAGCACTCGTTTCTGCATCCTTTTACATTCAGGGAAAGGATAGCCAGAAACGGATTTGTATTCGGCAAGAAGCATATACACGTAAGGGCAGAAAGGGAGCGGTTGCTGTTTAAGAATATGAAGTATTGTCTGGGACGGACCGAATGGGACTATCAGGTGTCGAGACTGTTGTCGCCGCAGTCAATATATTATCATGGTGGCGAGGCTCTGAGAAACTCTTTCTACGAAAAGGCTGCCACATGGTCTTGGCCTGAAAAACGTAGGTTCACTATTATTTCAACTGTGTCAGAGACTTTATACAAGGGATTGGATGTTATTTTAAAGACAGCAAAAGAGCTCCAGCAAAATTCGTCTGTAGATTTTGAATGGCAAGTGGCCGGTATTGGCGGGAAGGCCTTGCTTAAGGACTTTACAGAACGGGTAACTGCGATAAAAGCCGATTCGGTGAATGTAAAATGTATCGGGGTTCTTAGCGAACAGGAACTGGCAGAGAGGCTGTTGGCTGCCCATGTATATGTTCATCCTTCTTATATTGACAACAGCCCTAACAGTCTGTGTGAAGCCCAGGTGTTAGGTTTGCCGGTCATAGCAACCTATGTGGGTGGAATACCTTCGCTGGTAACCGACAAAGAGACTGGCTATCTTGTTTCTGCAAATGCACCGTTTGAACTTGCCTACATGTTGAAGAATATATATGAAAAACCGGAGCAGGCCATTGGTGTGGCGACAAAAGGGGCAGAAGTGGCATTGCAGCGTCATCGCAAAGACAATATTGCCGATGAACTCATAAGGAATTACAACAAAATTATTGTTCATCATGAGAATACTATACATCTTTAATTCCCTGAATTTCTCGGGGGCAGAACTTATGTATGTTCAGGCCTCTGAAACTCTTATTGCGAGGGGATATCAGCTGTTTGCACTAATAACATCTGAGGACGATGGTAACTATCGCAGGCAATTTGAAGCACATGGTTTTTCTATTCTGAAAATCCCATGCGGTTCTTCCGTAGCGGACAAAATAGGCTTTTATGCCAAACTGAAGGAACTGATTGAACATTATAAAATCGGTATCGTTCATGTCCAGCGAAATGATTTGTTCTTTGTCTCAGCTTGTGCCACTAGGGCATGTCATGCTAAATGCATTTATTCTGTTAATAACACTTTCACGTCAAACTGGTATTCATACGTCTACCATTTCATGCAACGTTTTGTGGCACGAAGATTCTTGAACTGTAAATTCCACTGTGGGAGTGACACGGTCTATCAGCATGAGGCAAGATACTATAAAAACAAAGGTATTGTTTCCTATTGGTGGTATGACGAGAAAGATTATTATCCGGCAACTGCCGAGGAACGGGCTGCGGCTCGCAAGGAACTGTCCATAGACAACAATGCTTTTGTCATCACAACAGCAGGAAGTTGTGGTTTCCAGAAACATCATGAAGATATATTTGAGGCTTTATCAGTCATTAAGGATGACATTCCCAATCTGTTGTTCCTGCATTTGGGCACAGGGGCGCTCGAGAATTCAGAAAAGGAAATGTGCGACAAATTGGGTCTGATGCCGAATGTAAGATTTTGCGGTAATCAACAGGATTTCAGGAAATATCTTATTGTTTCGGATCTTTATGTCATGAGCAGTCGTTTCGAAGGATTGTCAAATGCTACTATAGATGCTTTGGCATGCAGGATACCGGCGGTTCTATATAATGTGACGGGGCTGAGAGATTATAATATCTCGGGAGATAATACCGAGCTGATAGACGAGAATCCGATTCTTTTGGCGAATGCTATCAAACGGTTATATAAAGACCGTTCTAGAAGGCAGAAGCTTGCTGAGAACGGTTATAATCTTGTCATTCGCAAATATGGCTCCAAGTATTGCATCGATAATCTTATAAACACTTTCTACAAGTAATACATTTAAGGATATGAGCAGGAATAAGATTTTAGTAACCAGATCGTCAATGCCTCCGTTCGAGGAATATGTTGACGAAATAAAGGAAATTTGGGACTCACATTGGTTAACCAATATGGGACCTAAGCATAATCAGCTCAAGGAGCAGTTGAAGGACTATCTCGAAGTGGACAATATTTCGCTGTTTACCAACGGACACAACGCCCTTGAGTTGTGCTTACAGGCAATGAACCTGAATGGGGAAGTTATTACAACACCATTTACATTTGCATCAACAACACATGCAATCGTTAGAAACGGCTTGACTCCTGTTTTCTGTGACATAGATCCTCAGGACTATACCATAGATGCTGACAAAATAGAATCACTCGTCACAGATAAGACGTCTGCCATTGTTCCTGTACATATATATGGTAACATTTGCAATATTGAGAAGATAGAGCAGATTGCTTATAAATATGGTCTGAAAGTCATATACGACGCAGCTCATGCCTTTGGTATTAAATACAAAGGGAAAGGTATCGGTAATTATGGTGATGCGTCTATGTTCAGTTTTCATGCGACAAAGGTTTTCAATACGATAGAAGGAGGAGCTGTTTGTTATCGGGATGAGGAAGTCGGCCGAACACTCTATCAACTGCACGATTTTGGCATTAAGGACGCAGAAACTATTAATGGTATTGGAACAAATGCCAAGATGAATGAATTCTGTGCAGCGATGGGTATTTGTAACCTGCGGTATATTGACGGAGAAATAGCCAAAAGGAAAAAAGTCTATGAGTGCTATATGGAAAACTTGTCTGGTATAGACGGTCTACGTGTCAATCCCATACAAGATGATACTGTGCCCAACTACTCGTATTTCCCAATCGTTATTGATGAAAAGGTTTTTGGAGCGACAAGAAACGAGGTAATGGACAACTTGAAGCGGAACGATATATATTCGAGGAAATATTTCTATCCGTTGACCAACGCGTTCGACAGCTATCATGGACGTTTTGATCCGCTCAAGACCCCGATAGCGTTACATATAAGTAAACGTGTGTTGACGCTTCCTATGTATGCCGATCTTGAGATAGATGAAGTTATACGCATTTCGCAAATCATACGTTCTTCGGCTAATAAATAAGTGACCGCAAAGTGATGATTTCCATTGCAGTTATTATAACAGTATTCAATAGGAAGGAAGAGACATTACAGTGTCTGCAATCCCTTCAGGCTCAAGAACTTCCTCAGGGCAGTAAACTGACGGTTTATTTGACAAACGATGGATGTACAGACGGTACGCCCGAGGCAGTAAAGGAGATGTTTCCTGACGTGAAAATCATTGACGGCGACGGAACTTTGTTCTGGAACAGGGGTATGCATACGGCATGGGCAGCGGCGGCAAAGGAGAAGGATTATGATTTCTTTCTATGGCTGAACGATGATTGCTTCCTCTATCCTCAAATGTTGAAACTGCTCCTTAAAGCTTCGTCAACAAAAGATGACAAAGCTATCATTGTCGGAGCAACACAGTCTCCTGACCATACAAAACAGACATACGGCGGACGAATGAATGACAATTCGTTTCCTGTAATGGGAGAAGGTCTGAAGGCTGTGGATTATTTCAATGGGAACATTGTTCTTATACCACGGCAGGTATTTATTAGCGTAGGTAATCTGGACAGCTATTTCTCTCACCGCTTTGGCGATTTCGATTATGGTCTTCGGGCACGGAAAGCCAATATTGGAATCTATCAGATTGATGAGTTCTTGGGAGAGTGCGATTTGCATGAGTCATTGGACAAATGGTGTAATCCTGCTGTGCCATTCGCAGAACGATGGAAAGCGTTGTGGAAACCCAATGGCATGCCGCCGCATGAGGTCTTTCATTTCGAAAGGGAACATCATGGACTGGTTAAGGCCTTGTCCAGTTACTGTTCGACCATCATGCATTGCTGCATTCCTTCTATATGGTAAGTATAGTCTATAAGTTTTATAATGAATAATTTCATGGAATATAAACTGCTGGCAGTCGGATCGCCCGAAGAAATCAATATTGGGGATTATATACAGGCATTGGCTGCTTCACAATTTTTGCCTGACAAGAACGGTTTTGTAGAGCGGGAAAAACTGAAATCATATACCGGTAAACCATGCAAGATAATTATGAATGGCTGGTTTATGCATAATCCGGAAGAATGGCCTCCTGCTCCACAGATTAACCCGCTATTTGTAGCTTTTCACATCAATAGTCTAGCCCATCACCAGCTTCTTTCAAGGGAAAGCCTGGAATACCTTAAAGCACATGAGCCTATAGGGTGTCGCGATACAGCAACTGCTGACATGCTATTGAAAGAAGGGATTAATGCCTACTTTTCTGGTTGCCTTACACTAACATTAGGATACAAATACAAGACAACGAAAAAAGATGGTAGCATTTATTTCGTTGATCCGTATTTCGTAACAAAATGGACGTTCGCTACAACGGTCAAGAGTTTGGTTTACCTACTTTTTCACTGGAAGGCAATAAATACCATTGCACATAAGCATCCAGAGCCAAAACGAGGATTGAGAAAAAGACTCATTCTAACTAATTTCTATAGGCAATACGTGCGCGTGTTTACAAAATCGGTATTGCTCAATGCGAATTATATTTGCCAGCAGAATGCAGAATATCGCGAGAAATTCAAGACAGACGAAGATTTATTGAATGAAGCGGAAAGACTTGTTAAACTATATGCAAAAGCCTCGCTTGTCGTTACCTCTCGCATTCATTGTGCACTACCATGTCTCGGATTGTGTACTCCTGTCATATACACTGAAGACAGTTGCCAGTCAACGGCCAGTAAATGTCGGTTAGGCGGATTGCGGGAACTCTTCAATGTAATCTCTTGGAAAGACGGTACCTTGCACCCAGAGTTCCCTATAAGTGGGCAAATTTCATCCAGCAACAATATACCTGTAAATAAACAGGGTTGGAAACCTTTGGCAGAAGGTTTGAAAGAACGTATAAAGATGTGGATAGGACAATGAAAATACCTGTTCTCTTAACTATATTCAACCGTAAGGATACTGCCCTGGAAGCCCTTAAAAGTATTAAGGTTTATCAACCTGAGAAACTGTATATTGCCGCAGACGGTCCTCGAACTCATAAAGAAGGCGAGGAGCAAGCATGTGCAGACACTCGTCAGGCTGTGATGGATGCCATAGACTGGCCTTGTCAGGTGCAAACACTTTTCCGTGAGGAAAATCTGGGTTGCGCTTGGGCTATGTATGGAGCAATCAGCTGGTTTCTGGAACAGGAGGAGTGGGGTATCATTTGCGAGGACGATATTGTGCTAAGCCAGGACTTCTACAAAATGTGCGAAGTTTTGCTGCCTATGTACAAGGATGACGATCGCATAATGCAGATTACCTCGCAGTTTTATGGTCCTCATTGTGAAGTTACTGATACTTACACTTTTGAACGGTGGCCTTATATCTGGGGCTGGGCTACATGGCGCCGCTCATGGTTTAAATACATGGATATGAAAATGTCTGGATGGCCAAATTTCAATCCGATGAAGATCCTGCCTGTCTATGGATGGTTTCAGACATTGATGATGTGGCGTTATTGGCACAGAGATTATAAGAATTGGAAGACCCACTCATCGTGGGCTACCCGCTGGCATCTGGCTGCCAATATTAACGAGTTGCTATGTATCTGTCCTAAAACGAACCTTGGTTTGAATGTCGGTATCATCAATGGAGGTGGTACTCACTATACAGAAGGTGGTGATGATCCTTATGCTCATTTGAAGATGGGTAAACTTCAGTTTCCTTTGAAGCATCCATCTGAGATATGTCTTGACAAACAGCAACTTGATATAGACAAAGATGATTTTTGGCGTATCCGAATGATAGGAGCGAAGAAGAAGATAAAAAGATTCTTTGGAAAATGAAGATACTGGTCAATTGTTTTGTATGTTCTCCATATAGGGGTTCAGAGCCGGGTATGGGTTGGAACTTTGTTAGCAATCTTAGCCGTCTTCATGAACTGCATATAATCACAGAATACGAATCTCAGCCTGATTTGGAGCGGTATTTTGACGAGCATCCTCATGTGAAAGAGAACATGCACGTCTATTATCTAAGCAAACCAAGTCATGAAACGTTACGCAAAATATGGCCTCCTTCTTATTATTGGTTTTATAAGAAATGGCAAAAGAAGGCGTTGGCGTTGGCATTGGAATTAGACAAAAAGGAGCACTTTGATATTGTTCATCAACTCAATATGATAGGTTACCGCGAACCTGGTTATCTTTGGAAAATGAACAAACCTTTGGTGTGGGGACCAATCGGGGGCTTCCAGATGACTCCTTGGAAACTCTTGCCATCGATGGGACTGAAAGGCTTCATATTCTATGCTTCGAGGAATCTGATTAATTTGTGGCAGATGCGGTTTAACCGTAGGGTGCATACAATGGCGCAAAAAGCCTCTCAAATAATTTGTGCGTCACAAGACGGTTATAACGCAGTTACCAAACTTTGGAAACGTGAAGCTGTTATTATACCTGAGGTTGGCTTGACGACAATTCCCAAGGATAATGTCTGCAACGAAAAGGATGACGACATGCTTCGCCTTTGTTGGAGCGGCATGCACGAACCAAGAAAGTCGTTGAATTTGTTGCTAGAGGCGGTAAATCTTTGCCAGAACAAAGAACATATAGAGGTGAATGTGGTTGGCGACGGTCCTTCAAACGGAAAGTGGAAGAGACTGGCAGCACGTCTGGGATTACAGCACATAAACTGGTATGGTTGGGTTCCCCGTGATACTTCACTCAGGCTTATGCAGTCTTCACATGCGTTTGTAATCACATCGTTGTGTGATGATACCACCACAGTAGTGCTTGAGGCTTTGTCGATTGGGTTGCCTGTTGTAGCATTGAACCATACAGGGTTTGCCAATGTTCTGACAAATGAGTGCGGAATAAAAATTGATATCTGTTCAAGGACGCAAGTGGTGAGAGACCTGGCTAAGGCTATTGACCGTCTGTATGAAGATAAGTCTTATCGCCATTCGCTTGGACAAGGTGCCAGGAATCGTGCACAGGACTTCACTTGGGACAAGAAAGTCCAAACGATATATGATATTTACTCGAAGATTGTCAAATCATAAAGTTTAATTGTTATGAATACATCCCATCCTAATTTCCGGCTGTGGTGTCTGTTGGCTGTGATTCCTGTAATCATAGTTGTTGCAGTATATATATACCTTGCTATTAGATGAGTCAAGTAACCAATAATATTATCAAGAATACAGGATGGCTTTATGTGAAGATGGGCATTACGATGTTCATCTCATTATGGGTAACCCGCCTCATCCTGCAGTCACTTGGAGCCAGCGATTTTGGAATTTATTCTATAGTCGGCGGTGCTATTAGCATGTTAGGATTTCTTAACGGTGCGCTCTCGAGTGCAACCGTTAGGTTCATGGCTTACGCAGAAGGCCAGTCAGACCAGAACAGGAAAATCACCATTTTTAATGTATGCACTGTTCTTCATATATGCATAGCTGCGATAATGGTTCTTGTCTTGTTTGCTGCTGCCTTCATTTTTTTCAATGGGATTCTAAATATCCCGCCCAATCGTATGAATGCAGCATACGTGGTTTATGGAAGTCTTGTTGTCAGCGTTTTCTTTAACATTTGCAGAGTACCCTACGATGCTGTTGTTAATGCCCATGAACACATGAAATTCTATGCGATATTGGGTATTGCGGAGAGTTTGTTGAAGTTGGCTGTAGCCTTTGCCTGTGTATATACCTCGAAAGACAAGTTAATTGTGTATGGTGTTCTGATGGCATTAATTCCATGCATGACTTATATTGCAACACATGTTTTCTGCAAGAAACGATACAGCGAATGTATCTTTAAGCCTCGTATATATTGGGATAGGAATGGTATGAGGGAAATGCTGTCATTTGCATCCTGGAATTTTGCGACGAGCATGGCCAGTATGATTAGTTCCTATGGTTCTGGAATCGTCTTGAACCACTTCTTCGGAACTCTTTTGAATGCTGCATACGGCATAGCTAATCAGCTTAACGGTCAGTTGATGAACTTCTCGTCAAATATGCTCAAAGCCGTAATACCAGTCATTACCAAATCGGAAGGCAGTGGGCAGCGGGCGGCAATGATTTACCGTTCGAATATGGCATGTAAGTATTCTTATCTTATACTTGCAATCTTCGCCATACCTTTTATTTTGGAAATGGATTATATCCTACATGTGTGGCTGAAAGACATTCCCGAATGGTCCGTATTGTTCTCGCAATTAACATTGGTTCTGTCTCTGATTGGCCAGCTGACTACCGCTTATGTGGTATCAATCCACGCAGAAGGAAATATCTCGATGTTCAGTAAAGTTAGAAGTGTCTTTAATCTTATAACAATAGTATTACTTGTATTGTTCTTTGCTTTTGGTTCATCACCTGTCATGCTATTTGTCGTCTCAATAGGATGGAATGGCATAGTAGGAGCAATTATCATGATTTATTTCATGCATCAAAACTGTGGAATGGGATATGGATTGTTTTTGCGTGACCTTCTCTTTCCCACGATAATGGTCACTTTGCCAAGTTTCCTGTTAGGCGCAATACCGGCCTTATTCATAGATGCCTCTTTTGTACGATTGTCTATGACAATAGTGTTATCGCTTGTAGGTTTTGTGCTGGGGTATTGGTTGCTCGCTACAGACGTTAACGAACGAGATATGATTAGAAATCTCATAAAACGTATATTAAAGATAAGGCCGGCTGTTTTATGAAACCACGTATTCTCTTTATACTCCATATGCCGCCTCCTGTTCACGGAGCTGCTATGGTGGGTAAATATATCCATGACAGCATGCTGATTAACGAGGCTTTTGAGTGTCGTTATATAAACTTGGCGATAGCGAACTCGATAGAGGATATCGGGAAGGCATCTATAGGCAAAATCTTTGCCACCATCAGGATGCTGAAAAATATACGGCGTGAGGTGAACAGCTTTCGTCCTGATTTGGTGTATGTAACACCTAATGCTAACGGAGGGGCTTTCTTTAAGGAGTTTCTGGTTGTTCAGATGCTCAAGCAAATGGGTTGTAAAGTCATCGCACACTATCACAACAAAGGTGTTAGCACCTGTCAGGATAATTGGCTATATGACTTGCTGTATCGTAAGTTCTTCAAAAGACTGAAGGTGATACTACTTTCTGACGCTCTTTATCAGGATATGCAGAAGTATGTAAGACATGAGGATATAGCAATTTGCCCCAATGGAATTCCTTTTGTTGATTATACTTACATGGAACGTAAAAACGCTGTGCCACGCCTTCTATTCCTTAGTAATCTGATAGAAAGTAAGGGGGTGTTGGTCCTTTTGGACGCTCTCGGGATACTCAAGGATAAGGGATATTCATTTTCTTGCGATTATGTTGGAGGTGAGACATTTGAGATTGACAGGAAGCGCTTTGAAAACGAGGTGTTAATGAGGCAGTTGACTAACTATGTGACTTACCATGGGCCAAAGCACGGTGAAGAGAAAAAAACTTTTTTTGAGCAAGCCGACATCTTTGTGTTTCCAACAGCATATCCAAGAGAGGCCTTCCCATTGGTTAATCTGGAGGCAATGGCGTTCTGTATTCCGGTTATTACAACTAACGAGGGTGGTATCATTGATATGGTGCATGACGGAATTAACGGACTTATTTGCCAGAAAGAAGACCCGCAGTCGCTTGCAAATTGTATAGAAAAGTTAATAGTTGACAAGGATTTGCGTATCAGGATGGGCAAGGAAGGACGTCAGATCTTTGAAAACGAATATACGATAGAAAAATTTGAAAAGAATATGTTGGGTGTACTAAACACCACAATATCTGGTTTGACAAATACGACAGATGAATAAGGAACAGAAATATTTCAATGTCAAGATTGAGTTTGATCGCCAGAAGGTTGATGCTATAATTCTTGATGCCATCGAGAAGGATATACCCGGATACGTATGTGCCATCGAGTCGAATAACCTGACTGTGGCAAATAAGAATCCAGAGTTTATGGAAGTCGTCAACGGAGCATTGGTTAACAGCTGTGACGGTTCTGTTTTGGCCAAGATTCTTGCATGGATTCACCACAAACCTTTCGACAGCTATATTGGTGGTGACCTTTTCATCAAATTCATCAAGATGCAGCGTTTCCGACAGTTCTACTTAGGAAATACTCCCGAGGTACTTGCTGGCCTGAAAGCTAATATGTCGAAATTAGACCCAAAGATAGCAGACATGAGCTTCGAGACTTTGCCTTTCTGCAAGGTAGATGAGTTTGATTACCAGTCTATAGCCGACAGGATTAACAAGGATAACCCCGACATCATCTGGGTATCACTCGGGGCACCAAAGCAAGAGATGTTCATGGCACGGCTGAAACCTTATCTGAAGCGAGGGGTGATGTTTGGTTATGGTGCAGTCTTTAATTTTCACTCGGGCACAGGTCCCGTAAGGAGAGCCCCAAAGTGGATGCTCAATATGCGATTGGAATGGCTTTACAGAGCTTTCGAGGAACCAAATAAGAATATACCTCGCTATTGGGGTTTTATTAAGATACTACCCAGTCTTATCATGGATGAAAGACGCAAGGTAAAATGCTTTGCATCTGTAGAAGGTGAGATATAATGCAGAACAGATCATCGTATATAGCCTATAATATTTTTCATCGGGGACTTGACATCGTCGTGTCTCTGATAGCATTGGTTTTCCTACTTCCGATATTTCCTGTTGTCGCATTCATAATCAAGTATCAGAGCCCGGGACCCTTGTTCTTTTCACAGGATCGGACCGGAGTGAATGGAAAGACGTTCAGAATGTACAAGTTCCGCTCCATGCACGTAAATGACGGCGCAAACAGAGTACAGGCAACCCCCGACGATCCACGCAAGTTTCCGTTTGGTAAGATTATGCGCAGGACCAGTATTGACGAGTTGCCGCAAATATACAATATTCTGGTAGGTGACATGAGTGTCATAGGTCCACGTCCCCACATGCTTGCACATACCGAATATTATACCAAGAACATCCCATTCTACATGGAACGCCATAAGGTAAGGCCCGGACTGACGGGGTGGGCGCAGGTGCAGGGATGGCGAGGCGATACTCCGGAATTGTGGATGATGGAAGGTCGTGTAATCAGGGATATTTGGTACATAGACCATAGAAGCATTTGGCTGGATCTCAAGATACTTGTGCTGACAGTCGGTTCGGTATTGTTCCCGGCAAAGGGAGCACATTAAAAAAAAATGACCCCGGAAGTAAAGGCTTCCGGGGTTTGTTTTATTTGTGTGTTCCTTTTTCTTTTATTCCTCTCCGAAGATACAGGGGAACCAGAATGTGATGACATTCAGGAAATATGTATCTGTTTGCTTGGATGTAGCTTCTATTGTACCATTCAGCGAGGAGATGATGGTTTTGCAGAGGGACATGCTCATTATGATGTCCTTGTCGCAGTTTTTATTGTCCTGACAGGTTTCATCAGTCTCGTCCGACAATATTGTCTTGATAATCTCGTGTGGTGTAGAGTCGGTTGTGTTCTCGAACCAGAAACGCAGCCCGTCGTCTTCTGCTGCATAGCGGATATTAATTAAACCGCGTGTGGTAATTTTTGCTGCACATCGCAGTATGTGCATGACAAGCTGACGGAAGATAGTAGTGTCTACCCATACCTTTGTCTGTGACGACAAATCGGTATTGATGTTGACCTGTACGTTGTCCTTCACATCGTACATGATTTCCCTGCGGTAGGACATGATCAGTTCGATCAGGTTCACATGTATCTTCTTGGAATGTGGAATATTATCCTGGGTGCTGGATACCTCCAGAATCTCCTGGGCATACTGGACGAGTTGCTGGCTGTTGAAACGGATATCCTCGACAGCTTTAACTACATCCGGATTCTGTCGGATTGACGGCTGGCTTTCAATGCTCTCGCAACTCTGGATAATGTTGTTGAGTGTATCCCTGAATGTCACACTCACATCTTCCAGATATTGGGACTTGGTGTCCTCGTTGTCGATGGCATGTTGAAGCTCTTCTTCCAATCGTTTACCCTGCCTGTGGAACAAAACGAGGATGGCTCCCAAAATTATCAGGAGCAGAATGATTAGTGTGATAAGGTAATACATCATATAAATTAATTGGTGTTATAAATGTCTATTTTTTTTGCTTTTATGCTCTTTGCAAGGCGCATGCCTAAATGGTAGAAATGATAGCGGGGTGAACTCATGCTGCGGTCAGATGTCCGGCATGCACGTGCGCTTCCGCACCAGCGGCCGCCCCTGTTTACACGATAGGTTCCTTCTTCAGCTCCACGGGGATTAACCTCGTGCTTGTGGCTGTATGGTGCTTTCCAGTCCTGACACCATTCGTATACGTTACCGGACATGTCGTAAAGTCCTAGCTCGTTGGGCATCTTCTCGCCTACGATGTGTGTGCTGTTACCGCTGTTGATACTACACCATGCTACATCATCAATAGCATTGCTGCCTGCATATTTGTAGCCTTTGCTATGAATGCCACCACGTGCGGCAAACTCCCATTCTGCCTCGGTGGGCAGGCGGTATGTCTCCCCTGTGAGGGCGTTCAGCTTGTCGATAAACTGCTGGCAGTCGTTCCATGTGATATCTTCCACAGGCCGGCGTGCATTCTTGAAATGCGACGGATTCTTGCCCATGACATAGGCCCACAGGTCCTGTGTGACTTCGTACTTGCAGATGTAGAAACTGTCCAGGGTAACCTCGTGACAGGCTTTCTCGTCACTTTCGGCTTCCTTCTGTTGGTTTGCGGCTGCTCCCATAGTGAACGTGCCGCCTTCGACCAGCACCATATTACCATATAACTCCTGCAAAATGGGCGACTGGATGCCAGCGTCCTGCGCAATGGCATTAAGCCACAGGGCGAGGAGTGTGGTTATGATGCAAATTCTATTCATGTCTTATCTGCTTGTTATTTCAGGTAAAACGTACGTAGCATGGGAACCAGAAATCGATGACGATACCTTTCTCTTCCTCGCTCGAATATGCCTCGATAGTACCGTTCATGGCGTCAATAAGAGCCTTGCTGGTACGTACGCTGGCGCCTATCAGCTGGTACTCTATGGGCAGGGCGCGCCAGTCAGGTAACTGACTCTTGAATATAATTCCCTTGTATTCTTCGGGAATGCCACCTCCGGTATCCTCAATCCTGAAGCGCAGGCCCTCGCGTTCCCAATTGTAATTGATGGTGATACTTCCTTCCTGGGTATGTTGGGCACAGATGCGCAGCAGTTGCATCATAAGCAGGTGGAAAATGGGAGTGTCCAGGGTAACCTTGCAATTGGGCGACATATTGCTGCGGATGGACACAACCACGCCTCGGTTTGTCTCGCGCAGAATCTCTCGCCTGTAGGACGTGATAAGCTCAGCCAGGTTAACCTCTATTTCTGCTATGTCCGGGATATTGCCATTGAAACCTAACAGTTCGGACAATTCGTTAAGGTATATACCCATCAACTGGCTGTTCTTGTAGATATCCTGAATCAGGGCGTTTGATTCCTCTTGGGTGAGGGTCTTGGCTTCAACAGCCTCGGTGTATGCCTTGCAGGAGTTGTTGATAGTCTTCAGGGGGATGCGAAAATACTGACCGATGTGTTTCAGGAACAAATACCTCATCTTCTTGCTGCTCTTCAATTTCCTGTACTCGCTTAATCTCTGCCTGCGCATCTTTAATGTTATAAAGCAGAGGACAACAAGGACTGTAAGAATCAGAAAGAGCAGCCCCGAGAGTATTATATCATGAGTCTCCATCATAATGGCAATTATTCCTTTTTATATTTTCCTTACAAAGATATGGATTTGATTCCGTGTTGCCAAGGAAATCCTCTGTAATTTTGCTGAATTGTTATTTTTTAATATCTTTGACTCGGAAAAATGTGAAATAGAGGGGTTAATAACTAAAAAAAATACTGTGGATTATGAGTAGGAGCAGGATTATGTATCTGTCATTCATCGTGTGCATTGTGATGGGCATTTGGATGGTGGTGGTTCTGATACAGGCGGGGCGTGACGTGAAGGACAAGGAGGGGATGGTGAGGATGCCGTCGACGGATTCGAGCGGGTTTGTGACGCTTACGGATGCGGTGCCTGATGCTATATTGGAGATTAGGTATTTCGGTACGTACAACTTTGTGGGAGCGAGGATTGAGGGGTACATGGAGCCTACGGCGCTGCTGACGGGGGTTGCTGCGGACAGCCTGCGTGCAGTGAGTGACGACGTGAAGGGGCTGGGCTACCGGCTGAAGATATATGATGCTTACCGTCCGCAGCGTGCGGTGGACAACTTTGTGCGTTGGGCGGAGGCTGTGGATGATACGCTGATGAGGAGGTATTTCTATCCTGACCTGGACAAGGGCGTGCTGTTCGAGCTGGGGTATATATATGAGCTGAGCGGGCATACGAGGGGTTCGACGGTGGACCTGACGCTGTTTGACATGGATGCGGAGAAGGAGCTGGACATGGGTGGTACGTTTGACTGGTTCGGTCCTGAGAGCCATCCTGATTTCTGCGGTAATCCGGAGACGGGTGTGTACACGGGTGACAACGGCAAGAGTCCTGCCGGACGTTCGATTACGGAGGAGCAGTTCCGCAACCGTATGATACTGCGCAATGCGATGATGCGTCACGGCTTTGCGCCTCTGGATACGGAGTGGTGGCACTTTACGCTGAGGGACGAGCCGTTCCCGGATACTTACTTTGATTTCCCTGTAAGGCAGTTGGTGAAATGAAGGCGAGGTTTTTGGCTTTTGCAGCTGCAATGGTGTTCTGTATTGTGGCTGTTGCTCATCAGGGGGGTAGTGGTGTTGCGAAAAAAGACGGTAAACGCAAGAAGGTTGCTGTCGTGCTGAGTGGCGGCGGTGCCAAGGGAATGGCTCATATCGGTGTGCTGAAGGTATTGGAGAGGGCTGGCATTCCTATTGATATCGTTACGGGTACGTCGATGGGCAGCATAGTGGGCGGCCTTTATTCCATAGGCTATAATGCGAATGCGCTGGATTCGGTGGCGCGTGCGCAGGACTGGTCGTATATAATAAGTGACAAGGAGAACTTGCGCAACCAGAGCCTGAAGGACAGGATGCGCCAGTATACGTATATCTTTACGACGGGTCTGGTCATAGGCAAGAGGGATGTGAATGCGGGCGGCCTGATAAGGGGCAAGAACCTGGCGGAGCTGTTCCTGCAGCTGTGTACGGGGTATACGGACTCGCTGGATTTCTCGAAGGACCTGCCTATTCCGTTTGCGTGTGTTGCAACGGACATCATAGACAACAGCGAGGTGGATTTCCACAGCGGCAGGCTTCCGCAGGCGATGCGTGCTTCGATGTCGATACCGGGTGCCTTCTCGCCTGTGAGGCTGGGGGACATGGTGCTGGTGGACGGTGGCCTGAAGAACAACTATCCTGCTGACCTGGCGCGTGAGATGGGGGCTGACATCATAATTGGCGTTACGGTGCAGGGTGCTCCGAAATCGGCCGAGGACCTGGGGGGTACGATGAGCATCATAAGCCAGATAGTGGACGTGAACTGTAAGAACAAGGTGGAGGATAACCTGGCTATAACGGATCTGCACATGCAGGTGAATACGAAGGGTTACGGCTCGGCAAGTTTCTCTGCGGCTGCAATAGATACGCTGATACGCCGGGGCGAGGAGGAGGCTATGAGCCACTGGGACGAGATCATGGCCCTGAAGCAGCGGATAGGTGTTGATTCCACTTTCCGACCGGCAATTCTGCATCCCTTGCGTCCCAGGGCTATGACGGAGAGGTATCATGTGGTGGACTATACTTTCGAGAATATGACACCTCAGACGGAGATGTACTTGCGCCAGAAATTCCATTTCCACAAGAGGGACAGCATAGATGCGCTGACAGCGAGCCAGATCACGACGTGTATGCGTACGGATCTGTTCTACCAGAGTGCGGAGTGCCGCTTTGTGCCGCATGGCGACGGTGTGCGTGTGATTATCTCTGCTGGTCAGCGCAAGTCAATACAATTGCATGTGGGTATGCGCTACGACAGCGAGGAGCATGCTTCGCTGCAGGGCAGCGTGGAGGTTCCGTTCAAGACCCAGATGCCTATGAGTGCAGACATTAGGGTAAGGCTGGGTAAGCGTATAAAGGTGCGTGGCGACTGGGTGTTCCATCCGCGCAGCTTCACTAAGCCTTCGGTGTCGTATTTCTTCCACCGCAGCGATGTGGACGTGTATTACAAGGGTGACCATGACTACAGTATTCTGTACCATCACCATCAGGCTGAGGTGTTGCCGTTTGATTTCGACGTGAAGCATTTCAACATACAGCTGGGCCTGCGTTGGGACTATATCAGGTATATAGACAAGCTTATGTCTGACAAGACTCATGATACTGGGTTACTGCATAACGGACATTATTTCAGCTATCGTGCCAGGATTGAGTTCAACAGCGAGGACAACTGGGTATTCCCTACGCGTGGTGCGCGTTTCCATGCGGGGTATGCTTATCTGACGGATAATTTCCTGAAGCTGGAGGGGCAGACGGGAATGAGCGATGTAAGTGCCGACTGGCGGATGTCGTTTACGATTGGGAAGCGTTTCACCCTGCAGCCTATGGTGTATGGACGCCTGCTCTTTGGCGATGTGGTTCCGCCTATATTCGGCAACCTGGCAGGCGGTAATTATTTCGGGCACTATATCGATCAGCAGATGCCGTTGGCCGGTGTGGGCAACATAGAGTATGTGGACCGACATTTCATTGCTGTACAGCTGCAGGCTCAGCAGCGTATTGCGAGCAACCATTACGTGCTCTTCCGCTTCTCTGCAGCTCAGCAGGCTGACAAGTTAAAGGAAATATTTGACAACCGTACCATATTGGGCGGACAGATAGGCTATTACTATAATACTATATTCGGTCCGCTGGGTGCTACGCTGGGCTATAGCAACCGTACCAGGAAGCCGTATTTCTTCGTGGACCTCGGCTATGATTTCTAATTATTACAAACTAAAACCAATTGCTATGAAAAAGACAATGAATCTTTGGCTGATGGGTGCAATGGCACTCGTGGTGGCCGTGATGACTGCCTGCGGAGGCGGCAGTAACAGTCCCGAGTCAGAGGCTGCTGCACTGCCTGTTGACGGTATCCTGGGTGTGTTGCCCAAGGTGGTTGCCGAATACGAGGCTGCCGAAGCTGCTGCAGCGGCAAAGTATGAGGAGCTGAAGGCTTCTGATCCCGAGAAGGCAAACGAATTCTGGAAGGATTACATCGGTCAGGGAAATACGACGAGGTTCAAGAAGGAAACGCTGCCTGCTGTCTCCAAGACATTGGAGGGCAAGGAGATCCCTGGCGAGGTTGCAGAGGGGCTTCCCATTCGTCTTGAGGGTAATTTCGTGCTGAATGACAGCCGCGATGCTTATGCAACGGCTGTGTTTACTGCCGAGGCTTCGAACGAGACATTTGTGTATAATTTCATTCCCGTAGCGTTTGATACGGACGGTAATGCGATTTCTATGGCACGTAGCGTCAGCTTCAGCGACTATCCCATCAAGGAGGGCAAGGAACTGCCTGTCAGCTTCTATATAAGCGTTAACGACTATGATGCAGCAGGATGGGCCCGTCTGGGCAAGATTGTGGTAATGGACAAGACTACGGATGCCTTTAAGAAGGCTGAGGAGGACATCAAGGCCCGGAAAGAGGCTTTCAAGAACAAGGAATAGCGTAATCTGAAGAAAATACGCTGTGGGGCTGGCCGTCGGGTCAGCCTCTTTTTTTACATCATGGCTCCGAGGATTTTCTGGAAATAGGGGCCGTGGTCGTTGCGCCAGAGCATGATGGCTTCGTTAATCCGGGTTTCGTCGGCTTCGTGGGGCAGCAGGGTGCGGCCGTCTTCCATGTCGATGTAGACGTTGAGGTCTTCGTCTGTGCGGACCTGTGATATGCCTGCGAGGTGCAGGGGGATGCAGCCTTCGTGGGCTTCTGCGAGTGCGATAAGGGTGTTGAGTGTGTAGTCGTTTACCATGGGGTTCTGTATTTAGTCGTTGATGTATTGCATTAGGCTGAGCATCTTGTCACGAAGCTGTGCGGCGGTAATGAAGTCGAGTTTCCTGGCGGCTTCCTGCATCTGCCTTTTGGTAGTGTCTATGGCTTTGCGCAGCTGTTCCTGGGTCATCTGGTCTCCGATAACCTCGGCAACCTTCAGGGCTTCGGTCTCGGGCAGGGTGTAGACGGGGGCGGAGGATGCTGTCTGGTTCTGGCGGAGTTCGAGCAGATCGGTCATGGTGCGGGTCTTGCGTATCTGTGTGGGTGTTATGCCGTGCTCCTGGTTGTATTGCATCTGCTTTTCGCGGCGGCGGTTTGTTTCGTCGATGGTCTTCTGCATGGAGTCGGTGATGTTGTCGGCATACATGATGGCAAGGCCGTTGACATTGCGTGCGGCGCGTCCTATTGTCTGGGTGAGGCTGCGGTGTGAGCGGAGGAAGCCTTCCTTGTCGGCATCCAGGATGGCTACGAGCGAGACCTCGGGGAGGTCAAGGCCTTCGCGCAGGAGGTTGACGCCTACGAGTACGTCGTATTTGCCGTTGCGCAGGTTGTCCATGATCTGGACGCGTTCGAGGGTGTCGACCTCGGAGTGTATGTATGCGGTGCTGATGTCGTGGTGCAGGAGGTATTCGCTGAGTTCCTCGGCCATCCGCTTCGTGAGTGTGGTCACGAGTACGCGCTCGTGGCGTTCGATGCGTAGCTGTATCTCTTCCATCAGGTCGTCGATCTGGTTGTTTGAGGGGCGTACCTCGATGCGTGGGTCGAGAAGCCCGGTGGGGCGTATAAGTTGCTCGACGACAATGCCTTCGCTCTTCTCCAGCTCGTAGTCCTCGGGGGTTGCTGAGACGTAGATGGTCTGTGGGGTGAGCTGTTCGAACTCGTCAAAATGCAGGGGTCTGTTGTCCTTGGCTGCGGGGAGGCGGAAGCCGTATTCGACGAGGTTTTTCTTGCGTGCCTGGTCGCCGCCGTACATGCCCCGGACCTGTGGTATGGTGACATGGCTCTCGTCGACGATGAGCAGGTAGTCGTCGGGGAAGAAATCGAGCAGGCAGTAGGGGCGCTGGCCGGGTTGGCGGCCGTCGAAATAGCGCGAGTAGTTCTCGATGCCGGAGCAATGGCCCAGCTCGCGTATCATCTCGATGTCATAGTGTACGCGCTCGTCGATGCGCTTTGCTTCGAGGGATTTGCCTATGCCGGTGAAATATTGGATTTGCTGTTCCAGGTCCTGCTCTATCTGGCGTATTGCCTTCTCCTGGGTGTCCTGGCTTGTCATGAAGAGGTTGGCGGGGTATATGCGGTAATCCATGAAGGTGCCCTGGCGCTGCATGCTTTCGGGGTTGAGTTCTTGCAGGGATTCGATCTCGTCGTCCCAGAAGGTGACGCGCAGGACGGTGTCTGCGTATGCGAGCCAGATGTCCAGGGTGTCGCCTATTACGCGTACCTCGCCACGTGATAAGCTGACGTCGTTCCTGAGGTAGAGGGCGCTGAGCAGGCGGCGCAGGAGCTCGTTGCGGTCGATGTGCTGCCCGACCCTGAGGTCTATGCTGCTCTCGGATAGTGTGGTGGGGTTGCCCATGCCGTATATGCAGCTGACGGAGCTGACGACGATGACGTCCTTGCGCCCGGAAAGGAGGGCGGAGGTGGAGGCGAGGCGCAGCTTGTCTATCTCCTCGTTGATGGCAAGGTCCTTCTCGATGTATGTGTCGGTGGAGGGGATGTATGCCTCGGGCTGGTAGTAGTCGTAGTACGAGACGTAGTATTCGACGGCATTGCGGGGGAAGAACTGCTTCATCTCGCCGTACAGCTGGGCGGCGAGGGTCTTGTTGTGGGAGAGTATCAGGGTGGGCTTGCCTACGTTGGCGATTACGTTTGCCATAGTAAATGTCTTGCCGCTGCCGGTAACGCCAAGAAGGACCTGTGCGGGTACTCCGTCCAGGACGCCTTGGGTGAGCTGCCGTATTGCTTCGGGCTGGTCTCCTGTGGGTCTGTAATCTGCTGTGAGTTGGAAATCCATAGCGGTCTGATAGCTGTGTGTGAGGCAAAGTTACGACAATAATAGTTAAAAAGGCTTGTGTAAGGCAGTTTTTTGTGTCAGTCTTGGTAACATTTAATATTATTTATTGTATATTTGCACGCCGAAAGTATGGAAAAGAAGCATATAATCATAGTTTTACTGGCTTTGCTGGCTGGGGTGGGTTCTTCCTGTTCGAGGATGACTGCCCTGGAGAAGACGACGGACTTTGAGTACAAGTACGAGGTCGGCAAGCAGTATTTTGCCGAGGGCAAGTATGCGAGTGCGAGCTTGCTTTTTGCGGATGTGGTGACCATACTGAAGGGTACGGCGTATGCCGAGGAGAGCCTGTATATCCTGGCTATGAGCAACTACTGCCAGAAGGATTACGAGACGGCGGCCCAGTATTTCCGCAAGTACTACCAGATGTATCCTCGCGGCCTTTATGTCGAGTATGCACGCTACTACTGCGGCCTGTCGCTGTACAACATGATACCGGATGCCAGGTTGGACCAGCAGTCGACGTACGATGCTATCAAGGAGTTCCAGGAGTTCCTGGACAACTATCCCACGACGAGCATCAAGAGCCAGACGCAGAATATGATATTCCTGCTGCAGGACCGTCTGGTCGAGAAGGAGTATCTGGCTGCAAAGCTGTATTACGACCTGGGCTCGTATATGATGAACTGCCAGTTTGGCGGTAGCAACTGGGAGGCTTGTGTGGTTACTGCCGAGAATGCGTTGCGTGACTTTCCTTATGCTGAGGCTTGGCGCCGCGAGGAGCTGTCGATCATGATACTGCGTGCCAAATATCATCTTGCTGAGCAGAGCGTGGAGACAAAGCGCGTGCAGAGGTATCGTGACTGTATCGACGAATACTATGCCTTCAGGAACGATTATCCGGAGAGCAGGTATCTGGCCGAGGCTCAGACGATCTTTACGAAGAGTGACGGATTCGTCAAGAAGCATGGCGACAATGACGAGTATGCCGACTAAATGAATCAGGACAAATAGAAAATACACAGATATGGATTACAAGAAGATTAATGCTCCCACCAATACGGTGACACGTGATGTTATGACTCTGTCCGACGAGACGGGTAATATTTACGAGAGTGTTGCTATCATCGCAAAGCGTGCAAACCAGATTAGTGCGGAGATGAAGCGTGAGCTGAACCAGAAGTTGCAGGAGTTTGCAACGGCAAGCGATTCGCTGGAGGAGGTTTTTGAGAACAGCGAGCAGATCGAGATAAGCCGCTATTATGAGAAATTGCCGAAGCCTACTCTGCTGGCAACGGAGGAATTCCTGGACCATCGCATCTATTACCGTACTCCGCAGCAGGGCGCAGATATCGAGGAGGATATCTGATTGTTATGATCCAACGTATCCAGACCTTGTACATACTTGCCAGCTTTGTGCTGAGCACGGTGTGTATATACTTGGAGATTACCGCTGAGGACCATCCGTGGGCGCTGACGGTGATAATGGCTATTGCTGCCGTACTGCAGTTTATGGCTATATTTATGTTCCGCCGTCGTGCTGCCCAGATGCGTTTCTGCACGTTCTGCATTATCCTGATGGTGGCGTGGTATGCGGTGTATGCTGCTTTTGCATTTGTTTTCGGTGACGGGCTGGTCGGTGAATTCCGTCCCCGTCCATGGGCTGCAATACCGATGGTAAATGCAATTCTGCTTTACCTTGCTTTCCGTGCTATACTGAAGGATGAACTGCTTGTAAGGAGCCTGGACAGATTGAGATAGCCGGGGGCTCCTTTATCTTATTCCTTGGTCCTTTGTTTTCAGGACGTCGTAGAAATATGTCAGCTTTACGCTTATCGTGGAGTTTGCCGAGCGTTGGAAGGGGTCGCGCTTGCTGTTGTTGAAGATGTCGGATAACCCGAAATTGTAGCGTGCTTCCAGCGTAAAGTGCCCTATCTTGGGGCGGCTGAACTCCATACCTGCGCCTGCGGTAATGCCGTAGGCAAATTTTTTCTGGCACTCCAGGTCATATTGTTCCGTCATTCCTTCGCGTGAAGAGAGTGTGTAGTCGCTCCATTCCCCGGTCCTTGACTCGTTTTCGCCAATGCAGAACCCTATCTGGGGGCCTGCTATCACGTAGCCCATGAAGCCCTTGCGTTCGCGTCCCCAGCCGAGCCTGGCCAGAAGGGGGATGCTGATGTAGTTCATGGTGCGCGAGTAGGTGTCGTTGCTGGTGATGATGTCTTCCTTCCAGCCGAGCTGCTGGAAATTGATTTCCGCCTGTAGTGCGCAGACGGCGGAGAAGAACTTTTCGCAGGTGTATCTCAGGCTGATACCCATCTCCATGCCCATGTGCATTCCCTGGGGTACGCTGGGTTTGAAGTTTACGCGGTTCATGACCATGCCTGCGTTGAAGCCGACGGCGAGGTCGTTGCGGTATTTTCCTACCTGTGCGGACAGGGTTGTGGCGGCACAAATGGCTAATATTATGAGCAGATGTCGTTTCATATTGATGCAAAGGTAATATTTTTTTTCAAGAGAGTCGGGGATAATGCATTATTTTTGTATATTTGCACATCATCATATATCGTAGAAACAGGTTAATATACAGTTTATCCTAATATGAAATATATCCTCTGTCTTTTTCTGATGCTTGTGCTGCCTGTGGGTGTTATGGCTCAGATGCCGTCGATAATACCTGAGGTTACATATATGAACCCCGAGGGGCTGACCTTGTACGGCAGGTATCCGGATGACATGAACCTGCAGGAACCGCAGAATGCTCCGTTGCAGGCTTTGTTCCGCTCCAATCCGCAGGATTATGCGGGGTGGAGTGCCCATTACGATTGGGTGGTGTATCTGGATACGACATCTACGGAGCGCAGCTACGAGGTGCTGTTGCATCGCTTTGACGAGGACCTGGAGTATAACTTTATCCAGAAGGGGCGCTACAAGGTGCGTGTGCGTGCTACATTCACCAGGGACGGGCAGACGGTGGTATATCCCAGCGAGGAGATGGATTCGGTCTGCTTTACCTTCGAGATAAACCGCAGCCGCCTGAAATTCCCCAATACGTTTACTCCCAACGGGGATCAGATAAACGATACCTTGCGTGCAAAGGAGTTCCAGAGTATTGTGGAGTTCCGTGCAATTGTCTTCAACCGTTGGGGCAAGAAGCTGTATTCGTGGGATGATGTGAATACCGGCTGGGACGGCAAGGTGGGGGGCTCGTACGTGAATGACGGGGCGTATTACCTTGTCGTAAATGCCAAGGGTGCTGACGGGCACATATACCATATCAAGAAGACCATAAATGTTCTTACCACCAAGTTTGACGATTCGTCTGTGGATCCGTCCGGTGGAGATACGCCTTGACGTCGATGGGAAATGACTGTATTATAGTTGAAGGGGCAAGAGAGCACAACCTCAAGAACATAAATGTCCGGATACCGCGCCGTTCGCTTACGGTGGTAACCGGCCTGTCGGGGTCGGGCAAGTCCAGTTTGGCTTTTGATACTATATATGCAGAGGGTCAGCGTCGTTACATCGAGACTTTTTCGGCTTATGCCCGTAATTTCCTGGGTGGCGTATCGCGTCCTGACGTGGATAAGATAAGCGGATTGTCGCCTGTAATCAGCATAGAGCAGAAGACGACGAACAAGAATCCTCGTTCGACAGTAGGTACTACGACCGAGATTTATGATTTCCTGCGTCTGCTGTTTGCGCGTGCTGGCGAGGCTTTCTCGTATGAGACGGGTGAGCGTATGGTCAGGTATACCGAGGAGCAGATCGTGGACCTGCTGCTTTCGCACTATCAGGACCGCCGTGTATATATCCTGGCTCCGCTTGTCCATAGCCGCAAGGGACATTATGCAGAGCTGTTCGAGTCCATCCGCCGCAAGGGCTATCTTTATGCCCGTATAGACGGCGAGGTGAAGGAACTGCTGCAGGGGATGAAACTGGATCGCTACCGCAATCATGACATAGAGGTTGTGGTGGATCGCCTGGTGGTTCACGACAAGGATGACGACCGCCTGCGACACAGTGTGTCGAATGCCATGCAGCAGGGTGGGGGACTGATAATGGTCTGTGATGCTGAGACGAACGAGGTGCGTCATTACAGTCGTCGACTGATGTGCCCTACGTCGGGCATTTCGTACCGCGATCCGGCACCGAATAATTTCTCGTTCAACTCGCCGCAGGGTGCGTGTCCGCGTTGCAAGGGCCTGGGATATGTGTCTCTGATAGACGAGGAAAAGCTGTTCCCTAATCCGAAGCTCAGCATACGTGAGGGTGGCATAGCTCCATTGGGCAGGTCGCGTCAGATTATGATTTTCTGGCAGATTGATGCTCTGCTTCAGAACTATGGCTACAGCTTGGATACGCCTGTTGGTGAGCTTTCGCGCGAGGCGGTGAATGCCATTGTGCAGGGGAGCAGCGAGCGTCTGCGCATACCTGCATCGGTGACGAAGACTGGCAATGATTACTATTGCGAATACGAGGGTCTTACGAAATATATCAGCCAGGTCTCGGAGTCGGACATGGGTGCGTCTGCGCGCAAGTGGGCAGAGCAGTTCAAGAGGACTGCGGTATGTCCTGAGTGCAAAGGCCAGCGACTGAACCGTGAGGCGTTGCATTTCCGTATTGCGGGCAAGAACATATCCGAGTTGTCGGATATGGACCTGAGCCAGCTGTACGAGTGGCTGGATGGCGTGGAGGGGCAGCTGGGTGAGCAGCAGAGGCGTATTGCAGGGGAAATTCTGAAGGAGATACGTACACGTCTGCAGTTCATGCTGGACGTGGGTCTTGAGTACTTGTCGCTCTCGCGCAGCAGCATATCCCTTTCGGGTGGTGAGAGCCAGCGTATCCGTCTGGCGACCCAGATAGGAAGCCAGCTGGTGAATGTGCTGTATATTCTGGATGAGCCTTCGATAGGCCTGCATCAGCGTGATAACCGCAAGCTGATAAGATCGCTGAAGACCTTGCGCGATACGGGCAATACCATAATTGTTGTGGAGCATGACCAGGAGATGATGGAGAGTGCCGACTGGATAGTGGATATAGGTCCAAAGGCCGGCCGCAAGGGCGGCGAGGTGGTATATCAGGGCACATACCCCAATATGCTGGGGTGTCAGACCTTGACCAGCGGTTTCCTGAACGGCACTCTGCAGATTGATATACCCGTGAACCGCAGGAAGGGTAGCGGGGAGTCCATCGTGGTAAGGGGATGCAGGGGCAATAACCTGCAGGACGTTACCGTTCAGTTCCCGCTGGGTTGTCTTGTCTGTGTTACGGGTGTGAGCGGTTCGGGCAAGAGTACTTTGGTAAACGATACGTTGTACCCGATTCTCTCGCAGCATTTCTACCGTTCGCTGAAGGACCCGCTTGCATACGGGGCCATAGAGGGTATGGAGTTCATAGACAAGGTGGTATGTGTGGATCAGAGTCCTCTGGGGCGTACTCCGCGCAGCAATCCTGCCACATACACAAATGTGTTCAACGATATCCGCAACCTGTTCGTGGAACTGCCTGAATCCAAGATTCGAGGCTACAAGCCTGGCAGGTTCTCGTTCAACGTCAGGGGTGGGCGCTGCGAGACGTGTGCCGGCAACGGCTATCGCAGTATAGAGATGAATTTCCTGCCTGATGTGACGGTTCCGTGTGAAGAATGCAGGGGCAGGCGGTACAACCGCGAGACCCTGGAGGTGAGGTTCCGTGGAAAGAATATCGGGGAGATCCTGGACATGACGATAAACCAGGCGGTAGAGTTCTTTGAGAACCAGCCTGCAATACTGCACAAGATAAAGGTGCTGCAGGACGTGGGACTCGGCTATATCAAGCTGGGTCAGTCAAGCACTACGCTGTCCGGAGGTGAGAGCCAGCGTGTCAAGCTTGCGACGGAGCTGAGCCGCAAGGATACGGGACGCACATTATATATATTGGACGAACCTACCACGGGCCTGCATTTCGAGGATATACGTATCCTGCTGGGCGTGTTGAACCAGTTGGTGGACAAGGGCAATACGGTTATTGTCATAGAGCACAACATGGATATCATCAAGAGTGCCGACTGGATAATTGACATGGGCCCGGATGGCGGCAGGGGCGGCGGCAGGTTGCTGGTGTCAGGAACGCCGGAGCAGGTGGCGGAGTCCAACTTGGGTTATACAAGCAGATATTTAAAGGAGATACTATGCAGAAAAAATTAGCTTTCTTTTCGTTTGCCATTGCTGCGGCAAGTGCGTCGGCACAGGACCAGCGCCCCAACATCGTCTATATTATGACTGATGACCACACGGCGCAGATGCTGAGTGCATACGGCAACAGCCCTATTCAAACGCCTAATCTGGACCGGATAGCACAGGATGGTGTCCTGTTCCGCAACAGTTTTGTTGCCAACAGTCTGTCGGGGCCAAGCCGTGCATGTATGATAACGGGCAAGCACAGTCACAAGAACGGGTTTACGAACAACGAACACGGTATTTTTGACGGCAGTCAGCAAACTATGCCGAAACTGATGCAGCAGGCAGGCTATCAGACGGCGCTGATAGGCAAATGGCATCTGGTAAGTACGCCTACGGGTTTTGACTATTTCGAGGTCCTGCATGGTCAGGGTGAGTACTATAATCCTGATTTTATCCAGATGGACGGCAGTACCAGGCGTGAACAGGGCTATTGTACGAACATCATAACGAACAAGGCTATCAACTGGATTGAGAACCGCGACAGGCAGAAGCCGTTTATCCTGTTCGTGCACCACAAGGCTTGTCATCGTGACTGGCTGCCTGAGTTGAAATATATGCGTGAGTACGAGAACCAGACATTCCGGAAGCCTGCTAATTTCAATGACAACTGGGAGGGTCGCGTTGCTGCCCAGCAGCAGGAGATGACAATAGGCAGCCAGCATGATATGGACCTGGCGTATGACAACAAGGCATATCTGCCGGGCGACAGCAGCCGCCTGTCACAGCTGTACGTAAATTACGTCAATCGCCTGAGCAAGGAAGACCAGCAGGTTTACTGGGCCTTCCACGACAGCCTCTCGTGCGATTTCTTCCGCCGTTTCCCGTCGTATCGCCACTACAAGGCTACGTCGCCCGGGAACGATGCCCTGACAGAATGGAAATTCCAGCGCTATATGCGCGACTATGCCAAGGTCACCAAGTCTCTGGACGACGAGGTGGGTCGCCTGTTGGATTATCTGAAGTCGCATGGACTGTACGACAATACCCTGGTGGTATATACATCGGATCAGGGTTTCTACATGGGCGAGCATGGTTGGTTTGACAAGCGCTTTATGTACGAGGAGAGCCTGAATACCCCTTTGCTGATGCACCTGCCGAAGGGTTACGGGCGTCATGGAGAGGTACAGGAGATGGTGCAGAACATTGACTATGCGCCTACATTCCTGGAGATGGCCGGAGCCAGGATACCTGCTGATATACAGGGACGTAGCCTGGTGCCGCTGCTGAAGGGCGGGAAGACATCCGGCAAGTGGCGTGATGCCATATACTATCATTATTACGAGTATCCTGCAGAGCATAGCGTCAAGCGTCACTATGGTGTGCGCACAAGCCGCTACAAGCTGATACATTTCTATAACGACATTGACGAGTGGGAACTGTACGACCTGAAGGAAGATCCCACTGAGATGCACAACGTATATAACGACAGGAAGTATGCAGGTGTCCGCAAGCAGATGCATGCGATACTGAAGAAACAGCAGAAACTGTATGACGACAATATAGAAAACGAAATAAAACATTAACCAAATTTTAAAACTATGACATTTGAGAAAGTCGTGGGCCTTATTGATGCCCCATTCACTCCTTTCTACGAGAACGGTGATGTTAATCTGGAACCGATTCCTGCTTATGCGCAGATGTTGCACAAGAACGGTCTTCAGGGTGTGTTTATAAATGGCAGCAGCGGTGAGGGCTATATGCTTACCGAAGAGGAGCGCATGCGCCTTGCCGAGGCTTGGGTGGCTGCAGCTCCAAAGGGCTTCAAGGTTATTGTACACGTAGGTTCGTGCTGTGTGCGCAACAGCCGTATGCTGGCAGAGCATGCACAGAAGATAGGTGCGTGGGGTATAGGTGCAATGGCTCCTCCATTCCCGAAGATCGGCCGTATCGAGGAACTGGTGAAGTATTGCGAGGAGATTGCCGCAGGTGCTCCCAACCTGCCGTTCTACTACTATCATATTCCTGCATTTAACGGTGCATTCCTGCCTATGGTGGAGCTGCTTAAGGCAGTCGACGGCCGTATTCCCAACTTCGCCGGTATAAAGTATACATTCGAGAGCATCTACGAATACAACCAGTGTCGCCTGTATGCCAATGGCAAGTTCGATATGCTTCATGGTCAGGACGAGACCATCCTGCCTTCACTGGCTATGGGCGGTGCCCGTGGTGGCATAGGCGGAACAACCAACTACAACGGACGTGAGCTGGTAGGCATCATCCAGGCTTGGAACGAGGGTGACTTGGAACTGGCACGCGAGCGTCAGAACTTCTCGCAGGCAGTAATCAATGTAATATGTCATTTCCGTGGCAATATCGTGGGCGGTAAGCGTATAATGAAGCTGATAGGACTGGACCTTGGTCCTAACCGTACCCCGTTCCAGAACCTGACTGATGCCGAGGAGGCACAGATGCGCAAGGAACTGGAGGAGATCGGATTCTTCCAGCGTTGCAACCAGTTCTGATTATTTGACAAATAGGTTTTGCAGGAAATGATGAAAAAGATATTAGCATTATTATCAGTCATTCCATTATTTGCCTTAGCTCAGAATCAGGTAGGCGTGACCAGGTCAATACCTATGCGTCAGGCCGTATCCGGTCATTATGCCGGATGGATTGGGAATGAGCTGTGGACGTGGGGTGGTTGCAATTTTCCCGACAAACCATGTGCTGACGGCGGCGAGAAGAAATTCTATCCGCAGGCCTATGGTGCCAGTGTACAGATTGGCAACGGCGTCCTGTTCCTGGGCGGACAGTGCGGTCCCAGCTCGCTCACCACGTGTGAGTTCTATCCCAACAGTTCCAATCGCGAGATGTGTACTCCCCTGCCGGTAGGGCTTGACAATTTCGGGGCTACATACTACGACGGTACGGTTTATGTTGCCGGAGGTCAGAGCTTCGGTAAGCCCAACCGTGTCATCTATTGTGCACGCTGGGAAAAGCCGCTGCGGTGGGTAGCGCTCGATACGCTGCCCGACAACTGCCGTCTGCAGCCTTGTGTACAGGTACAGTATGCATCTGCCGGGCCAGCCCTGTATGTATTCGGAGGCTATCAGCCCCAGGTGGATTCCATAGGTCAGAAGGCCATAGTGCATAATGACGGTGTCTACATGAACCTGACCACACATCAGTGGAACCGTACCAGCCCTGCATCCGTATGGATTCAGGAACAGTCCCATAAGGGTGCTGACGGGGCTGCAACAAGGAGCACACTGGAGCGTCAGGCTATAGTCGGAGCTGCCAGCACGACATCGGGCTACAGCCATGTGCTGTTCTTTGGCGGCGTAAACTATGATGTGTTCTACCGTGCTATCAACGGTCAGCAGGACAGCCTTTATCTGCGTCACCAGCCTGAGTGGTACAAGTTCCGCCAGGATGTCCTCGTATACCATACCATAACGGATTCGTGGGCCCTGTTCAAGGGTGACCCCCTTCTGGCCCGTGCCGGAGCATGCCTGACGAAGGATCCGGACAATCCCGTATGGTATTATTCCGGTGGTGAGACAATGCCTGGTGTACGCAGTGCGGATGTCAGCGAGGTAAGGATTACCACCCAGCATAACTTCGGTTGGCTCAACTGGGCAGTGCTGGTATTCTATCTGGTAGCCATGTTGGGCATGGGAGTGTATTTCATGCGCAAGGAGAACGGCGCTGACGACTTTTTCAAGGGCGGCGGCCGTATTCCGTGGTGGGCTGCGGGTATCAGCATCTATGCCACTATGCTGAGCGCCATTACCTATATGGCAATACCGGCAAAGGCATACACCACCGACTGGACGTACTATCCTATGCTGTGGATGATTCCTATTGTCGGTCTGCCGGTAATCAAGTACTATCTGCCATACTTCAGGAAGCTGAAGGTGGCCAGTGCATACGAGATACTCGAGGAGCGTTTCAACCCTGCCACACGACTCATGTCATCGGCATTGTTCTGCATCTTCATGGTAGCCCGCATGGCCCTTGTAATGTATCTGCCGTCACTGGCACTTACAGCAGTAACAGGCATTGATATCTACCTATGCATCATCCTCATGGGACTTGTCACCATTATCTATTGTACAATGGGAGGTGTCGAGGCCGTAATATGGGGCGACGTAGTTCAGGGTATAATTCTGGTAGGCGGTGCAATATTTGCTGCGGCATACCTGATGACAAATACTGCCGGAGGCATATCGTCATGCATCGATATCGCACTTGACAACGACAAGCTGCGACTGTTCGACTGGAGCAACGGATGGACCAATGCGACGTGGTGGGTTGTAATCATAGGCGGACTTGCCAACAACCTGATATCATACACGTCCGACCAGACCGTCATACAGCGATACATGACTACCAAGGACGAGAAGTCGGCAAGCCAGAGTATCATGGTAAACGGATTCATGTCGGTATTTATTTCGGTAGCGTTCTATATGATAGGTACAGGTCTGTATACATTCTACAAGACTCATCCCGCCGAGCTGGATGTTACCATGTCACAGTCGGACGCCATCTTCCCCTTCTTCATGATGAGTCAGATGCCTGCAGGTATTGCCGGTTTGTTGATTGCAGCCATCTTTGCGGCAACCATGAGCACCATATCCAGCAATATCAACAGCGTATCTACAGCCTTCAGCGTCGACTTCGTACAGCGTTTCCGCCCGTCAATTACATCGCAGCAGCTGCTCAAGACAGCCCGTTGGACATGTATCATAAGCGGTCTTATAGGTCTGGTAGTTGCCCTGATGATGGCTACATGGAACATACAGTCGCTGCTTGACTATTTTAATACCATACTTGGTCTTCTGACCAGCGGACTTGGAGGTCTGTTCTTCGTAGCAGTATTCATGCCGCGAGTGAAGGGATATGCAGCACTTACAGGTTTCATTGCAGGCGAGGTGGTAGTATTCTGGATGAGCTACTGCACGGATGCCAACCTGTTCCTTTTCGGTGCTACGGGCATTATCGTGTGTGTAATTGTATCATATATCCTGTCATTTATAACAAAGAAATAAAATGGTTGATTTCAAACAACTTGCCGCTCAGTACAAGAGCGAGCTTCTGGACAAGGTAATACCTTTCTGGATGGAAAACAGTATAGACACAGAATTCGGCGGTTACTTTACCTGTATCGAACGTGACGGACAGGTTTACGACACCGACAAGTTTGTCTGGCTTCAGGGACGCGAGGTATGGATGCTCTCAACCCTCTACAACAAGGTCGAGAAGCGCCAGGAATGGCTCGACGCAGCCATTCAGGGAGCCGAGTTCCTGAAGAAATACGGTCACGACGGCAACCTTAACTGGTACTTCTCGCTGGATCGTCAGGGACGTCCGCTGGTTGAGCCGTACAACATCTTCTCCTATACCTTCGCCGTAATAGCCTTCGGACAGCTGTACAAGGCTACAGGCAACCAGGAGTATGCCGACATTGCCAAGAAGACCTTTGATATTGTCCTCTCAAAGCGCAACAACCCCAAGGGCAAATGGAGCAAGGCAGCTCCCGGCGCGCGTGCCATGAAGGACTTTGCCCTGCCCATGATTCTATGTAATGTGGCATTGGAGATCGAAGACCTTCTTGATCCCAAGTTCCTGCAGGAAACCATCGACATCTGCCTGCACGAGGTACTGGACGTATTCTATCGCCCCGAGCTGGACCTGATAGTAGAGAATGTCAGCAAGGATGGCGAGCTCGTCGACTGCCACGAAGGACGTGTGCTCAATCCAGGTCACGCCATCGAGGCAATGTGGTTCATTATGGATCTGGGCAAGCGCCTGGGACGTCAGGACCTCATCGAAAAGGCCGTACACATCGCCCTGCGTGAAGCAGAATACGGCTGGGACAAGCAGTACGGCGGCATATTCTATTTCATGGACCGTCTGGGTCACCCCCTGCAGCAGCTGGAGTGGGATCAGAAACTGTGGTGGGTACATGTCGAGACCCTCATCACCATGATCAAGGGCTACGAGCTGACAGGCTCGCAGGAGTGCCTGCAGTGGTTCGAGAAGATACACGACTACGTGTGGAGCCATTTCGTAGATCCCGAATACCCCGAATGGTACGGTTACCTGAACCGTCGCGGCGAGGTACTCCTGACCCTCAAGGGCGGCAAGTGGAAAGGCTGCTTCCACGTTCCCCGTGGCCTGATGCAGGTATATCAGTCTCTGGAACGCATCGCAGCAAAGCAAGGTTAACGCTTAGCATCACGCAATATTATATATATAATGGTGTGTCATATGGCACACCATTATTTTTTTAATTCAAAAAAATAGTATAATATTTGGTGCGTCGATATAAAAACAATAACTTTGCAGAGAACAAAGACAAAAACAATATGTCAGCAAAGCACTACAAGAAGTTGAACTACCTTATGGTTTTTGTGAAGATGTTCGCTGATAAGTTTGAGCTCAACGAACGGCAGGCATTCAACTATTTGGATGCACACAAGGGATTGGTTTTCGTCGACAAACATTATGATGCCATTCACACAATGGACTTTGCCTATGCCATAAAAGATGTGCAAGAGGTTTGTCAAGCACATGGAGGACGTTTGTAATGAAAGTCTATCACGGTTCAGATGTAAAGGTAATTAATGTTGACTTGGCCCATTCACAGATGTACAAAGACTTTGGGCCGGGCTTCTATGTTAGTGTTGACAGGAAACAGGCCGTTCATTTTGCCAAGTACAAGGCAGACCGCCCTGCATCTAAATCACACAAGGCAGTCGTGTCCGTCTTCGATTTCGATGAACGAGCACTTACCGATGGTTCATTGCGTGTAAAGATGTTCGATGGCTATTCAACAGAGTGGGTTGACTTCATTCATGAATACCGACATTCCAACGAAACTGACTACGACCTTGTCATTGGTCCCATAGCAAATGATGATGTCCGTACACAATATGCACGTTACGACATGGGCGAAATCACTAAAGAAGAGTTACTGGAAAGCCTGAAGTATAAAAAAGTCACCTACCAGTATTGCTTCAAAACAATGACTGCTGTATCATTCCTAAAGAACTCCGAAAAATGAACACCAATCAAATAGGCAGAGAACTTACACGAAGGTTGATTGAAACTCAAGGTTGTGATATGCAGACAGCAATCCGTTTCTTTTATAACAGCGAACTGTATACACATATAGACCAATCAGATGGTTCTGACCTTGATCAACTGTATACAAGTTTTGAACAAGAGTTCTTGCAAGGTTCATATTAACGAGAAATCTGGAAGTATACTTTCGCCGCGCTCGCAATATACTTTCGCCAAACTGGGGGTATAGACGCAGGATTTCAAGGCCATACAATAACGAAAGCGCCTGTTGGAAAAAACATCCAGCAGGCACTTTTTTTGTTAGCGGTTAAAGAATTGTTCCATGGTTGTTAAATGGTTGTTAAATAGTTGTTAAATAGTTGTTCCATGGTTGTTTAACAATTGTTTATCGCGGCAGAGCCGCATGGAACCAATTACGAATTATGAATTGTGAATTAAGAATTGTTATTCTCCTCCCGCCATTATCGTCAGTATCGTAGTAACGTCACCAATCTCAATCTCACCATTGCCGTTGGCATCAGCAGCCTTCTTGTCGTAGCCCGTAGCCTCCGGCGTAGCCATCAACGTCAGTACGGATGTCACGTCACCTATTTCTACCTCGCCGTTACCATTGGCATCACCAAGGATGTATTCCTGTCCATAGTAGTATAGGCGGAAACTGTCAAAACACGTCCAGTCATAGAATACATATTCGTCTTTTTTTATACCCAACTGAAGTGTGCCATCTGTTACCTTTACCATTAGCTCGTTCCAATATAATCCCTGCAAGAATGCCGTAGCAGCACTCGAAATGCTATTCGGGACTATTCCCAATTCGGTTTGGTATCCATATATGCAATTGCCTAATTCATCAAATATGGATTGTACCGGTTTCTCCTGATTATTGGCATAAAATTTGGCATAAAGATGTTCATTACTATTCTTACGCAATTCGACTGCTGGTGTTGGATTATAGTTTTGATCGGCACCTTCACGGTAGTATGCCTGTACCTTTACCTTATAGACACCGTTTGGCAAACCTGTAAGTTTTTGATACACATTAAAGTTGCAGTCAAATTTCTCTGCACAGAAGTTGTCATTATTGCCACCACGTGACGGACTACCCTGCCATACTCCAACTCTCATTTTACCGTTTCGGCTGAAATCGGCATAGCTGATGAGACTTGAAACATTCACCGGCTCATCATCAGCAGCTGTTTCCATCTTGCTGATGATATCCTCACGAGTCATCACGCGCCACCTTGCACCTTTCTCGGTAGCATCTGAAGTTATGGCCAATGCAGTATGTACCCCGTCATAGTAAAGATAATTTCCTGTGGTATTAGAACTAAGAAGGAATGTACCGTCTTCTTGCGGCACAAAATACCATGTAGCCGGTTCCTGGTCGAAATATGCAGAAGTTCCATCACCTGACAAACCCAGATAATGTGCTGTTGCACTATTATATATACGTGTGTTCACTGCATATGCTGCACACTGAGTATCGCCAATGAAGAAGGATTCATTCTCACCTGCCACATCCTCGAACAACAAATCCATACCAGCCTCTCCCACAGAAGCCTGTGTATCGTACGAATTGCCCGGGCAGAAATACAGATCAGCCTCCTTGTTGTACAGATAATAGGCCGCTGTCGTACTGAAAGGCTTGTATGGCTCTGCAGAAGATGGTTCTTTTGCAACAGTAAGCGTGAACTCCTTGACAGCCAGAACACTGTCGTCATCATCAAGGATGGATACAGTGATGGTCGTAGTTCCAGGCCCAACTATTGTAAGTGTATAATGGTCTATGTCAACCACGTCTGTATTGCTGCTGGTCCATGTGAGCCAATAATCATCATCAGTTGTATCTGGCAAATCAAGTGGTTCATCTCCCACGGAAAGCACGCCGTCATTATTCGCATCCCAGTTTTCCACCCCCGATGATTCTAATAACGAGATGAGGCCTGAATCACTATTCACAATTTTTTCGAACGTAAAAACATAATCTCCCGTTGGAGATATATGGTTAAAATATGACCATGCCTTGGTGTGACTGAAATCATTTTGACTTCCATAGTATACCAATAAAGGAGTATCCCTATATGCACGTTTATTGAATGTGCTGTCTGGTATTTCAAAAGCATTTCTAAAACGAACTCGTACTCTCTGTATGTTTGCTCCAGAACTGTTAAAGGCGAAATCTCCAATTGACTCAATGCTGGTTGGCAAATCAATACGAGTCATATCATCTGCATTAACGAAAGCAAATGCACTAATATCTTTAATTCCTTTGGGCACTTTTATTTCCTTAACAGGCTTACCTTTAGGATGCAAGGCGGTTGGTGGATAATAGAGGTGACGAGAATAATAAACCGGATTTGCAGTTGAATCCGTAAAGGTAACAAGGCACCATTTGCCTATATCACGGCATCTGACATTCTCTATTTCGTTACAGCCTTTAAATGCTCTGCTATAAATTGTTAAAGAATCGGCATTATACATTTCTATGGTTTTAAGTCCCGAGCAACCTCTAAATGCATCATATCCTATCTCGTGAATATTTCCTTCGAAAATTAATGATGCGAGTCCGGTACAACCATTAAAAGCAGAGTTTTGTATTACTTCCAGGCTTTGAGGAAATGTTAATGAAGTCAATCCTGTACATTGTTCAAAAGCGTGCCATTTTATCTCCAGTAAGCCTTGTTCAAAGTTTACATTTCTTAATCCTGTACATCCATGAAATGCATATTGGTCAATCGTTTTTAGATTCTCATTAAAACTAACACTGGTTAATCCTGTGCAATCTCGAAAAGCTCCATTTCCTATCGTTTCCAAATTTTGCGGAAAGGATAAATCTCTAAGTCCTGTACAACCATAAAAAGCATCACTGCTTATTTCCTTTAGGCTTTGAGGAAAGGTTAATGAAGTTAAACCAATACACATGTAAAAGCCAGCTATTTCCTTTAAGTTTTGAGGAAAGTTTACAGTGGTTAACCCCGTGCACACATTAAAAGCACCCGTCTCGATTGTTTCTACTGATTCAGGGAAATTAATGGATTTTAAACTAGTACAATGTACAAAAGTGTCATCTTTAATTGTTGTAAAGGTGCAATTATATCCCCAATTAACGTTGGCAAGATTAGTACAATCATAAAAAGCTTCTCTCCCTATTGCAGTAGCTCCACCTCCATCAGAAAAAGTTATGTCCGTCAGAGTTGAAAGATTTTCAAAAACCCGATTACCTATTTCTACAACTGCTTTAATATTTATTGATTTTATACCAGAGCCCCGAAAAGCATCATGATAAATTCCAACCACGTCGGCATCTACATGGATTGTTTTATAAACAGAATGTAGATACTGATCAAAATATAAATGTCTATGATAATCAAACAATATATGCTTTGGAATGACAACATCCTTTATATTACCCCTATACTCACATACATAGGCTTTGTCGTCTATAATATAATACCAAATACCATCCAGTTCAACGGCATTATCTGATTCGTCATCCCAATATATCTCAGGCATTGCGGAAATATGAACACAGCAGATAATGCAAAAGAAACAAATTAGGCAAAACTTGCTCATTATTTCTTTAACTAAAAATCCAAAAAATATTAACAAATTCTGTTTCATCGAACATTATTTGATTTTATGTCAGTGGCTTTTTACACCACTTCCGGCGTGAAGACGATACAAATATATATACTTATCAAATACGATACAAGTTTTCAGAGGAAAAATCTTTTACCTCGTATAGCAATACGGGTGCACCCGATTGAGCAACTGAGTGCATCCGATTGGTTAATCGAGCACGTCCGATTGGGCAATCGAGCGTGGTGAGTTGAATGTACCTCGTTTTTATACCCAACAAAAACCTCGTTTTTATTGTCAACGAAAACCTCGTCTTTGTTACCAACGAAAACCTCGTTTTTGTTTGAGAGGGAGTTTTGGGCAAAAAGATTTTCACTTTTACCTGGTACAAGTTTACTGCCTTTTTTTATGCCTTGAACTGCATTTTTGCGTCAATAATTGTCTTGTTATGAAATATTTTTGTATCTTTGGTTGCGAATATTTATATAAAACCAAATAAAACTAACAAACATGAAACCTACACTTTTCCTTCTTGCAGCTGGTATGGGTAGCCGTTATGGTGGCTTGAAGCAGCTGGACACCCTGGGACCTCAGGGGCAGTGTATTATGGATTACAGTATTTATGATGCTATCAAGGCTGGCTTTGGTAAAATCGTATGGGTAATCCGTCGTGACTTTGAGCAGCAGTTCCGCGAGCAGATCCTGTCAAGATACGAGGGTCATGTTCCTTGCGAGCTGTGCTTCCAGGCATTGGATGCCCTGCCCGAGGGATTTACTGTTCCCGAGGGTCGTGAGAAGCCCTGGGGTACCAATCATGCTGTAATGATGGGTAAGGATGTCATCAAGGAGCCGTTTGCTGTGCTGAACTGTGATGATTTCTATGACCGTGACGCATTTATGGTTATGGCCAAGTTCCTGACCGAGTTGCCCGAGGGCAGCACAGGCCGTTATGCTATGGTCGGTTTCAGCGTAAGCAATACATTGAGTGACAGTGGTACTGTAAGCCGTGGTATCTGTGCTACGGACGAGAAGACTCACATGCTGACTGATGTTGTGGAGCGTACCAAGATTGAGCGCCACAATGGTGTGGTCGAGTATCTGGACGAGAACGACAAGTGGGTTGCTATTCCTGACAACACTCCATGTTCTATGAATTTCTGGGGCTTTACTCCTGATTACTTCCAGTACAGCGAGGATTATTTCAAGGTGTTCCTGTCTGATCCGAAGAACCAGACTAACCTGAAGAGTGAGTTCTTCATTCCGCTGATGGTGGATACGCTGATTAAGCAGGGTAAGGCTACTTGCGAGGTTCTGCCTACGACGTCCAAGTGGTTTGGCGTAACGTATCCCGAGGATCGTCCAGGTACGGTCGAGAAGCTGGCTGCCTTGCATGCTGCAGGTCAGTATCCTGACAAGATGTTCTAAGAGAGCGGTTGGTAATATAGAGAAAAGCCCTTCGGTTGCGAACCGAGGGGCTTTTTGTATTATATTATTTGTATTATCAGAAGGGGTATCCTATGGCAAAGTGGTAACCCAGGGACTTGCCGAAGGATGTCATGTTGTAATAGCCTTCCTTGCCTGTATCGTAAGGTGCGTGGATACCTACGCCTATGTCGAACCTGATTACCAGGAAATCGAGGTCGTATCGCAGGCCTGCTCCTGTGCCGAGTGCCAGTTCGCGGCCAAAGTTCTTCCATTCGAACTTACCGCCGGGACGGTCGGGATCTTCTCTCAGTAGCCATACATTGCCGGCATCCACGAAGACGGCTCCGAACAGCGAACCGATGATGGGGAAGCGATACTCCAGGTTGCACTCGAATTTCATGCTTCCGATCTGGTTCAGGTAGGAGAATTGTGACTGTACGGGATTATAGCTGCCGGGACCTATTGTACGCACGCCGAATGCCCTGATGCTGTTGGCGCCGCCTGCGGTGAACATTTCCTGATATGGTGCGGTTTTTCCGTTGTATTCCCACAGGAATCCCAGGTATCCGTGTGTCAGGAGTCGTGAACGTTCGCCCAGACGCAGGCTATGGGTGTATTCGATTGTGTTCTTCTGGAACTTGTATGACTGTTTTGTCGACAGGGACAGGTTGTTGATGTTCCGCTTCACCTTGGGCGATGTCCAGGTGAACTTGTATTCCATGCTGGGTACGAGCTGGTCTTTCAGGCTTGTGTACAGGGCAGGGTTCTGATCCATTATCTCAATGAATTCGTCGGTAGTCCTCAGGAGCTGGCTGTATTCCAGGTGTATGGGAGTGAATTCGTGCAGTATGTTTTCGGATTTCTGGAATGTCCACTTTGCACGTATGCCTGCGCTTATCTGGCTGTAGTAGCCGGCACGGTTCAGCCACTTGACATCGGCTTTGAACAGGGTTGTGGACCGCACCTTGCGATTCAGCCTCTTGCCTATGCCGAAGAACATGAAGCGAGGGTAGGAGAGTGTTATTTTGCTACCAAGTTCCCACGAGTTAATGCCTGTTCCCTTGCCCTTGTTGTTGGCACCCGTCTGCCATTCGTACGAGCCGTTGATGCCCCATGTCAGTGTCTCGGCACCGCGGAATGCATTGCGCTTGTTAATGGAATAGCTGAGACCGGGCCCCAGAAGACCGTTCGTCTTGTTGGTTATCTTACCTTCGAATTCGCTGTCGTAGGGCTTGTCCAGCATGGTGTTGATGTATAGGTCCAGAGTGTCGCCCTGTGCCGGCTTATAGTCAAGGTGCAGGTTGGAGAAGATGCCCATCGCTGCAATCTGGTTCTGTATCTGGTTCTGTGTCTCCTGGCTGTACAGGTCGCCCTTCCTCTGATACAGATACCGCAGCATGGCACTCAGTCTCAATGGAGGACGTTTCACCTTGCCGCCGCTCCATCGCATCGTTATGTTACGCAGGGCAAAGGAGTCTGTCATTATCGTATCGTTGTATTTCAGTACGGTAATGTGTGTCTTGCCGATGCGGTACGGCTTGTCCGCAATCTCTGGTATGGATGGCGACGGCAGTACTTGCAGCTGTACCTTCAGGGGTTTCTGGACAGTGTCTGCCCTGTATGCGATATAGTCGCTATGATAGTAGTAATAGCCGTTGTTGCGCAGCAGGTCAGTTATGCGTTCGCGTTCGTCGGACAGCGTTGGCAGGCAGAATGGGTCGTTACTGTGCAGAAGACGTTTGTCCATGTTTGCCCTGATGATGGAGTCTGCGGCTCCGGTAAACCCTCGGTATTCTATGCTGTCCAGGCGGAACAGCTGCCCGGGAAGAACTTGATAGGATACCTTCTGCTTGCGGGGATTGCGCAAGCTGTCTATGCGGAACTTGACATCAGCATTGAAATAGCCGTAATTCTGCAGTGTGTTTCTTGCTACCTGGGTACGCACGGCAGGTGCCACCGAGCTGATGTATTTGGGATTGGAGGCAAAGCTGTTCATCATCCAGCGTCCGAAACGGCTGTTAGAGTTTACATAGCGGTTCCATATCCACAGTCCTACGGTAAAGGGATGCCTGTATTTGCTGGAGCCCATCAGCGAGCCGTTGGGAGCATACGACAGGACACCCTCAACCTCGCTCTTTGCCAGTGAATATGCTTCGGCATCCTGCTTGATAAGAGCCTTTATGCTGTCCTTCTCGTGCTTCGTCAGCTCATGGCTCTTCATGCTTTCCAATGTGCTGGAGTTGCCTGTCAGCACACCCTGCACCGCAGTATAGGCATTAGCCACAGCCGTTATTACGCCCGTGCTGTCCTTCCTGTTCTTCTTCTCACCCCATTTGTGCCCGTATGCCATTTCCTTGATGCCGGCATACAGATACTCGTCGTCCGGAATGTTCTTTGTCTGATAGCAGGAGACAAACATCAGGGCTGCAAGAATGCAGGGTACATATTTATATATTGAATGTCTGATCATAGTAAGTCTACTCCTTTTTCTTCTTCGTGCGGAAGATGAAAAGCTCTCCCAGTTTCTCCGTCTTGCGGCGCAGTACCAGGCTTGCGCCCATTTCCATGATGTCAGGTTCAAGCAGGTTGTCCGGGTTCTTGTTGTAGAAGGCCTTGACATATCGTGTGCCGCTCTTGTCCAGACGATATTCTACCGATACATTATTAATTATGCTCTGGCCGTTGTTTACGGCATTGGCACCCGAGCTGACCTTGCCGCCTATGATTACGCTTACGCGGTTGCCCCAGAAACGCTTGGCAAACGAGAAGTTGTAATCCGTCTGCGATGTTCCTGTTGCAGATTTCGTGTTGTCTATGCCGAAACCGATGTCGATAGTACTGAGTGCCTTGCCGGCAATCTTGCTTATCTGGCCCTGCAGGAACGAGTTAAGCGTGTTCGTCGTATTGAAGCCGCCTGTGGATGCCGATTGCGATGTCGAGGACATATACATGCCGGTTGCCAGCAACGTTACGGCTGCCCTGCTACGTTCCTCGTTGCTCATCGCCGAGATCTCGTTCTGCACGGTCATGTTCTCCGGAGCCTCCAGTGTAAACTCAAGTCCCAGGTCCTCCAACGACTGGGTAATATTAAGGCCTACGTCAAAGTTAACCGATACGGGAACGTTGTTCTGCGTTACCGTAGCCTTCTTCCTCTCACTCGCATGTATGTTCAGGTGCGGGTTCATGATGTCGCCGATGAACTCGACATAGCTTCCGTTATGTATTTTGAAATCTTTCAGCGATGCAACCACCAGGCTGTAATCCAGACGTCCTTCGATAATGGTATATCGTCCGTATGCCCGTAAGCCGTTCAGCTTGTCGTATGACAGGGTCAGCGAGCCGCCGCCTTCGATATCTATCTTGTCGGCTCCGCTTTCGTTCAACATGCAATGTACCGATGTTGCCTCGTCAATGTCTATCTGCAGCTTCATCCTGATGTTCTGCTCGTCTACTGGCTCCTTCTCCACCTCCGTCGTGTCGGCAAAGTCACAGAAGGTAACCAGCTCGTTAAGCTGGTCGCTCACACTCAGCGGCGCATCCTTCATTACATACGTCACATCCGTCTTGCCGTTTACATGCAGGCGTCCGTTGACGTTCAGGTTCTGCAATGTACCGTTTATGCGTCCGTTCAGGTCCACATAGACCTTGCCGTATGCCTGTGCGCGGGTGTTCTTCTTGGCATTTATCAGGTTAAAGTCCTTTGCGTCCACGCTCAGGTCCAGCTTTATCCTGTCAGGATTCTTGAAATCAATGTAGCCGTCCAGTGACATGGGGTTATTGCCGTTGGCATAGGCCTCGATGCGCTTCAGGTCCAAATAGCTGCGGTCTATTACGATGCTGTCATCGGGGAACCTCAGGTCAATGCTGTATGGATCCGAGCATATATGCATGCTGTCCGTCAGCAGCATACCCGACAGCAACGGCGCACTCACTGCACCGCTTACATCCAGATGACCGTGCGCATAGCCCTCAAGCCTTGCCAGCTTGTTGGGGATGAACGCATTCGCAATATTCAGCGGCAGGCGCTCCAGACGGGCATCTGCCTGAATCATACCTTCCTTATCCTCCTGCCAGTACTTACCGTTCAGGAAAGAAACCTCGCCGCCGTTGTGCTTCAGTATTCCGTCAACGTAGTGCGACCCGTCAGCATTGGGGAAATAGGCGACATCCAATCCCATGTCACCCATCGCCGTACCCTCGTATGTCATGTTCTTGACACCCATGTCCAGCGAAACCGTCGTCTCGGTATCTGTCTTTACAAAATGGGCATCACCGTTCAGGAATCCCGTCACTACAGGCATGAAAGGTAAGACGTTGGACAGCTCACCCAGGTTAAAGTTATATATGGATACCGTCAGGTCCTGGGCAGCCTCCTCGTTAGGTGTGCTGTACAACTTCAGCGCCGTGCCGTCGTCTGCTATAAGATGCAGGTCTGCATGAGCGTGGTTCTTGCGGTCAAGGGATATGTAGTTATCGGCGTTTACCTTGAAATGACGGTACGCAAGAATTGGTTCCAGAGGCTCCAGGTGTACCATCAGCATGCTGTCCGATGTCTCGGCCTTGAAGCCAAGGTCCACACCCTTGACACCCTTGGCATCCACGAATTTCAGTGCCGACTCCAGACCGTTGTTCGTCAGGCGGTTCCTCAGCGTCGCCTCGAAATCCACGACCTTGTTCCTGGGACCGTTCTTCACACGCAGCAACGACAAAATACCGTCATCAGGATGCCTCATTTCTATTTGTATGGTGTCCAGGCATACCGCACCCGTATTCAGCTTGTACATGTGTCCACTGCCGTTCAACCCGTTGTCGGGGTCTGTAGTAACGTCCAGTGCAAGCTCCTGGAAATCATATCCGAAACTGCGCAGCAGGTTGCCTAATGGATTTGTACGGGCCGAGTAGAGATGCAGTTCCACGCTCGGCAACAGGGTCTTGAGCGTTGCCTGATCCAGTTCAAAGGACTTGATCTCCTTCTGCAGCTCCCCGGTAAACGCATTTACCTTACTCATCAGCGTCTCCCATCCGTGATGTGAGTTCATCTTCAGCTTCAGGTCGCCGGCATCGGCGTATGCAAATACGGTATCAGGATTCATGGTCAGTCCCAGGGACAGATCCATGGGATGGAATATGCTGTCCTCGGTAACAATCTCTATCGCCTGTATCTGTCCGTCAAACGAATGGCTGTCCTTCAGGTTCGTGTTACCTATGATGTTCAGGCCCATCGAGGCCGAGAAAGGCTTGTCCACCACATTCAGCTTGTACAGGTCTATATGTGACAGGTCCAGCGAGAAATCCACGTCATGTATGCCGCCTTTGACCAATGCATCAGCACAGGCACTCGCCTGCAGATATTCGTTGTCGCATCCCAGGTCCAGCATGCCCTTGCCGTTACGCAGGCTTGCCTGCAGGTTTATGTCCGAGAGGTCAATCTTCTGATAACGTATGTCCTGCACGTATGCCCTTGCCATCATGCGTGTGGACGGTGACAGGAAATCCGTACCGCAGCCGCTGACATCAGCAGTTGCAGTTACATTATATATCTCCTGGTCAGGCAGGAAATCATGCACGTTCAGGTTGCGTATGTCCATGTCGGCGGCATAGGACATTGCGTCCGTATTGAGCGAAGCCCTTACCTTCGCCGATCCGCTGCCTTCCTGCAGCAAGGCATCCGCACGGTAGTTATGGCCGTCAACCACGGCATCTGCCGTCACCGTCATCGACGGTATGCGGAATCCCGTAAGACCCATTCCCCTGCGGACGAAATCCACATCACCCACATCAGCCTTCATCCTCAGCTGGGCAGACAGGTGGTCAGGCACAGCCATATTCGCAACCGATCCCTGAGCCTTGATATCCGCTACACCCGACATCCATACGTGCAATGTGTCAATCAGCATCGCGTCGATATTACCGTCCGACAGTATGCGTGCGTTCAGCGGTTTGTCCGGGTATATGCGGCTTACCTCATCAGGCATCCATTCCCCGGCCAGGTTCATCAGGTCCTTCTTCTGGATCATTGCCATCAGGTCTGCCATCACATGGCCCTGCTGCCCTGAAGTAAAGGCATTCAAGTCCATTTCCAAGGCACCCTGTATTCGGCTCGACGCATTACTGCGGTCATCAGGATCCGTGTGTGTCTGCAGGTCTATATGGCTGAAAGCAACGCAGGTGGTGTCCGCCCTCAGGTTATCCAGCAGCAATGTCGTTACAGGTACACGGGCACACCTTGTCACGTTGTCTCCGTCAGGAAGTGATAATTCTATGTTCCCGCCCGTCTTCAGGTCCATGTGCCCCAGCTTCACCTTCATGCCGTCCAGGTCAAAGTCTTTCAGGAGCAGTGCCGTGTAAGGCAGTTTCAGGCTCATGTCACCGTTTTCCTGCTTCATTGTCAGCAGCAGCGAATCCGTCTCGAAATCCAGCTTGCGCACTTGATACCTGCCATGCTCCAGGGCTACGTCACCCTTCGAAAGAGCAGCCCTGCGGATAACACCGTCAACGACCATCGAATCCCTTACGCTATGGAACTCCACACGGCTACGCAGTATCTGCACGTCGTTTACGTCGATGCTCCACAATATCGGCTTGCTCTCGGTCGTATCGACTATCGTCGTATCACGCATGCTTATTGCCAGGTCGCACTTGTCCAGCAACGCTCCCGACAGTACAGCATGATGCTTGTCCAGGTCAATGTCTTCCGCTTCCAGGTGCAGTTTTCCCAAACCGCCCTTCAGCCGCAGTTGCGCAACAAGGTCGCGCGTGTTTACGACACCACGGCAGATGTCAATAGCCTCTACACCCACATGACAGGTGAATATGCGGGACAGATCCAGGTCCACAGTAACCGTATCGGTATGCAGGACCGTGTCTCTCTCCTCGACAGCAGTAAAGTTGTTCAGCTCTATGTCCAGGGGAAAGCGTATTCGCAGTCGCTCGATCGTAATGTCCATCCCCGTCTCCTCGCTTGCTATGTCAGCTGCCAGGTGCGCCGCCCAGTTCTGCACAAAAGGAATATACAGCGCTGCCGCCAGTACAAATGGCAGCAACACTATCGTCAGGGCACCTATGCCCGTCCATTTCAATATCTTCCTCTTATACTCCAATCCCTTGCTCCTCTATGTCAAAGTGCTCAAACATCGACCCCTTCGGAACATCCGCCACAACCCTTATCTCCTGATGCGATACAGGATGCTCCATCATCAGTTCACGGGCATGCAGGCTTATCCCTCCGTCAGGATTACTGCGCTTTGCACCATATTTCAGGTCCCCCTTTATCGGGCACCCTATCTTTGCCAACTGGCAGCGTATCTGGTGGTGGCGACCCGTTAGCAGACGCACCTCCAGCAGATGATAGCGCTCGCTGTGAGCCAGTACCCTGTAATCCAGTACCGCCTTTTTGCTGTCAGGCACCTCGCGGTCGTAAGCCCTTGCCGTATTCGTCTTCTCGTTGCGAGTCAGCCAGTGTATCAGCCTCCCCTCTGCCTGCTCCGGAACATTTGCCGTAATCGCCCAGTAGGTCTTCCTAACTTGGTCATGCCCGGCAAAGAGCTTGTTCAGGCGGGGTAGGGCCTTGCTCGTCTTTGCAAAGACAACCACACCGCTTACAGGACGGTCCAGACGATGCACCACACCCAGGAATACATTACCAGGCTTATGATACTTCTGCTTTATCCAATCCTTGACAATCTCGCTAAGCGGAACGTCGCCGGTCTTGTCTCCCTGCACTATTTCGCCTACAGCCTTGTTGACAACGATGATGTGATTATCTTCGTATAGGACTTCCAACCCTCAATTATGGATTAAGAATTATGCATTACATATTCATGCCGCCGTCAACCTGGATAACCTGTCCGCTCACGTAGCTGGACATGTCGCTTGCCAGGAATGTGGCAACGTTGGCAATATCCTCGACCTGACCGCCGCGGCGCAATGGAATATGCTTCTTCCACTCCTCGCGCACATCCTCGGGCAGAGCAGCTGTCATAGCCGTCTCGATAAAGCCAGGGGCAATGGCATTGGCACGGATACCCTTCGGACCCATCTCCTTAGCCACACTCTTCGCCAGTGCAATCATGCCTGCCTTGGATGCAGCATAGTTGGCCTGTCCAGCGTTACCGTGAACACCCACGACACTTGCCATGTTTATAATGCTTCCGCCACGCTGGCGCATCATTATGGGAACACAGGCATGGATAAAGTTGAACGCACTCTTCAGGTTCACGTTTATCACGGCATCCCACTGCTGCTCGCTCATACGCAGCATCAGTCCGTCCTTGGTAATACCGGCATTGTTCACCAATATGTCAATCGTACCGAAATCCTCCTTCACCTTCTTAACCAGCTCCTCGGTCTCGGCAAAGTCAGCGGCATTTCCGGCATACGCCAGACACTTGACACCTACGGCCTCTATTTCCTGACGAGTAGCTTCCAGGCCTGCGGCCATGTCATCGTTCAATACCAAGTCCGTAAATGCGATGTTTGCACCCTCGGCAGCAAATTTCAGGGCAATGCCCTTGCCTATACCACGTGCTGCACCTGTAATCAGCGCAGTCTTTCCTTCCAGTAATTTCATATATTTTCCTCGATTCTTGAATTCAAAAACAGTTTATCTATCTCTTCGACAGCGAGCGGTGGATTATCTTCTGGACCACTGCACGGCTCATACCCTTCGGCATACCGTCTGCCAGACGGCCGTATATGTACGGCACTTCCTGACCCTTCACGGCATAGCGTATAATATCCACCATCAGGGGAATGTCATCGGCCTCGAAATGGCCGCTCTCAACACCCTCCGTAATCACCTGTGTCAGCAGGTTCTTCTCGTTGCGGTCAAAATTCTTGCGCATAAGGCTCACGCGCCAGATGTCGCGGAAAAACTCCGCACGCATGTTGCCGTTGCGCTGCACGACCTCCTTTATGGCATTCAGGTGCGAATATATCAGGGCAACGATCTTGTCCTCGGGGTCCATGTCCTGCTGAGCCACACGCGTCATCTGCTCGCTCATGCGCTCCAGCTCGTCCTGTACTACGGCATGGTATATGGCCTCCTTGGACTTGAAATACGTGTACAATGTCCTGCGACCCTTGCCCGATGCCGATGCTATATCGTTCATCGTAGTTTCCTCCAACCCGTTCTTTGCAAACAGTTGTCTCGCTACGTCAATCAGCTTCTGTCTTGTCTTCTCCGATGCCATGTCCGCACCCTTGTATGTAGTTTTATTTATAGAGTAATTGCGTACAAAGTTAGCAGTTTTGCCCAGCAAATGCAAGTTTTTTTGCAAGTTTTTACGCAATTCCTTGGCAGTTTCCCAAAAATCCCATACCTTTGCACTCGCAAACAAGGGAATCCCTTCCCCAGTTAGGCAAAATAATACATCGCGGGGTGGAGCAGTTGGTAGCTCGCCAGGCTCATAACCTGGAGGTCGCCCGTTCGAGTCGGACCCCCGCAACTAGAGTGGTGGTGAGAATCCCGGTTAAAGCTTGTACAAGTTTTTTCTGGGATTCTTTCTTTTATATGGCAAAACGTAACAAACAGAATATATATGTTCGAAAACTTAAGCGAGCGCCTCGAACGCTCATGGAAAATACTCAAGGGTGAAGGCAAGATTACCGAAATCAATATTGCCGAGACCCTCAAGGACGTACGTCGTGCCCTTCTCGATGCCGATGTCAACTACAAGGTAGCGAAGAGCTTCTGCGACACAGTCAAGCAGAAGGCATTGGGTCAGAACGTGCTTACTGCCGTCAAGCCCCAGCAACTCATGGTCAAGATCGTCCACGACGAACTCGCGGCCCTCATGGGAGGCGAAACCTCCGAGCTCAATCTGCCCGGACGCATTGGCGACCCCACAGTCATCCTTATGGCAGGTCTCAACGGTTCCGGTAAGACTACCATGTCAGGCAAGCTCGCCAAAATGCTCAGGGACAAGAAATCCAAGAAACCCCTGCTTGCAGCATGCGACACCTTCCGTCCTGCCGCTATGGAGCAGCTGCGCGTCCTGGGCGAGCAGATAGACATCCCCGTATATATCGAGGAAGGAGCCACAGATCCCGTACAGGTCGCCCTAAATGCCATTCAGCAAGCCAAGGCCAACGCACGTGACGTTGTTATCGTCGATACAGCAGGCCGCCTTGCCGTCGACGAGGAACTAATGCAGCAGATTGCAGACATCAAGAATGCCATCAATCCCCACGAGATACTCTTTGTCGTTGACGCAATGACAGGTCAGGACGCAGTCAATACCGCCAAGGAATTCAACGACCGTCTCGACTATACCGGCGTCATCCTCACCAAGCTCGACGGCGACACACGCGGCGGTGCTGCACTCAGCATACGCAGCGTTGTAGACAAGCCCGTCAAGTTCATAGGTACAGGCGAGAAGATGGAAGCCATCGACGCCTTCCACCCCGAACGTATGGCAGACCGTATCCTCGGCATGGGCGACGTAGTATCACTTGTCGAGCGTGCCCAGGAGATATACGACGAGAAGGAAGCCCGCAAGCTCGAGGCAAAGATCAAGAAGAACAAGTTCGACTTCCAGGACTTCTATAACCAGATACAGCAAATCAAGAAGCTGGGCAATATCAAGGATCTGGCAAGCATGATACCCGGTGTAGGCAAGGCACTCAAGGACGTGGACATCGACGATAACGCCTTCAAGAGCGTCGAAGCCATCATCCTGAGCATGACACCCTACGAGCGCCAGCACCCCGAGTGTCTCAATACCTCGCGCCGTCAGCGCATCTGCCGCGGAGCAGGCGTCAAGATGGAAGACGTCAACCGCCTCATCAAGCAGTTCGACCAGACACGCAAGATGATGAAGCTCATGACCAACAAGAGCAAAATGGCACAGATGGCCCAGATGATGGGACACAGGTAATGCACAATTCATAATTCATAATCAGGAATTCATAATTAGTCAATGACACTAATCGATGGCAAGGCAACGGCAGCCGCAATCAAGGCCGAAATCAAGCAGGAAGTAGAGCAGATCGTAGCATCCGGAGGCAAGCGCCCCCACCTTGCAGCCGTCCTTGTGGGACATGACGGCGGCAGCGAGACATACGTCAAGAACAAAGTACTCGCATGCGAAGCCTGCGGTTTTCGCAGCACGCTACTGCGCTACGAGGACGACATCACCGAGGAACAGCTCCTGGACGTTGTCCTCAAGCTCAACGACGACCCGTCCGTCGACGGCTTCATCGTACAGTTGCCCCTGCCCCGGCACATCAGCGAGCAGAAGGTAATACAGGCCATTGACTACCGCAAGGACGTGGACGGCTTCCATCCCATCAACGTGGGACGCATGGCCATCGGCCTCCCAGCCTTTATCAGCGCAACGCCACTTGGTATCCTTACCCTGCTGCAGCGATACAACATCCCCACCAGCGGCAAGAAAGTCGCCATCCTCGGACGCAGTAACATCGTAGGCAAGCCAATGGCACAGCTCATGATGCAGAAACAATACGGCGACGCCACCGTAACCGTACTGCACAGCCATAGCCGGAATATCCAGGAGGAATGCCGCCAGGCAGACATCCTTATCGCAGCAATGGGACGCCCCGCATCCGTAACGGCAGATATGGTCAAGCCCGGAGCAACCGTCATCGACGTAGGCACCACACGCGTACCCGATGCAACACGCAAGACAGGCTTCCGTCTGCAGGGTGACGTCGATTTCGAAGCCGTAGCTCCCAAGTGTTCCGCCATAACACCCGTTCCCGGCGGCGTAGGCCCTATGACCATCTGCATGCTCATGCTCAATACACTCAAGGCAGGCAAGAAAGAAATTTACTAAAAACTTTACCAAACATTTGGTCGTTTCGCATAAAATAACTACCTTTGCACTCGCTTTCCCAAGGAAGGCCAGTCCAACATGGTGACTATAGTTCAGTTGGTTAGAGCGTCAGATTGTGGTTCTGAATGTCGTGGGTTCGAGCCCCACTAGTCACCCATCCCTCCCCCCGAGTCCTTGTAAGCAGCAATGTTTGCAGGGACTCATCCTTTTCTAACGTATCTTTTACGAAACCAAGTTGTATTAGGATACTCCTATCTACTTACTTATTATACACATATCTGTCAAGCGCGGATAGCCTTTGGCTGCCATGAGCGAGTCCCATGCTGAAGGCAAGTCGATGCGTACAGTGGAGAAACCACCGCCAGGCATGGTCTGTACCTTGTTTCGCGATGCATCACCTGTAACGAGGAATGCCGTAGCCCCCTTCTGCATTGTGGGAATGGTAGTCATAGTTTTAGCCTGCGTGTCGTACCATGCGGGAATTGATGTTTCCTTTCCACCCTCGGACCTGACAATATGGCTCAGATACTGATTGAACGTATGTACACCACCATCCTTGCGACTGCCGGGATTAGCATAATAGTTAGCCAAGGCTCGCTCGTATGCCGAGCGACGCGAATTTTCTATCAGGGCATCCTCTAAGCTGCCTTTCGTTTTATAGCCGTCCTTCAGGATATTGGCAACAGGTTCTGTCATAAGCACTACGCGGTTGGTAAACTGCTTGCCGCTGCCCAAGGCAAACTGGCAGCGCTCGGCAATATCCCATGCCATAAGTTGCATCACCTTCTCGCCATCAGTGGTGGAGGGCGCCATGTTGTTGCCCCACATCAGAGCCGATGTGAGCGTAACGGTATTGTCATTTATGTCGTAACCCTGCTGTTCATTCCAAGTTTGCCAACCTATGCGATTGCAGGCTGTTTCATCTTCCACCAGGCACCAAGGCTGTAAGTAGCCGAATGTACCCATGCGGTTCTGTCCTACGTAGTATCCTGCTAGGTTCTGAAGGGCCAACGACAGGAATCTGCTGAGTGCAGTATTGGCCTCGTCATTGATTTCACCCTGCCCGCTACTGATACCCAATTGTCGTGCCACAGGACCGTTTAGCCACAAATAGGGTGTCCAGGCATGAGTACTGCCCAGCGTCCGGCGAAAGTCACCACCAGCCATCGCTTGTGTCATGGCAATGAGAATTGGCATGTACTCCGGCTTACAGCCTGCCATGCAGGCGTTGACTGCCACATGCCATGTTGTAGTGTTGCGGAAGGCTTGTGGCAGCACGGCGATGGTCTCGTTCCAGGTATGGTTGGTATATTCCAGATAGGTCAGCACTTTCTCGTATGTAGGTGGATAAAAGGGCGCTCCGTCGCTCCATCCCATACTGGTGAAATAGGCATATATTTCGTCCAACGTACCATGATACACATCATCGGTAATACCTCGCACGGTCTCCGATGTTGCACGTTCTTCTTGTGTGATTGGCTTTGTGAGAGCCTCCACTATCTGTGGCCATGTCACCTCGCGGGTGTTCTGAATAAGCTGTTCCTCTGTGTGCGATGCAAAAGCTCCCGGATATACTGCTACACGAAGTACGGGTACACCATTGTTACGGGCTGTATAGCGTGCCTCCTCATCGAAGCCCGGTGCAGTTACAATGACTGATGGAATCCCCAACCGCTCTGCCACTATGCATGAACCTGTCTCCTTAGGTGTGCAGATGCCGCATCCGCCATTGCCGGCAATGACTGCATCCACCTTCAGGTCGATAAGGCGCTGTCGGAACTGCTCAGTTGAATGCCGTGTGATGCCAGGTGCAGGATAAGGCCCGGCAATGGGCAATTCGTTGTACATGATAACCTTGGCCGTAGGATAGTGCTCCTTGATGAGCCGTCGCAGTTCAGGGTGTGTGATGTTATTCATAAAGTCTTCGCCCACGATGGCAATGGTCTTACCGTTGAGGCTTGTCAGACGGGGTGCCATCTCAATGGGATCTACCGTAGAGAAACCCACAGGACTGACCACATTATACTTTACCGCACCTGTTGCTCCCGGTGCGCAGGATTCATCACACTGTAACCTGTTGCCTTGTGCCTGCATACATAAGTGGAAAAAGGAAAAAACTATTGCTGAGATGAGTTTCGTGACAGTTAGTTTCATCATTTTAGAGTCCGTTGTTTTTACTATTCATTTTATTAGACTCAGGAAAATTAAAAAGGTTTGTAATTTCTGTCAGATAGTTCAATAAAATTGTTATCTTTGTGACGTGGATAGAATCACATTATCAATATAATAATAACTGCAATATGGAAATAAAAGCAGTAAAATTCAGACGTGACGGGTTTCATACCCAGCCCTTCGTCTTCGGTGGCGAGGAAGGTCCTGACAAATTCGATAAGAACATCCGCTATCGCGGCTGCCTGCAGAACTACCTCATCGACACTGGTTCCGAGGTAATATTGGTAGATACAGGAATCCCCGCAGGTTTCAAGCAGCCCAAGGAGAAATTCAACAAGGCATAATGATATTTCATCGGTTGGCACTTTCCGACCGCCAGGTAATGCAGGCAGTTACGCTTCACTCCGGGAGGCGTAACTGCAACTACACCTTTGCCAACCTCGTGGGATGGAAGTTCCTGTTCGGCACCGAGGTGTGCGTGCTTGAGAATGCCGTCGTGCTGCGCTATACCTTTGATGGCCGGCAGGCGTATATGGTATGTACGGCAGAAGGGTTGTCGCAGGAACTTGTCGAAGACTTGCTTCATGACAGCAATGGGGACTTGACATTGATCGGACTTGAAGACTCGCAGGTTGCACAATTATCAATGCCTGATACCTGCTTCTCCATTTCCGCCGAGCCCCTTCGTAACCAGTACGACTACATCTATCGTCGCACAGATCTCGCAACGCTACATGGCAGGCATCTGGACGCCAAGCGCAATCATATCAATCGTTTCCGTGCGGAGCATCCCGATTTTCAATACCGTCCCCTTACGCCCGGATTGTTTGACGAATGTCGCCGCCTGACGGAAATATGGCAGGAAGAGAAGAACCAAAGCGGAAACGGGAACAAGAATGAAACTATCGATGCCGAGCATCGGGTGATGGAGAACATATTCTCCAATTGGGACGTTCTCGGCATGACAGGCGGAAGCATCATGGTAGACGGCCGTATGGTGGCTTTCACATACGGCTCCGCTGTTACGACCGACACCTTCGACGTCTGTGTAGAGAAAGCCGATCGTCATATCAACGGTTCCTTTGCCATTATCAACCAGCAATTTGCCGAGCATCTTCCCGGGCAATATGTCTATATCAACCGCGAGGAGGATATGGGAATCCTGGGTCTTCGCAAGGCAAAACTGTCGTATCACCCCGAAATACTTTTGACCTACAATGTCGTACACATTACACAGAATGACCGGGGATGATGCGTCGCTCACCGTCGACTGGATGGTGAGGCAATACGGATTTGAGCGTACCGACGTGGAGTCGTGGGCGCAAGACCTGCATTTCAACTGGCCCTTGAGCGTCAAGGCCTTGGATGGAAGCGGCAATGTAATAGGGCTGCTCAATATGAGTGATTACCGGATTCAGGAAGAAACACCGCAGATTCAGGAAGACAAGCCGGAGCTGATAAGAAGCCTGAACGCCCAGCGTTATACCGCTGTCTTTTCGTTCATTGTAGCTGAAGCGTATCGCGGTACACGGTTGAACTACGACATGCTGATGTCCATCATGCCCGAGCTGAAAGCCAACTACGATTTCATTTTTATTCCTGTGCTGCACCGCCTCAAAACACATCTATACTGGCAACGCTGGGGCGCAAGGGAGTTTTACCGCGACGCGGATTGTGTTTGCTACAAGTTGGATGTTAAATAAATTTACCCTAAAAAGAAAATATGGTAACGACACATGATTATTTTTTCATTTCGCTGAAACTGTTAGGCTCGCTTGGCCTGTTGATATTCGGCATGAAGATGATGAGTGAGGCCTTGCAAAAGATGGCAGGCCCGCAGTTGCGCCACGTGCTGGCAAGGATGACCACGAACCGACTGACGGGAATGCTGACGGGTACGATGGTGACATGTGCCGTACAGTCATCTTCTGCCACAACGGTGATGACCGTTTCGTTCGTCTCGGCAGGGCTGCTGACACTGGCACAGGCCATTTCGGTCATCATGGGTGCGAACATAGGCACCACGCTGACGGCATGGATCATGTCGCTGGGATACAATGTTGACCTGACTAATGTCGTGTTCCCCGCGTTCTTTTTCGGCGTACTGCTCATCTACCGCAAGCGCCACCGCTACGTGGGCGATTTCCTCTTCGGCATTGCCTTCATGTTCCTTGCGTTGGTAATGCTAAGCTCGGCAGGTAAGGCGATGAACTTGGCACACAATGAAACCGTGGTGAATTTCTTCGCCTCGTTCGACACCGGAAGCCACCTGACAATACTGGTGTTCCTCGCCATAGGAACGCTCATTACCGGCGTCGTGCAGTCGTCGGCTGCGGTCATGGCCATCACCATTCTGCTCTGCTCCACAGGCGTACTGCCTATCTACCTCGGCATCGCGCTGGTAATGGGCGAGAACATAGGCACTACGGCGACAGCCAACCTCGCAGCACTTGGTGCAGGCACTCAGGCTCGTCGTGCAGCATTGGCCCATTTGTTATTCAACGTATTCGGAGTCATTTGGGTGCTCTGCGTGTTCTATCCCTTTGTCAATATGGTGTGTTCGCTCGTGGGCTATAACCCTGCTGCAACAGACCAGACCGCGCTGCTGCCCGTAGTGCTGGCCATGTTCCACACATGCTTCAATGTCACCAACACCGCATTGCTCATCGGCTTCATCCCGCAGATGGAACGCATCGTTTGCTGGCTGTTGCCCGAGAAGGAACAGGCTGGTCATCAGGAACTGTACCTGCAATACATACAGGCCAACCTTGTGCAGACCCCCGAAATAGCTGTGCTCCAGGCACAGAAGGAGACTGCCCATTTCGCCGAGCGCATGCAGCAGATGTTCGCTCTGGTGAGAAACCTTTCCAAGGAGGACGACGAGGAGCAGTTCGACAGCATCTTCCAGCAGATAAAGCAACAGGAAGACCACGCCGACCAGACAGAAATGGCTATTGCCCGCTACTTGGAACAAGTAGGTGAAGGCCATCTGAGCGACGATACGAAGCATAAGATCCGTCAGATGATGCGCGAGGTAGGTGAGCTGGAGTCAATCGGAGATGCCTGCTACAAGATGGCACGCACCATCAGGCGCAAACAGGAATCAGGCAAGCATCTCACCACCCATCTGCAACAGCAGTTAGAAGCCATGATGACACTCTGTGACGAAGCTCTCACCCAGATGAACATCATCATGAAGGGTCATCGCAACGAGCACGACATCCGCGACACCTACCGGATAGAGCATGACATCAACCAAATGCGCGACCTCCTGAAAGCCGAAAACATCCACGCCGTTAATGATCATGAGTACGACTACGCCTTTGGCACCATCTTTGCCGACCTCGTCGGCGAGTGCGAGAAGCTGGGCGATTACGTCGTCAATGTCGTACAGGCGAGATTCGGAATATAGAAGCATCTTTTTCTCCCGACGGATAATTTGTTCCGCCGGGATTTTTTTGCCTTATATTTTCTAAAACGAAATGGGCCTTGTAGAGATAAACTAACTAACATAAATCAGTATTCCTTCTAAAAAGCAGAAAATCAGCCTGATATGGAGAATGCTAAACCTCGCACTGTCTCGGTGTCTCAAATCTCAGTTTAAAAAAATCCCCCTCCGCTAACGCTAACCGCTAACCTTTTAACCCTTAACCTTTGATACGTAGTACTCGCGCCGCTCGTCTTCGGGTCAGCGATGCTACGCATCATCGGCCGTGCTCGACGCAGGGCACTGTGTCATCGTCATTCGGCACGTACTTTTACCTACGGGATGAAAGTAGACATTCAGTCATTGCTGCTGGAGCACCTCATTCTCGCCCAAAAGGGGAAACGCCGTAACTCTAAAATTTATACTGCGGAACGGTGGGTAGGAACTGGACATTGTCACCGTCTATCCTGCAGCAGAAGTGTTGCATGCCGTTGCTGAGTATGAGCATGGGGACGTGCATTGCCTGGTTGTAGTGGATTATCTGGTCGCAGGTTGACTGGCTGATGGGGACGTCGGGGGCCTTGAACTCCATTATTATCATGGGTTGCCCCTGCGGGTCGTAGAAAACGGCGTCGCAGCGTCTTTTTTGTCCCTGGACCTGCAGGCTTACCTCGTGTGCCATGCGCCCCTGCGGGTATCCCAGATCGCGAATCATCCACAGGGTGAAATGCTGGCGTACCCATTCCTCGGGGGTAAGGCGTATCCAACGCACGCGCAGATAATCCCATAGGTATAGCCGGCCTTGGCGTTTCTCCAGACGTATGTCGGCTGCAGGCAGGTTCAGATTCATTTTCTTTCAGTTTTTCTTCTTGCTTTGCAAATTAATTTCTTATCTTTGCAATACAAAGCACAAAGATAGGAAATAAGTATGAAATCGAAGCAAGAAATAGTTGAAAATTGGTTGCCGAGGTACACCAATCATCCGTTGGAGGATTTTGGCGAGTATATCCTGCTGACAAACTTCAACAACTATGTGGACATTTTCTGCGAGCAGTTCTCCCTGCCTGTTCCTCCGTACACGGCCAATATGCGTATGGCAACGGCGGACAACATAACGATCATCAATTTTGGCATGGGCAGTCCCAATGCCGCGATTGTCATGGATTTGCTGTCTGCAATACAGCCCAAGGCGTGTCTTTTCCTGGGCAAGTGCGGAGGCCTGAGCCACAAGACGGACAAGGGTGCCCTGATACTGCCTATCGCGGGTATTCGCGGCGAGGGTACTAGTAATGACTATTTCCCGCAAGAAGTTCCTGCATTGCCTGCCTTCATGCTGCAGCGTGCCGTATCCAGTACCATACGTGACATGGGGCTGGATTATTGGACGGGAACGGTCTATACGACCAACCGCCGCGTATGGGAGCATGACGACAAGTTCAAGGAGTATCTGCGCACTACGCGTGCAATGGCGGTCGATATGGAGACGGCAACATTGTTTACCTGCGGATTCGCCAACCATATTCCTACGGGAGCCCTGCTCCTGGTCAGCGACAACCCTATGACGCCCGACGGTGTGAAGACAGCGGAGAGCGACTGGGTGGTTACAAAGAACTATGTCAGAATTCATGTGCAGATAGGCATAGAGGCGCTGGAAATGATCAAGAACGACAAGAAGACTGTACGTCACCTGAAATTCGATTACTAATGGCAGCAAAAGCAGGAATAACCTTCGATACGGTTGCCCATGACGTGAAGGCTGGTAAAATCTCGCCGCTTTATTGTCTGATGGGTGATGAGCCTTTCTATATCGACAGGCTCGAGTCAATCATTACGCAGAAGGTTATGCCGGAGAGCAACCGGGATTTTGATATGGAGCTTCTGTATGGAAGCGACGTGGATGGAATGCGTGTTGCGGACAGTTGCCGTCAGTTCCCCATGCTTGGCGAAAAGCGTCTGGTTGTAGTGCGCGAAGCGCAGCAGATGCGTGCCGGACAGGATGCCCTGGCTGCGTATTGCCAGAATCCTATGGATACGACGGTGCTGGTCCTCTGTCACAAGAGCGGCAAGATGGACACGCGCAAGGCACTGGGCAAGGCTATATCTGCCAATGGTGTCATTTTCGAGAGCAAGCGTGTTTACGACAGTGCACTGCCTTCGTTCATAAAAGGCTATCTGAAGGACAAGGGCAAGGAAATTGACGAGAAAGCCGTACAGATGCTGGTCGAGCACGTGGGTGCAGATCTTACGCGTATGTCCAGCGAACTGGACAAGCTGACGATAGCAATCCCGGAGAAGAGTAGGGTAACATCTGCCATTGTCGAGGACCAAACTGGCATGAGTAAGGATTTCAATAATTACGAACTCCTGGGCGCGCTTGCGGAAAAATCAAAATCTCAGGCGGCACAAATAGTAAAATATTACAACAATAATCCGCGATCGTTTGCACTGCCGGCAACCCTGTCCTTGATGTTTGCCTTCTATTCGGACTTGATGCAGGCGTATTACAGCCCTGATAAATCGGAAAATGGTATCGCCGAGTGGTTGGGAATGCCCAATTGGAAGGTCAGGAGGGAAATTATGCCTGCCATGAGAAACTATTCGGGACGTCGCGTGATGAACATCCTTTCGATGATTCGTGAGACGGATGCAAAAGGAAAAGGGGTAGGGGGATGCAGAACAGCACCCGGAGAGCTGCTTCTGGAACTTGTTTTTGCCATTTTGGAGTAATTTCTATAGCAAAAATATATCGAATATGGGGCACAAAAGCCCCATTTTTTGTCTAGATTGAATTGTCGGAATATTACGGATTTTTCATGTAACTTACTGATAAATTAGTGACTTAGGTCGGATGGGTGGTGCCTGAGAATCGCGTAAAATCGTTCGGATAACCATCGGTAGGGCAGGACGCAATTCTCGCGATCCTCGCGATTTTTCGCCTTGTAGAAATTCGACATTAACATCCGTTTACATTCACCTTTTTCAATGGTATTTACAAAAGAGCAATACGACTCTGTAGAAATGTAAACGTGAATAAGTGACACGAACCGCCTTTCGAGTTCTTAAATGCAAACAAAATTGCAAATGCAAATGTAAATATGTGCATCTGCATAGCGCGAAGATAAATTATGCGCATAATTCGATATAGGCATAAGTGGCTGATTGTCAGCGGATAATGCTGCGTTTGTGAATGATACTCAGGCTTATTATGTAAATATAATCGTGTACAGATGCCAAAAGCCCGTAAAACGCCCGTATTTGTTTGCGTTCTCTGGCATAATGCCCTAAAAGCCAGTATTTAAGTATTAAACTAAGAATAAAATACTTGAATATGTAAATTCCCGGTATTGTTCCTTATTGTAAATTCGTCTTGATAAACGCAAATTACGTGTATACAAAATAAAATATTGATTCGCGAATATGAAACATGAAGTGTCGATGTGACTTTTCGTTTTGAAAGTTTGGAGAATTAAATCCTAATTCGTACCTTTGTGGGCATAAAATATAAGAAAAACAGGGTCCCCCCTAAATTACATGATTACAGATATGAAGAATCGTATTCGCGAGTTGATGGAGAAGAAGGGTATGTCGCAGAAAATTTTTGCCCAGGAGTTGAAATTAGGCGAGGCAACTGTGTCGGGAATTTTCAACGGTCGTACCAATCCGTCAATGGCAACTGTGCAGGCGATACACAATCGCTTCCCCGAGGTTAATGTTCAGTGGCTGATGTTTGGTGACGGTGATATGTTCAACAGCGATGTTGCTATGGACGGACAGACTGCTGCATCGGGTGCAGGTAAGAATCATAATATGTCCCCGGGTGATGCTTCGGCAGCAGGATATGGCGACTATGCGAACGGTCTTTTTACCGGAATGCCTGCCGAGGGGCAGTCGGCAGCCCCTGCATCGGCTGTTTCTCCGGCTCAAAGGGGGGCTTTGGGGCATGATCAGGGCTCCCAAATCCGGGTTATTGAGAAATATCTTGACAAACCGCAGAGAAAAATTACTGAAATCCGGATATTTTTCGATGACGGAACTTACGAAACATTTACAAAATAACGCCAGGTTTGGCGTTTTTTTGTATCTTTACACCAATAATTGAATATATATAATAAGGTGGTAATGCTTCCAAAGAAATGTATCGTTGACCTGGCAGTCAGGTCAAACCAGGCTATTGGAGACCGTTTCGTGCTGTTGAAATGTACGGATGAGATCGCTCCCCTGCCGCTAATGTTGCCGGGACAGTTTGCGCAGCTGCGTGTGGATAACAGCAGGACGACTTTCCTGCGTCGTCCTATCAGCATCAATTACGTAGATACGGACAGGAACGAGGTCTGGTTCCTGATACAGAAGGTGGGTGCAGGCAGTCAGGCTCTTGCAGAGCTGAAGCCCGGCGATTTGCTGAATGCCCTGCTGCCATTGGGCAGGGGGTTTACGATGCCTGCCAATACTACGGACAGCTTTCTTCTGGTAGGCGGTGGCGTGGGCACTGCTCCTCTGCTATATATGGGCAGCTGTATCAAGGCTATGGGGGGCAGGCCGTCTTTCCTGCTGGGTGCAAGAACGGCTTCGATGCTGCTGGAGCTTGATTTGTTCGGTGACCTGGGAGATGTATATGTTACTACCGAGGACGGCAGCATGGGAGAGAAGGGTTTCGTAACTCAGCACAGTATACTGCGTGAGCGTCGCTTCGATATGATCAGCGTGTGTGGCCCGTCGCCCATGATGAAGGCTGTTGCACGCTTTGCCCGTGAGACGAATACGCCTTGCGAGGTTTCGCTCGAGAATATGATGGCTTGCGGCATGGGTGCATGTTTGTGCTGTGTGGAGAAGACGGTGCGCGGCAATGTGTGTGTGTGCACCGAGGGCCCTGTGTTTGACGTAAACGAATTAAATTGGTAAGATGGCAGATTTAAGGACGAATATAGGAAGGCTTGAGCTTCGTAATCCTGTGATGACGGCAAGCGGGACGTTTGGTTACGGCATTGAGTTCGAGGATGTAGTGGACCTTGGTCGCATAGGCGGTATCATCATGAAGGGTACGACCTATGAGCCGCGACAGGGCAATGACTATCCGCGTATGGCCGAGACTGCGAGCGGAATGCTGAATTGTGTGGGCCTCCAGAACAAGGGCGTTGAGTATTTTGCCGAGCATATATATCCGCGCATTCGCAAGATAGACAGCCGTATGATTGTAAATGTATCGGGCTCAAGTCCTCAGGATTATGCCCGCTGTGCAGCTGTCGTGGATGCTCTGGAGGATATTCCTGCTATCGAGCTGAACATATCCTGTCCCAACGTTCATGACGGTGGTATGGCGTTTGGCGTTACGACCGAAGGTGCTGCCAGTGTGGTAAGGGCTGTGCGTCAGGCATACGGCAGGACGCTGATTGTCAAGCTGTCGCCGAATGTTACGGATATCGTAAGCATTGCAAAGGCTGTAGAGGCAGAGGGTGCAGATTCGGTAAGCCTGATAAACACGCTGATGGGTACGGCGATTGACATCGAGAGGCGCAAGCGCACCCTGAGCATAGGAACGGGCGGCTTGAGCGGTCCTTGTGTAAAGCCGGTGGCCCTGCGCATGGTGTATCAGGTTGCCCATGCTGTGGGTATTCCTGTGATTGGTCTTGGCGGTATATGCAACGCAACGGATGCCATCGAGTTTATAATGGCCGGAGCAAGTGCGGTGGAAATAGGTACAGCCAATTTCCTTGACCCTGCCGTAAGCGTGAAGGTCGTAGACGGCATAGACGAATGGCTCGATGCCCACAACGTGGCATCGGTACGCGATATTATAGGCGTAGCCGAATAATCAGAAGACAATAGTATTGGGGTCCACCTCTATTACTGTGCCGCGGGGACAGGCAATAAGGGTGAATCCTTCGCGCACGGCACGCGATACCAGTCGCTGCTGTGCCAGCCTGATGCCGTTGTCCAGGCACTGCTGCAGATGGCGTATCTCGCGATCCGTGGGATAATCCTTGTGCCTATTCATGACGACCTCCTTTGTCTTCGTCTGCTGCCGGCTGACTGTATGCCCGCTGCAGCTCGTAATAGCGCTGTGCGTCTACCACATCCATTTTCTCGCTCTGTCTCCAGCCGCTGGCTATGCGGTAGGTAGGACAGATGTTGTTGTCGTACAGGCTCCAGAAATCCACAATAGGCGCATACAACTGGAAGAAATTGCGCAGTCCTGCATCGTAGCGGCGGTAGATGACATCTGTGGGGATGTTGTGGCCGCCCTGGCTTACACGGCGCATGACGCGCTGCTCGGCCTGCTCGGGGGTGGGGAGCGAGAAGAAGATAAGCGATACGAAATATCCTACGCTCTGTGCCTTCTTGATAAGTTTCACGTACGAACGTGTTGCCAGTGTTGTCTCGAATGCAAAGTCCTGTCCTTCCTTCATAAGGTACATGACGCGCTCTATCATCAGGCGACCTGCCTGCAGGGCAACGCTCTCGGGGTTGAAGGGCGACAGGCCGCGTGCAATCTCGTCGGCATTGACAAATTCCCGACATCCCAGCATCTCGGGCAACACGGTATAGCTGGCTGTTGTCTTGCCAGCACCGTTACATCCGGCTATGATATACAGGTTCTTCATATTGGTGGCGGTATTTATTCTTTCAGTAAATCAGGTCTCAGGCGCCTTGTACGCTCCATCGACTGTTCCAATTCCCATTCCTTTATCCTGGCATCGTGTCCCGAGAACAGTATCTCGGGTGCCTCGCCCCACGATTTGCCGTTAACGTCGATATATTCCCTGGGGCGTGTATATACGGGTGCAGCCAGCAAGTTGTCCTGGAAGGAATCGGACAGGGCCGATTGCTCGTCCCCGATGACGCCCGGGATTATGCGCACAATGGCATCAGTCATTACGGCGGCAGCGAGTTCTCCTCCTGTAAGCACAAAGTCACCGATGCTGACCTCGCGTGTGATCAAATGCTCGCGTACACGGTAGTCGATGCCTTTGTAATGGCCGCACAGGATAATGATGTTCTCCTTCAGACTCAGCTCGTTGGCCATCGGCTGGTCGAACTGTTCGCCGTCGGGTGTGGTGAAGATGACCTCGTCGTAATGGCGTTCGCTCATCAGTTTGGAGATGCATCGGTCTATGGGCTCGCATTGCATCACCATGCCGGCAAAACCGCCAAAGGGGTAGTCATCCACGCGACGCCACTTGTTGGTAGTATAGTCGCGCAGATTATGCACATGAATCTCTACCAGACCTTTCTTCTGGCCTCTGCCCACAATGCTTTCCTGAGTGAAATTCTGCAGCAGCTCGGGTATTACTGTAATGATATCTATGCGCATAATCGTATGCAAAGATACGAATAAAACCGCAACTTGTACCCAAATTTCAGGATTTTTAGTATCTTCGTGCTATGATTATCAACATTACAGATATCCAAGACCCGCGGGTACTTGCGTACGTGGGACTTACCGAGGCACAGCTTCGCAACAGGCTTCACCCGGACGAGGGTCTTTTCATAGCCGAAAGCCCCAAGGTTATCAGCGTCGCCCTTGATGCCGGGTACCAGCCGGTATCCATGCTTACCGAGGAACGGCATATAATAGGGGATGCCAGGGAAATCATACGCAGGATAGGCGATGATGTACCCGTTTATACAGGAACGCGGGAGCTGTTGGCACAGCTTACCGGCTACACGCTTACACGCGGAGTCCTGTGTGCAATGCGCCGTCCGCAGCCGCCGTCACTGGATGATGTCCTGAAGGATGCCAGGCGCATAGTAATAATGGATGGGGTAGTGGATTCGACCAATATAGGTTCTATGTTCCGCAGCGCAGCAGCGTTGGGCATGGATGCTGCCATCGTTACCAATACGTCATGTGATCCGTTCAACCGCCGCGCCATCCGCGTAAGCATGGGCAGCGTGTTCCTTATCCCATGGACCACAATGCCGTCCGACTCCATAACCGAAACCATGCACCTGTATGGTTTCCGGACGATTGCCATGGCTCTGCGCGACAACAGCATATCCATCGACGATGCCAATCTGAAGCAGCAGGAGCGCCTTGCCCTTATCATGGGCAACGAGGGCGACGGCCTGCCACAGGAAACAATAGATTGTGCCGACTACATCGTTCGCATCCCCATGTACCACAACGTAGATTCCCTCAACGTCGCCGCCGCCAGTGCCATCGCATTTTGGGAGCTGCGTTAAGTTTACAGGATTCCATGTTGTTGCATTATTTCAAGCAACTCGGCAGGCGTAACTACAATAGGGGTTTTAGGGAAATGTTTGATATTGCCAGTTACCAGGTATGCATCTTCCTTTGAAAGCGCAACTTCATAGAAGACCACATCATCATTATCGGGAAAAATTTCGTTACTATGAATACGTCCCGAAGGTATTCCCTTTCTACGAATCGTTTCCAGGTAATTGCAAATCAAATCTTTCGAGAAATGAAATTTTGAACGGTTTAGTACATCGTTGTATTCATCAAATATCTCTTCATTATACAACGGTACTATTTTATCATGTAAAACGGCGTTCAAAACTTTTACTGTTGCAACCTCAACATTTGACGTAAATAATGCTGAGACTAATACATTAGTGTCAATTACAGCGTAAATCATCTTTCAGCATTTTTTGCACGTCTTTCCTCGCGAGCCAGTCGAATTTCTTCGTTGATTTCGTCAAGGGTCATATCCTGAAGACCATTTTTCTTCGCCTCATCTCTAAGTGCCAGAAATGCTTCGAGGCCTTCATTTGTACTAACCTTTGGTTCTGACTTAATTTCAAATGGGATGCTACGTGTACGAACCACAGCGTTAGCAAAAATGTTCATAGCAGCATTTGCACTCATGCCAAACTGAGAGCAAAGCGCATCAAAATCCTTTTTGATACCAGAGTCCATACGAACTGTCATAGATACTTGTGCCATAGTCTTTATCGTTTGAATGATGCAAATATAGTCATTTTGTTTTAATCTGACGTCAATTTGCAATAAATTTTCACCAAATTAGCGGTAATTACATTCCTGTGGCAGTTTCCTAGAACATGACCTCAATTAGAGCAGAGCATGACTTCGGCATGACTTCAGCATGAATTGGGCATGAGACATTATATTTCTATAAATACTTTACTTATATATTAGTATTTTTGTGCTGTCCTCACGCCGGAAGTGGTGTACAAGCCACTGGAAAAGCCATTAGGAAAGAGTTCCAATGGCGGTGTGGGATACCATATATTTAAAAGGCGTAAAAACTACACTTTTCAATGATAAATGTCAAAACTACTCTTTTTAAATTGTGGCGTTATTATGTAAAATATCGCGTTCTATGTTTTTTCTTCGTATCTTCTCACCGTCGCTCATGTCGGCTACATCAGAAGAAGGGCGCAAACCTATAAATGTCATAGGCTTATTCTGTAGGGCTGTCAATTCCGCGTTCTTCGCCAAGATGGCGTTCCTGGCGGCAGGCAGTTGTATTCTGTTGGCAGCCTCCAAGTAGGATTTGTTGAGGGGCCGATTCGTTGCATCTAACATGCCATATACACGGTTTGCTTTGGCACATTCTCGCAGCACAGGGTCGGTGAAGATGGAATCTATCAACTGGAATTCCCATTCTATCACTTCTGCTGCTGTCTTTTCATTCAAGGCTTTTAAAATAACATTCCTAAGCGATTTGATATCTTTCTTTTCTAACAGTTCACGATTTTCCTCACTTAACGTCAACCACCCTTCCTTTTCTAATTGTAGAGCTAAGGCCGCGTTTAATGTTATCGGATTATGTTTCCGGGGCGTGGAGAAGATGGCATGCTGCAAGTACATCCAAGGGAAATCGTAAAATTCATGCCACATAGAATAGGGCTTGCGTACATTTTTTCTTACCTCTGCCAGCATGTCGTCAATCACGGTCTGGGGAAACTTATGTATTGTATTGACATCCATATCAAATATGTCGCGAAACATTCTGCTAAGGTTCAGCATACGAGCGGATTCCTCAAACTTGCGCGAGAGAGTTGGATGAAGGGCTAAAACAGAATCTAATTTTGCTTCATTCTTGTGGTAGACTTCCAAACGCTGATTTGCATAAGTACGCATTTGCTCCTCAGTACTGTTTTCGTCAAGAACATCGTTATACTCCATGTGATGCATCTTCACGAAATACTCTTCACTTACTGCGAAGAATTCATTCTGCAAACGGGCATTTCTGCCCATAAACAGCATCTTGTCGTTCTTGTCATCATCCAGAATGAAAATAGTGTCGCCAGGCTCCAGACAGGGATCCATGAAATGGTTGTCCGCGTGTACAAACACGACTTGGGTGTTCTCCATAGGAACCTTTATTGTGAAGTGTCCGTTTGTATCGGCCTGTCCTTTGATGGTTGAACTTCTACCAGATACGAATCCTCCGAACCTTGCTTCAAATGCGAGGCTATTCCCTTTCGATTCAGGATAGTCTTTTATCCAACCAATGATTGTGGCGGAACCGCCTTCCTGAAAGCCGTTGCCTATAAACGGCGTTTGGTCTGGCTGCGGATAATAAGATAACGTCCTTGTGGCAATGAGGCTATATGTCTGTTTTTTCTGCTTGCCAATGGTCATCTTGCATTTGCCTCCTTTTTGTTTCCCAATGGTCACGCCGAGCGTCTTGTTTGCCATTATTCAATGTAAGGACAACTTTTCCATCCTTCTCATTTATATCGTTGTATTTCCATAATTGGCACTCATAGATGGCACAACTTTCTGTGAATCCAATTTCCCAGTCGCCCGTTGTCTCATTGCGCCAATAAGTATCTGCGATGTATTCGGGAATAGAAACCTTTGCCTGCCCCGCCATTGCGACGAGGGCGAGCAGGATGGTGATGATAGTTTTCTTGTTCATATTTGTTGTTAATAGAGCTTTTCAAAATCCTTCTCTGGGATGATGTCAAGGTTATGAGTTTGTTTGACCTTCAGCCAAAGCCAGGGTATCGTAAACCGAGGTGCATCGGGAGTGTAGAGCTCCAAGATGTGAATCCCTTCAGAGCTTTGTTCCATCATGATAGTGTAGATGCGATGTCGTGTTTCATAGTTATAGACTGTGTAACGCAGCAAGTCCACATGCCATTCCCCGTTCTCCATATATGATTTGAATCTTGCAGACGTGGTGAGTATAGAACCTCTTCGAGGCTGTTCGGTGGCCATGCGGTTCAAACGGTTGTAGAAATCGACTGCCACGTCTATGCGATGCTGATTCTTAGCTGGAATAAAGAAATGAATTCCTGTGACAGATGAAACAGCCAGAGAGTCAGAACCATGCCCTATATAGCTTACCGGCAGGAAGGTGTTATAGTTATCAGGAATGGCTACATCCTTATCCCACTCGTATTTGACTTCGTATTTCTTAACCTTCTTCTGCTCGGCTAAGAACGCCTGAAGCAATTCCCGGACTGAGGTGACATCGCCAGACTTTACCGTGATATTGGCAGGCTTCTTGACCATATAGCAAAAGTCGAATACTTTGTTTCTGTTTACTTCACTGTAACTTTTTAAATACAGAAGTTCCTGGGGATTATTTCCTAAGGTGATGTTGTAGTCTATAGAGTCGCCTGATATGTATCGGTAGCTCTTTTCTGCGGTTCTGCACAACATGTCGAGCATATCCGGCACATTCCGCAACAAGTAGTTATGATCCTCGGTCTGTTTTCGCATCCACTCTTTGTCATAATTGATGGTGTTATTTTTCCCTGTGGTATCTGTCAGTACATGACAGATATTATACTCCTCATACAAAACGGAATCCTCAAGGCATCTCAGTATGCGCCGTCCATATATATCCCGCTTGGCAATACTATCAAAAAGTGCATTCACGCTTTCTATCTGCATTGGTTTGTCTGCAACATTTTGTGTGCAAGAGACAATGCTCAATCCTGCCAAAACAGACAATAAGATGTTTCTTGTTTTCATTCTTTTATTCTATGTTAATGGTTATTTGTTGCTGGATGTATGAGGCAAGCCTCTCACCCTTTTCTTGAATCTTCTTTTGGTGGACGAAATAGACTTCCAATCCGATTGGCTCGTCTTCATATTGCCATGCAGGCGTTTCCTTTGTCCAGCTTATGCTTTGTGACTTTAGGTTTGGCTGCTCAGAATGTTGCGTATAGAGCGTCAGCACGAGGAATACACATGCTGCGATGCCAGCCACCCATGGAAGAATCCTGCGATAAAATGGAATAGTGCGAGCATGCTGCTGTTCATCTACAGCATCCATCTGCGCCATGAGTTTGTCCATGAACGCTTCGTTATCGTCAATCCGTGGACGATAAGCGTGGAATTTGTCTCGTAGTTCCTGATCTTTCATATCTGTCTTATTTGCTTAATTTCGTTCTTAGATGCTCGCGGTCACGTGAGAGGTAGCCTTTCACCGTTCCTTCTGCCACGTTCATAATAGTGGCGATTTCCTTGATGGGGCGGTCTTCCACATAGAATAGCAGTACAGCCGTGCGTTCACTCATCGTCAGGCCGTCGATGGCTTGATATAGTTCCTGATACTCAAAGCTGTCATCGGAACGGGAGACGCCAGCCACATCATGCGCTTTGTCAATGCCAATGGTCTCACCACGTGTCATCTGTTTTCGTTGATGATCTATCAGGGTGTTACAGGCAATCCTGTAGAGCCAAGCCGAGAATCCCTCTTCGTCCTCGAAGCGGCGTGAAGCCACGTAAGCTTTCATCAAAACCTCTTGTGCCACATCGTCTGCCTCATTACCATTGCCGCTACAGGCCGCCAATAGGAAACGGCGCAAGCTGGAGAGTTCTTGGCGGATATGTTGAATGAATGTTTCTCGATTCATCGGACGTTTTTTGTTGCTACTTTCTACTATATAAACGTATCAGCACGTCAAAAGGTTGTGTGAAGACAGTT